>Ga0210040_10000547_pt1 | contig 62860 bp, 53 predicted proteins | sample CryGeyCG12114_NA_FD_185462 | JGI IMG/M metagenome (GOLD analysis project Ga0210040, IMG submission 185462) | Groundwater microbial communities from aquifer - Crystal Geyser CG19_WC_8/21/14_NA (SPAdes) (version 2) | ecosystem: Environmental > Aquatic > Deep subsurface > Groundwater | place: USA...
CCGGCGCCCGGCCGCTCGACATCGGCGGCGGTCAGGCGCGCGAAGGCCGCCAGTGCTCTCTCCAGAACTTCGATGTCGTGCGCGGTCGCACCCTTCTGCGGACCGAATATCGCTGCGGCTCCGCGCGGTCCGAGCAGAGGGTTGGTCACGTCGGTCAGCACTGACACACCTCGGGGAGGGAGGGCGCGCAGTCGCGAAAGATCGACGTCGAATGCGCCAGCCAACTGGATTCCCCCGTCCGGAAGCGGATTGCCGACTTCGTCACGGATCGTGGCGCCCAACGCGGTCAGCATCCCCGCTCCGGCGTCCGTCGACGCGCTGGAACCGATCGCGACGACGACTTCGTGCACACCGTGGTCGAGCGCAGCGGCGATGGCTTCCCCGAAGCCGACGGTGTGCGCATGCAATGGGTCGAGCTCCGTCATCAGCTCGATTCCGCTGGTGGAGGCGAGCTCGACCACCCCGATTCCTCCATCGCCCTCTCGAGCCACATGGAGCCAATAGGTCGACACACGGCCCCCGACCGGACCCGTTACCGTGATCGGCATTCGAGTCGACTCGGGGTAGGCGGTCTCGAAAGCATCGAGAGTGCCTTCGCCGCCGTCCGCCATCGGCAGCTCGGTGACGAGATCAGCCGGTCGGATCAGGTTCCAGTGCTGCGCAATGGTGTCAGCGGCATCGACGGCGCGGAGACTGCCCTTGAAGCTGTCAGGCGCTACGAGCACTCGCAGCGGAGAAGCCACGGCGCCCGTCGACATCGATCCGGTGAGACGGGAACGGGTCAGACGAGTTCGACGAGGTCGATCTCGCGCAGGGTGTCTGCGTCGATCGCGACCCGGATCTCCTCGAGCAGGTCGTCGGGGGCCTGGTTGTCGATCGTCAGGACGCTGAGCGCCTTGCCGCCGCGTCCGCGACGAGCGATCTGCATCCCTGCGATGTTGACGCCGGCCTCGCCGAACTTCTGGCCGTAGACCGCGACGATTCCGGGTCGGTCGTCATAGGTGAAGACGACCAGGTGATCGGCGAAGGGCACTTCGACGTCGTAGCCGTTGATCTCGACGATCTTCTCGATCTGTTTCGTCCCGATGAGGGTGCCGGAGACGGACACCGCCGTGCCATCGGCGACTGCACCGCGGACGGTGATGACGTTGCGGTACTCGTCGGACACGGCATCGGTCAGCAGCCGAACGGTCACGCCTCGCTGCTCGGCGATGAGCGGGGCGTTGACGTAGGACACCTGCTCGTCGACGACGCCCGAGAAAACTCCCTTGAGAGCGGCGAGCTTCAGCACGCTCACGTCGTACTCGACGAGCTCACCGCGGACCTCGACGTCGACGCTCACGATCGGGCCACCCGCGAGCCCCGCGAAGACCTGTCCGAGCTTCTCGACGAGGGAGATGCCGGGGCGTACATACGGGTCGATGACGCCTCCGGCGACGTTGACCGCGTCGGGGACCAGCTCGCCGGACAGGGCGAGACGCACCGATCGGGCTACCGAGATACCCGCCTTCTCCTGCGCCTCGTCGGTGGAGGCTCCGAGGTGGGGGGTCACGACGATGTTGTCGAGGCCGAGAAGCGGCGACTCTTTCGGCGGCTCGGAGACGAACACATCGATGCCGGCTCCGGCGATTCGATTCGTCGAGAGGGCTTCGTAGAGTGCCGTCTCGTCGATGATGCCGCCGCGACTCGCGTTCACGATGCGCAGGTTGGGCTTGGCGATAGCGAACTCGTCGGCGCCGATCAGCCCTGTCGTCTCGGGTGTCTTCGGGATGTGAATGGTGATGAAGTCGCTGCGGCGCACCAAATCCTCGAGCGAAACCAGCTCGATTCCGAGTTGCTGGGCGCGGCTCGGAGTCACATACGGGTCGTAACCGATGAGGGTTGCTTCGAAGCCGGCGAGCCGTTGGGCGACGAGCGTGCCGATTCGTCCGAGACCGACGATGCCGATGGTTTTCTCGTAGAGCTCGACTCCGGTGAACTTGGACCGCTTCCACTCCCCCGCCTTCAGCGACGCGTTCGCGTCCGGAATATGGCGGGCGAGCGAGAAGAGGTGCCCGATGGCCAGCTCGGCCGCCGAGACGATGTTGGAGGTCGGAGCATTGACGACCATGACGCCGGCGTTTGTGGCCGCGGGGATGTCGACGTTGTCGAGGCCCACCCCGGCTCGAGCGACGACTTTCAGCTGTTTGGCTGCTGCGAGCGCCTCGGCGTCGATCTGGGTGGCGGAGCGTACGAGCACGGCGCTCGCGTCGGCGAGCGCCGCGAGGAACGTGGGCCGGTCGGTGCCGTCGACGTCACGTACGTCGAAGTCGGGTCCGAGCGCTTCGACGGTGGCGGGGGAAAGTTCTTCGGCGATCAGCACGATCGGCTTCGTCACGGGGTGTCCTTCGAGAGGGGGCACAAACAGCCCCATGTTATCGCGCCGGGTCAGCACGGCGACGCTACGGGCGGAAGCCCCGGTGGGGCTTTCCGAGAGGGGGCACAAACAGCCCCATGCTATCGCGCCGGGTCAGCACGGCGACGCTACGGGCGGAAGCCCCGGTGGGGCTTTCGCAGCGTCGACGGGCTTCCCGGCGCCGCATCACGGCTGCGACAGCAGACGGGATCGTGGAAACCCGGGTCAGCGCAGCTCACGCTACGGGCGGACGCCCCGGTTTCAGATGGCGGCAGCGGTCTGGCGGGCGATTTCCAGTTCCTCGTTCGTCGGGATGACGAGAACGGCGACGTTCGAGGCAGCTGTCGAGATGACGCGCTCCCCTCGGTCGCGAGCGTCGTTGCGGGCCGGGTCGATCTCGATTCCGAGGCCTGCTAGACCGGCGAGCGCTTGTGCGCGGACCTGCGCGGCGTTCTCGCCGACTCCTGCGGTGAAGACGATGGCATCGGCGCCGCCGAGGACGGCGAGGTAGGCCCCTACGTAGTGCTTGACTCGGTAGCAGTACACCTCGAATGCACGTGCGGCTGCTTCGTCGCCGGATGCGGCCTTGGCGATCACATCGCGCATGTCGGCTGTTCCGGTGAGGCCGAGCATGCCGCTCTTCTTGTTGAGCAGCTCATCGAGTTCGTCGAGGCTCAGTCCGCCGAATCGGGCGAGTTGGAAAACCACTGCCGGGTCGAGATCGCCGGAGCGGGTGCCCATCACGAGGCCCTGCAGCGGCGTGAAGCCCATTGAGGTGTCGACCGAGCGGCCGTTCTCGACGGCGCAGGCCGAGGCGCCGTTGCCGAGGTGCAACACGATGGTCCGAGACCGTTCGAGCGGGAGCCCGAGGAAGTCGGCCGCACGCTCGGAGACGTACTTGTGCGAGGTGCCGTGGAAGCCGTAGCGGCGGATTCGGTAGCGCGAAGCGGTGGCCTCGTCGATCGCGTAGGTGTACGCCTCGGGCGGCATGCTCTGGTGGAAAGCGGTGTCGAAGATGGCCACTTGCGGCACTCCGGGGAATGCCTTTCCGGCGGCACGGATGCCGGCGAGGTTCGCCGGATTGTGTAGTGGTGCGTACTCGGCGAGCTCGTCGATGTCTCGCTCGACCTGCTCCGTGACGACCGTCGGTGCGAAGAAGCGGGCCCCTCCGTGCACGACGCGGTGACCTACCGCCTCGATGGTCCCGCGCGTGATGTCCGGCCCGTGCTCGCTGAACGAGTCGACCATAGCGGCGAACGCGGCATCGTGGTCCGGCATAGGCGGCTCGGTCCTCCACTCGCCCTCGGGGGTCGAATGGCTGAGCATGCCCGCCGGCTGACCGATCCGTTCGATCAGTCCTTTCGCGAGTACGCGCTCGGAATCGCTCTCGATCAGCTGGTACTTGAGCGAGGACGATCCGCTGTTGATCACCAGCACGGTCGTCATCTCTGCTCCTCCGCCGCTTCGGTGCCTGCTTGGATCGCGGTGATCGCAACCGTATTGACGATGTCCTGCACGAGCGCGCCTCGGGACAAGTCGTTGACCGGCTTGTTGAGGCCCTGCAGCACGGGGCCGATGGCGACCGCGCCGGCGCTTCGCTGAACGGCCTTGTAAGTGTTGTTGCCCGTGTTGAGGTCGGGGAAGATGAACACCGTCGCGCGTCCGGCGACCTTCGAGTCCGGCAGTTTGGCTGCCGCCACCGCGGCATCGGCGGCCGCGTCGTACTGGATCGGACCCTCTACCGGCAGGTCCGGCCGACGCTCTCGAACCAGTTCGGTCGCCGCTCGGACCTTCTCGACATCGGCGCCCTCCCCCGACGCGCCCGTCGAGTAGGAGAGCATCGCGATACGTGGCTCGACTCCGAATGCCGTGGCTGTGCCCGCGGAGGAGACGGCGATGTCGGCGAGCTGCTCGCTCGTCGGGTCGGGGATGACCGCACAGTCGCCGTAGACGAGGACGCGGTCGGCGAGCGCCATCAGGAACACGCTCGACACCACCGAGACCCCGGGCTTCGTCCGGATGATCTCGAACGACGGGCGGATCGTGTGCGCGGTCGTGTGCGCGGCTCCAGACACCATGCCGTCGGCGAGGCCGAGGTGCACCATCATGGTGCCGAAGTACGACACATCGGTGACGACGTTGCGAGCGATGTCGATCGTCACACCCTTGTGGCCGCGCAGGCGCGTGTACTCCTCGGCGAAGCGCTCACGCAGTTCGGGGTCGTACGGGCTCAGCACTGTTGCGTTGGCGAGATCGGCACCGACCGCTGCAGCGCGAGCGCGGACCTCGGTTTCGTCGCCGAGGATGGTGAGCTTCGCGACCTCTCGGCGTAGCAGGCGGTCGGCGGCGAGCAGGATACGGTCGTCGTCGCCCTCGGGCAGCACGATGTGCGATCCGGCAGCCCGCGCCCTCTCGATCAGCTTGTGCTCGAACATGAGCGGCGTAGTGATCGTCGCGCGCGGGACCTGGAGGAGATCGATCAGCGCCTTCCCGTCGACGGACCGTTCGAACAGGGCGAGTGCCTGATCGAACTTGGTCGGCGATTCTGCGGCCAGTCGTCCGCGAGCGCGGGTCACCCGAAGGGTTGTCTCGTAGGTGCCGAGCGGAGTCGTGATGATGGGCAGAGACACGTCGACCCCGGCGATCAGACGCTCGATCGGCTCGGGCAGCTCGAATCCGCCGTTCAGCAGGATTCCCGAGAGTGAGGGGAACGTTCCGGAGGATTGAGCGAGTAGGGCCGCGACGAGGACCTCGACACGGTCGCTCGGGACGACGATCACGGCTCCTTCCGTGAGACGCGGGAGAACGTTGACCATCGACATCCCGGCGACGACGACACCGAACACGGGGCGCTGCAACATGGCGTGATCGCCCGAGACGAGGGTGCCACCGGTCGCGGCCATGAGGTTGCCCATGGTCGGCGCGACGAGGAGCTCGTCCTCGGGGATGGCCCAGACCGGCACGTTCTGGTCGTGCAGAGTGAGGCCGACCGTGAAGCGGACCGCCTGCACGATCGCGGGATCGACCCGGTTCGCGACGACGGCGAGGAGCGCGGCGTGTTCGTTGCGGAGCTCGCCGACCGCGACTTCCGCGACCTGAGCGATCTCGTCGGCGGTCCGCGCACGGACCGTGCCGAGCTCGCCACCGTGCTGGCTGGAGCGTCCACCGATCACGAGGATCACGGGGGCGCCGAGGTTTGCGGCGACTCGCGCGTTGAAGGACAGTTCGGTCGGCGTGCCGATGTCGGTGTAGTCGGACCCGAGGATCACGACCGCGCCGCACTGCGCCTCGACCGCTTTGTATCGCTCGACGATGCGCGACAGCGCCGCGTCGGGGTTGGCGTGCACGTCGTCGTAGGAGACGCCGACGCACTCCTCGTACGTCAGCTCGACGCCGTCGTGTTCGAGGAGCAGCTCGAGGACGTAGTCACGCTCGCTCGTCGACCGCGCGACGGGACGGAAAACGCCAACCCGATCGACTTCGTGCGAGAGGGTGTCGAGCACCCCGAGAGCCACCGTCGACTTGCCGGTGTCGCCCTCCACAGAGGTGATGTAGACGTTCCGGGTTTCAATCGTCACGCGAAAATCCTATCCATTTCTACACTCCGTCGAACTCCCGAGGAGGGCGTTCCGGCGTCGTTCGCACGTTCCGGCCAGCCCCCGACGCCGGAACGGACGCGCAGCCGACTCGAGCGTTCCACCTCGAGCCATGGCGTCAGGATAGGCATCGCGCCTGCCCATTCCCAGGGACTTCGTCCCCGTGCGCGGAGGAGGATTGCGCCATGGATCCTTTCGATCTCGCGCAGACCGCAATTCGCGTGCTCCTCGCGGCTGCGTTCGTGTTCATGGGGGTGAGCCACTTCTCTCCCGGCCCGAAGAAGACGATGGCGCGGATGATCCCGCCAGCGCTCCGCGGGTCGGACCCGCGGACTCCGCTGCGTCTCGTCCTCTTCACCGGAGTGTGCGAGATCGCAGGCGGTATCGGTCTGCTCATTCCGTTCCTCGCCCCCGCGGCCGCGGTTGCGCTCATCATCTTCCTGGTCGCGGTGTTCCCCGCTAACGCCTACGCGGCCAAGCATCCTGATCGGTTCGGGCGCGCCGCTTTCCCGTTCTGGCCGCGCTTGATCGGACAGCTCATCCTGATCGGAATGATCGCGGTCACTCTGGCGAGTTAGCGCCTGCACCCCAGACGTTTCGCGTGTCGACTGGTCCGATTCAGTTGAGAAGCGCTTCGATCACGAGACCTAGGCAGGCTGCCGCAGCGAGCCCGGTGAGAAGTGCGAGCGAGAGCAGCAGGATGCCATGCCGTCTCGCCGAGACGATCGCGAACACGTAGGCGAGCGGCGGGAAAACGACCCCGAGCCCGAGCACGAGCCAGGCGAAGGAGCTGACGGAACCGCCGATCAAACGAGCGAAGTTCAGCAAAGCGATGAGATTACCGACCGCTTCGATGATGTCCCACAGGTAGAACAGTCCGAAGACGGCGGCAACTGTCAGGGTCCGCCATCTGCGCGGAGCTTCGCCGTGTTCCGTGGTCAGCGCTACCGCTGCGGGCTGATCCCCCGCGGCACGGTTGTCGGTGTTCGTCATGACAGCTCGATCAGCACGGGCCACGGCATGAGCACGACTAGCCCGGTCAGCATCCAGACGACCCGACTTCCCCGCGTGCGGGCGAGGAAAGTCGCACAGATGAACCAGAGCGGCGCAGCCGCGAGGGCCAACCCCAGACCGACGAGGTAGAGCAACTGCGGACCGAGCGATCCGAGCTGGGTGTCGTTGCGGGCGACGATGAGTCCCCAACCGATCGTGAGAAGCACGTAGACGGCAGCGAAAACGATGAAGATCGCACTGTGAACCGGCCCCTGACGACCGGCTGCGGCATGCTGCCCCTCTGAAGCCACTTCGCTGTGGCTTGCTCTTCGATCGCCGCGCACCCGACTATTGTCCTCTCCTCGAACCCGAACTGCCCACTTCTGCGAGCGAGAGATCGTCACGACTAGCAGAAGTGGGCAGTTCGGTGTGCGTGGATCAGCGGGCGGCGCTGCCGTCCGTGTAGTCGGAGTCCTGCTGCTTCCAAGCGAAGAGGGCACGCAGCTCCCGGCCCGTCGCCTCGATCGGGTGAGCCTCGGCCTTGGCGCGGAGTTCTTTGAACTCGGGCGCGCCGGCGTCCTGGTCCTCGATGAAGCGCTTCGCGAAGGCACCCTCCTGGATGTCCTTCAGCACCGCCTGCATGTTCTCTTTGACGCTCGGGTCGATGACGCGCGGGCCGGATACGTAGTCGCCGTACTCGGCAGTGTCGGAGACGCTCCAACGCTGCTTCGCAATGCCGCCCTCCCACATGAGGTCGACGATGAGCTTGAGTTCGTGCAGAACCTCGAAGTAGGCGATCTGCGGCTGGTAGCCCGCTTCAGTGAGGGTCTCGAAGCCGTACTGGACGAGCTGCGAGACGCCACCGCAGAGCACAGCCTGCTCACCGAACAGGTCGGTTTCGGTCTCTTCCGTGAAGGTCGTGACGATACCGCCCGCACGGAGTCCGCCGATGCCTTTCGCGTACGACCAGGCGATGTCCCATGCCGAACCGGATGCGTCCTGTTCGACGGCGACGATGACGGGAACACCGCGGCCGGCCTCGTATTCGCGGCGCACGGTGTGGCCGGGGCCCTTCGGCGCGACCATGATCACGTCGACACCCTCGGGCGCCTGGATGTAGCCGAAGCGGATGTTGAATCCGTGGCCGAAGACGATCACGTCGCCTTCGTCGAGGTTGTCCTTGATGTCCTCGGCGAACAGGCCACGCTGGTGCTGGTCGGGAGCGAGGATGACGATGACCTCGGCCCACTTGGCCGCGTCGGCCGGCGTGTGCACGCGGAAGCCCTGATCCTCGGCCTTCTGGCGGCTCTTCGAGCCCTCCTTGAGGCCGACGACGACCTCGACGCCCGAGTCGCGGAGGTTGAGCGCGTGCGCGTGGCCCTGCGAGCCGTAGCCGATGACGGCGACCTTCTTGCCTTGGATGAGGCTGAGGTCTGCGTCCTTGTCGTAACGGATTTCGGTCATGTGTATTCGTGCTTCCTAACTGTTCTTCGTTGGGTAGGTCAGTTCTTGGGGACGCGCTCGGTGATGCTCTTCGAGCCGCGACCGATCGCCACCATGCCGGACTGGGCGAGCTCGCGGATGCCGAACGGTTCGAGCACGCGGAGCAAGGCCTGGGTCTTGGCGGTGTCGCCGGTGACCTCGATGACGAGGGCGTCGGTGGCCACATCCACGACTTTCGCGCGGAACAGGTTGACCGACTCGAGGATCTGCGACCGCGTCGCATTGTCGGCTTTCACCTTGATGAGCAGATGCTCGCGCTGTACCGACTGCGCCGGGTCGAGCTCGACGATTTTGATGACGTTGATCAACTTGTTGAGCTGCTTGGTCACCTGCTCGAGCGGCAGATCTTCGACATCGACGACGACCGTGATGCGCGAGAGCCCCGGGATCTCGGAGTGTCCGACCGCGAGGGATTCGATGTTGAAGCCGCGGCGCGCGAAGAGACCCGCAACGCGGGTCAGCAGACCCGGCTTGTCCTCGACGAGGAGCGACAGCACGTGACTCACAGCGCACCTCCCTTTGTCTGGCCGCTATCGGCTGAGTTGCCGTTGTCGATTTCTTGGCCATCCGCTTCCGCTTCGGCCTGGACCTCGATCGTCGCCTCGCTCACCTCGGTGTCTTCGCTGCGCCCGGTCTCGGCGGCGTCCTCGTCCCAGCTCGGTGCGTGCTCGCGCGCGTACTGGACGTAGCTGTTCGATACCCCCTGCGGAACCATCGGCCACACCATGGCGTCGGCCGACACCACGAAGTCGATGACGACGGGGCGGTCTTCCGTCGCGAGCGCCAGCTTGATCGCGTCGTCGACCTCGGACTCTTCCGTCACACGGATGCCGAGAGCGCCGTACGCTTCCGCGAGCTTCACGAAGTCGGGCACGCGAATCGAGTTGTGTCCGGTGTTCAGGCTGGTGTTGGAGTATCGCCCCTCGTAGAAGAGCGTCTGCCACTGGCGCACCATGCCGAGCGACGAGTTGTTGATGATCGCGACCTTGATCGGGATGTTGTTGATGACGCAGGTCGCGAGTTCCTGGTTCGTCATCTGGAAGCAACCGTCGCCGTCGATCGCCCACACGGCACGATCGGGCTGAGCCACCTTCGCGCCCATCGCGGCGGGCACCGAGTACCCCATCGTGCCGGCGCCGCCGGAGTTCAGCCATGAGTTCGGCCGCTCGTACTTGATGAACTGGGCCGCCCACATCTGGTGCTGCCCGACGCCGGACGCGAAGACACCCTCAGGCCCGGTCAGCTCTCCGATGCGCTGGATCACATGTTGGGGCGAGAGCAGCCCGTCAGTGGTCGCGCTGTATCCGAGGGGGAACTCCTCGCGCAGGGCGTTGAGGCGCGTCCACCAGTCGGTGTAACGCGTGCCGTCGGCCTTGGCCGCCACCGCGTCGCGGAAGTCCGAGAGGAGGTCGGTGAGGACATCCTTCAGGTCGCCGACGATCGGCACGTCTGCGACCCGGATCTTGGAGATCTCGGCCGGGTCGATATCGACGTGGACGACTTTCGCGTCAGGGGCGAACAGTGCCGCCTTGCCCGTGACTCGATCGTCGAAGCGGGCACCGAGCGAGACGATGAGGTCGCTCTCCTGCAGAGCGAGGACCGCGGGAACGGTGCCGTGCATACCGGGCATTCCCAAGTTGAGCTCATTCGAGTCGGGGAACGCTCCCCGCGCCATGAGCGTGGTGACCACAGGCGCGCCCACCGCGTTCGCGAGTGCCAGAAGCTCTTCCGATGCGCGCGAACGGATGATGCCGCCACCCACGTAGAGCACCGGGCGCTCTGCACCGGCGAGCAGCTGGGCAGCGGCCTGGATCTGCTTGCCATGCGCCTTGACGACGGGGCGGTAGCCGGGAAGGTCCAGCTTCGGAGGCCAGATGAACGGCGCCGAGTCCTGCTGCGCATCCTTCGTGATGTCGACGAGCACTGGGCCCGGACGCCCGGTCGAGGCGATGTGGTGTGCCGCAGCGATGGCGGCGGGGATCTCGTCGGGCCGCTTCACGAGGATGCTGTGCTTCGTGATCGGCATCGTGATCCCCACGATGTCGGCTTCTTGGAACGCGTCGGTGCCCATGAGGGTCGAGAACACCTGGCCGGTGATCGCGAGCATCGGAACCGAATCCATATAGGCGTCGGCGATCGCGGTCACGAGGTTCGTCGCACCGGGACCCGAAGTCGCGATGGCGACCCCGACCTTGTTGGACGATGAGGCATAGCCCTCGGCCGCGTGCCCTGCGCCCTGTTCGTGACGGACGAGGATGTGCCGGATCTTCTCGGTGTCCATGAGCGGGTCATAGACGGGGAGGATCGCGCCACCCGGGAGACCGAACACGTCGGTCACCCCGAGTAGTTCGAGAGTGCGGACGACGGCCTGAGCCCCGGTCAGCGTCTCTTGGGTGGTCGGCCGTTGTGCGGCGGCCGTCGGGCTTGGTGTCGCGGACATGCGAATCCTTCAGCGAGCGGAAGAGGTGAGATAAGGCGGCGGACTACCCCGTGATCGCGCCGAGTGCTGCCGAGTGCACGAGCTTGGAGTATTTCGCGAGAACGCCACGGGTATAGCGCGGGGGAAGCGGGGCCCATCCGTCGGACCGTGCTTCCAGCTCTGCCGGGGCGACCAGTAGGTCGATCGAGCGAGCGGCGATATCGACCCGAATCAGATCACCATCGCGCACGAAGGCGATCGGACCTGCGTCGACCGCTTCGGGAGCTACGTGGCCGATGCACAGGCCGGTTGTGCCGCCTGAGAATCTGCCGTCGGTCAAGAGTAGTACATCGCTGCCGAGCCCTGCGCCCTTGATGGCAGCGGTGATCGCGAGCATCTCGCGCATCCCAGGGCCACCCTTCGGGCCTTCATATCGGATGACGACGACATCGCCGGACTTGATCTCACCGTTCGTGAGCGCATCCATAGCGCCACGCTCACGCTCGAAGACCCGTGCGGGGCCCTCGAATACCGATGCATCGAATCCGGCGGTCTTCACGACGGCGCCCTCGGGAGCAAGGCTTCCCTTCAGAATCGTGAGTCCCCCGGTCTCGTGGATCGGGTTGTCGAGCGTGCGCAGAACCTCGCCGTCGAGCGGGTCGATGTCGAGCTCGGCCAGGTTCTCGGCGACCGTCTTGCCGGTCACGGTGAGCGCATCGCCGTGGATGAGTCCTGCCTCGAGCAGAGCCTTCATGAGGGTCGGGATACCGCCGTGGCGGTCGACATCGTTCATGACGTACTTGCCGAACGGCTTGAGGTCGCCGATGTGGGGCACCTTCGAGCCGATGCGGTTGAAGTCATCGAGAGTCAGGTCCACCTCGGCCTCATGCGCGATCGCGAGGAGGTGCAGCACGATATTGGTGGAGCCACCGAGCGCCATACCCACCGCGATGGCGTTCTCGAACGCCTCCTTCGTGAGGATGTCGCGGGAGGTGATGCCCTTGCGCAGCAGGTTCACCACAGCCTCGCCCGCACGGTGCGAGTAGTAGTCGCGTCGGCGGTCCGCGGAAGGCGGCGATGCGGACCCGGGGAGGCTCATGCCGAGGGCTTCGGCGACGCTCGCCATGGTGTTCGCGGTGTACATACCGCCGCAGGCGCCTTCACCGGGAGCGAAGGCGCACTCGATGCGCTTCGCGTCGGCTTCGGTCATCCGGCCGGCCTTGACAGCCCCGACGGCCTCGAACGAGTCGATGATGGTGATGTCTTTCTCGGTGCCGTCGCTGAGCTTCACCCAGCCCGGCGCGATCGAGCCGGCGTAGACGAAGACGCTGGAGAGCCCGAGGCGCGCGGCGGCCATGAGCATGCCCGGGATCGATTTGTCGCAGCCCGCGAGCAGCACGGATCCGTCGAGGCGTTCAGCCTGCATTACGGTCTCGACAGAGTCGGCGATGACCTCGCGGGAGACCAGCGAGAAGTGCATTCCCTCGTGCCCCATCGAGATGCCGTCGGACACGCTGACGGTGCCGAACTGGAGCGGGTAGCCCCCGCCTCCGTGCACACCCTCTTTGGCGGCCTGAGCGAGACGGTCGAGCGAGAGGTTGCATGGCGTGATCTCGTTCCACGAGCTCGCGATACCGATCTGGGGCTTGTCCCAATCGGCGTCTCCCATGCCGACGGCGCGGAGCATTCCGCGCGATGTCGTTGCTTCGATTCCGTCAGTGACGGTGCGGCTGCGGGGCTTGATATCCGGCGCGCCAGCGCCTGCCCCCCCGTTGGTTTCCGGCATGTAACGAGGGTACCGCCTTACCTCTGACGCCGGACACGCGCGAACCCGGCGGAACGCCTTTCGCCGGCCGTCGCCGCGTCAGTTCGATGGCGGCGGGACCGAGCCGGATGATTCGCGAAGGTCCGCCAGCAAGGTCAGCACGTGAGCGGCGTCCTCGGGTCCGTCGACACGATGATCGGCGACGGTCGCGCCCTCGCCGATCTTCAACGCCAGGTCGGTCGATCCGAGAGCGGCGAAGGCGTCCTCGTCGGTGACGTCGTCGCCCGCATAGAACACGGCCGTCGCGCCCGTGTAACGGCGTAGATGCTCGACCGCCTCACCTTTCGTGGTGGAGCGCACGGAGAACTCGAGCACGTCCTTGCCCTTGCGGACGGTCAGGTCATCGACCTCTGCGCGCGCCTCGGACAGCGCGACGAGGTGCGCCACCCGGCTGTTGCGTTCGGTTGCGAGACGGGTGTGCAGCGCGAAGCCGGCCGGCTTCTGTTCGATCCATACCTCGTCGAGATTGTCGGCGACCTGATCGAGAACGTCTCCGAGCAATCCGAGGCGCGCCTGTTCCTCCTCGTCGAGAGTGAAGACGTCGTCGGGTGAGTCGAGCCGCACCTCGACTCCGTGCGAGCCGACCAACAGAGTGTCATCGGTTGCAGCCGATACTTTCTCGAGGCTGTCGAGGGCGCGCCCTGAAACGAAAGCGACTCGGGTATCCGGCAAGGCGACGAGACGCTCGACCGCTGCTCGCGCCTCGGGCAGTGCGCGCGCCAGCTCGGGATCATCGACCGTGGGCGCCAAGGTGCCGTCGAAATCGAGTGCTACGAGAAGCACGGCAGCGTCCGCCATCGAGCCGAGCGAGTCTCGGAGAGCGCCTGTGATGCGGGTCTTCGATGAGCTGCGAGCGAGTCCTGAGGCGTCCGTCATGCCTCCTCCGGGGACTTCACATCAGGCGCATCAGCTGGTGCTGTCGTGGCGAGGACGTCGAGGAAACTCGCTGACCAGCGATCGATGTCATAGTCACGGACTCGTTTGCGCAGGGCCTTCATACGGGTGGCTCGCTCTCGCGGCGACATCGCGACGGCGGACATCATCGCGTCCTTCAGCCCGTCGATATCGTGCGGGTTGATCAACAATGCACTCTTCAACTCGTCTGCGGCGCCCGCGAACTCGCTGAGGACGAGCACTCCCCCGTCATCGATTCGACTCGCGACATATTCCTTGGCGACGAGGTTCATGCCGTCGCGCAACGCGGTGACGAGCATGACATCGGCCGCGAGGAACAGAGCCACCATCTCTTCACGCGGGTAGCTGTGGTGCAGGTAGGCGATGGCTTGATGCCCGATCGCGCCGTAGTCACCGTTGACACGTCCGACGGTCAGTTCGATCTCGTCGCGCAGCGCCTTGTAGGTTTCGACGCGTTCGCGGCTGGGGCTCGCGACCTGAACGAGCGTCGCGCTTTCGACATCGAGGCGCCCTTCGGCGAGCAGCTCGCCGTAGGCCTTCATTCGGTGGCCGATGCCTTTGGTGTAGTCGAGTCGGTCGACGCCGAGCATCACGATCGCGGGGTCGCCGAGTTCGCGCCGGATCTCTTTCGCCCGCTCTTTGACGTCGTCACGAGCGGCGAGTTCTTCGTATCCTGCGACATCGATGGAGATCGGGAAATGCCTCGCGATGACCTTCCGGATGCTGGTGGCGCCGTCCTCAGCCGTTTCGGGGACCTCGACGACCGAGCCCTTCGCCGAATAGCCGAACAGTCGGCGGACGGCGCGCGCGAAGTTGCCGGCATCGGCGACCCTCTGGAAGCCGATCACGTCGGCGCCGAGCAGCCCCTGCAGGATCTGCCTGCGCCACGGCAGCTGCGAATAGATGCCGTAAGCCGGGAACGGGATGTGGTTGAAGAAACCGATAGTGAGGTCCGGCCGCAGCTGGCGGAGCATCGCCGGCACCAGTTGCATCTGATAGTCCTGCACCCAGACCGTCGCGTTCGGGGCGGCCACCGAAGCGGCCGCGTCGGCGAAACGCTGATTGACGGCGACGTACGCCTCCCACCACACGCGGTGGTAGGTGGGCGGTGCGATGACGTCGTGATAGAGCGGCCAAAGGGTGTCGTTCGAGAAGCCCTCGTAGTAGTCGGCGACCTCCCGCTCGGAGAGCGCGACCGGCACGAGCCAGGATCCGTCGCTCTCGAACGGGTCGTACTCGCGGTCGGCGATTCCTGGCCAGCCGACCCAGGCGCCGTCGTTGGCCCGCATCACGGGTTCGAGAGCGGTGACGAGGCCGCCGGGCGAGCGCTGCCAGCCGGCCTCCCCGCCTTCCGGCTCGACCCGGTCGACGGGGAGCCGGTTCGACACGACGACGAAACCGAAGGTGTGCTTCTGTGCAGAGATGATGACTGTCCGTTCCAGGAGGGTCTGGCGGGCAGTCTACCGGGCGGGCTTTCCGCCGTCCTGGGAGCAGTGTCCCCAACTCCCGAAGCTGAGGCATCATGGACTCGACGTGAAGGAGACCGCCGTGCTCAAAGGCATCGACCCCGTCCTCAACGGCGCACTGTTGAAGATCCTCGACGAGATGGGGCACGGCGATGTCCTGGTGCTCGCCGACCGCAACTACCCGTCTTACGCCGGCGGCGCCCCCGTCATCGACCTCGGCGAGATCGACACCACGCGCGCCGCCCGAGCGATCCTGTCCGTGTTCCCGCTCGACACCTTCCTCGAACGTCCGCTCGGCCGCATGGAGGCCAGCAACGACCCGTCCATGGTCCTGGAACCGCACCGTGAGTGCTCGCGCTTGCCGACGCGACCTGGGATGGGGAACTCGAATACGAGGTGATCCCTCGGTTCGAGTTCTATCGGCGCGCCCGATCCGCGTTCGCCGTCGTGCGCACCTTGGACACCCGTCCCTACGCCTGCTTCACCCTCACCAAAGGCGTCGTGTGATCCAGGCGTCGACGCGATCGTCGAACCAGTCCGGTCGAGCCCGTGAACGGACTCAACGCGCCGACAGCGTCGGCCCGCCCCTCTAGGGTGTTCACGTGTTCACCGATATGCCGGAGTCGGCTCTCCGCGAGTACCGAAGCGCTCAGACCGCTCCCGCCGACTTCGACGAGTTCTGGGCGTCGACTATCGAGATGAGTCGCGCGAAGGACTTTCCTGTCCGTGTGACGGCCGTCGACACGGGTCTCAGCACCGTTGAGGTCTACGACGTCACCTTCGCCGGATTCGACGGGCAAGAGATCAAGGCGTGGCTCCGAGTTCCGGCGAACGCGACGGCACCATTGCCCACCTTGGTGCAATTCATCGGATACGGCGGCGGTCGGGGCCGCGCGATCGAAAACCTGCTGTGGGCGTCGGCGGGATACGCGCATTTCCAGATGGACACCCGCGGGCAGGGCTCGGTCTGGTCGGTCGGAGACACTCCCGACGACTCCGCGAGTTCGCCTCAAGCTCCTGGATTCATGACCCGCGGCATCCTGAGCCGTGAAACCTACTACTACCGCCGGGTCATCGCCGACGCGGTGCGCGCAGTCGATGCTGCACGGACCCTCGACGTCGTCGACGAGTCTCAGATCGCCATCCTCGGCGGCAGCCAAGGCGGCGCGGTCTCGATCGCGGTCGCAAGCCTGGTACCCGACCTCGTCGGGGCTATCGCCTACGTGCCGTTCCTCTGCGACTTCCCGCGGGCGCTCGTCATCACGGACAACGACCCGTATCGCGAGGTCGGCCGCTACCTGGCCGTGCACCGCGATCACACCGAGCGAGTGCATGAGACGCTCGCCTATTTCGACTGCGTCAACTTCGCCTCCCGCGCACAGGTTCCGATCTGGATGTCCGCGGCCCTCATGGACTCGACCTGCCCGCCCTCGACCGTGTTCGGAGCCTTCAACGCCTACGCAGGCCGCAAAGAGATCACCGTCTGGCCATGGAACGGACACGAGGGCGGCGGTATCGAGTCCGATGCCGCGAGCCTCCACGTACTGAAGTCGCTGTTCTCGAACTGACAGCCGGCGCACGCTCGCGCAGCGGTCAGGCGGGCGTGGTGGGTGCGGGTGGGTCTCCCGTGCCGAGCTCGGGGGGCGCATCGCTGCTCGCGCGCTCGATGTCGTCCTCCAACTCGTCGAAGGCGAGAAGGTCGCGACGGTAGTTGCCGGTCCGGTATGCGGCTCGCCCGATCATGTGAGCGGACATTGGCGCGGTCAGCATCTGCAGCACGAGGATGGGCGCGATCATCAGCAGGGTGGCCCAGTCCGCTGCGACGAGCGCGACTGCGACGAGCACGAGGACCAATCCAAGGATCTGCGGCTTCGTCGCGGCATGCATCCGGCTGAGCGCATCAGGGAAGCGCACGAGTCCGACACCCGCCGCGAGGGTGAGGACTCCCCCGCCGACGAGCAGGAGCGCCGCGACGACGTCGATCACGTCGGTGACGATCTCACCGTTCACCGCGCTGCACCTCCTCATTCGCGCCGAGAGCCTGGCGCGAGACATAGCGGGCGACGACGATCGAACCGAACACCGCAGTGCCGGCGAGAACCAACACCACCGGCAGCGTTCGCGTGTGGCGCCCGATGACCATTTCAACGCACAGCACGAGGTTGACCGTGGTGAGCAGGACATCGGACGCGATCATGCGGTCGAGGATCGTAGGTCCGCGAACCAGGCGGTAGAGCACCAGGATCGCGCCAAGGCCGAGCAGGACCCCCGCGGTGATGTGCAGGATGGCGACCAGGTTCATGCCAGCCACTCCTTCCGCCGTTCGAGTGAGCGGTCGAGCTCGTCGCGTGAACCGAGGGCACGCAAGATACGGATCTCCGTCTCGTGCACATCGCGGTGCGCCTTGTCGAGTTCCTCATCCGTATCGGTCCCGAGCACGTGCAGAAACAGCGTCGACTTCGACCGGTCCACTTCGAGGATGAGTGTCCCCGGCACGAGCGACTGCGTGATCGCAACGAGCGTCAACACGAAATCGGATTGAGAGATCAGGTGCACCTCGACCACCGAGCTGCGCGGGACGAAGCCGATCCGGAACGCGGTCACAGCGACCTGAACCGATCCGGCCACGACGTGGACCGCGAAGTCGACGAGGAAGACCAGCAGCCACCAGGGGTTGAAGCGCCCCGAGAGTGAAACAGGCGGCAGTTCGAAAACTCGCGTCACGAGAATCGCGACCGCGATCCCGGCGAGGATGTCGATCGGCGTGAACGACCCCCAGAGGAACAGCCAGAGGATCACCAGAACCGCGAGCAGCGGCATCTGCTGAACCAGCTCTTTCCCCATCCCCCTGACAGGCGTTTCCCGGTTCATCGGTCGTCTCCGAGCACGCTCGAGATGTACTTGTTCGTTCCCTGCAGATCCTTGCAGATCTGCACCGGCCCGGACGGCAACGTCGTAGAGCGGTCCAGCGAAGATCGTGAGAGCGAGCCCCAAGATGACCATCGCGCCGGTCGCTCCCTGCATGAGTTTCGGCAAGGTCCGCGATCCGACCATGGGGCTACCGTACGGGTCGTCGTGCAGCGACTCGATCAGGTAGGTGTCGTATTCGGCGACCTCGCTGGGTGCACGCCAGAACGCGAGACTCCACACCCGCATGAGCGGGTAGAGGGTCAGCAGGGACACCGCGACCGCTGCCGCCATGACGATATAGACGAGCGGGGTGGCCACCGCCGCCGCCGCCTCGAGCAGCCCGAGCTTGCCGATGAATCCCGAGAACGGCGGAATCCCGCCGAGGTTGAGCGCCGGGATGAAGAAGAGGATGCCGATGACGGGTGATGCCTTCAGCAGCCCCGCCAGGTCGTTCAGCGAGTTGGATCCGCCCTTGCGTTCGATGAGGCCTGCCGCCAGGAACAAGGTCGTCTGCACCACGATGTGGTGGATTGCGTAGAAGACTGCGGCTGCGACCCCCGCTGCCGTTCCGAGGGCCACCCCGAAGATCATGTATCCGATGTGGCTGACCAGCGTGAAGGACAGCATTCGCTTGATGTCGGCTTGCGCGATGGCGCCGAGAATCCCGAACACCATGGTGAGTAGCGCGACGATCAGCAGCGCTTCGTTCAGTTCGGAAGTCGGAAAGAGGATCGTCTCGGTGCGGATGATCGCGTACACGCCGACTTTGGTGAGGAGCCCTGCGAAGACGGCGGTCACGGGTGCGGGCGCCGTCGGGTACGAGTCGGGCAACCAGAACGCGAGCGGGAACACGGCGGCCTTGATACCGAACGCCACGAGCAGCATCACGTGCAGAAGGGTCTGCACCTCTGGCTGCAAGCCTGCGATGCGCTCGGACAGCTGAGCGATGTTCACAGTGCCGGTAGCCCCGTAGATCATGGCGACCGCGCCGAGGAACAGCAGCGACGAGAGCAGGCTCACCACGATGTAGGTCGTGCCCGCGCGGATGCGCTGTTCGGTGCCGCCAAGGGTCAGCAGCACATAGCTCGATACGAGCAGGATCTCGAAGCCGACATAGAGGTTGAACAGATCGCCGGCGATGAACGCGTTGAAGACACCGGCACCGAGGACGAGATAGGTCGGATAGTAGATCGATACGGGCGACCGCTCGCCTGCTTCCTCGTCGGCGAGGCCCTGCCCGACCGCGAAGACGAGGACGGCGAGGAGCACCGCCGCGGACACCGAGACCATGAGCGCCGCGAGTCGGTCGACGACGAGCGCGATACCGAAGGGAGCCGGCCAACCACCGACCATCATGACGAGCGGCCCATCCGCGTCGACGGTGACGAGCAGAACGATCCCGATGACGAAGACGATGGCGAGAACGGCGACGGTGAGGGAACGCTGGAGCCGCGGGCGCCGGTAGAACAGCAGAGCCGTCGCAGCAGCGATCAGCGGCAACAGAACCGGGAGCGGAACGAGGGAGATCATCGTGCGCGTCCCTCCTCTGCATCGTCGACGGCTACCTCGTCTTGGCGTATCGCGTTCGCACTGCCCCGGCCCGCGAACTCACTGTGATCGCCATGGGCTTCAGGAGTCTCGGGCGTTTCGGCGCGAAGACCCGAGCGTGTACCGATCGCGATGTCCTCAGCGTCGGATTCGAGCACATCGGCGTTCGAGAGCCGCCACGACCGGTAGACGAGAGCCATCAGGAAGGCGGAAACCGCGAAGGTGATGACGATCGCCGTCAGGATGAGGGCTTGAGGCAGCGGATCGGCGAACGCCGAATAGTCGCTGTCCTCGCCCGCGATGGGCGCATCTCCTGGAGCTCCCGAGACGATCAGGAGCAGAAGATTGGTGGCGTTGCCGACGAGCAGGAAGCCGAGGATGACGCGGGTCATGCTCTTTTCGAGCATCAGGTAGATACCGCAGGCGTAGAGCACCGCCATGGTGATGAGCAGCGCGAGCGAGAGCGTCACAGTGCACGCTCCGTTCCGACGGAAGCTGCCGCCAGCGGATTCGATTCGGGCCCTTCTTCGTGTTCCTGCTGACGGTCGACCTCTCCCCCGAGGCTGCGGAGCACGTCGAGCATGAGTCCGACGACGACGAGGTAGACGCCGACGTCGAACACCGTCGCGGTGACGAAAACGATCTCTCCGAACCAGCCGAGGTTGATCTCGAACCATGTCGAGGTGAGCGCGTCGACACCGAACGCGAGTGGGACGAGGGCCGTGCCGACGGCCAGAATGAGCCCGCTGCCGAGCAGAGCCCCGGCATTGACGGGCGCTGCAGCGGCGAGTTCGAGGCGTCCGGCCGCGAGGTAGCGAGCCGCCAGCGCCAGTCCGATCGTCAGCCCTCCGGCGAAGCCGCCGCCCGGAGCGTTGTGGCCGACGAGGAGCAGGTAGAGAGAAATGACCACGAGCGCGTGGAAGACGAGCCGCACGACGACCTCGAGCAGGATCGAACGGTTGCGGGGGGCGAGGGTGCGGCCGGCGAGAAGCCAGGCGCCGCGCTCCTGCTCGGCCTCGCGGGACTCCGCTGGAGTCTCGAGGCCACGGAGGCCGCGTCCTGACCGCCGGGCGATCTCGGGCATCCGGTCGCTGCGGCTGGAGAGGAAGACGAGGCTTGCAACGCCGGTGGCCGCGGCGATGACCACGCTCAACTCGCCCATCGTGTCCCAGCCGCGCAGATCGACGAGGGTCACGTTCACGACGTTGTAGCCGTGTCCGATCTCGACTGCGAGCCCGGGAAACTCCACCGAGATGGGCGTTTCGCTTCGCGCCCACGCCGCCACCAGCGCAACCAGGGCCATGAGCACGCCGACCGCCGCACCGAGAAGCGCACGACCCACTTTGAACCGGCTGCCGTTGCGTTCACCGAGACGTGCGGGAAGGCGCCGAAGCACGAGGACGAACGCGATCAGAGTCGCGAGCTCGACGAGCACCTGCGTGAGCGCGAGGTCGGGGGCGCCGTGCAGAGAGAAGAGCACGGCCATACCGAGACCGGTCACCCCGACGAGGACGAGCGCCTGGAAGCGCTTGCCCGCGAGAGTGGCAGCGACAGCGCCCACGATCATCACAGAACCCACCAGCGCCTGGTACGGGGTGTCCCACAGCAGCAGCGTGTCCGGCCACTGCCGCACCCGTGCCAGCGCGGTTCCTGCACTGGCGAGGAGGACGAGCAGGATGACCGCGAGGTAGAACGGCAGCGATCCGCGCTGAATCAGCGCCGTCACTCGAGCGGCTGCCCGGTCGGTGCCGCGGAGAACCGAACGGTAGGCGTCGGTCGCGATGGTGCTGCGGGAGGCTTCCCCCGCACGCGCCGCCTCGATCCGGCGGGTGAGGAAGAAGGTGAAGGCTCCGCCGACGATGGTGATGGCCGAGAATCCGAGCGCGGGTTCGATGCCGTGCCAGAGCGCGAGGTGGTACACCTCGCCACTCGACGCGAGCGAGTCGGCGGCGGGGGCGATGAGCCGGTCGAGGGGCGCTGCGGCGAGACCGAGTACCAGGCCTGCGAGAGCGAGCGTCAGCGGAACCGCCGTGAAAGCGAGGTCTTCGGAGTGACGGTCTGCCGGGGCGACATCGGGCTTCGACCAGAAAGCGCCCCAGACGAAGCGGATCGCGTACGCAACGGTCAAGACGGATCCGAGCACGATTCCGACGAGAGCGATCCAGCCGAACGGGTCCCCTCCGAGCCCGGCCTCGAGAACAGCGGTGAGGGCGGTCTCCTTGGCGACGAAACCGAGCAGCGGCGGAAGCCCCGCCATCGAGGCGGCGGCGAGGGTTCCGGCGACAGCGAGAAGTGGTGCGCGGCGCCCGACTCCGGAGAGGCGGCGCAGGTCGCGCGTTCCTTCGCGGTGGTCGACGATGCCGACGGTGAGGAACAGGGTCGACTTGAACAGCGCGTGTGCGAAAAGGAGTGCGAGTCCCGCGAGGAGTGCGTCACGAGTGCCGAAGCCGACGAGGATCGTGAGGAAACCGAGCTGAGCCACCGTGCCATAGGCGAGGAGGAGTTTGAGGTCGGTCTCCCGCAGGGAGCGGGATCCGCCGACGAGCATCGTCACCACCCCGAGGATCACGAGCGACTCCTGCCATCCCGGCACTTCCGCGAAGCCCGGCACGAGACGCGCGATCAGGTAGACACCCGCTTTGACCATCGCGGCGGCGTGGAGGTAGGCGCTCACGGGAGTCGGCGCAGCCATCGCGCCGGGCAGCCAGAAATGGAACGGCACGAGCGCCGACTTCGAGACCGCACCGACGAGGACGAGCAGGATCGCGACTGTCGCGAGATCCCCGTCGGGTGCGTCGGCGATGATGTCGGCGAGATTCGATGAACCGGCCTCAGTGGCGAGGAGCACGAAGCCGAGGAACATCGCGAGCCCGCCGAAGGTCGTCACGAGCAGCGCTTGAAGGGCAGCCGCACGGCTGGCCCGGCGGCCGGTGCTGTGACCGATCAGCAGGTAGGAGAAGACCGTCGTCAGTTCCCAGAAGACGAAGAGCAGGTAGACGTCGTCCGCGAGGATGAGACCGTACATCGAACCGGCGAATGCGGTGAGAACGCCGACGAATCGGCCGAGTCCCGGTTCGTCGTTCGAGAAGTAGCGAACGCAGTAGAGCAGCACGAGGGTGCCGACACCTGCGACGACGAGGGCGAGCAGCCACGACAGCGGGTCCAGCCGGAGATCGAGGGTGAGCCCCAGTTGCGGGACCCACGGCGTTCGCTCGACGACGGTCTCGCCGGCGAGGACCCGCGGCCCCATCACGCATGCGTGCACGAAGGCAGCGAACGCCGGGACCGCGGCGACCAGGAAGGCTCTCGATCCGAGGCGAGGCACGAGGGCCGGGACGATGAGGCTTGCCACCCCGTACAGAGCGATGAGGAGGAGCATGTTTCCTCCCGTACGTCAGGCGGCCAATGGTCGTCGCGTGCGGTCATCGATCGAGATCGATTGGCACGCTCCTTATTCTAAGCGGCCGTTACGCGCCTTGTCCTGGGCGTTCGCCTACTCGGCAGCTGTCGGAGGCCGGCGTCACAGCGCGAGGACCGCCCGTGCCGCATCGGTCAGCGGCGCCGCGTAAGACCGGCCGTGCGATGCGGCGTGGACCGCAAGCGGATGTAGCTGGTGCACGGGAATCCTCTTCTGCCATCCCTCCTTCAGCGCGCCGGTGCTTTCATAGCCGCTGAGGACCTGATCCAGGTGGGGACAGCCGAAGAGGGCGAGCATGGCGAGATCGGTCTCGCGATGACCGCCGTGCGCGGCCGGGTCGATCAGGACGGCGCCGTCGGCCGACCAGAGCACGTTGCCGTTCCACAGGTCGCCGTGGATGCGAGCCGGTGGTTCGCCGTCGTCGAAGTTCCCTGCGGTGATACGCGCGCAGGCCCTGCGCACCAATGTGTCGTCGGCCGCGGTGACGTGACCGCGGTCCACTGCGCGTTCGAGGTAGGGCAGAACCCGATCGCTGACGTACCAGGCACCCCACGAGATGTCGCTGCGCGAAACCGGGAGCGGCTGGCGGCCGATGAAGCACGGTCCGTCCCAATCATCCGGAGGAGCACCGAATCCTCGAGCTCCGGCATCATGCGTGCAGGCGAGCGCTGCTCCGAAGTTCCGAGCGGCCGCCGCATCGGCTCGCGCCTCGGGGATGCGCTCCAGCTCGATCCAGCCGGATCCCACCGTGCGAACCTTCGCGATCCTCGCTCCCCCGTCGGCCTCGGCCGCGGCAAGCCATCGGAGTCCGGCGGCCTCTGCCTCGAAGAAGCCATCAGGGGCGTCAGTGCGTGTCTTCCGAATAGTTCGCGAAGAGGTGTCCACCTGTTCATGTTCACACGGCGAGCAGCCAGGGCCGCCGTGGAATGGAAGCCCTAGCGTTGGATCCGTGATCCGCATCGGCATGAGTACCAGTTGCGTCTTCCCCCTCGGCACGGCTCGCGCGTTCGAGCTCGCCGAGCAGGCCGGCTTCGATGGCGTCGAAGTCATGGTCACCCAAGATCCCATCACGCAGGACTCGCGGGCGCTCGCATGGCTCGCCGCCAGGCACGAGCAGCCCGTGCTCTCGATTCACGCTCCCGTGCTGCTCCTGACCCAGCACGTCTGGGGATTCAACCCGCGCACGAAGTTGGAGCGCTCCGTTGAACTCGCGCTCGATGTCGGGGCGAGCACGGTCGTCGTGCATCCGCCCTTCCGTTGGCAAGCCGGCTACGGACGCCAGTTCCTCGATATCGTTCGCGAGCTCAGCACGGCGAGCGGCGTCGACATCGCGGTCGAGAACATGTTCACGTGGACTGTTCGCGGCCACGCACTCGCGGCATACGCCCCCGGTTGGGATCCGATCGAGATGGACTGCGATGCGGTGACGTTGGACTTCTCGCACGCCGCGCTTTCGGGTCGCGACTCCCTCGAGATGGCGGGGCGGTTGGGTGCACGGCTCCGTCACGTGCACCTCTGCGACGGTTCGGCGCCCGAGGCGGGGAAGATGTTCGACGAACACCTGCTGCCGGGCCGCGGTGCACAACCGGTGGCCGAGACGCTTCGCTATCTGACCGACGGCGACTGGTCGGGTTCGGTCGTGGCCGAGGTCAGCACCCGCGGTGTCGCCGACGACGCGGCACGTCTGGCGATCCTGCGCGAGACGGTCGACTTCGCCCGCACCCACACCGCGAGGACTCGCCGTCCGCACTCCTCCGACGCAGTGCCCTCCCCTTCCGCGTCTCTCTAACCCTTCTCATTCCCTCAGCAGGAGAGAACCGGTCGGTTCTCCTCCTGCTGAGGGAAAAGGCTGGGTCTGGCTCAGGCGGTGGCGGGGGTGACCGTCGGGACGAGGCGGAGAGCGCGGGCTGTGCGCCGCTTCCCTACCGCGATGAGGGTCACGATCGCACTGATGACCGCCCAGATCACGAGCGTCAGAATGCCTGAGACGACCTCGCCCGCTCCGGAGCCCGTCACGATCGCCTGCATACCGTTGACGGCTCCGGTCAGCGGCAGCAGTGGACTGATCGCACGGAAGGGCGCGGAGACGAGTTCGATCGGGTAGAGCCCACCCGTCGAGATCAGCTGAAGCGCGAGCAGCACGAGCGAGATCACGAGCCCCCAGCGGCCGAATACTGCGGTGAGCATCGCATGGATCGCCGCGAACGCGACCGCGATCACGAGGGCGAAAGGCAGTGTCGCTCCGAGCGAGCTCCACGGAACGCCCACCGCGGTGTGGAGAAGCGCAACAAGAAGCACCGCCTGGGCGGCACCGATGAGGGCGGCCCGACCGATGATCCGGCCGGCAACCCGCCCTGTAGAGGCGACGGTGACGAGGACACGTCGGGTCGGCGTGCCGAGAGCGAGGAAGACCGCGATGGCGCCGATCCACAATCCGGTCGGAACGAGCAATGTCGACACGATCTGCGGAACGCTCGTCACCTCGTTGTCCCGCGCGGTGGAAAGCGAAACGGGGTCGGCTGCGACTCCGGAGATCTCATCGATCTGGTCGTCGGTGTAAACCGGGATCTGCTCGGCACCGCTGGTCAGGCCATCGGCGAGCTGGCCCGCTCCATCCCCGAGCTGATTCGCGCCATCTGCGGACTGGCCGAGGCCGGTCGTGAGCTGGTCGAGCCCAGTTGCGAGGTTCTCCGTCCCGGAGACGAGTGCCGGCCCGCTGCCCGCGAGCTGGCTGGCGCCGCTCGCGGACTGCGAGATGCCGGACTGGACCCCGTCGACGGCGCTCTGCACCTGACCGGTGAGCTCGAGGCGTCCTTGGTACAGCTGGTCCAAACCGCCGGCAACCTGCTCCAGCGCGGCGGCGGTCTCCGGGTTGATCGTCGGATCCGCGGCGAGGATCTGGCGAATGCCCCCGGCAGCGGTCGGAATGTTCGACGCATACGTGTCGATCCCCGCTGGGAGCTGGTCGAGACCTGCCGCTGCGCTGTTCAGCTGTCCGAGACCTGCGCTGAGCGACGAGACCCCGTCGGTGTACGCGCGCACTCCGGAGGCGAGTTCGTCCGCACCGTCGGCGGCGGTTCCGGTCTGAGCCGTCGCTTCAGTCAGGCCGGAACCGAGCTGCTGAGCTCCCGTCTGCAGACTCCGCGCGCCGTCGGCCGCCTCACCGAGCTGTTCGCCGAGTTGCACCGTTCCGCCGACGAGACCCGAGATGTACTGCTTGGACAGCTCGGTGCCGAACAGCGCCGCGAGACCGTCTCCGAGCGCATCGGTGATGGGGCCGGTGATGTAACCGTGCGCGTCATCCGTGATGAGCGTCAGGTTCGCCTGCTCGGGAGTTTCGCTGCCGAGCGAGACGATCGAGGCCGAGAAGTTCTCGGGGATCGTGATGACGGCGTAGACCTCGCCGTTCTCGAGTGCCTCCTCGGCCTCGGCTTCGCCCGTGATGATCCAGTCGAACGCGGTCGCCGCGGCTCCGCTCGAAGATTCGCTACCGGTCAACTCGGTCACGAGCAAGCGCCCTGCCACCACCGAGGTGGTGGTGCCGTCGGCCGCAGTCTGCTCGACGAGTTCATCGTTGTTCACGATGGCGGCCGGGATGCGGCCATCTTCGGTGCCGACCGCGGACAGCGCACCAGCGAAGATGCCGACGACGGCCAGCGGAACCGCGATGAGCGCAGCGATAGCGAGGGGGCGCCTGGACGGGCGACGACGGACGAAGGGAATCGGGTGGCTCATGAGAGCACGGCCTTTCGAGCGAAAGCTGTTGCGACGACGGGTCGTCCAGAGGAGAGCGGGGCGGATGCGGGATTGGCGGTTCCGACGAGCGCCGTGACGGTGGTCGGGAGGATCGCATCGAGGAGGCGAAGCCCGCGGGTGAGCGACGGGCCCGACCACTCGGCGAGGTCGAGCGCGATGACCGGCGCGGACTCGGCGACCGCGAGAACCGCGGCGAGTGCTATCCGCGAGTCCCTGTGGAGTTCGTCGACGCGCTCGTGGCCTTCGATGCGAGGCAGTCCTTCGGCGTGCAGGGCGCGAGCGGCGCGCTCGAGCAGACCCCGTTCCATCGAGCGGCGTCTCGCCACGGCGAACCACGGCGTCGCGAGCGCGAGGCGTTCCATGATGAGGGTGTGCACGTCCTCGCCGAGGTCATCGGCCGACCCAGCGTCGACGACGGAAACACGTCGCGAGACTGTTGCGGCGTCGGAGGGCAACGGGAGACGCGCGACCTGCGCTCGACCCGCGACGATCGGCTCGCGGCCGGCGAGGGTCGCGAGAGCGGAACGGCGAGGCTCATCGGGCCCCTCGATGAGCACGATCGCCCCGCCCGGAGCGCTGAAGTCGAGCGGAGAGCGCGCACCCGAAACGACGAGGCCTTCCGCGCTGACCGCGTCACCGCTGTCGAGACCGTCGATCCAGTGAAGGCCCTCGCGGTGCCGCTCGAGCGCCGTGCCCTCGATGTCGATGTCGGGAAGGATCCGGTCGAGCCACTTCGGCAGGTACCAGGCAGCCTTGCCGGCGATCGACATGAGAGCCGGGATGAGGGTCATGCGGATGAGGAAGGCGTCGACTGCGATTCCGACCGCGAGCCCGAGCGCGATGGGCTTGATCATCGCCATGCCCTCCGGCACGAACGCGAAGAAGACGAAGAACATGATGAGCGCCGCCGCCGTGACGACGCGTGCGGCGTGCGAGAAACCGATCGAGACGGAGGCTCGGGCATCTCCGGTGCGGACGTATTCTTCCCGCATCCCGCTCACCAGGAAGACCTGGTAGTCCATCGCGAGTCCGAAGAGCACGGCGATGAGGATGATCGGCAGGAAGCTCAGGATCGGTCCTGGTTCGACGTGCAGCAGGTCGATTCCGTAACCGAGCTGGAATACGGCGACGACGGTTCCGAACGCCGCGATGACCGACAGCAGGAAGCCGAGAGCGGCAGTGATCGGAACGTAGAGCGACCGGAAGACGATCATCAACAGAACGAGGGCAAGACCGACGACGATCGCCGCGAACGGAAGCAGCGCGGCCAGCAGAGTGGACGAGATGTCCGAGTACACGGCCGTCGCACCGGTCACCTGGATAGGAAGGCCGTACTCGTCCTCGATCACGTCTTGTAGTGCGCGGATATTCGCCACCAGCTCCGCCGTCTCGGGCGAATCCGGAGCGCTTTCGGGAATGACTTGGATGATCGCGGTGTCGAGCGTCGGGTTCGGGATGCCCGAGCCGACGCTCGAGACGTCGTCGAGATCGGCGATCTCGTCGCCGATGGCATCGAGGTCCCCGAGGATGTCGATGGTCTGCGTGATGTCGACGAGGACGATGAGCGGGCCGTTGCGTCCCGCGCCGAACTCGTCGGCGATGATGTCGTAGGCCTGGCGGGTGGTCGTCTCGGGTGCCTGGGAGCCCGAGTCGGGGAGGCTCAACTGCAGCTGAAGCGCCGGGATGAGTAGCGCTCCGAGACCTGCGACGATCGCGATCGCGATCGGAATCGGCGCCTTCAACACCCCGCGAACCCAGCGAAGACCGAAGGACGGCTTCGCCTCGACCGCGTCGGGCTGCATCGCGAGCGCACGGCGCTCGGCGCGTGAACCCGCCTTGGGGACGAGTCGGCCACCGGCGAGGCCGAGCATCGCCGGAAGAAGAGTGAGTGCCGCCAGAACCGCGACGAGCACAGCGCCTGCCGCGCCGACCCCCATCACCGAGAGGAACGGGATGCCGACGATGAGCAGTCCGAGTAGGGCGATGATCACGGTGATTCCGGCGAAGACGACCGCGCTACCCGCAGTAGCCACGGCGACACCGACGGACTCGCGCGGATCCATCCGGGCGGCCAGCTGGTTGCGATGCCTCGAAATGATGAACAGCGCATAGTCGATGCCGACCGCGAGCCCGATCATGAGGCCGAGGACGGGGGCGCTGGAGGAGACGGGAGTGAACGCTGCGGCGGCCAGCAGTCCTGCCATGGCGATCGCGACCCCGACGAGAGCGACGAGGAGCGGCATCCCCGCGGCGAGGAACGACCCGAACGTCACGATGAGCACGACGCCCGCGAAGATCACGCCGAGCGCCTCGGACCAGGTGACTCCGAACGAAGTCTCTTGGAAGACGCCCCCCGTGAACTGGACGTTGAGTCCCTCGTCTTCACCGATCGACGCCGTGTCGAGGATGGCGTCGAGGGTCGCGTCGGTGACGTCGTCCTGCTGATCGGCCAGGGTCACCTGGACAAGTGCGACGCGTTCGCTTTCTGACACCGCTTGCACCGCGTACTCGGAGAACGGAGAGGTTGCGGACTCGACCCCGTCGAGCTCGGCCACCTCGTCGACCGTGTCCTCGATCGCAGACAGATATGGCTCGTCCTCGACCGACTCGCCCTCGGGAGCCTGCAGCACGATGGTGACCGTGGCCCCTGCGGTCTCCGGGAACACCGCCGCGAGCTTGTCGATCGCCTCCTGCGACTCGGTTCCTGGAATGGTGAACGAGTCTTTGAGGGAGCCACCGAGACCGACCGCGAGGCCGCCTGCGATGACGATGAGCACGACCCATGCGGCGATGACGCGCCACGGACGAACGAACGCCCAACGTCCGAGGCGATACAGGAGAGTTGCCATGAGCTGCTTTCCGCTGTCAGTTCGACGCGATGGGCGTCGAGGTCGTGGTGAGAAGGGATGCCACTATCTCGACGAGAGCAGCTCTGATCTCGTCGTCCGATTCTGGAGTTGCGGCCGGATCCGACCAGTTCTCCTTCGTCGCCAGGATGTAGGCCGCTCCCCCGAGCGCCATACCGAAGCGGACGCGGTCTTGGGCCCGCTCGAAGCCGGAGGTGACCGCCTGTCCGAGCTTCTGCACGAGTGCGTTCGCGCGGTCGATCACCGGGATGCCGTGGAGCGACTGGCCCTGGTTGATGAAGATGCTGGCCTCGAGTCGATGCTCGAGCAGGAAGTCGATGAAAGGCTCAGCGAACTCGGCTTCGCCCGCCCCGGTCGACGCGCGAGGAAGAAGCTCGATAACCCGAGCGAGGCCGCTGATCGTCGGCGAGAGAACCGCTTCGAGCAGCAGTTCTTTGGACGCGTAGTGGTAGAGGACCGCTGACTTCGACAGCCCTGCGGCTTCCGCGATATGTCCGATCGAAGTGGCTGCATAACCGTCGATGGCGAAGAGCTCGCACGCTGTTCGCAGCACATCTTCCGCGGAGGTGTTGGGCACCGGCCGAGTGTATCTGTCCGATCGGTCAGGAACTGATCGATCGGTCAGTTTCGAGGTCCAGAGCAGGTGACTCTCGGCGGATTCCCACCTGGACGAGCACTTCTCACGTGGACAAGCCGAGAAGCGTCGCTAGCCTCGGAAGGTGCGTAAGTACCTGATGAACGGATCGATCGTAAGCGCCGTCGTGAGCGCCATCTCAACCCTCAGGACAGGGCAAGCGGGGCCTCGCGACTGGCGTTTCTACCTGAGCGTCGTCGCATCGTTGGCGACGCTCGCCGTTGCCGTCGGCACGGTGCGCCACGAGTCGTACCAGCAGGCGCTCGAAGACTGACGAACCGGAGGCCATATGAGCAGGCGTAAGAAGACCGGCGGCATCAATCTCGCGCTCGTTGGCGTAACCGTCGCGAGCCTCGCCGCCGCCGTCGTCCAGCAGAAGATCATCGTGCGGCTCATCGATAGCCCGCCGTCCTTTCAACGCCACTCTCGCTCGGACGAAGCGCACTCGTCCTCACGGTCAGTGGCCCCGGTGATCGGCTCACCCCGGTGGACCGCGTCGGGCAGCGTTTCTCCCGTCCTCCCGCAGCACCCCCATGCAGACACGAGCAAAGGCCCTCGCCGGGCCCACATCGTCTGACCGTCATCCGCGCGTACGCGGCGCCCGCGTCGCTCAACCCCGCCCGTTGAGCGACGCGAAACGAAGCGGCTCCTATCGCAGCCCCGCCTGGATCGCTTGTTCGCACCCGAGAAGCAGCACGCCGACGCTCCACGCGTGCGAAAGGGTCAGCATCATCCCCTTCGGTTGGAAGCACGAGGTCTGGTAGAAGCGCTCGGTCACCATTCCCCGGTAGGCGTTGAAATCGCCGTCCTGGCGCGCGATGAACTGGCGGAAGCAGGCGAGGGTCTCCTCGGCACGTTCTCGGTAGTGGGCATCTCCGGTGGCCTCGGCGAGCTCGAGGAGTTCGGCGGTGCAGACGAGCCCGTAGGCGTGCAGGTGCTGGTTCGACGACGACGCTTGGTCGGCACCGCGGCTGCCGAAGTCGTAGACGCCGAGCATGGTGTTCGGCTCGAAGGACACGTCGTAGCTGTACCGGAAGGTCAGCATCCAGTCGGCGGCGCGACGAGCCAGTTCACGCCACCGCGTCTCACCCGTCGCGCGATGCAGCGCCATATACGCGATGATCGCGGCGTACCCGTCTTCCGAGGTCGGAGCGAGGTCGACATCTTCGGGAGCCCCGCAGATGTACTCGGCTTCGACGAATCGGGCGTAATACTCCCCCGCACGGGCCGCCGTGTCGAGATACCGGTCACCGCCCGCTTCGACGAGCGCGGCGATCCAGGTGAGGCCGGATGCTCCCGACCAGGACAGCACTTCGCCTGTGACGGCGTCATGGATCGACCCGAGGTTGCCGTCCTCGCGTTGGCGTGCAGCGACGGCATCGAGGTTCGAGCGGATCGCGACATCCCAGTTGCCATGGCCGGGTTCGAGGGCAGCCGAACGGATCAGGAAAAGGGTGGCCTCGGCAAGGGTTCGCGAGTGGAGTCCTCCCTTCAGCGGCGTCCAGCTCTGCGACCAGCCGTGCTGGCGATACCAGACGCCCCAGAACGTGCCGGAAGGGGAAAGGGCATCGGCGATGAAGTCCATGACCGTTCGAGCCGCGTCGACTTCGGTTTCGGCGCCGACCCGGTGCCCGTGCGCGAGGAGCGCGTAGGCCCATGGGATGCCGCTGACCCAGCCGACGTGCATCGCCTGCCGGTCGACGCTCTTGCCGTCGCGTCCGGTGACCTCTCGATCGAAGCCGACCGTTTCGAGGAGTACGCCGGGGTCGGGATCGAAGTGCCAGTTGAGGAGCCCCTCTGCCGCGAGATCCGCCGCTTCCTCGATCGGCACCCACGGCCGCAGCGGCGCCGTCTCGCGGGATCGGGCGTGCAGTGCGCGGAGGACGGGCGCGTAGGCGTGACGATCGGAAGGGAGATCGTGGACCGTGAAGCTCAACGAGACGATCTCTCCCGGCGCCCAAGTGTGGCGGGCCGCTTCGGCCGGCCGTGGGTGCCCGTCGCCGTAATAGCTGACGGGACCTTCGCGGAAAGGGAAGGTCACGCTGATGGACGCCGAGTCGCCGGAGTGCGCAAGGCCGACTCCGCTGATTCCGAGCGCGGAGGACTCGGCTGTCGCGATCGCCGCACCTCCCTTGCCCTCCCCCGCCCAGCAGAACACTGCAGGAGTTGCGGCGCGGTCCGCGCGGAACTGCCACCACGACGACACCATGTGCTCGTGTTCGGTTGGCGAGTCCGCGCCGGACTCGAACCGCGGGAACACCCGATCGTTCTCGGCCGGCCGGTTCTCGCCGTAGAAGGCGCCGGGGATCAGCCACCACGGATCATCCGCGTCGGCGATCTCCACCTCGAACCGGATCGCCGCCTCGATCGGCCCGGAACCGCGATAGATGACCGTCGCCGTGACGTCGTCTCCGATGCCGTCCAGCATCGGAGAACTGTCGAGGGCGATGTCGAAGTCGCTGCCCGTCACGAGCGCGCCGTCGGCCAAGACGACATGAGACGCGATTGTTCGCATTCGCGCCGGCGTTACTGGCCGGAGGTGCGGACGTCGTCGTCGGGGCCGTTCTCGGCGACCTCGGTGGGTGTCAGGGTTTCCTGGGCATCCACCGGAGCGCCGGGCGCCGAGGGCGCATCCATCGGATCGCCCGAAACGTCGGGCTCCCCTCGCAGGACTTCCGCTTCTGCGTCGGCGATCGGCCACTCGACGAGGTTCACCTCGACGATGTCGGCGTCAGGGTCGGCGGGAACCCGGAAGGTACGGATCTGGTTGGGCCCGAAATCGAGCGAGATCCGCCGACCGAGAATCGACAGGTCGAACTCGGCGGTGGCCGGCTTCCCGGTCGTTTCGACGGCACGAACGATGAGATCAGCGCCACCGGAGGCGTCGGAAGGATCTTCGCTGCCCTTGATAGCGGTGATCATCACCTGGCCGTCACCGTCCGAGAGGAACGACTGAGCACTCGGCAGATCGCCGTCGTGGAACGACTCGAGCATCGCGCGAACCGGCTGCCCCAGCTCCGCCGCAACCCGGCTCGGCGACGACTCGCTCCAGTCGCTGCCGGCGATCAGTCGGTAGCTGAAACGCTGCACCCCCTGGTCCTGGAAGGAGTAGATGCTCTCCTCGGACAGCAGACGTGGGTCGTGCCATGAGTACACGGGGCTCCGTACCGCCGTTACGCCGATGCTCGGCGCAACGCCGTCTTCGGCGGGTGAGACGTCGAAGCCGTGCTTGCCCTGGGTCACGACGGTGAGACCGGCGGGCTTTCCGTCGACCCCACTTCCACGCAGGTGCACCCATGACTGCGCCGGCTCCTCGGCGCCGTCGACCGGACGCTGAAGTGTGCCGAACGGGATCTCGTAGGTCGCCTCGGGCTCGGTGATACCGACCGGGAAGCGCAGCTTCATCAGGTGCGCGGGCTCTCGCCAATCGAGGATGGTGTTGACCTGCAGGATGGCGCTGTCGGCAGCCAGCACGAGTTCCTCGACGAAGGTCGATTTGCCCCACGAGCGCTCGATGCGCAGTCGGGAGCGAAGCGGGCCGCTCTCACGGACGACGATCCGGTCGAGGGTCATCGGGGTACCCGGCCACGCATATGACACGACTCGGTGGCCCCACGTGTCGGTGGGGTCTTCGCAGACTTGGGTGTGCGTCGACGGATCGGTGCCCGCCAGCACGTCGATGCCCGTGCGCTTGTCGAGATAGGACGAGAGCCAGCCGGTTTCGGGATCGATCTCGATACGGACGAGGTCGTTCTCGAGAGTCGTCTCGCTGACCCGCAGCGGCGAATCGGGTGACTTCGTGCCCGGCATGATGCGATAGAGCCGGTAGCCGAGCGCCGGGACCTCGGCGCGGAACGTGAGTGCGCCACGGCTCTTGTCATCCGTCGTCGCGACGGACTGGGTCAGCTGCGACAGGATGAGCTCGCCGTCCTCGTTCACGACATGTGCGCCGGTCGGCTTGCCGCCGTACTGCATGTCGACCTCGACCGACACATCCCACGGGTGCGGGTTGAAGACGAGGACGGGCTGCGACGCCGCATCGAACGGGATATCGACCTGCCGCGCGATCGTGTTGTGCACGAGGGTCGTGATGCGCTTCGCGATGGCGACCGCTTCACCGAGCTGGTCGCGGGCGTCGTCGTAGGCACTCTCGATCGCTGAGCCGGGCAGGATGTCGTGGAACTGGTTGAACAGCACCTGCTTCCAGGCTCGTTCGAGATCGGCGCGTGGATATTCGACGCCCGCCTGGATCGCGGCGACGATCGCCCATCGCTCGGCGGTCAGGACGGCATGCTGGGCGCGACGCTGCCACAGCTTGATCCCGGAATGAGCCGAGTAGCAGCCCGGCGCGTGGTGCTGGAGGTCGTCTCGTCGGACGGTGAGACCGTCGAGGAAGGAGTCGCCTCGGGCGAGCACCTCGTCGAAGTAGCGGCGCGGTGATGCCATCTGCAACCTCCCGAATGAACCCATGCGGTCGTAGCGGTAGATCGACTCGATGTTCGCCTTGGTAGGACCACCGCCGTGATTTCCGACACCGAAGAGCACCATCGCGTCGCCGAGGGTCTTGTCGAGTACCCCGAGCGACTTGTCGGTGTGGCCGTCGACGGACCCGGGCGGGCTGCAGTACTCGTAGGGGATGCGGTAGCCGAGCACGCGACTGCCGTCGGCCGACTCCCACCAGAAGAGCGTCTCGTCGAAATCGCTCTCGTGCGGGCCTGGCCGCAGGAACATGTAGGAATCCATGCCCTGCTGGCGGAGGATCTGCGGGAGCATCGCGTTGTGCCCGAACGGGTCGACGTTCATGCCGACGGTCGCCGGCCGACCGAAGCGGGAGTCGAGGAACCGCTGCCCGTAGAGCCCCTGACGCGCGAACGACTCACCCATCGGAGTGTTGCAGTCGGGTTCGACCCACCAGCCGCCCGCGTTCACCCAACGACCTTCGGCGACGCGTTCCTGAATCTTGGCGAACAGCTCGGGGTCCTGCTCTTCGACCCAGCTGAGAAGCACGATCTGGTCGCAGGTGAAGACGAAGTCGGGGTACTCGTCCATGCGGTCGAGCGCCGATTTGAAGGTCGCACGCGCCTCCTGGTAGCCCTCCTGCCACGGCCAGAGCCACACGGGGTCTAGGTGCGTGGCACCGATCATGTACAGAGTGCGGTCGGGGGTGGCGTGGGGGCGGGCCTCGGGCTGCATATCCCTCGGCTGCGGACCCGCGGGCGCGTTCGCGATGGGTGCGCGCCCCCCGGAGGTACCGGTGACCTGACCGGCAGTGGCCGCGTCCGCGCTGCTGAGTGGCGCCCCGCCGTACGCGCGGGCGCCTGACGGCGCGCTCATCGCGTCTGCTCCGTGGTGAGCGCCCATTCGTCTGCGGTCTCGCTGATGGCATGGAGCATGAAGGTATGCATCTCCTGGATTCGCGGGGTGATCGTAGATGGGACGAGAAGCACGTAGTCGGCGTGTTCGCGCGCCGGCCCTCCGTCGCCACCCGCGAACAGCACGGTCGTCGCGCCGTTGCGCTTGGCGGCGGCGAGCGCGGATACGACGTTCGGCGACTTGCCGCTCGTGGTGAACGCGGCGACCATGTCGGCGGGCCGGGCGAGCGCCTCGACCTGGCGGGCGAAGACGTCGTCGTACGAATAATCGTTCGCGATGCACGTCATGACCGTCGGGTCGGTGGTGAGGGTGACCGCAGGAAGGGCGCGTCGGTCGTGCTTGTAGTGCCCGATCAGCTCGCCCGTGAAGTGCTGGGCGTCGGCGGCGCTGCCGCCGTTGCCGAAGGTGTAGAGAATGCCGCCGTTTTCGTAGCTCCTCACCAGCGCGGCCGCGACAGCGTGCACTGTGGGCAGTACCTCTTCGAGAGCCTGCGCTGTGGCGACGTGATCGCCCAGCTGATCGCTCATCCAGTCGGACGATGCCGACCGGCCGGTCGAGGAGTCGGCGTTCACTGGCGAATCAGACATGGACATCCATCGGGGTTGCGGTTCTTGCGCTTTCACGGGCGAGCTTGTCGAACGCGATGGCTCCTGCGCCCACCACGCCGACCGTGTCGCCGAGTTCGGCGAGGACGATGCGGACAGCTGCGGCGGCAGGCGGCATCGCCTGCTCGAGCACGCTCCGGCGCACCGGCTCGATGAGCATGTCTCCCGAGCGGGTCACTCCCCCGCCGAGGACGACGAGGTCGGGTTCGAGAATGTTGACGAGATCGGTAAGTGCGCTCGCAAGCACCTCGACCGTCTCAGTCCAGATCGCTTCCGCGAGCGGATCTTCCGCCTTGGCCGCTGCGACGACATCTTCGGCGCGGATCTGGGCGATTTCACCGAGTGAGCTGTGCCCGCCGTTCGCGGTCAGGTCGGCGACGGCTTCCGCGGCGCGCTGCGCGATCGCGGTTCCCGACGCGTAGGCCTCGAGAGTGCCGGCGCGATTGCCGTAGCCGGGACGTCCACCGGGACGGACCTGGATGTGCCCGAACTCTCCGCCATTGCCGGAAGCGCCGCGGTGAAGGCGTCCGTTGATGATCGCTCCGCCACCGACGCCGGTCGAGATCGTCAGGTAGACCATGGTCTCGGTTCCACGTCCCGCGCCGAAGCAGTACTCACCGTATGCGGCTGCCGTCGCATCGTTCTCGAGCGCGACCGGAACGGGAAACTCGGCCTCGGCCATCGCGACGATCGGCACGTCAACCCACCCCGGCAGATGAAGAGGACCGGTCAGAACGCCGTTCTGAGCATCGAGGGGACCGCCACACGAGATGCCGACCGCCGAGGGCGATTCGTCAGCGGCGAGGAAACCCTCTGCACGAGCGGCGAGGATCGCCCGCTGTCCCATGTCGAAGAGCCGACCGATCACGGCGTGGTAACCCTCGTGCTTGCGCGTGGGTTCGACCAGGAATCCTGCGACGGTTCCGTCGGCACCCACGACACCGACCGCGAGCTTGGTGCCCCCGATATCGAGACCGAGGACTGCGCGCCCTGCTGCTGCCATGCAGTCCTCCGATAGTGCTCGAACCTGATCTGACTACACGCGCTGTGGAATCGATCCCACAGAGCATATGACGCTGCTACGCGGCGGTCAATCGCCGCGTGGAGGTCATCAGGGCTCGCCCGCGCCGAGCTCGGAGGATCACCACTGCTCGCGGCGCCTTTCCTGATCCACCACCGCCGCGATATCGGGCAGCCCGCGCAGGCTCGCCAACGGTCGCGCCATCCGCCGGTTTCCGCTCAATACGCCCTGATTCCGGTCGAGGAAGGTCCAGTATCCGGCCGTGAACGGGCAGGCGTTCTCGCCGAGGCGCACCTTCGGGTCGAAACGGCAGCCGCCGCAGTAGTCGGACATCCGGTTGATGTAGGCGCCGCCGGCCGCGTACGGCTTGGTCGCGACGATACCGCCGTCCGCATGCTGCGACATCCCGATCACGTTGGGCGGCATGACCCACGGCGTGCCGTCGACGAACATGTTGATGAACCAGTCGTTGAGCGCGAGCGGGTCGTACCCCTGCTGCAGCGACCAGTTGCCGAGCACCATGAGCCGCTGGATGTGATGCGCCCAGCCGTGACGACGGACGCCGTCGATCGTGTCGCTCAGGCAGTTCGCATCGATCTTTTCGGGGTCGAGTTCGAGGAAGGCGTCGGGAAGCGGCGTGGTGGCATTCAGCGCATTGTTGTCGCGCGGGTAGCTTTCGCCGAGGTACCAGTACAGGTTCCACATGTAATCGCGCCAGCCTGCGATCTGGCGGACGAAGCCTTCGACGCTCGTGAGCGGAGCGTCTCCGCGTTCATAGGCAGCCGCGGCTTCCTCGACGACATGACGAGGGTCGAGAAGACCCAGGTTCATGGGGGCGCTCAGCAGTGAATGCGCCATCGTCCAGTCGCCGGAGAGGATCGCGTCCTCGAAGGGACCGAAGTCCATCAGGCGGGACTCGAGGAAGTCCTCGAGGGCGCGTTCCGCCTCCTCGGCTGTGGCGGCGAACCGGCGCGGGCCGTCGGCTCCGACGAGCTTCACGACCCCGTCGCGCTGCCACCGGTCGAGGTCGGCCCGCACCTGCTCGTCGATGTCGTCTTCGACCGGCCACCACGGATCGGGGAGCCCCAGCCGCGCAGCGCCTTTCGGTGGCGGTTGCCGATTGTCGTGGTCGTAGTTCCACTTGCCGCCCGCCGGCTGATCGCCGTGCATGAGCAGCCCTGTCCGTTCCCGCATCTCACGATAGAAGTCTTCGAGCAGCAGGCGCTTGCCGCCGCGAGAATCGGCCCACTTCGCGAATTCATCCTCGGTGCTGACGAAACCGCGACTGGGGAGGACCTCGATGCCGCGCGTGCGAACGAAGCGGCGCGCAGACCACGACGTCGGGTCGATGACTTCGAGGTCGTTCCGATCCCGGACCACCTCGTCGTAGGCATCGACCTGGTGGTACTCCACGCGGTCGCCCAGCTCACGCGCACGATGTCGCATCGCGGATAGGTAGAGATGCGCTTTGGCACGGTGCATCGGCGCCCTGGCGAAGACGGAGCGCGCCTCGATGATGAGCATCGGTCCGCCATCGTCGAACACCGGGCCGAGCTGACCCGCGAAGATCCACCGTGTCCGTCGCTCCTGCACAGCAGCGAACCTATTCGCGCCGGGTCAGCGTCCCCTGAGCGCACCCGTCGAGCGAAGCGAGACGAAGGATCCCGCGCGCACTCGCCCGCAGCTCACGACGGACTCACCAGCAGCGCATACGCGTCGATGAGGCCGGCCGGGTCGACGGCTTCCGCAACGGTACGAAGAGCGCCCTGCGACCCGAGTGTCGCAACTCCGTGGGCGAGTGCCCAGCTGACGAGGGTGAGTGCAGTTGGAGCCTTCTCCTCCCCCGCGGTGACGATGGTGAGTCTTCGCAGGGCCGCTATCCGCGCCTCCGCGAGCTCTTCATTCGCCGCGTTGAATTCATCCGGACGGAACATGAGCTCGTAGAGCGCCGGGTTTCGTTGGGCGAAGCCGACGTAGCGACGTCCGAGCACGGCGAGCGGGTCTTCCCCCGCACCGAAAGGGGCATCGAGATCTCGCGCGAGCTCGCGGAATCCCTGGGCGACGACAGCCGTCAGCAATCCTGCACGGTCACCGAAGCTGTAGGCCGGAGCCGCATGCGAGACCCCTGCTCGGCGCGCGATTGCTCGAAGGCTGAGCTGCCCATAGCCGTGCTCAGCAAGCTCGTCGCGCGCCGCCTGCAGCAGGCGCGCCCGTAGGTCGAGGTCCGGTGTTTCAGCAACCATGGCTCGATTCTCGCGTGCGCACTTGACACTGTCAACCAGAACGGGCGATAGTGGCACTTGTCACTGTCAAGTCCATTCGAAGGAGCCTCATGAGCCGCCTCTCTCCAACCCCCGGAAACCGGCGCACGCTGGCACGCTGGCTGCATCTCGCCGCGGCCGCCCTCCTCGGCACCTTCGTTTACGCCCCGTCATACATCGCCGAGCCGATGCAACTGCTGCTGCAGGTGGTGATCGTGCCCGCTGCCGCTCTCAGCGGGCTCTACCTCTGGAAGCAGGCCGCGATCCGCCGGCTGCTTCGTCGCCTCTCCGCGAACTGACCGACACCTACTCACAGGAGGACCGCCATGTATCACGCCATCGTCCGTCGCGTCGCCCGACGCAACTTCGAACTCGTCAACGAGCGAGACTTCGAGAGACTGCTCGCATCGTGTGCCGACGACATCCACCACCGTTTCGGCGGCGACCACGCCCTCGGCGGCGAGCGCCACGACAAAGAGGCGTTGCGCCGCTGGTTTCACCGACTCGCGGCCGTCGCACCGACCCTCAAATTGCACGTTCAGGACGTTTGGGTCGCTGGCGGCCCGCGGCTCACCGTCGCAACGATCCGCTGGACCGCGACAGGGCAACTCCCCGACGGCTCGCCTTATCGCAATCACGGGGTGCACATCGTGCGCATGCGTTGGGGCAAAGCGATCGAGATCGACGCCAACGAAGACTCGCAGGCGGTCGCCGCAGCACTGCAGCAGTGGGGTGCTGCCGGCGCCACTGAAGCACTCGCCGCACCCATCACCTCCTGAGCGCCACCCGTTACCGTCGTCAGCTGGCGCGCCACCGCTTCCAATCGCCGCCCATAGAGGTGCCGACTACCGGTCGCCTGATTCGCTGGAGTGGCGCGAGCTGCGTGCCGAAGTCGCGGCGGTTCTTCATCCGCACGAGCGATCCGCGCAGTCGATGCTCGACCTGGCGCGAAGCCTCGTGGTCGACGGAGAAGATCGCACCCTCGCACAGATCGAGGCCGACGTATTCCGTGACCTCCTGATCGACGCGGCCGGTGTCGTTGCGCCCACCGAAGCAGAAGCAGGGGCGGATCGACAACGACCCCGGTGGCAGCGGAGTCATCACCTGGACCTCCCCGACCGGGAGGGTCTATCGGACCGAACCCGCGCGCGTCCTGCCAGGTCGGAACGGGCGAGGACCACCGGTCGGCGCAAAGCCCATCGTTCAGACCGAATGGCTCACTGCCGCCGCAGATGCTTCCCCTCCGTTTCGAGTGGCGCGCTAGAGAGCGTTAGAGCACCTTCGACAGGAACTGACGGGTGCGCTCATGCTGCGGCGCGGTGAACACCTGGGCGGGCGGGCCGGTCTCGATGATCTTTCCCGCATCCATCACGATCACGCGGTCGGCGACCTCCCGCGTGAAGCCCATTTCGTGACTGACGATGAGCATCGTCATACCCGCTTCGGCCAGGTCCTTCATAACGGCGAGCACCTCACCCACCATCTCGGGGTCGAGGGCGCTGGTGGGCTCATCGAAGAGCATCAGTGCGGGCCGCATCGCGAGTGCACGAGCGATCGCGACGCGTTGCTGCTGACCGCCGGACAGCGACCGCGTTCGCACGTCAGCCTTGTCTGCGAGGCCGACGCGGTCGAGCAGTTCCTTCGCGTAAGCGATGGCGTCGGCCTTCCGCTCACCCTTCACATCGGTCATGGCGAGTGTGATGTTCTCGAGCACCGTCATATGCGGGAAGAGGTTGAAGTGCTGGAAGACGAAGCCGATGTCGGCACGTTGACGCGCGAGCGTCCGCGCCGAGACGTCGACGAGTTTCCCCTGCTTATTGCGTCGCTGTCCGATGAGGGCGCCGTTGATCGTGATCTCGCCCGCGTCGATCGCCTCGAGGCGGTTCAGCGTTCGGAGCATCGTCGTCTTACCTGCGCCTGAGGGTCCGACGAGGACCACGACTTCGCCACGTTCGACCTCGAGGTCTACGTCGGTGAGGATCTGCTTCTCGCCGAAGAACTTGCTGACGCCCTTCGCGCTCACGAGCGGTCCGTCGCCGACGGAGATGGGTGCGGTGTAAAGAGTCATCGGAGCTTGCCCCTTACGCGGCGTCAACGGGCTGAGCTGCCCGAGCGGACGGGATCTGGCGGCGGCCACCGAGACCGAACAGGCGCTTCATCACCGATTCGGCCGGAGGCAGCCCGGCACGGGCGTTGAGCGCGTTCTCGATCGCGGTCTGGATCAAAGTCCACACCGTCGTGAGAAGCAGGTAGTAGAGGGCGACGACCGCATAGACCTCGAAGACCTTGAACGTGGCCGAGCTCATGGTGCTGCCGACCTGGAACATCTCGGCGACACCGATGATCGACAGGATCGACGTGGCCTTCATCAAACCGTTGAACGAGTTACCGAGCGGCGGGACCATGATGCGGATCGCTTGCGGAACGATGATCTTGCGCATCGACTGCGTGGGAGTCATCCCGAGGGAAAGCGCTGCTTCATTCTGCCCGCTGTCGACCGACTCGAGACCTGAGCGAACGATTTCCGAGATGTACGCGCTCTCGTTGAGCATGAGACCGACGATCGCGGCCTGCACGGCACCCCTGATAAGGGCGCCGAAAAGGTCGACATCCTCGAAGCGGAAAAAGCCCGCGGCGGCGAAACCCGTGTAGATGATCACCAGCTGAACGAGCAGCGGAGTGCCGCGGATCACCCAGACATAAAGGCTCGCGAAGAGCTTGAAAGGAAGGAATCTGCTTCGCCCCAGAAGCGCGATGGCGAGGCCTAGAACGAGAGCCAACGCCATCGCCACGATCGAGATGATCACGGTGAGAGCCAACCCGCTGAGGAAGCGAGGGCTCGGAGTGAATAGAGCTCCCCAGAAGTAAAGCCAGTCGAAGTTCATATCCGGTCTCCAGAAGAACGACGGGGCGGGCTCACGGCCCACCCCGTCGTGTGCGGATCAAGCGTTGGCGTTGGCGATGTCGAGGGACTCGAAGCCCCACTCATCGAGGATGGCGGCGTAGTCGCCGTTGTCCACAACGGCGTCGAACGCTTCCTGGAGAGCGTCGTGCAAGGCCTCGTTCTCCTTGAGCGACGCGGCACCGATCTCGATTTCATCGACCGGGTCGCCCACTGGGACGAATTCGCCGTCGGACTGGCTCTCGAAGTAGCCGACGAGTTCTGCGGTGTCCATGAATGCATCAGCCTGCCCGGCGATTACCTGCTGGAGGGCATCAGCGGCCTTGTCGGTGAGAGTGATCTGGATCGGATCCATACCGTTGGCCTCGCACTCCGCCGACTTCTCTTCGAGGAGCGTCGCCCCAGTCGCACCAGTGATACCGATAGCGCTCACACCGCAGAGGGAGTCGTCGTAGCCCGTGACGTCCTCCGGGTTCGACTTCGATACCGCCACTCCGGAGCCCGAGAGCAGGTAAGGCACGAAGCTCGCGATCTCTTCACGCTCCGGCTTGATGTAGAGCGAGGAGATGATCGTGTCGCACTGCCCAGCTTGAAGAGCGGGGATGAGCCCCGAGAAGTTGTACTCCGAGAATGTGACCTCGAGATCCATCTGCTCGGCCATCTTCTGCGCGATTTCGACCTCGACGCCTACCGGCGTTCCGTCTTCTTCCGCGTAGATGTTCGGCGGGGTCTCGAGGTTGGCGCAGACGGTGAGCGCGCCGTCGTTGACGAGTCCGAGGTCGTTTCCGGACGCCGATCCGCTCCCGGAACCGGTGTCGCTCTCGCTCCCACCAGCACATCCGGCGAGTAATACGATTGCGGCCATGGCTGCCGCCATGGGGATGGTTGAACGGATCTTCGACATTGCCACTCCTGGGGGGTTGAAGCTCTCTGGTGCGAGAGTTTGACAGTTGGTCCTACCAACAGTCAATCTTGTGATTGTTTCCTGTAAGTAACCGACCCCGCGCGGACCGCCGTTGGCGCCTTCGTCGCCTGAGTTCCGAATGGAGCACGCTGTGGAGTGGTCGGCCTTGCGGTTCTCGCCGGCACTCTCCGTGCCGGATCGGCTCTCCGTCGATATCGAGCGTCTGATTCTCAACGGCGAGCTGAAGCCCGGTGACCGTCTTCCCACCGAACGCGAGCTCGGAGAACTGTTGAAGGTCTCTCGCGTATCGATCCGTCAAGCACTGCACGAGCTCGAAGCCCGCGGTTTCATCGACCGGAAGCCCGGCCGCGGCACCGTTGTCATCGAGCCGGCTTCGCGCGGAGGCGAGGCGGCGAACGCGATCGCGACCCTTCTCGACCCGTCGAAGGGCACGATGGAGCTCGCGAGGATCATGGAACTCCGCGCGGTCATCGAACCTCCGATAGCGGCCCTCGCCGCCGCGCGCGTCACTCCACGCGACATCGAACAGCTTCGCCTCCTCGTCGAGGAGATGGAGCACGAGTCCGACCTCGAGCAGTATGCGGAGCTCGACCGGGCGTTCCATCAGGCGATCTCGCAGTACACCCACAATTCGCTGCTCGCTCAGCTGACCGCACTCATCGCCACCGAGATCGCGCCGAGTCGGCGACGCACTCTGCAGACCGAGGGGCGTCGGCGCACATCGAGTGCCGCCCACCGGCGGATCTTCGAGGCGATCGCCGACCACGACGGCCCTACGGCCGAGGCGGAGGCGCGCGCACACGTGGAGTCGGTCTTACGCGAAGCATTACGAGCAGCCACGACAACTCTCTCAGGACTGGAGCCCGAACCCGTATGAGTGCATCCCCGTCCTCCTCGGGCGTCTCGATCGGCGGCGCTGTCGCCAGCTCTCACTACCTCGCAAGTGAGGCGGGTCGCGAGGCCCTCATCGCCGGGGGCAATGCCATCGATGCAGCCATCGCGGCCGCATCGGTCCTCTGCGTCGTCTACCCGAACAATGTGGCCCTCGGCGGCGACCTCGTTGCGCTCGTGCGTAACCCAGAGGGTGAGATCCGGTTCGTGAACGCGACCGGTCGGGCGGCCTCCGGCGAAACCCTCGCATCACTTCGTTCTCGGCACGGCGAGCGCCTCCCCGAGCGCGGCGTCGACACGATCACCGTGCCGGGTGGCGTGCGGGGATGGTCGGCGCTCGCAGCGCTCGGCGGTCGTCTCGGCTGGAACGACCTACTCCGGTCTGCACATGGCTTCGCCCGCGACGGAGCGCCCGTCGCCACCTCTCTCGCGCGTGCGATCCGACTCGAGCGTGCCGCGCTCGGCGCCGATCCCGGATGCCGGGCACTGTTCCTCCCCGGTGACAGTGGCCTTCAGGAAGGCGAGCGCCTCAGCCAACCGGCACTCGCTGCGACCTTCGAGCGACTCATCGCGAACGGCCCCGACGAAATGTATGTGGGCGAAACTGCGGCCAAGTGGGTCGCAGGGCTTCACGCTCTGGGAAGTCGGATCTCGGCCGAAGACGCCGCTTCGTACTCCCCGGTCATCGAAGAGCCTCTGCGGGGCAGCGGGCTGGGGTACGACGTGATCACCGCTCCCCCGAACACGCAAGGCTTCTCCCTCCTCCGGGCGCTGCGCGCTCTCGACGGCGGCGCGATCAGCGACCCACTGGGAGTCGGCGCAGGCATGCTCGCTGACGTCTTCGCGGCGAACAACCGGGTGCGCTCCCGTCATCTGTCCGACCCGGACTTCGCCGACCGCACCGCTCTCGACCTGGTCGAGATGCCTGCCCCGGTCCGGACGGCGGGCGACCGGGCCGCGACCGGTGACACCGTCGGACTCGTTGCAGTCAGTGACGACGGCTGGGCCGTGTCTCTCGTGCAGTCGGTCTACTGGGCGTTCGGCTCGGCCGTACTCGAACCGGAAACCGGGATCCTCTTTCAGAACAGGGGCACCTCCTTCTCCCTCGATGAAGGGCATCCGGCCGCGTTCGGCCCGGGACGCCGTCCTCCGCACACGCTGATGCCCGTCCTGATCGAGCGCGACGGCGAGCTCGCGTTCGCCCAGGCGACCATGGGCGGTCAGGCGCAGCCGCAGATCCACGCGCTCCTGCTGAGCCGACTGGCGAACGGCGCCTCCGCGCTGGAGGCGACGAGCGCGCCCCGCTGGGTGGTGGGCGCTCAAGACGACGATGACACCCCAGAGACGTTGACGATCGAGGCTGACGTGACATCGTCCGCCCGACGCGCTCTCGAGGCGTCCGACTTCGATGTGAAGGTCGTGCCGCCTCGCAGTGAACTGCTCGGGCACTCGAACGTCATCCGTTTGCTTCCGACGGGCTACGACGCCGCGAGCGATCCTCGCTCCGACGGTTCGGCGATCGTCGTCGACCCACGATCATGACGAAGGATTCGACACTATGACGCGTCAGACCGAAGCACCGACAGAGGGCAGCATGCGGGAGTCGTTGCCCGTCGTCAAGCTCATCCTCCTCGGACTGCTGGCCGGCTATCTCTCCGGCCTCTTCGGGGTCGGCGGCGGTGTGATCGTCGTGCCCGCGCTTCTGCTGCTCGGGTTCGATCAGCGCATCGCCGCGGGAAGCTCGGTGGCTGCGATCCTGCCCACGTCGGTGGTCGGCGCGGTCGGCTACGCCATCTCGGGCAACATCGACTGGCTGGCAGGGCTGATGCTCGCGATCGGTGTGGTGATCGGAGCGCAGGTCGGCACCTATCTCCTCGCTCGTCTGCCGAAGCCTGTGCTGTTCTGGACGTTCATCGGATTCCTCGTCGTCGTGATCGTGAGTCTCTGGATCGTGGTGCCGCAGCGCGACGACGTGATCGACCTCAACCCCGGAACCATGGCTGGGCTCGTCTTCGCCGGAATGGTGACGGGGATCCTCTCCGGACTGCTGGGCGTCGGCGGTGGCATCATCGCCGTCCCCGTCCTCATGTTCTTCTTCGGCGCGAGCGACCTGATCGCCAAGGGCACCTCGCTGCTGATGATGATCCCCGGCTCGCTCTCGGCGACGATCGGCAACAGCCGCCGCCGCAACGTCGATCTTCGTGTCGCTGCCCTCGTGGGAGTGAGCGCGTGCTTGACCTCGACGCTCGGCCTTCTGACCGCGACGCATATCTCGCCTCTCGCGTCGAACATCGCCTTCTCCGTCCTCATCGTCGGCGTCGCAGCGCAACTCGTCGTGCGCCAGCTGCGGGCGAGGCGGAAAAGCGGCAAATGACGAGGCCGCCGGCAGCCGAGCGACTCATCGTCGCTGACTCCATCGCGGGGTCACAAGCAGCACGCGCGGTCGTCGTGCGCGACGGGGTGATCGTCGACGTTCTCGACGAGGCGGGCCTGCGGCGGCGAAGCACCGGCTCGGCGGAAACCGTCGAGGTGGCCGGCACGATACTTCCCGGTCTCACCGACGCGCACAGTCATCCCGTCCTCGGGGCGACGAACGGACGCGGCGCCGACCTGAGCGGTGTCCGGAACAGAGCTCAACTGCTCGACGCACTCGCCGCCGAGCGCACCCGCGCCGGTGTCGGCGACTGGATCTTCGGATGGGGACTCGAACACAGTGTCTTCGAGGGCCGCGACCCGTCGGCCGCCGATATCGCACCGGCAACAGCCGACACCCCCTGCGCCATCCGCATGTTCGACGCGCATTCGATGCTGATCAACGATGCCGCCCTCGTCGCCGCGGGCATCACTCGCGGGCATCGGTTCGAGACCGGTTCGGAGATCCTCGAAGACAGCACGGGAGAACCGACCGGCTACCTGCTCGAATTCGAAGCGATGGCGGTCGCCGAGCGCGCTATGCCCGCGGAGCCGGACGGCGCGGTCCTCGCGCGTCTCGAAGACGTCCTGCAGCGGATGAGTGCCGCAGGTCTGACCGGAGCGCATGTCATGGATGCGAACGGAGACAGCGCCGCGCTCTACGCGGAACTCGAAGCAGCAGGACGGCTACCGCTCCGACTGCGGCTGCACTCATGGATCGTGCCGGGCATGTCCACCGAGGAGTGGAACCAGGTCGAGCAGGCGATCGGCTCAGGGGGCGCCCTCTGGAGCTTCCACGGCGTGAAGCTCTTCATCGACGGCACCGTCGACAACGGCACAGCCTGGCTTCGGACCCCTGACCGGGATGGCGCCTCGGCGCGCAGCGCATGGGACGAACCGTCGCGCTACCGCGAGGCCATCCGCTTCTTCGCCTCTCACGGCGTTCCGACGGCCACTCATGCGATCGGCGACCAGGCGGTTCGCTACGCCGCGGCGGCCATCGCCGATGTGGTCGGGCTCTCAGCAGCCCGACATCGCATCGAGCATCTCGAAGTCACCGGCGACGACATCATCGCCGATGTGCGCGCGAGCGGCGCAGTGGCCAGCATGCATCCGACCCACTGCACTCATTTCGTCGCGGCCGACGGAAGCGACAACTGGTCGCAGCGGATCGGGCCACGGGCCGCGCAGGGGTGGCGGATCAGCTCACTCCTCGAGGCCGGTGTCCCGCTTGCGCTCGGCTCGGACTGGCCGATCGCGCACTTCGCTCCGCTTCCGATCATCGCCGCAGCTCACCTTCGCCGCCCCGCGGGAAGCGAGGTGGAACCGGTCATCCCCGCTGAGGGGATCTCGGTGGCCGACGCTATCGCCGGGTACACCTCAGGTCCGGCTTACGCTGCGGGCGTCGACGCGACCGAAGGCAGGATCGCACCCGGCTTCCGCGCCGACTTCACCGTTCTCGAGGACTCCCCCATGTCGGTGTCACCGGAAGCTCTGGCCGAGCTCCGCGTGAACGCGACCTTCCTCGGCGGAGATCCGGTCTTCTCCGGCTGACGACCGTCGCCTGCCGACGCCGACCGCACTCGACGCGCTCGGAGCGGAAACGACGGGCTGCGCTACTGCGCGGGCGCCGCGGTGGAGGCGCGCTGGTTGACCGTCGCCGAGAGAACGACGGTCTTCGTGCCCGCACTCGGATCGGCGATGCGATCGAGCAACGTCTGCACCGCGGTGCGCCCCATCGCTGACGCGTCTTGCTCGACGGCGGTGACGCCGGGTGTCACCATGCTCATCCACGGCACATCGTCGAACGCGACCAGGCTGAGATCCTCGGGGATGCGAAGCGAAAGACTTGCGGCAGCGCGCCACGCGCCCTCGGCGAGCACGTTGTTCGCAGCGAAGATCGCTGTCGGACGCTCCGCCGACGACAGCAGATCCAGAGCGACATCGCGCGCATCGGCGACATCCCATCCGGTGGGGACGACGAGCTTCACATCCTCGGTCACGCGCGCGGCGCGCAGCGCGTCGGCATACCCCTCGCGTCGCTCACGCCCCGTCGTCCAATCGTCCTCATCGATGAGCAGCGCGATGCGTCGGTGGCCGAGTTCGAGCAGTTGCCGGGTCACAGCGCGCGCCGCGCTCCGGTTGTCGACGACGACGGCGTCGCAGCCCCCGTCGCTGAAACGTCGGTCGACCTCCACCACCGGCGTGCGCTGGCGCAGCAGGAAGTTCGTCGCGTCAGGAGACACCGGCGTTGTCACGACCCCGGCGACCCGTAGGGCGACGAGCGCCTCAGCCGCCGCCAGTTCATCGTCGGGGATGCCCTGATGATCGATGAGCATCATCGTGTAGCCGAGCTTGGTCGCCTGACGGCTGGCGCCCGCGGCGAGGTTCGCGTAGAACTCGTTGCGCAGGTCGGACACGAGCACACCGATCGACCGCGTCGACTGCTGCTTCAAGCTGCGCGCCATCGCGTCGACGACGTAGCCGAGCTCGTTCGCGGCATGCCGCACCCGCAGCCGCACCGCCTCGGCGACGTAGCCGTTGCCGGTCAGCGCGCGTGAGGCTGTGGAGCGGGACACCCCGGCGGCTTCGGCGACCTCTTTGATGGTCGCGCGCCGCGCGGGGTTCACGGGCTCTGGCGCACCCTCACGCATATCGCCTCTATTCGATGTCGACGAGCGCCTCGGAATGTTGACCGAGACTCAACGAACCGATTGTGACATCGATTGCGACCCTCGCGCGCCGCATCGGCACGGACGGCACCGCGAAGCTCATCGCCACCTCACGCTCCTCCCCCGGGGCGAGCAGGACGGTTCCGGGTGCAACAAGCACCTCCCACCCCCCAGGGACGACCGGACGAAGCCTGGCTTCGGCGCTCTCCCGATGCGGATTGCGCACGGTCACGGACATGTCGAGCCGCCGCCCCGCCCCGACTCGTGAGCGGTACGGGACGATGCGGGCGAGCACGCCGTCGGCGCCGAGGTCGAGTTCATCGAGCGGAAGAAGCGCCTGATGGATTTCGACGAGGTCTTCGCCGGCGTAACGGAGATAGTCGAGGTAGCCGTCCTCGACCCAGCGTGGTTCCCAATGTCCGCCCGCGAGCAGACCGGGCCCGACGCGGCGGTACAGGTCGGCGCTCGCCTCGTAGTCGTGAATGCGGAAACGGTTGCGGTACTGGTAGTTGAGGATCTCGTTTCGCTCGTCCTGAACTCCGAGTCCCTCCTGCTGGTCGCCCGTGAACATGACTGTGACGCCGTCCACCTCGAGCTCGTACGCCACGGCGAAGAGCGTGTGCCCCGGCTGCTCATGCGGGGTGATCGTGTACTCGTTCCAGCGGAACGGCTCGCCGAGCGGGAGCACCCGGTCGGAGTGGATGGGGTCGAACCACTGGCAGGGCAGATCGTATTTCCACGGGTCGTCGAGGATCGGCGCGATGTTCTCAGGTGTCCAGATCTCGGTTCCCTCGACACTGCGCAACAGCGGCATGCCTGCGACGTGGTCGTCGTGATAGTGCGTTGGCAGCGCAACCGAGATCCGGGTGACCCCGAACTCTTCGCGGAGGGCGGGTAACGACCCGAGCCACGGTCTGCGTGCGGCGCGGTCCGTCCCGGTCGCCATACCCGTCGTCATGTCGTAGCCGTAATCGATGACGAGCGCCTCACCTGTTTCGGACAGCAGCACGTAGGAATACGACAGCGCGGAGACGTTGAAGAGCAGATGGTCGGTGATCTTCAGGAAGGGGCGCCGCAGCCGCGCTTTGAGATCCCACGGATGCCAACGCCTCGAATCGACGAGGTACTGCATCCGGTCGGCGAGCAGGCTGAGCGCCGCATCGGGATCGGACATGGGACGCCCATGCGACGGCAGGAGGAGGTCGAGCTTCTCATCGACGAGCAGCAGGGCGGTGAGCACGACCATCGCCGGACCTTCATGCTGCGAGTACGACCATTGGCTGGCCGCAAGCGACCACACCTTGCCGGGGGCGTAGATGAAGTCGCCGGTGAACGCGAGCGTCTGACCGTCGCGCTCGAGCACATAACTGACCGACCCGATGGTGTGCCCGGGAGTCGGCAGCGCAGTCAACGCCACGCCCGAATAGTCGGTGGAGAGATACTCGGCGACAGCGCCCGATACGGGAACCGGTTCGAGCAGCGAGAACCTGTCCTGACGCAGGTTGTAGTCGTTGTCGAGCTGGCGCGAACTCCACATCTCGTCGACGGAGGCGAAGAGGTCGATTTCGGTCGGCGGGACGAGGATCGGGATCCCGAGCTCGACGGCTCGCGGCAGGCCTTGCCCCTGGTCGCGGTGGTGATGGGTCATCACGATGTGACTCAGCCGATCGACGCCCATCTCAGCCAGATGGTCGAGAACCAGCCCTGAGCCGAAATCGACGGCGACCGCGGTCCGTTCGCCGGAAGCCTTCGGCACGTCGGAGACGATGACGTAGACGTTGCAGGTGTCGCGGACGAGATAGACGCCGCGGAAGACCTCCTCGAGCGCTGGTTGCGATGAAGGGGTCACGGAGACGGGACGCTTCTGCGATCGCGCGCTGCGCGGTACTCCCGCCAGGTTTCGGCGACCACCGCGAGGTGCTCCCTGCCGATCGGCTCGCCGGAGCGGTCGATCGCCTCGACGTAATAGAGGGCCGGGACCCCGAGGGTGTGCTGAGCCCTGGTGTAAGCGAGCCACTCGCCGCGATTGGGCATCGGCCACTGGTCGGTGTCGATCCGCTGATGCGGCAGCGCGGCTCTTGCGATCGCGTGCCGCACGGAGAGCTGGTCGGCGACGGGAACGCGAACCCCGTCGATGTCCTTCTCCAGAACGTCGTTGAGCCGCACCATGTCGCCGACATCGCCGAACGACGGGTGCATCGCATGCATGATGAGCAACGCTTCCGGCTTGGCCTCCTTCGCCGCGTCGTACAGCTGCGCGAGCAGCCGATGCAGCGATGCGACACCCCACACCCCGGGCGTCCCCTTCAGCGCACGGCCGCTCGGAGTGCGCTGGGTGAAGTCGATCTTGAACCCGTCGGCGTCGAGGCCGTCGGCACCGAGAAGCCCGCGCACGATCCCGCGCAGCCGATCCAGGTAGGCGGGGTTGCCGGGGTCGACGGCGACAGGACGCCCGAACGGATCGGTGACGCATTCCTCGGCGGGCAACCCCTCGGGGTCCCAGGCCTTCCACCAGAGGAGCACCTTGCGTCCCTCGGCATGCCGGTCGGCGATCCACGCCTTCAGATCGGGCCAATGCTCGAGATCGGTCGTCGCCGTCCCGTACTCGGCCTGCCAGCGGTCATCGACCACGATGGTTCCCGGCTCGATGTCGTTGTCGGCGAGCTGGCCGAGGAAGTCGTCGTAGACGCTCTGCCGGGCGAGCTGCGGCGCAAGCAGTACGACGACGCTCTCTTCCTCCGCGGTCTCAGGATCGGTGGGCTCGTTGGGCGCAGGGGCCTCGTGCAGGAGGTGAGCCGAGCGTGCACACTGGGCGCCCCAGCCGCAGAACATCGGCTCGTTCCACCAGTCGACACCGTCTCTCGGAGCATCGACGGCGTACCCGTGCTCGATGAGATCGCGTCGGTGACCCTCGACCACACCTATCGCCGAGTCTGCCGCGAAGAGCACCATCGTCGGGGACGTCCACGCCCCCTCGACCCGAGTGTGCCCCTCGTACGAGAGACGGACCGAGAAGCCACCGTCCAGCGGCTCGTAGCGGAACGTCGTGAACGTCATCGCGTCGATCGGCGCTCGCAGCGACAGACCGAGCCAGTCGCCTTCGGGAAGATCAGTGGGACCGGCCGGACCGGGGCGACCGAAACCGTAGACGAAGGGCGGGGGCGAGAAGATCCCGTTCAGTCGACCCGGGTCGGCGTCGCCCACGACCCCGAGCACGGCGGACGAGCGGGCGGGCCGGACGAATGCGACGGGCTCGGTGGGCACCGGAACGAAAAGGCTGGAGAACGCGATCGCCGAGCGGAAGGTCCCCGACGCTCCCGACGGGATGACCGCCGACCCTCCGAACAGGATCACATCGTCGAGGTCGCCGGCGCCGCTCACCTCGACCGAGAGCTCCACGTTCTGCGGCGTGCACCGAAGCCGGGTGGCGCGTCGCTCCCATGCGCTCGACACGCCTTCGACGATCACGAGGACCTCGTCGTCGGACTCGATGAATTCCGGTGTGCGCAGTCCGTAGCTTTCGTCGACCGCGTCGGTCCGGTGCACCGAGGTGATGAGGTTGATGTCGGTCCAACGGCGGCCATCGGCATCGCGGTGGATCGCGTACGGCGACCGTCCGACCGCTTTCTCCTCGAGTGGGATCCAGATGGAGTAGTCAGCCGCCGTCACGGTGACCCCGACCTCATCTCGGACCACCTCGAACCGGGTTGATCCGTCGTTCTCGGCGCGAGCAGAAGTCAGAGCGTCGGTGGTCTGAGACATGCCGGAAATCGTACCTGGTAACGTTCCCATATGAGCGCTTCTCAGCGGTCGGCAATGACGCCCGACGTCCACGATGTCCTGTCCACGATCTCTCCCAGCCCCGCGTTTCTGCGGATCGACGGTCCGTCCATCGCCGTCCGAGATCCTTCGATCGGGCGAAGCGCTGACGGCGAGTCGAAGCCGCGTCTCGGTGATCTCGAGCCCGACGGGCTCGCTCCTGGCGGCTACGCACTGCGAGTGGCCGATGTCGATGGTCGTGGCGAGGTCTTCATCGACGCCCCGGATGATGCCGGGTTCCGGAACGCCGCCGCAACCCTCGCCATGCTGAACACTGCAACCCCCGGCCAGCTCCCGCAGCTGGGTATTCGAGACGAACCGGCGCTGCCCTGGCGGGGAACGATCGAGGGGTTCTACGGCGCCCCGTGGAGTCACGAAGCTCGGCTCGAGCATCTGCGATTCTGCGCCGCCAACAAGCTCAACAACTACGCATACGCGCCGAAGGACGACCCGTACCACCGAGAGAAGTGGCGCGAGCTGTACCCCGCGGGCGAGCTCGCGCGTCTGGCCGAGCTGGTGAGTGAAGCCGTACGCCTGGGCGTGACCTTCACCTACACCCTCGCGCCGGGGCTCTCGATGACCTTCTCGTCGACGAAGGAGCGCGAGCTGCTCTTCGCCAAGGCCGAGCAGTTGTGGGGCATCGGGCTGCGCTCCTTCGCCCTGCTCTTCGATGACATCCCACCGACCCTGCAACAGCAGGCCGACATCGACGAGTACGGCGCGGACGAGCGCGCGAGCGGCTATGCCCACGGCATCGTATGCGCCGAGTTCCAGGACAGGTTCCTGATGCCACGCGGTGGCGAGCGCCTCGTCATGGTGCCGATGAACTACGCGGGCGGCGAGTCCACTCCCTACCGACGCGGTCTTGCTGAAAGCCTCCCGAAGGACACTCTCGTCTGGTGGACGGGCGCCGATATCGTCGTCGGAGAGGTCACGCGTGCCGATATCGACGCGGCGGCGGCATCCTTCGAACGGGACCTGCTGCTCTGGGACAACTTCCCCGTCAACGACTTCGACTTCGGGCGTCTCTTCCTCGGTCCTCTGCTCGGGCGCACGACCGACCTGACCGGGTCGCGGCTCGTCGGCGTCAACGCGAACCCGATGATCCACCCGACCGCGTCCCAGCTCGGTCTCGTCACCGTCGCGGACTGGGCGTGGAACCCGCGCGACTACTCCCCCGCATTCTCTGCGCGACGCGCGCTCGGTGTCGTCGCCGGATCGCTGGCGCCCCTCATCCAACCGCTCGTGGCGGTGACGAGTGCGTGGCCGCCGAGCGCCGACCGCTCCCCCGAGTTCACTGCCGCGACCGCTGCCGCGCTCTCAGGCGATGACGGGGCGTACGAGCGACTCGATCAGGCGCTCAGCAGTCTGGTCTCGCTGCCTAGAACACTCGCCGACGCCGACGATGAGCTCGTTCGAGAAGTGCGCCCGTGGCTCGACGCCGCTGCCACCGAAGCCCGCATCGCGCAGGCCGCAACCGAGATCCTCGCCTCCGGACGCGTGGCGTCGGCCGAGGAGAAGAGCAGGATCCGCGGTGACTTCGACGCCCTCGACGCGCTCAGCAAGGGCGAGCCGAACGTGTTGCGCACTCTGCTCGGCGACTACACCCGCGCAGTGCTCGACCGCACCTGAAAGCGATGCCCCACCCGTCGCCGGTAGGGGCATCGCTCTTACCGCCGGTGACTCAGGCGAGCCTCAGACCGTCAAGACCTGCCCATCCGCCGCCAAACGGGCCCGAAGCGCCGCGACATCGACCGACTGCACCGGCACATCTGCGTCGGCCGCCATCGCAGCCGCTACGCCCGCCGCGTGACCGATCATCTGATACTGCGGCTCCATCCGGACGGACGAGAACGCGATGTGCGAACTCGAGACGCAGACCGCGACGAGAAGGTTCTCGCATTCCTCCTGTCGGGGCACGAGCGAGCGGTAGGGAATGCCGTAGATGGGCACCGCAACCGAAAGATAGCCCTCGGTCGCCACCATCGCGATCGGCGCCGGATGCTCGTACACCCACCGCCAGGTGCGCTGAACCTCACGGACATCGAGGTGGTACGAGCCCAGCGCGACCGTGTCGTCAGGAATCGAGCCTCCGACGAGGTCGTGCTCGGTGAGGATGAACTCGCTCTGCATCCGTCGCGCCTCGCGCACGTAGAGCTGGTGCGGGTAATGGCCGGTGTCGGTGAACTCGTCGGCGGGAAGGCCCCAGCGCGACACCTCCTCCCGGATCTCTGACGGCACTGCCGGGTCGGAGGTCAGAAACCAGAGGAACCCGGCTGCGTGATCGAGGTGATGTCTGCGGATCTCCTCACGGCGCTGAGCGTCCGCGAGCGGGTACTCCCATGCGGAGCCGTCCAGCACGCTCAGCGAGAACGGCCCGAGCGAGTTACCGTCGCATTTGCCGTTGGGAAGGTTCGGCTCGAGTCCCAGCAGACGTCCGGCCGGCGGCACGCCGCCGGTTTCGGCCCAATGCCCGAACAGTCGTCGCCCGAGCTCCCAGTACCCCACGTCATAACCGTCTGGCCGGGTGATGCGGATGCGGTCGTCAGCGGTCGTGAGGCAGAGCCGATACCCGTAGGACATGACGCCACCGTCGCCCGCGCCCACCTCCACCATCGGCTCGGGCTTGATCTGGGGAAGCAGCGGCGCCTCATGCATGCCCGTCTCGTCGCCTTCGAACGGCGACACCCAGTCGGGGAAGACATGCATACCGGGGACGACCTCGCGGCGCCCCGCGAAACGTTCGCCGTGCAACGCGCGGTCTTCACGTCCGACCGCAGCGGTCACCCCTGCTGAGGCGAGCAGATCGCCCTCGTATGACGCGTCGACGAAGACGGCGGCCTCGTACCGCCCCGAAGCGGTCGTCACCGCGGTGATCCGTCCATCGTCGGTTTCGGCGTCGAGCAGGGCGGAGTCGAACTCGACCGTGACACCGGCCTTCTCGATCCACTCGGTGAAGATCTGCTCGGCGACGTGCGGCTCCGGGCCCGCATAGTGCCCGGGTTCGACTCCGTAGTGCTCGGCGATGGCGTTCCGGAAGCGCGACGCCATCCCACCGAGAGCGCGTACATCGCCGACATCCGTGTAGCCGAGACCACCCGAGGTCATCCCTCCGAGGTGACGGCCCGGTTCGAGAAGCAGAACGCTCGCCCCCGATTCGGCCGCAGCGACGGCCGCGCAGACTCCCGCCGAAGTTGCTGCGTAGACGAGGACATCGTGCTGGTCAGTCATCCGAAAGCTCCGGTTTCAGGAAGGGCGACATCGAGTGAGCGGGCACGGGCGATCTCGGCGTAGTGCAGACCGGAGTCTTTGATGGTCCTCTTCCCCGACGCGAAGTCGACATGGACCAGGCCGAACCGCGGTCGGTAGCCGAGCGACCATTCGAAGTTGTCGAGAAGAGACCAGTGCAGGTAGCCACGGACATCCGCGCCCGCCGCGATCGCCTCCTGTACCGCCCCGAGGTGAGAACGAAGGTAGGAGATGCGCCGCACATCGTGCACGCGTCCGTCGTGGGTCGGAGCATCGCCCGTCACTGCACCGTTCTCGGTGATCATCAACGGGACGCCGGGGTAGTCCTCGGACAGGCGGATGAGCAGGTCGCGGAGAGAGTCGGGCACGATCTCCCACCCCTCGTCGGTGCGGGTCACGTCACCGGACGGCCCGACGACCTTCCACGGGAACGGCGACGGCTCGGCCGCGGCCATGACCCGACGCGTATAGAAGTTGACGCCGAGGAAGTCGCTGCGTCCGCCGATCAGTGCTTCGTCGCCGTCACGGATGAAGCCGTCGGGCCCGTCGAGAGCCGCCCCTGTCGCCCGCTCCCAGTGCTCCCACATGTCGCGCGGATAGCCGCCGCCGAGCAGCGGGTCGAGGTACCAGCGGTTCACGTATCCGTCCGACCCCCAGGCGGCGGCGCGATCGGCGTCGCTGTCGGTCGCCGGGTCACAGGGGAAGAGACTGAGCGCCGCTCCGACCTTGACCCCGTCGTACCGGTGCAGGATGTCGGCGGCGGCTCCCTGGCCGAGAAGTACGTGGTGGCCGGCCGTCACGGCGGAACGGAGATCGACGATGCCGGGTGCATGCAGGCCGAGCTGGTATCCGAGCAACGCGACGATCCACGGCTCGTTCTGCGGGATCCACCACTCGACCCGGTCAGCGAGTCGCTCGGCGACCGCCTCCGTGAACTGGGCGAAAGCGTCGACGGAGGGGCGGCCCGTCCAACCGCCGTCGGCCATCAACGCCTGCGGCATATCCCAGTGGTTGAGGGTGAGAACAGGTGCGATGCTCCGCGCGAGGAGTTCGTCGACGACGCGTTCGTAGTGGTCGAGCGCTCGAGTCTCGACGCGACCGCGCCCGTCGGGCATGACCCTCGACCAGCCGACCGAGAACCGGTAGGCGCCGAGCCCCAGTTCGCTCAGCAGATCGATGTCGTCGCGCCATCGCCGGTACGAGTCCGTCGCGATCGACGCGTCTCCGCCGCCCTCGATGGCTCCAGGTTTTCGAGCGAAGACATCCCACACGGATTCGCCCCGACCATCGGCGTCGTGACTGCCTTCGATCTGGTGGGCCGAGGTCGAGGCCCCGAAGAGGAAATCGTCCGGGAATCGTTCGCTCACGCCTGCCGCTCCTTGCGTCGTTGCCGTGTGAGAACGTACCCACATCGGCCACTGAGTGCAATGCCGACGGCGAGCCGCTCGCTCGAGCTACAGGTTCCCGCCGTCGCCGCGCCCGCGGTCGCGCTCGTAGTCCTCGAGTTCACGCGCGTCGATGACGTTGATCGGACCGGTGAACTGGCTCGCTCTCTGCGCACCGGCGCCCTCGCCCGCGAACAGTGACCGATCGTCGCTGTAAGCCGATTCCGTCGGTTTCGCCGCCCGTCTACGCGAGGTTTCAGCGTCGACCATCTGGACTCGAGTCCGCGGGATCGACTGCGGGCTTCGTTCGTGCAGCCAGGCGACGAGCTCTTCGCGGATGTAGCAGCGCAGGTCGAAGAGGGTGGGCGCGTCGACTGCCGTCACGAGCACCCGGACGCGCACGTATCCGCCGGTCGCATCCGTCACCTGAAGTACCGCAACGCGCTTGTCCCACAGCTCGGTGCGTTCGAGCACTCGGTGCATCTCCTCGCGCATCTCGGCGGGAGTGATGCGCCAGTCGAGGTCGAACTCGATCGCGCCGAGAAGTTCGGAGGTGCGCCTCGTCCAGTTCTCGAACGGCGTCGAGGTGAAGTACGTCGAGGGCAGAACCATGCGCCGGTCGTCCCAGATGTGCACGACGACGTAGGTGAGGGTGATCTCTTCGATGCGACCCCACTGCCCTTCGACGATGACGACGTCGTCGACGCGGATGGCGCCGCTGAACGCGAGTTGCATTCCGGCGAAGACGCTGGCGAGCGCGGACTGGGCCGCGAGGCCCGCGATGACCGAGACGAGACCGGCGGACGCGAGCACGCTCGTTCCCGCAGCCTGAGCTCCGGGGAAGGTGAGAAGGATGGCGCCGATCGCGATGATGACGATCGCTGCGACGGCGAGGCGTCGCAGGAGTTGGACCTGCGTCCGCACCCTCCGTGCGACGCGGTTGTCGCGCACATCGGTGCGGTAACGGGAGAGGGACAGGTCGACCGCGAATCCGAGGACACGGGTGGCGAACCACGCCGCGATGGTGATCGTCGCGATGACGAAGAAGTGACTGACGTCGCCCTGATGACCCTCGCTCGGTTCGGTTCCCGGGAACACCGAGATCTCGAGAGAGATCCACAGTGCGATCACCACAGCGAGAACCCTGAACGGCATTCGGAGTGCTCTGGTGCCCTCTTCGGACCAGCCGCGTCGAGCGGCGATCCATCGGAACGAGCGGGCGATGACCGCGGTGAGAATGAGGGCGAGGAGGACGGCGATGAGGGCGAAGATGCCCGCTCGTGACCACACATTGCCGAAGATCTCATCGAGAAGCGCGTCGGACAATAGGTTTCCTTCCGGTTCGAGGCGTGAAGCGGCACCGTCGCCGAAGAAGTGATCAAGTGTGCACGGCGCCCCCGACCCGCACCTAGGCGACTCGCAGAGCTCACGCCGTTTCAGCGCAATTCGATAGCTGATGAAGCCACGCTCGACGCTCTCGTCGCGGAACGATCAGGGACAGGCCGGATGCGCCATGGCCGCGACAAGCCTGGAACCCCTGACCGGTAGGTGTGAGTGGGCTGAAAACGGCGGGGACCGCCCAGTCGAGCGCCGTAGCGTGACGGTGAGCCCCGCTCAGAACGAAAGGAAGGCACACGATGCCTAGTGTCATCGAAGCAATCGATGTCGACGTCCCCGTCACCACCGCATACAACCAGTGGACCCTGTTCGAGGAGTTCCCGAAGTTCTTGAGCTTCGTGGAAGAGATCACTCAGCGTGACGACACGCACACGCACTGGAAGGTCAAGATCGCGGGTGCCGAGCGCGAGTTCGACGCCGAGATCACCGAGCAGCACCCCGACGAGCGTGTCGCTTGGAAGAGCATCGGCGGCGAGGAGACCCACGCCGGCGTGGTCACGTTCCACAAGCTGTCCGACACGAGCTCTCGTGTCACCGTCCAGCTGGACTGGGAGGCCTCGGGAGCGCTCGAGAAGGCCGGTGCGGTCTTCGGAGTAGACGACCACATGATCAAGGGCGACCTGAAGAACTTCAAGAAGTTCATCGAGTCGCGCGGCGTCGAAGAGGGCGCCTGGCGCGGAGACGTCGCTCGCGACTGACTCCGTCTGAGAAAGCAGCCCGGCCCTGACGCCGCCATCGAGCCGTCGGGGTCGGGCATTTCTCTGCCCGTGGACTGCTAGGGATTGACGCCGAGCGCGTCGACATCGATCGTGAGGTCGGCGAACTCGCGCGCTGCGAGGATCTCCCGGGCATTGGGTTCGTCGACGAGATCGATCCACGCCGTCGCTTCCGCACTCGACTTACCGAAACGCACGTGGCGCGCGTGCAGCCGCTCGAGGCGCACGGCCTGCTCGACATCGGCGAACCAGACCTCATCGAAGGCGGCACGCACATCCGGCCACGGATCGACCTGAGCGAGGAGGTAGTTCCCCTCGCTCACGATGACCTGCGCCGAGGATTCGACGGCGATCGATCCGGCGATCGGCTGCTCGATATCGCGCTCGAAGGAGGGCGCATAGATCGGCGCCGAAAGGTCGGCACGAAGGCGGCGAAGAAGGTTCAGATAGCCGAAGCCGTCGAAGGTGTCGATAGCCCCTTTGCGCTCACGTCGCCCCAGCGCATCGAGAGCCGCGTCGGCGAGATGGAAGCCGTCCATGGGGACGTGCACAGCCGAGATACCACGCTGCATCAGGGCTGAGACGAGCCATTCGGCCACGGTCGTCTTCCCGGCCCCGGGGGCACCCGCGATTCCGATGAGAATGCGTCGCTCCGGGACGATCAGATCGATCACGCGATCGACGAGTGACAGCGCTTGCGGCATCCCCCGAGATTAGCTCGTCACTGCTTCTGCGAGCGCTGACCGAGGGGGCTCGCGTCGAGGTCGGCCAGGATCTCCGCGACATCGGCATAAACGGCGACGGCACCCGACTCGATCAGCTCACTTCGACCGCGACCGCCGGTGAGAACGCCGATGGTGTCGACGCCCGCATTGCGGGCTGATTCGACATCCCACCGCGTATCGCCGATCATGATGGCCTCGTCGGCCGTTGCGCCTGCCTTTTCGAGTGCGGCTGCGATCACGTCGGGTTCCGGTTTGGCCGTCTCGACATCGCTCGACGAGGTGGCTCCGTCGATCAGGTCGTCGGCGTCGATCACCTTCAGCAGGATGTCGAGCTCTTCCTGAGGGGCCGAACTCGCCAGCACGACGCGCAGTCCCCGCTCGCGAAGAGCGGCGAGCAATTCACGGACGCCGTCGAAGCGGCGAAGCCGGTCGGCGAGCGTCTCGTAGTTCTCGGAGTGGAGCTCCTTGGCTCGATCGCCGAGCTCGTCAGCCTCATCCCCAAGAAGACGGTCCAACAGCTTGCTCGAGTCCAACCCGATCGATTCGTGGATCCGCCCGACCTGCTGAGGCTGGCTCACTTCGACGAAGGCCCGGTCCCAGGCTTCGACGTGCAGGTAGTTCGAATCGACGAGAGTGCCATCGATGTCGAAGAGGACGACGGTGAGCGGCGTGGAAGTCATCGCGCAAGGTTACAAACGACTCCTGCGGGCCTCCTGCCAGCCGGAACCGCGGGGGTCGCAGAAGACGACCCGGCCGTCCGAGTGCGATCGTGCGGGCTAGGACTCATCGGATGCGGCACGCGCGGCCGCCGCCTGCAGTCGAACGGATCGCACCGTGCGCACCGAGGCGCGAAGCCGCCGGGCGAGGATCTTGCCGAGCGTGACGCCCGCCGCGAGGGCGATACCGATCAAGCCCGCTTGAAGCAGCAGCTGGATACCCGAGATCAATTCCGCGCCGGAGGTCACGTCCAGCATGCCGCGGTAGATCGTCAGCCCCGGCAGCAGCGGAACCGTTCCGCACACGGTCGTGACGATCACGGGTATCCGCAGTCGGGGCCCGAGTGCCTCGCCCACGGCCCCGATGACGAGCGCTGCGGCGGCGCTGGCCACGGACGGCGCGAGTCCCACAGTCGTGATCAGGATGAAGAGGAGGTAGGCGATGCCTCCGAGCAAAGCGACGAAAGCAGCGGCGCGGGGTCCTGCATAGGAGGCCATCGCCCAAGCGCCAGAGGCGATCGCAGCCCCGACGGCCTGCACGGCGAGCGGCCACGGAGCCGCGTAGGCGTCGGCGAGGACGACATCAGTGCCGAGACGACGAGCCATATCGAACACGCCGCCGATTCCGACCACGAGCCCGAGCGTCAGCAGGAGGACCTCGAGAAGACGTCCGCTGGCCGTCAGCGGGAACCCGTTGATGGCGTCGTCGGCCGCACCGACCAGTGACGCTCCGGCGAGGAGCACCACGATGCCCGACGCGACCACGAGGGAAGGCGGAAGGGTGCTGAGCTCGAAGGGAAGACTCGGAATCGCTGTCAGGAGCACAACGGCGACACCGGTCGCGACGGCCGCGCCCGCGATCTGGAGGAAGAACGGAGGCAGGCCCCAGCTTGCGAGCCATCTCACCGTGACATCGATCAACGCCGTCGTGGCAGCCGCGAGCAGGATGACGAGCGGCCCGCCACCGAGGAGCACGGCGACGCCGGCAGCCATCGCGGCGAGCAGGAGAGTCACCGTGGCCCGCCGGTACCGGTGCGGGCCCGACAGGATGACGTCCAATTCGGCATGGACCCCCTCGACCCGCTCGCGGATGGCGTCGCGGGTCTCGAGGTCGCCGATCGTCGGATCCACTCGACCGTTGCGCTGATCTTCGCGCACCGAACGGGCCAGCTCCATGACGCTTGCGAGGCGCGCGTAATCGGCGGCACGAGTGTCCACGACCCGTAGGACGCTCACGCTCGGGAACTCCTCTCCCCCGTCGTGCATCACGTGGATCGAGGTGAAGGTCAGATCCACCTCGCACTCGAGCCCGAAGGCTCGGCAAGTGTCTCGGATCACATCGGTCACGTCGGTCGCGGCAGCCCCGAGCGAAAGCGCCGCCTCGCCGATACGAACCGCGACCTCGAGGACTCCCCTCGCCGTCTGCTCGGCGATCGGAGCACGCTGCGCGCGACGGGCGACCAGCGACGCCGGCCGCTGTTTTCCGAGACCTCCGGCCAGTCGGGAAAGAAGAACTCGGCGACGCACCACGGGAGCCTAACCGCT
>Ga0210040_10000548_pt1 | contig 62722 bp, 53 predicted proteins | sample CryGeyCG12114_NA_FD_185462 | JGI IMG/M metagenome (GOLD analysis project Ga0210040, IMG submission 185462) | Groundwater microbial communities from aquifer - Crystal Geyser CG19_WC_8/21/14_NA (SPAdes) (version 2) | ecosystem: Environmental > Aquatic > Deep subsurface > Groundwater | place: USA...
ACGGGCCGGTCGGTCGGCGAGGGCGCCGGTGCGGTGGTCGCCGTCGCGCTCGGCGCCGACACCGCCGCACCGCTGGCCGCGGTCACGGGGACGGCGAGCAGCGCGCCGGCCACCGCGGCGACCGCCACGGCGTGGCGCGCGGACGCGGACAGAGCGCGCGCGGGGGGGCCGGCTGGGGGCACCGGGGCTCACCTCCGAGGTCGAGGCCCCGAGCATCGCCGACCCGGGCCCCCGGTCGTGGGACCCGGGCGGCCTCGGCGTGGCGTCAGCAGGAGCGGAAGGACGCCGCCTCCGCGCTGACCGCCCCGGTGCTCCCCAGCACGACGACGCGCTCGGCGCCGAGGGCGATGACGGCCCGGCGCGTGACGGCCGGCACGCAGTCGACGCGGGTCAGCAGCAGGGGCGCGCCGACGCGCCCGGCCGCGGGTGCGGCGGCGAGCGCGTCGGCGAACCTGGTGCCCAGGGCCAGGAAGGCGGTGGAGGTGCCACCGGGGTAGCCGGCCGCGGCCACCTGGGCCGCGGTGTCGTAGCGGTCGCTGCCGGCGAGGCGGGTCACGACGGCGGACGGCAGCGCGGCAGCGGCGGCGTCCCGCACGCCGTCGGAGACCACGCCGGTGCCGCCCAGCACGACCACGCGGCTCGGAGCCAGGGACACGAGGGCCGCCCGCGCGACCTCCGGGAGGTCGCCCGCTCGCGTCAGCAGGAGGGCGCCGCCGGTGCCGGCCGCCAGGGCCGAGCCGGCCGTGGCGTCGGCCGAGGCGGTGCCGCTGGCCAGGTAGACGGTGCCTCCGGGCGCGCCGGTCGAGGTGGCCAGCGCTGCCGCGGTGCCGTAGCGGTCCCCGCCGGCGCGGCGGGTGACCGGGGCGAACGCCGACAGCTGCGCCTCCACGCCGGCGTCCACCGACGCCTCGCCGCCGGCCACCACGACCGCGGACGGGCGCAGGCGCGCGAGCTCGGCGGTCACCGCCTCCGGCAGCGCCCCCGTGGTCGGCACGAGCAGCAGCGGGGCGCCGAGCCGCGCCGCGGTGGGACCGCTGGCGAGCGCGTCGGCGTCGCGGTCACCGGTGGTGGAGGCGACCACGACCGTCGCCGCACCGCCCGGGTGGCTGGCCCGGGAGATCGCCGTGGCCGTCTCGTACCGGGTCGGGCCCTGCAGGCGCTCGACCGCGGCGGTGACCTCCGGCTCGGGCGGGCCGCCGCCGGTCAGCGCCGGGGTCGAGGCCGTGGCCCTGACGCCGGGGGCCGCGGTGATGGTCACGGTGGCCGAGCCGGCGTCCGCCTGCTGCACCGCGACGGCCCAGCGGCCGCCCGCCACGGGGGTGCTGGTGCCGGGGGGCAGGACCGTCTGGCGGTCGGCGGCCCAGCCGGCGCTGCGCGAGGGCGTGGCGTCCAGCAGCAGCGTGGTCTGGGAGGTGCTCGTGTCGCGGGCCTCGCGGCGCAGCACCACGCCGGACTGCAGCCCGAAGGCGTTGCGCCGGTCGCCCAGCCACGCGTCCTGCCCGACGGGGGCGCGCAGCTCCAGCCAGTACGTGGCGGCGCCGTCGCGCAGGCGGACCGCGCGCAGCCCCGAGCGCCCGGCGAGCGGGGACAGGACGAAGGTGCCGCCGCTGCCGGCGACGTCCGCGCCGGCGGACAGGGGCAGGGCGCCGAGGTCGAGGGCCGCGGCGGCGCCGAGGGAGCCCAGCTGCGACCAGGAGCCGCTCATGACGTCGTAGAGGTCGTCGTAGGTGCTCGTCCTGCACCCGGCGCCGGCCTCGACCGCGCCGTCGCACTGCTCGCGGGCGGCGTGGGAGAGCCCCAGGTTGTGCCCGAGCTCGTGGGCGATGACCGAGGGCATCGCGCTGGTCACGTACAGCAGCCCACCGGCGCTCGGGCCGGCGCCGACCTCGGCCAGGCCGTCCGAGCAGCCAGCGGTGCCGTCGGGGTCACCGACCACGACCAGCAGGTGCTGGTCCGGTGCGCGCGTGAAGCCGGTGCGGGCGGCGACCTCCGACCACAGCGCCCACGGGTCCGAGCAGCCGGCGGACAGGGTCGTCCAGTCCGTGGCGCCGGTGACGGCGAAGCTGACGGCGCCGTCGGTCTGCCCGGCCCAGTAGGAGGAGACGGGGCCGTCCACGGCGTCCACCACCTGCTGCAGCGTGGTGGCGTCGCGCCGGCCGCCGGCCGGGACCGCCATCACCACGCGCACGCCGTGCACCGCCGGCACCAGGGCGCCGGCCGCGGCGCCGTCCCCGGACGAGCCGGGGACCTCGGCGGCCGGGGCCAGGACGGTGGCCGACAGCACCTGCCGCGCCGGGTCCTGGCCCTGCTCGGACGCCGCGTCGCGCACCTGGCGACCCACCGCGACCGCGACCGTGGCGCCGGTCTGGAGGTGGTCCACCGCCGCGGTGGGCACCCGGACGGCGTCGGCGTCCCCTGCCGGGTCGACCCAGGTCAGGAGGGCGTCGGTCGTCCCCTCGTCGTAGGCGCGCACCAGCGTGCCGACGGTGACCTCCGTCGCCGACGCCGCAGGAGCCGCGGCGCTCGCGCCGAGGGCGGCCAGGGCCAGGACGCCGGCCGCCGCCACCGGGCGGCCCCACCGCGTCAGCACGGGGCCAGCTCGCTGGCGGTCCGGCTCAGCGAGGCGCCGCCGCCGAGGACCAGGAGGGAGGTCGGCGCGAGCTGCTCCAGCGCGCGCTGGGCCGCCTCGGGGATGCACGTCGGCCGCACGAGCAGCAGCGCGGCGTCCTGCAGGCCGGACGCGGGGCCACCCGCCAGGGCGTCGGGGAAGTTCGTGCCGGCGGCCAGGACGACGGTGCGGCTGCCGGCCGGGGTGCCGGAGGTCGCGATCTGCGCGGCGGTGGCGTAGCGGTCCTGCCCGCCCCACCGCTCGACCACGGCCTGGGGCGCGGCGGCGGTCACCGAGGCCAGCACGGCGTCCGACAGCGCGGCCGTGCTGCCCAGCAGCACCACCCGGGAGGGCGCGAGCTGCTGCAGCGCCGCGCGGGTCGGCTCGGGCAGCTGGTCGCCCCGCGAGAGCAGCAGCGCGGCGCCGCGGCGGGCCACCAGGGCCCCGCCGGCGACCGCGTCGGGGAAGGCCTGGCCGGAGGCCATGAAGACCGTGCCGCCGGTGGCGCTCGCCGTCGTGGCCGCCGAGGCCGCCGTGGCGTAGCGGTCCGCGCCCTGCAGCCGCTCCACGGCGCCCGCGTGCTGGCGCAGCTGGGCCAGCACGCCCTCGCTCACCGACGCCGCGCCGCCCAGGACGGTGATCCGCGCCGGGGCCAGGCGCTGCAGCTCGGCCACGACCGCGGAGGGCAGCGCGCCGTCGGGCCGGACGAGCAGCAGCGGCCCGCCGCGGGAGGTCGCGACCTGGCCGGCGGCCAGGGCGTCGGGGAAGTCCGCCCCCGAGGCGACGACCACCTCCGGCGCGGTGGCGGGGAAGGACGACCGGGAGACCGCGACGGCGGTCTCGTACCGCGTCCCGCCCTCCAGGCGCGTGACGCTCATCGAGCCCAGCGGCGTGCCGACCGTGGTGGTGGTGGCCGTGGGCGGCGCCGCGGCGTCCGGTGCGGGGGTGGACGGAGCGGCCGGCGCCGGCTGGCCCGCGTAGCCGGGGCTCGTGTAACCGGTTCCGGGGACGCCGAGCAGCGGGCTGGGCGTGGCGGCGTCGCCGCGGGCCACGTGGTCCCAGGTGCCCTGGCCCTGCTTCTCCCACAGCACCTGGCCGGGGAAGGCCTTGCCGGGGGCGGGGACGACCGTGACGTCCTGCGTCGTGATCGGGAACGTGCCGGACTGCCAGAGGAGGTAGGCGCTGCGGCCGCCGGCGTCGCGCAGCACGGTGTTGCGGAGGTCGAAGAGCTCGGGGCTGTCGTCGAGGAACTTGTGCGGGTCGAGGAAGAGGCCCTGGTAGGTCGACGATCCCTCGAGGCGGTCGACGCGCAGCCGCTCGGGGCCGGCCCAGGTCTGCAGGACGTCGGCGTGGTCGCCGGAGCGCGAGCCGTTCACCGTCTCGACGGCGATGTTCTGCAGCTGGACGGTCGCGCCCCGGCGCTGGTCCAGGTCGATGCCCTCGGTCGCCCCGGCACCGGACAGGCGCACGCCCTCCACGTGCACCGTGCCCGTCTGGTCGCGCAGGTACAGGCCGCGGCCCGCCGTCCGGACCTCGCCGCCGACGAGCACCACGTCGTGACCGCCGTAGATGCTCACGCCGTTCGAGGTGTCCAGGGGCGTCGCCGGCAGCTGCACCACGTAGTCGCGGGCCAGGTCGAGCTTGAGGCTCGTGCGACCCGGCGCGAGCTGCACGGTGACCGGGTCGTCGAGCACCGGCGGCGCCCAGGTCAGGACGCCGGCGGGCGCGCTCGCACCGGCCGCGGCCGGCGCCGCGGGCAGCGTCGCGGGGGCGACGAGGGACAGGGCGGCGGCGGTCAGGGCCACGGCGGCGGGACGACGCACGGTCTGGGCTCCTCAGGACGACAGGCAGTACCCCCGTCCTTCGGCACGCGGGCCGACCGCCTGGAGCGGATCACTACGCTCGGGTGCATGACCTCCGTGCTGTCCGCCGTCGCCTGGCCGTACGCCAACGGCCCGCGCCACATCGGCCACGTCGCCGGGTTCGGCGTGCCCTCCGACGTCTACAGCCGGTACATGCGCATGGCCGGGCACGACGTCCTCATGGTCTCGGGCACCGACGAGCACGGGACGCCGATCCTCGTGCAGGCCGAGAAGGAGGGCATCAGCCCGCAGGAGCTGGTCGACCGCAACAACCGGCTGATCGTGGAGGACCTGCACGCCCTGGGCCTGTCCTACGACCTCTTCACCCGCACCACCACGCGCAACCACCACGCCGTGGTGCAGGAGCTGTTCCGCACCGTCCACCGCAACGGGTACATGGTCGAGCAGACGACGATGGGCGCGATCTCGCCGTCCACCGGCCGGACCCTGCCCGACCGCTACATCGAGGGCACCTGCCCGATCTGCGGCTACGGCAGCGCCCGCGGCGACCAGTGCGACAACTGCGGCAACCAGCTCGACCCGGTCGACCTGATCCACCCGGTCAGCCGCATCAACGGGGAGACCCCGGAGTTCGTGGAGTCGCAGCACTTCTTCCTCGACCTGCCGGCGCTCGCCGAGGCGCTCGCGGAGTGGCTGCACGGGCGGGAGGAGTCCGGCACCTGGCGGCCGAACGTCATCAAGTTCTCCCTGAACCTCATCGAGGACCTCCGCCCCCGCGCGATGACCCGCGACATCGACTGGGGCATCCCGGTGCCGCTGCCCGGCTGGGAGGACCAGCCGACCAAGCGCCTGTACGTGTGGTTCGACGCCGTGATCGGCTACCTGTCGGCGTCCATCGAGTGGGCCCGGCGCACCGGCGACCCCGAGGCCTGGCGCAGGTGGTGGTCCTCGCCGGACGCCCGCTCCTCCTACTTCATGGGCAAGGACAACATCACCTTCCACGCCCAGATCTGGCCCGCGGAGCTGCTCGGCTACGACGGGCGCGGCGCGCGCGGCGGGGAGCCGGGGGAGTACGGCTCCCTGGAGCTGCCGACCGAGGTCGTCTCCAGCGAGTTCCTCACCATGGAGGGCGGCAAGTTCTCCTCCAGCCGCGGCGTCGTCATCTACGTGCGCGACTTCCTGGCCCGCTACCAGCCCGACGCCCTGCGCTACTACATCTGCGTCGCCGGCCCGGAGAACCAGGACACCGACTTCACCTGGGAGCAGTTCCGCCGCCGCACCAACGACGAGCTCGTCTCCACCTGGGGCAACCTCGTCAACCGCACCGCCTCGATGATCGCCAAGAACGTCGGCTCGATCCCCGAGGCGGGCGAGCTCACCGCCGAGGACCAGGCGGTGCTGGACGCCGTCCGCGGCGGCTTCGCCACGGTCGGCGACCTCATCGGCGGCCACCGGCAGAAGGCCGCGGTCTCCGAGGCCATGCGCCTGGCCGGCGAGGCGAACAGGTACCTGTCCGACCAGGCCCCGTGGACGCTCAAGAAGACCGACCCCGAGCGCATGCTCACCGTGCTGCACGTGGCCGCGCAGGCGGTGACCGACCTCAACACGCTGCTCTCGCCGTTCCTGCCGCACTCCTCCCAGGCGGTGCACGAGGCGCTCGGCGGCACGGGGACCTTCCAGCCGATGCCTCGCATCGACGAGGTGGACGACCTCGACGGGGGGCCCGGCTACCCGGTCATCACCGGGGACTACTCCTCGCCGCCGCCGTGGGCCACGCGCCCGGTCGTGCCCGGGACGCCGGTCGGGCCGCCGTCCCCGATCTTCACCAAGCTCGACGACGGCATCGTCGAGGAGGAGCTGGCGCGCCTGCGCGGCGAGACTCCCTGACCCGCCGCGCTGCAGCAGGTGCCGCCTCCGGGCCCCGGCACGCGACACCTGCTGCGGCGCTGGCGACCTCGACGCTCCCCTCGCCGCGCGGGCGCCTGTGGACGACGGCCGCGGCGTCCCGCCCGCAGGCGCCACGGTGGTCGTGTGCCCGTGCCGCCGTCCCCGCTGCCGCCGTCCCTGGCGCACCGACCGTTCCTCGTGCGCGAGGCGCTCGCCCTCGGGCTGACCTCCCGCAGGCTGCGCGCCGGCGACCTGCGAGCACCGCACCGACAGGTCCGGGTCCCGGTCTCGCTGCCGTGGACGCTCGAGGTCCGCGCCCGGGCTGCGCTGCTGGTCCTGCCCGCGGGCTCGGTCATCGTCGGTGCCACGGCCGTGGCCCTGCTCGAGCTGCCGGCCCCGCTCGGCGCCCCGGACCCGCTGGACGGGCCGATCGGCGTCGCCGTGCCGCCGCGCGTGGTCCGGCCGCGGGTGGAGGGCGTGGAGGTGGCCGCTCAGGTGCTGCGCCCGCAGGCCCTCGTGGTGCGCCGCGGCGGCGTGCCGGTGCTGCACCCGGCCTGGGTGTGGGCCGAACGGTGCGCCGACCTGGACCTCGTGGAGGCGGTGGCCCTGGGTGACGCCGTCCGGCGACGAGCCGACGACGTGGGAGAGGCCCTGCGCGCGGCCCTCGCGCTCGAGAGCCCGGCCGCGCGGGACGCCGCCCTGGCGGCCCTGTTCCTCGTGCGGTACCCCGTCGACTCCCCGATGGAGACCCGGCTGCGCCTCCTGCTGCTCGCGGCGGGGATCCCCGGACCGGTCTGCGGGCGGCCCGTCCTCGACGGCGGGCACGAGGTCGCACGACCGGACCTCAGCTGGCCCTCGGTGCGCGTCGCCGTCGAGCACGACGGCGCCCACCACCTCACCGCGCGGCAGCGCCAGCTCGACCTGGGGCGCCAGCGCGTGCTGGAGGACCTCGGCTGGAGGGTCGTCGTGGTGACCGCCCAGGACCTCCTGCGGCGGCCGGGGCCGACCACGGCGCTGGTCGAGCGGGTGCTCCGCCAGCAGGGCCTGCAGTGGTGACGCTGCGGCTGCAGCAGGTGTCGCGTCCGAGGCGCTGGAGGCGGCACCTGCTGCAGCCGGCGCACCGGGGCCGAGGGGCGTGGCGCACGATGGGCCCGTGAGCCTGCCGCAGGGGTACCCGCCGGTGCCCGAGCCGCTGCCGGTCCCCGTCGTGGACGACCACACCCACCTCGACCACCTGAGCGACGCCGACGTCGACGCGCTGCTGGCCGCGGCGGCGGCGGCCGGCGTCCCGCGCGCGGTCCAGATCGGCTGCGACCTGCCCGCGGCCCGGTGGACCGTGTGGGCCGTCGAGCGCTGGCCGCAGCTGCTCGGCGGCGTGGCCGTCCACCCGAACGAGGCGCCGCTCCTCGCGGCGCGCGGCGAGCTCGACGCCGCACTGGCCGAGATCGAGGCGCTCGCTGCGCACCCGCAGGTGCGCGTGGTGGGGGAGACGGGCCTGGACCGCTTCCGCACCGACTGGTCCGACCCGGCCGCGGCGCGGGCGCAGCGGGAGTCCTTCGCGGCGCACGTCGCGATGGCGAAGCGGCTGGGCCGGGTGCTGCAGATCCACGACCGCGACGCCCACGACGACGTCCTGGACCTGCTGGAGGCCGAGGGCGCCCCCGAGCGCACGGTCTTCCACTGCTTCTCCGGCGACGCCGCGATGGCCCGGCGCTGCGCCGAGCGCGGCTGGTACCTCTCCTTCGCCGGCACCCTGACCTTCAAGAGCGCCGGAGGGCTGCGCGAGGCGCTCGCGGCCGTGCCGCTGGATCAGGTGCTCGTGGAGACCGACGCGCCCTACCTGACCCCCGTGCCGCACCGCGGCCGGCCCAACGCCAGCCACCTCGTGCCGCACACGGTGCGGGCCATGGCCGAGGTGCTCGGGCGCGACACGGCCGACATCGGCGAAATGCTGACCTCGACCGCGGAGGCCGTCTACGGTCCGTGGTGATGTCCAGACAGCGCGTGACCCAGAGTCCGGTCTGCAGCCTGCCCAGGCAAAGGCGTGGTCAAGATGCGTTCAACATCCCGCGAGAACCGGGTTTGAACCTGGTCGAAACGGACATGCTCACCTACCGTCCTTCAACGTCAGCCGGGATCGGAACTGCCCCGGACGCAGACTCCCCGATGACCGACACCGCGCAGCTCCGGCTGCGCGGCCGGCGTCGGGCCGAGCCGCCCGCGCGGTCCTCCCGGAGGACACCCGCGAGCCTCGAGCCGCGTCCGGAGCCCGTACCCGGGCAGAACGACGTCAGGGACTCCGTGCGCTTTCTCTCCACCGGCCGTGCCGCCCGCCTCGCGGGCCAGGCGGTCGTCGTCACCGCTCTCGTCGCAGGGACCGCGGCCTGGACCGTCAACGACACCACCGTGACGCTCGACGTCGACGGCCACACCGAGGAGGTCCGCCTCTTCGGCCGCTCGGTGGACGCCGTCCTGGCCGCCGCCGACGTGGACGTCTCCTCCAAGGACCTCGTCGCCCCGGCCGTGGGTGAGGGCGTGGACGACGGTGACACCGTCGTCGTGCGCCACTCCCGCCCGCTGACGCTGACCGTGGACGGGGAGACCCGGACCCACTGGACGACCGCCCTCACCGTCGGTGACGCGCTGTCCGACCTCGACGTGCGCGCCGACGGAGCCCGCCTGTCGGCGTCCCGCTCGGCGGCCCTGGGTCGCGGTGGCATGGACCTGCAGGTCAGCACCCCCAAGGACGTCCAGGTCCTCGTCGACGGGCAGACGCTCCCGGTCACCAGCACGAGCGCCACCGTCGGCGAGGTGCTGGCCGAGGCCGGCGTCGCCGTCGGCGAGCTGGACACCGTCTCGGTGCCCCGGGACGCCCCGCTGGTCGACGGGCTGGTCGCCACGGTGACCCGGATCGCGAAGACCACCTCCACCGAGGACTCGGCGATCCCCTTCGAGACCCAGGAGCAGGAGAGCGCCGACCTGTTCGTCGGGGAGACCAAGACCTCCGTGAAGGGCGTGGCCGGCACCAAGCGCACCACGGTCGAGACCACGCTGGCCGACGGCCAGGAGGTCGGCCGCGCGGTCCTGGGCGAGGAGGTCGTCGCCCAGCCGGTCGCCAAGGTCGTGCTCAAGGGCACGAAGGAGCGCCCCAAGCCGGCTCCGGCCCCCGCCGCGGCGCCCGCCGCCAAGAGCTCCGGGGGCGGCGCGCCCGCGCAGGCCCCGGCCCCGGCCGTCTCCGGCGGCAGCGTCTGGGACGCCCTCGCCAAGTGCGAGGCCGGCGGCAACTGGTCGATCAACACCGGCAACGGCTACTACGGCGGGCTGCAGTTCTCCGCCGGCTCCTGGCGCGCGATGGGCGGCTCCGGCCTCCCGCACCAGGCCAGCCGCGAGCAGCAGATCGCCATGGGCGAGAAGCTGAAGGCCGCGCAGGGCTGGGGCGCCTGGCCCTCCTGCAGCCGCAAGCTCGGCCTGCGCTGAGCGGTCGCTGATCTCCGCAGCAGCATCCCCTGACGGCCTGCTGGGCCCCGCCGACGTGCGGGACCTGGCAGGCCGTCTGGGCGTGCGCCCGACCAAGCAGCTGGGGCAGAACTTCGTCGTCGACGCCGGCACCGTGCGGCGCATCGTGTCGCGCGCCGGCGTCGGCCCGGACGACGTCGTCGTCGAGGTGGGCCCGGGCCTCGGCTCGCTGACCCTCGCGCTGCTGGACGCCGGGGCGCGGGTGGTCGCCGTGGAGATCGACCCGGTCCTGGCCGCCCAGCTGCCGCTCACGGTCGCGGAGCGCCGCCCGGCCCTGGTCGAGCGGCTGCAGGTGCTCACCGCCGACGCGCTGGAGGTCGCCGAGCTCCCCGGTCCGGCGCCCACGGCCCTGGTCGCGAACCTGCCCTACAACGTGGCCGTGCCGGTGCTGCTGACCATGCTCGAGCGCTTCCCCTCCCTGCGCAGCGCCCTGGTGATGGTGCAGGCCGAGGTCGCCGAGCGCCTGGCGGCGGCGCCGGGCAGCCGCACGTACGGCATCCCGTCGGTCAAGGCGGCCTGGTACGCCGACGTCAGCCTCGCCGGGATGATCGGGCGCCAGGTCTTCTGGCCGGTGCCGAACGTGGACTCCGCGCTGGTGCGGCTCGTGCGCCGCGAGCCGCCCGCCTCGTCCGCCGGCCGCGAGGCGGTGTTCGGGTGCGTCGACGCGGCGTTCGCCCAGCGGCGCAAGACGCTGCGGGCGGCCCTGGCGCCCTGGGCGGGCTCGCCCGTGCGCGCCGAGGAGGTGCTCCGGGCGGCCGGGGTCGACCCCGCGCTGCGGGGCGAGCGGCTGGGCGTGGAGGACTTCGCGCGGATCGCCGAGGCGCGGTCGTCGCTGGACGCACGCTCCTGACGACGCAGGGTCGCCCACTCCGACCGGAGGGTGATGACGGTCCCTCGATCGGGCTCCACGGGAACTCGGGTCCCCGATCCGGGCATGTCGGTCATGCCGGAGTGGTTGCCGTCTGTGACGCGATGCGGGAGAGTACGTCGCTCAGGCCGTTCGTGGCCCGTGACGACGACGTCACACAACAGCAGGGTGAGTCGTCGCCCGGTGTCTGCCTACGGGAGGTCTGTGCATGACGGTCGAGTCCAGGCTCAGCGGTGCCTCGCGCGCCCTCTGGCTGCCCGCGCAGGTCCGCCGGGGGCACGACCGTCCCGGTGACTGGCGCGGCAGCTACCTGCGACGGGTCGTGGTCGGAGACCTCGTGTCGATCGGCCTCGCCACGCTCCTGGCCTACGTCGTCCGCTTCGAGGGGCCCAACTTCCACCGGGGCCCGCTCGAGGCCTGGCTGATCGTCGTCCTGCCCGTGCTCTGGCTCGCCGCCCTGATGGGCTTCCGGGCGTACGAGACCCGCTTCATGGGGCTGGGCAGCGAGGAGTTCGACCGCGTCCTGCGGGCCTCCACCTTCGTCCTCGCCGTGGTCGCCACCGCCTCGTGGGCGGGCAAGCTGCAGATCGCCCGAGGCTTCGTGGTCCTGGCCCTGCCGCTGGCCGCCGTGCTGACCCTGCTCACCCGCTACGCCTGGCGCCGCTGGCTGCACGCCCGCCGGGCCAAGGGCGAGCACACGCAGACCGTCCTGGTCGCGGGCCACCGCGCCGGTGCCCTGGCGATGGTCCAGCAGATGAGCCGCGCCTCCTACCACGGCATGCGCGTGGCCGGGGTGTGCGTGCCGCCGACCCTGTCCAGCGACGGCGCCGACCTGGACGACGAGGCGCTCGCCCGCCTGGGCGTCCCGGTGCTCGGCGGCCTGCACGAGGTCGCCCGCGTCGCCGAGCGCGAGGGCATCGACGCCGTCGCGGTCCTGCCCACCCCCGAGCTCGACGGGCCGGCGCTGCGCCAGCTCGGCTGGGCGCTGGAGGGCACGCACGCGGAGCTGTACGTCGCCCCGGCCGTGACCGAGGTCGTCGGGCCTCGCGTGGCCATCCGCCCGGTCTGCGGGCTGCCGCTGCTGCACCTGGAGCGCCCGGAGCTGACCGGCGTGCGGCGCCTGGCCAAGACCGCCGTCGACCGGACCGCTGCGGCCGTCGGCCTCCTCCTCCTCCTGCCGGTGGTCATCGGCATCGCCGTCGCCATCAAGGTCGACAGCCGCGGGCCGGTGTTCTTCCGCCAGCAGCGCGTGGGCAAGGACGGCGAGACGTTCACCATGCTGAAGTTCCGCAGCATGGTGACCGACGCCGAGCAGCTGCTGCGGGAGCTGCAGGCGCAGAGCGAGGGCAACGGCGTGCTGTTCAAGATGCGCCAGGACCCGCGGGTCACCCGCGTCGGTCGCCTGCTGCGCCGCCTCTCGCTGGACGAGCTGCCCCAGCTGGTCAACGTCCTCACCGGCCAGATGTCGCTGGTGGGCCCCCGGCCGCCGCTGGCCTCGGAGGTCGCCCTCTACGGCGACGACGTGCGCCGTCGCCTCCTGGTCAAGCCGGGCCTGACGGGCCTGTGGCAGATCAACGGCCGCTCCGACCTGGACTGGGACGAGTCCGTGCGCCTGGACCTGCGCTACGTGGAGAACTGGTCCTTCGCCTTCGACTTCATGATCCTGTGGAAGACGCTGGGCGCCGTCCTCGGCAGCAAGGGCGCGTACTGACCCACCGTCGTCCCGTAGGGTCCCCGGCGTGAGCGCGAGCGGGGACCGGGTGGTCGTCCGCGCACCCGCCAAGATCAACCTGGCGCTGCGCGTGGGCGCCCTGGACGAGCACGGCTACCACGACGTCGTCTCGGTCTACCAGGCCGTGTCGCTGTTCGAGGAGGTCACGGCCTCGGTCCCCGAGGGCGGTGCCGGCCTGTCGGTCACCGTCCGCGGGCCGGGTGCGGCCGGCGTCCCCCTCGACGGCACGAACCTCGCTATCCGGGCCGCCCGGCTTCTCGCCGAGCGCGCGGGCGTGCCCGCCGAGGCCGCCCTGTCCATCCGCAAGGCCGCGCCGGTCGCCGGCGGCATGGCCGGCGGGTCGGCCGACGCCGCGGCCGCGCTCCTGGCGTGCGACCTGCTGTGGGGCACGGGGCTGACCCGCGACGAGCTGGTCGAGCTCGGTGCCGAGCTCGGCAGCGACGTGCCGTTCTCCCTGGTCGGCGGGACGGCGCTGGGCACCGGCCGCGGCGACCGGGTCACCCCGGTGCTGGGGCGCGGGGACTACCACTGGGTGCTCGCCCTGGCCACGGACGGCCTCTCCACGCCCGCCGTGTACGCCGAGCACGACCGGCTGCAGGCCGGGCGACCGGCGCGCGAGCTGGAGCCGCAGGTGCCCGCCGACCTCGCCCACGCCCTGCGCTCGGGCGACGCGGCCCGCCTCGGCGCGTGCCTGGAGAACGACCTGCAGGACGCCGCCTGCTCCCTGCGGCCCGAGCTGCGGCGGGTCCTGGCGCTCGGCGAGGACCACGGCGTCCTCGGCTCGACAGTCTCCGGCTCCGGGCCCACCGTGGCGCTGCTGGTGCCCGACAGCTCCTCCGCGCTGGAGCTCGCGGTCGCCCTGACCGCCTCCGGCGTCGCCTCGGACGTGCGGCGCGTCACCGGCCCCGCGCCCGGGGCCCGGCAGGTGGAGCCGGTGGCGACCTCCCCGCACCACCCCTCCCAGCAGTCGCGCTAGGTCTCCGAGAGGTCGTCGACCCCGCCACGGGGTGAGATCCTGGGAGCGATGGCCCACCTCCTCAACCTCGAAGCCGTGTCCCTCGTCGCCGGCGCCCGCACGATCCTCGACGGCGTCTCCCTCGGCCTGGACGACGGCGCGCGCGTCGGCGTCGTCGGCCGCAACGGTGACGGCAAGTCCACCCTCCTGCGGCTGATCGCCCGCAGCCAGGAGCCCGACGCCGGCCGCGTGACCCACAGCCGCGGCCTGCGGGTCGGCGTCCTGACCCAGACCGACGAGCTCGACCCGTCGTGGACCGTGCGCGAGGCCGTCGTCGGCGACGCGCCCGACCACGCCTGGGCCGCCGACGCCCGCGTGCGCGACGTCCTCGACGGACTGCTCGCCGACCTCCTCGGCGGTGGGTCGATGGCCCCCGGCGGCGACCGCGCGCTCGTGGGCGACCTGTCGGGCGGACAGCGGCGCCGCGTGGCGCTGGCCCGGCTGCTGGTCGGCGACCACGACCTGGTGCTGCTCGACGAGCCCACCAACCACCTCGACGTGGAGGGCGTGGCCTGGCTGGCCCAGCACCTGCGGGATCGGTGGCCGGCCGGGCGGGGCGCGCTCGTGGTCGTCACCCACGACCGCTGGTTCCTCGACGCCGTCGTCGAGCGCACCTGGGAGGTGCACGACGGCGTCGTCGACATGTACGAGGGCGGGTACGCCGCCTACGTGCTGGCGCGCGCGGAGCGCTCGCGCACGGCAGCCGTGACGGCCGAGCGCCGGTCGAACCTGCTCCGCAAGGAGCTGGCCTGGCTGCGCCGCGGCGCGCCCGCGCGCACGTCCAAGCCGAAGTTCCGGATCGACGCGGCCACCGCGCTGATCGCCGACGAGCCCCCGCCCCGCGACGGCGTGGCGCTGGCGCGCACCGCGAGCGCCCGCCTCGGCAAGGACGTCGTCGACGTCGAGGACGTCCGCCTGTCCGTGGGGGAGGGCGACAGCCGACGGGAGCTCTTCGACGGCGTCACGTGGCGCCTGGGCCCCGGCGACCGGGTCGGCCTGGTGGGGGTCAACGGAGCCGGCAAGACCACCCTGCTGCGGCTGCTGACCGGGGAGCTGCGCCCCGACGCGGGCCGGGTCAAGCTGGGCGCCACGGTGAAGGTCGCGGTGCTCAGCCAGTCGCTGCACGAGCTGGCCGAGGTCGCCCACCTGCGCGTGCTGGAGGCCGTCGAGCGCGAGGCGCGCACCGTCGTGGTCGACGGCAAGGAGATGAGCGCCTCCACCCTCGTCGAACGCCTCGGCTTCACCGCGGAGCGCGCGTGGATCCCGGTCTCCAAGCTCTCCGGCGGGGAGCGCCGCCGCCTGCAGCTGGCCCGGCTGCTCGTGCACGAGCCGAACCTGCTGATGCTCGACGAGCCGACCAACGACCTGGACACCGACACCCTCACCGCCGTCGAGGACGTGCTGGACGGCTTCGCCGGCACCCTCGTGGTGGTCAGCCACGACCGCTACCTGCTCGAGCGCACGACCGACACGCAGGTCGCGCTCTTCGGCGACGGGCACCTGCGCGGCCTGGTCGGCGGCGTCGAGGAGTACCTGGCCCTGCGGGCGCGGGCGTGGTCCGGCGGCGCCTCGCCGACGCTGTCCACCGGGGGCGCCGCCCCCGCGGCCCCTGCGGCCGTCGACGCGGCGTCCCCCGCCGACGTGCGCGGTGCGCGCAAGGAGATGTCGCGGCTGGAGCGCCAGATGGCGAAGCTCGGCGACCAGGAGGAGGTGCTGCTGGGGAAGATGGCCGAGCAGGCGACCGACCACACGGCCGTCGCCCGCCTGGACGCCCAGCTGCGCGAGCTCGTGACCCAGCGCGAGGCGCTCGAGGAGGAGTGGCTCGCAGCCGCCGAGCTCGTCGGCTGACGACCTCCTCGGCGTGTTGTCGCCCGGGGCGGGCAGTGCGGTGCCTACCGTGGCGCATGACCGTCGTGCTGGCCGTTCTCGCCGCGTGGACCGTGCTGGCCCTCCTCCTCGCCCTGCTGGTCGGCGCCGCTGTCGCGGTCGCCGAAGTCCGCGCGGTGCGCCCCCGGTCGCTCCCGGCGCCGACGCCCGCCGTGGTGCTCCCGCGGCCTCGCGGCGCCGGAGGAGCCGCCCCGCGCCCGGCGCTGTCGACCTCGCGCGGGAGCCTCGTCCCCCGCTGACGCACGGCGTCCTCCCGGGACGTCCGACCGGTCCTGATCAGGCGGGCGGGCCGCCCTCGAACGGGGCCAGCAGCGCACGCAGCGACACGGCGAGCGCGGCGGCGTCCGGACCCGGCAGCACCGACAGCACCGCGCGCTCGCGCACCAGCAGGTCGGCCAGCGCGGCGTCCACCCGCGAGGCTCCCGCGTCGGTCAGGCGCACGAGCACCCCCCGGCGGTCGTCGGGGTCCGGGCGGCGCTCGACCAGGTCGCGCTCGGCCATCCGGTCGATGCGGTTGGTCATCGTGCCGCTGGTGACCAGGGTCGCCACGGCCAGCGCGGACGGCGACAGCTCGTGCGGGTCGCCCGCGCGGCGCAGCGCGGCCAGCACGTCGAACTCCCAGGTCTCCAGGCCCGACCCGGCGTAGGCCTCGCGGCGGGCCCGGTCGAGGTGGAAGGCCAGCCGGCTCACCCGGGAGAGCACCTGCAGTGGCGCCACGTCGAGGTCGGGGCGCTCGCGCTCCCAGGCCGCGACGATCCGGTCGACGTCGTCCTCGCGCCGCTCCTGCGAGCTCACGGAGAGGAGGTCAGGGTCGGTCCCGGCTCGAGCCCGGACAGGCCGTTCCAGGCCAGGTTGACCAGGTGCGCGGCCACGACGTCCTTCGACGGCGTGCGCGACCCCAGCCACCACTGGCCGGTCAGCGCGACCATGCCGACGAGCATCTGCGCGTACATCGGGGCGCTGCCCGGCTGCAGGCCCTGGCGGGCGAACTCCCGCTCCAGCAGGTGCTCGACCTGGGTGGCGATGTCGCCGATGAGGCTGGCGAAGGTACCCGTCGACTGCGCCACGGGTGAGTCGCGCACGAGGATCCGGAACCCGTCCGTGGACGTCTCCACGTAGTCCAGGAGCGCGATCGTCGTGCGCTCCAGCATCACCTTGGGGTGGGCGCGGGTCGTCAGGGCCCCGCCGATCGCGTCGAGCAGGGCGCGGACCTCCCGGTCGACGACGACCGCGTACAGGCCCTCCTTGCCCCCGAAGTGCTCGTACACCACCGGCTTGGAGACCTGCGCGCGCGCGGCGATCTCCTCCACGCTCGTGCCCTCGAAGCCCTTGTCGGCGAAGAGGCCGCGACCGACGTCGAGCAGCTGCTCCCGCCGCTGTGCGCCCGTCATCCGCGTCCTGCTCACCGGGCCATCCTGCCCGAGCGCGGGCCGGTGGGACTGTCGGTGCCACCTGGCAGCGTGCCGTCATGGCGGTGGAGGGCGCGAGGAGGAACCCCGGTCGCGCGGGGTACCCGGCCGAGGTGCGGGAGCGGGCGGCGGAGCTGCGCCGCGACGGCCTCGGCCGGGCGGCCATCGCCCGCGAGCTGGGGATCGGCATCGCCACGGTGTCGCGGTGGTTCCGCGAGGACGGCGTGCCGGCCCTCACCGTCGACGCCGAGGGGCGCCGCGACTTCCGGATCGCCCACCGCCGCACCATCGAGGAGCGGTGGGGTCACCAGCAGGCCGAGCAGGACAGCTTCCGCCAGGCCGTCGGGCAGGTCACGACCCGCGAGCTGCTGCTGATCGGTGCGGCGCTGTACTGGGCCGAGGGTGCGAAGCCGAAGCTGTGGAGGCGCGACCACCGGCTCGTCTTGGTCAACAGTGACGCCGACGTGGTGCGTGTGCTCGGCGCCGCCCTCGACGCCATGGAGGTGCTCAGATCGGCGTGGCGCTGCCAGCTCTCCATCCACGAGAGCGCCGACGTCGAGGACGCCGAGCGCTACTGGCGTGAGGTCGTGGGCGCCGGCCCGGTCTTCCTGCGGGCCAGTCTCAAGCACCACCGGCCGACGACGGTCCGCCTGAACACGGGCGAGCACCACCACGGCTGCCTCAGCGTCCGGGTGCTGCGGGGCGCCACCACCTACCGGCGGATCGCCGGCACGTGGGAAGGTGTTGCCGAGGCTGCTGCGAGCGGCATCGATCCCCCGTCGTCTAGCGGCTAGGACACTCGCCTTTGGAGCGAGTTGCGGAGGTTCGACCCCTCCCGGGGGAGCTGGGCCGGCCGTGGTGGGGGTCACACCGGCGGATACAGTTCACCCGCCCCACCCCACACCGCTGAGGAGCGCCTGCGCGTGAGCACTCCCCGCCCGGCCGCCGTCGTGGTCCTCGCCGCCGGCGCAGGCACCCGGATGCGCTCGGCCACACCCAAGGTGCTGCACGCCATCGGCGGGCGCTCCCTCCTGGGCCACGCCCTGGCCGCCGCCCGCGGTGCCCGGCCCGAGCACCTCGTGGTGGTCGTCCGGCACGAGCGCGAGGCCGTCGCGGCCCACGCCGTCGAGGCCGACCCCGCCGTCCTGGTCGCCGACCAGGACGACGTCCCCGGCACCGGGCGCGCCGTCCAGTGCGGGCTGGACGCGCTCGCCGAGCGCACCGGCGTCCCGCTGCAGGGCACCGTGCTGGTGACCTACGGCGACGTCCCGCTGCTGCAGCCGGCCACCCTGACCGCCCTGGTCGCCGCGCACGAGGCCGAGGGCTCCGCCGTCACCGTGCTCACCGCGGTGCTGGACGACCCCACCGGCTACGGCCGCGTCCTGCGCGACGCGGACGGCTCGGTGGCCGCCATCGTGGAGGAGAAGGACGCCGACGACGCCCAGCGCGCGGTGAGGGAGGTCAACACCGGCATCTACGCCTTCGACGCCGCGGTGCTCGCCGACGCGCTGCCGCGACTGGACCGCTCCAACGCCCAGGGCGAGGCCTACCTCACCGACGTGCTGGCCCTGGCCCGCGCCGCCGGGCACCGCACCACCGCGCGGCCGGTGGCCGACGCCCTGGAGGTCGAGGGGGTCAACGACCGCGTGCAGCTGTCCCGCCTCGGCGCCGAGCTGAACCGCCGCCTGGTCGAGGCGCACCAGCGCGCCGGCGCCACCGTCGTCGACCCGGCGACCACCTGGGTCGACGTCGGCGTGCGCCTGGGCCGCGACGTCGTCCTGCTGCCGGGGACCCAGCTGCACGGCTCCACCTCGGTGGCCGACGGTGCCCGGGTCGGCCCGGACACCACCCTGACCGACGTCGAGGTCGGCGCGGGCGCCAGCGTGGTCCGCAGCCACGGCAGCGGCGCGGTGGTCGACGCCGGGGCCACCGTCGGGCCGTTCTCCTACCTGCGTCCGGGCACCCGCCTCGGCGCCGGCGGGAAGATCGGCGCCTTCGTCGAGACCAAGAACGCCGTCATCGGCGAGGGCAGCAAGGTGCCGCACCTGTCCTACGTCGGCGACGCCGAGATCGGGGTCGGTGCCAACATCGGCGCCGCCACGGTCTTCGTCAACTACGACGGCGTCACCAAGCACCGGACCACCGTGGGCGACCACGCCCGCGTCGGCAGCGACACGATGCTGGTGGCTCCGGTGGTGGTCGGGGACGGCGCGTACACCGCCGCCGGCTCCGTGATCACCGAGGACGTCCCCGCGGGGGCGATGGCCGTGGCGCGCGGCAAGCAGCGCGTCGTGGCCGGGTGGGTCGAGCGCCGTCGCGCCGGCAGCCCGGCGGCCCTGGCGGCGCAGCGCGCCCGCGAGGCCGCCGAACAGACCGCAGCAGAGCAGGGAGACCCCGCATGACCGGCATCACCACCACGGGCGAGAAGCGCCTCGTCCTGATCAGCGGCCGGGCGCACCCGGAGCTGGCCAAGGAGGTCTCCTCAGAGCTCGGCGCTGAGATGGTCCCCACCTCCGCGTACGACTTCGCGAACGGTGAGATCTACGTCCGCTTCGAGGAGAGCGTGCGCGGCGCCGACGCGTTCGTCCTGCAGAGCCACGCCGCGGGCATCAACGAGTGGATCATGGAGCAGCTGATCATGGTCGACGCGCTCAAGCGCGCCTCGGCCAAGCGGATCACCGTGGTCGCCCCCTTCTACGGCTACTCCCGCCAGGACAAGAAGCACCGCGGGCGCGAGCCGATCTCCGCGCGCCTCATGGCCGACCTGTTCAAGACCGCCGGCGCCGACCGGATGATGAGCGTCGACCTGCACACCGCCCAGATCCAGGGCTTCTTCGACGGCCCGGTCGACCACCTGTGGGCGCTGCCGCTCCTCAGCGACTACGTGCGCCGCCGGGTGCAGGACGCCGACAAGCTCACCGTCGTGTCCCCGGACGCCGGCCGGGTGCGCCTCGCCGACGTCTGGTCGGACCGGCTGGGCGCCCCCCTGGCGATCATCCACAAGCGCCGCGACCCCAACCGCCCGAACCAGGTGCAGGTGCACGAGCTGGTCGGCCAGGTCGAGGGCCGCACCTGCGTGCTCGTCGACGACATGATCGACACCGCGGGCACCATCGTGCAGGCCGCCCAGGCGCTCAAGGACAACGGCGCCGCCGAGGTCATCGTCGCGGCGACCCACGCGATCCTGTCCGGCCCCGCCGTCCAGCGGCTCAAGGACAGCCCGATCAGCGAGGTCGTGGTCACCAACACGCTCCCGATCGTCGCCGAGTCGCAGTTCCCCCAGCTCACGGTGCTCTCGATCGCCCCGCTGCTGGCGCGCGCCATCCGCGAGGTCTTCGACGACGGCTCGGTGACCAGCCTCTTCGACGGGAACAGCTGACACCGGTGGTGCGCGCCACCGCCGCGGTCGGCGTCGGCGGCGTCCTCACGGTCTTCGCGCTGCTGCTCGTCAAGGGACGGCGGGGCTGGTCCGGCCCCGTCGTCCTCCCGGTCGCCACGGGCGCCGGGGTGCACCTGGCCGACGTCGCCGTCCTCGGCCTCTGGCTCCTGGCCGTGGTGGCGCTCGGCCTCCTGGTCAGGGACGCCGGGCGCGGTCGGGGCTCAGCGGGCTGAGCCGGGCCCCTGGCGCTCGGCCGCGTCGCCGGTGCCCGTCGTGGACGGGCCGGGCGCGTCAGGGGCCTCGGGCGCCGCCGGCAGCGGCTTCTCGCCGAGGACGAACGTGCGCACCAGGTCGTAGCGGCCGGCCGTCACGTGGAAGAGCACGGGCAGCAGGATCGCCGCCGCGAAGCCGGTCACGAAGAGGACCGGGACCGAGTCGACGCCGACCGCGCGCAGCACGGTCTTGACGCCCGCGTTGGCGGTGGTGTGCAGCAGGTAGATGGTGAACGCGTACGTGCCGACCCAGGCCAGCAGCCGCGAGCGGAAGGCCTGGCGGACCCGGAAGAGGACCACGAGGCCGGCGGTGCCGACGACGAGGCCGAGCGCGCGGCGGACCGCCCCGGGCAGGTCGGCGTCCGTGAGGATGACGTACTGCTCGACCGCACCGGACAGCACGAACACGGCCACGGCGGCCGCCACGACGCGGCGTCCGGTGAACAGGTCGGCGTGCTGGCGCAGGGCGTACCCGAGGAGGAAGAAGGGGAACAGGCGCAGCGCGCCGTTGATGCTGAAGAAGTCGTAGCGGTGGGGCAGCAGGACGACCACGTACGCCAGCGCACCGGCGCCCCACGCCAGCGCCCAGGGGCGCACCCGCGCCAGCCGCCCGGTGGCGTCCAGCAGCCCGGCCACCAGGAACACCCAGAAGATGGCGTAGAGGAACCACAGGTGCGAGAACCCGTAGAGGTAGCCGGCGGCGACGTCGCCCACCGTCAGGGAGCCCCCGCCGCGCCCGCTGAGGATCTGCAGGCCGCCCACGACGGCCGTCAGGAGGAGCAGGGGGAGCAGCAGGCGTCGCGCCTTGCCGCGCACCAGTCCGGGGAGCCCGCTCGTCGACCTCACGGGTCGCAGCGCGTAGACGTAGCCGGAGATGATGGTGAACAGCGGCATCCGCAGCGGTTCCACGGAGTCGGTCAGGTAGTGGCCGAAGGTGTCCTCCGGCTGCCGCAGGCCCTCCGCGGGGCCGAGCCCGTAGACGTGCCCGGCGACCAGCAGCAGGACCGCGACCCCCCGCAGCCCCTGGATGCTCAGGTCCTTCGGAGGTCGGCCGGAGCTCTGCGGGACCGGTGCGCGGGAGGGGGGGAACGCGCTCGATGCCACGGCGGCAACCCTAGTCTCAGCCGAGATTAGGGTGCCACTCCGTGCCGCCGTGATCACGGGGCGCCCCGCCGCTGACCTGCGCCCGCCGGGGGTCACGGGTCACCCGGTTGCAGCAGCGCGAGTCGCGCGTCCGGTACGCACGGCTGCGTCCGGGGCTAGCCTCCTCGTCGGTGAACGGTGATCACGACACTCGGGGGAGCAGCACGGTGGCAGCAGAGATCAGCAGCACCAGGTCCAGCGGCCAGGACGTGCCGGTCGCGGACATCCCCGTCGTCATCCTGTGCGGCGGCCAGGGGACGCGCCTGCGCGAGGCCAGCGAGTCGCTGCCCAAGCCGCTGGTCGACATCGGCGGCCGGCCGATCCTCTGGCACATCATGAAGACCTACAGCCACTACGGCTTCCGGCGCTTCGTGCTGTGCCTGGGGTACAAGGCCGACCTGATCAAGGACCACTTCGTCCACCAGCGCCTGCGCGCCAACGACTTCACCCTGCAGCTGCACAGCGGCTCCGAGCCGGAGTTCCACACCGCCGTGGAGACGGAGGACTGGGAGATCACCTTCGCCGAGACGGGCCTCACCACGGCGACGGGCGCGCGCATCAAGCGCGTCGCCAAGTACCTCGACGCCCCGCGCTTCGCCCTCACCTACGGCGACGGCATCGGCTCGGTCGACCTCCCCGCGGCCCTGGCCGCGCACACGGCCTCGGGCCGCACGGGCACCCTGACCGGCGTCCACCCGGCCGGGCGCTACGGCGAGATGGCCATCGACGGCGACGCCGTCACGCAGTTCAGCGAGAAGAGCGACCAGGTCGGCTACATCAACGGCGGCTTCTTCTTCTTCGAGCGGCACTTCGTCGACGACTACCTCACCGACGACCCCTCGGTCATGCTCGAGCACGCTCCGCTGCAGCGCCTCGCCCAGGACGGCGGTCTGGGCATCTACCGGCACGAGGGCTTCTGGATGGGCATGGACACCTTCCGCGACTGGAAGGACCTCAACGCCCGCTGGGACGCCGGCGACGCGCCGTGGGCTGTCTGGCAGTCCTGATCGCCGGGTAGACTCTGCCGGTTGCCTCGGCGAGGGACGCCGCGAGGCGGGCGAGAGCCCGCACGCCGTCCGTGATCGACGCGGTGGTCGCTGTCCGCGTCCGCGCCGAGGTGTGCAGACGCCAGGACCACCGAGAACGATCCCGAGGAGCACCCCCGTGGCCACCAAGCCCGACGCCGGCACCGGCACCGCCCTGCAGGCCGAGACCCGCACCAAGTTCGGCAAGGGCGCGGCCCGCCAGGTCCGCCGCGACCACAAGATCCCCGCGGTGCTCTACGGCCACGGCGAGGCCCCGCGCCACGTGGCCCTGCCGGGCCACCAGACCATGCTGGCGCTGAAGCAGGCCAACGCCCTCCTCGCGCTCGAGCTCGAGGGTGGTGAGCAGGTCCTCGCGATCGCCCGCGACGTCCAGGTGGAGCCGGTCCGCCGCGAGATCGAGCACCTCGACCTCGTGCTGGTCCGCCGCGGCGAGCAGGTCGAGGTCTCCGTGCCCGTCCAGGTCGTCGGTGAAGCCGCCCCCGACTCCGTGGTCACCGTGGAGTCCAACACCCTCGCCGTCACCGCCGAGGCGACCTCGCTGCCCGAGGCGATCATCGTCGACGTCACCGGCGTCCGCGCCGGCACGCTGATCCTCGCCTCGATGCTGACGCTGCCCGAGGGCACCGCGCTGGCCGGCGACCCCGACGCCACCATCGTCCACGTCTCCGGCGCCTCCAGCGACGCCGAGCGCGAGGCCGACATCGCCGAGTCCGAGGCCGAGCTCGGCATCGAGCACGACGCCCCGGAGGCCCCGGCCGCCGAGGACGCCGAGTCCGGCGCCGGCGCCTGATCCACCAGCTCACGAGCTGACGCACGTGGACGACGGTCCCTGGCTCGTGGTCGGGCTCGGCAACCCCGGGCCCGACCACGCCGGGGACCGGCACAACGTCGGGGCGATGGTGCTCGACGAGCTCGCCGACCGCTCCCGCGCGAGCTGGAAGTCGCACAAGTCCCGCGCCGCCGTCGCGGAGGTGCGGCTCGGCGTCCTGCCCGGTGGCGCGCCCGGCCCCCGGGTGGTGCTGGCCAAGCCCGCCGCCTGGATGAACCTCTCCGGCGGCCCGGTCGCCGGCCTGGTCCGGTTCTTCTCCGTCGACCCGGCCCGGGTGGTCGTCGTCCACGACGAGCTGGACGTCGACGCCGGGCTCGTCCGGCTCAAGCGGGGCGGCGGTGAGGGCGGGCACAACGGCCTGCGCGACATCACCAAGGCGCTCGGGACCAAGGACTACCTGCGGGTGCGCGTCGGCATCGGCCGCCCGCCGGGGCGGATGGACCCCGCCGACTTCGTGCTCCGCGGCTTCTCCAGCACCGAGCGCAAGGAGCTGCCCTTCCTGCTCGGCGACGCGGCCGACGCGGTCGAGGCGCTGGTGACCGGCACGCTCGAGGCCGCGCAGCTCCGCTTCCACGCACCGCGCTGAGCCGGCTCCGGCGCCCGCCGAGGTCACCCAGACGGATGACCGTCGCTCGTCCGGCCTCAGGCGGCCGCCCGTCCGGCCGAAGCACCTCCTGTGAGCATCGACGACCGGGTCCGCCCGCGCACCAGCTCCGACGGAGGTGAGGGCGCGGGATCGAGCCCCCGCCTGCGCATCGCCATGATCGGCACCCGCGGGGTCCCCGCCCACTACGGCGGCTTCGAGACCGCGGTCGAGGAGGTGGGTGCCCGACTGGTCGACCGCGGCCACCAGGTCACCGTGTACTGCCGCCGCGTCGAGGGCGACGAGCCGCTGGCCTCGTTCAAGGGCATGGACCTCGTGCACCTGCCGGCCCTGCGCCGCCGGTCCCTCGAGACCCTCAGCCACACCGCGCTGTCCGTCACGCACCTCGCCGCGCACCCGGTCGACGTCGCGCTCGTCTTCAACGCCGCCAACGCCCCGCTGCTGCCCGGCGTGCGGGCCCGCGGCATCCCGGTCGCCACCCACGTCGACGGCCTGGAGTGGAAGCGCGCCAAGTGGGGCGCCGGCGGGCAGGCGTACTACCGGCGGGCCGAGGCCCTGGCGGTGCGCTGGTCGGACGCGCTCATCGCCGACGCGGTCGGCATCCAGGACTACTACCGCGAGCGCTTCGACGCCGACACCGACCTCATCACCTACGGCGCCCCGGTCATCACCGGCGGCGGCGACCCCGCGCGCCTGGCCGAGCTCGGCCTGGCGCCCCGGGGCTACCACCTGGTCGTCGCCCGGTTCGAGCCGGAGAACCACGTCGACGTCATCGTCGAGGGCTACGCCGCCAGCCGCGCGACGCGCCCGCTGGTCGTGGTCGGCTCCGCTCCCTACTCCGACGCCTACACCCAGCGGGTGCGCGCACTGGCCGACGACCGCGTGCGCCTGCTCGGCGGCGTGTGGGACCAGGACCTGCTGGACCAGCTGTACGCCGGCTCCCTCACCTACCTGCACGGGCACTCCGTCGGCGGCACGAACCCGTCGCTGCTGCGCGCGATCGGGGCCTCGACCGCGGTGACCGCCTTCGACGTCTCCTTCAACCGGGAGGTGGTGGGCGTCGCCGGCCGCTACTTCTCCACCCCGGACGACGTCGCCGCCCTCGTCGAGGAGGCCGAGGCCGACCCGGGCGCGACCGCCGACCGCGGTCGGGCCTCCGGGCTGCGCGCCGCGCTCTACGACTGGGACCGGGTGGCCGACGGCTACGAGCGGCTCTGCCTGCGCCTCGCGGGCCACCTCGTCGGCGCGCCTGCTCTCGAGACCCTGCCCCCGTCCGCCGCCGGGATGGCCTGAGGTGCCCGCCCGCCCGCTCCGCGGCGCCACGCGGCCCGCCGGCGCCGCCCTCGCGGTGTCCGCCCTGCTCCTCCTGTCCGCGTGCTCCAGCCCGGGGACGGCCGAGCGCGCTGCGCCCTCGGCGTCCGCGAGCGCGACCGCGGCCCCGGAGGTCCCGGAGGTCCCGGAGGTCCCGGAGGTCCCGGAGGTCCCGGAGGTCCCTACTGCTCCCACCGCGGTGCCCGAGCAGGTCACCGGACCCGACGGCAGCGTTCCCGCGCGGGAGCGCCCGACGCTGGCCCCGGCGGCCCAGGGCGAGCCCGTGGACGTCGCGGGTGACGACGGGGCCGCGTTCAGCGTCGCCCTCGAGGACCTCCGGGTCGTCGACGTGGCGGCGGAGGGACCCGGCGAGGTGAGCGGTCGCGGTGTGGCGCTGACCGTCGCCGTCCGCAACGGGAGCAGCGGGCCGCTGTCCCTGACCGGCTTCGCGGTGACCGCGGACACCGGGCCCGAGGCGGTCCCGGCCGTGGCCGCCGGCGGGGGCGAGCCGCTGCCGGCGAGCGTCGCGGCGGGGGAGGTGCAGCGGGGCACGTACGTCTTCCTGCTGGACGATCCCGGTGCTCGGAGCGTCCGCGCGCTGGTGACCCTCTCCGCCGAGCTGCCGGTCGTCGTCCTGCAGGGACGCATCGCGGAGTGAGGCTCCTGGTCACGGAAGGTCAGTATCAGTGCCACTCTCCGTGACCGGTGCGTGCATCCGGGCGGTCTTGCTCCCGGCCGCTACTGCGGACGGCTGATGACCCGTGACGCACCGTGGCCGCCGCGCCTAGCGTCCTCGACATCCGCCGCGCACGTGCGGGTGGACGAGCTGCCGGCGCCGCTGGGCGCCGGGCAGGACGGGGGAGAGCATGAGCACGATCCATCGGGCCCTGTGGGGGCGCCCGGCGCGAGCACTGGTGCTGGCCGTCACGGCCACCCTGCTCCTGCCCCTCCTCAGCGCCGTCCCGGCGGCCGCCGACACGGCCCCTCCGGCCGGGACCCCCGCCACCGTCAGCGCCGACGTGCTGCCCACCGTGCAGATCGACGGCGTGGCCTGGGCGCAGCTGGTCGTGGGCGACACCGTCTACGTCACGGGCAAGTTCACCAGCGCCCGCCCGGCGGGCGCGCCCGCTGGGACCGGCGAGGTGCCGCGCTCCAACATCCTCGCCTACGACCTGAGGACCGGTGAGCTGCGCACGGGCTTCACGGCGTCCCTCAACAGCCAGGGCGCGGGCCTGGCCGCCTCCGCGGACGGCAAGCGGATCTACGTCGCGGGCAACTTCACGTCGGTCAACGGCGTCAACCGGTACCGCATCGCCGCCCTCGACGCCACGACCGGGGCCGTGATCACCAGCTTCGCGCCAGGGGTGAACGCCCGCACCAAGACGGTCCTCGTGCAGGGCGACACCGTCTACGTCGGCGGCATCTTCACCGAGGCCAACGGCAACGCCCGCACGCGCCTGGCGGCCTTCCGGGCCAGCGACGGGGCGCTGCTGCCCTGGGCCCCGACCGCTGACGCCGAGGTGTTCTCCCTCGTCTCGCCCGACGGCTCGCGCGTCATCGCCGGTGGCCGGTTCACCACCATCAACGGCGGCGCCGCCTACGGCATGGGAGCGGTGGACCCCGTGACCGGAGCCAGCCTCCCCTGGGCAGCGACCCAGGTGGTCCGCAACGCGGGCACGGAGGCGGCCATCTACTCCCTGGCCACGGACGGGCGCCAGGTCTACGGCACCGGCTACACCTTCGGCGCCGGTGGCAACCTCGAGGGCAGCTTCGCCGCCGACGCGACGACCGGGGCCGTCTCCTGGGTCACCGGCTGCCGCGGCGACGTGTACTCGGTGCAGCCGATCGGGGACGTCGTCTACACGGTCGGCCACGCCCACGACTGCGCGGCCATCGGCGGCCACCCCCAGACCCAGCCGTGGACGTTCCAGCGCGCGATGGCCACCACCGCTGACGCTCGCCGGACGAACGCGGGCGGCACCTTCGGCGGCCGCCCGGCGCCCGAGCTGCTCACCTGGTGGCCCACCCTCGACATCGGCACCACCACCGGGCAGGACCAGGCCGCGTGGACCGTGGCCGGCAACAGCCAGTACGTCGTCGTCGGCGGGGAGTTCCCGCGCGTCAACGGCGTCGCCCAGCAGGGCCTGACCCGCTTCGCGGTGCGCTCTGTCGCCCCCAACGCGATGGGCCCGCGCTACCAGGCGGACTCCACCCCGCAGCTCACCTCCACCCCCCACGGCGTGCGCATCGGCTGGCAGACGACGTGGGACTACGAGAGCCGCGAGCTCGAGTACCGGATCGTGCGCGACGGCCGCACCGCAGAGCCGGTCGGCACGGTGAGGGCCTCCTCCACCTGGTGGGACCGGCCCTCCGCCGGCTTCGTCGACACCGACGTCGAGCCGGGCTCCACGCACACCTACCGGGTGTACGCCTACGACGCCGACGGGAACTCCACGAACAGCACCCTCGCCACGATCACCACCTCCACCGCGGCGAGCAGCGCCTACGCGTCCGCGGTCCTGGCCGACGGCGCCTCCGGCTACTGGCGCCTCGGTGAGCCGTCGGGTCCCGCCCAGGACTGGGCCGGCTTCGACGACCTGCGCCTGGACGCCTCCGCCACCCGCGGGGCCCAGGGCGCGATCGGTGCTGACGACGACGCGGCGACCACCTTCTCCGGCAGGGCCACCGTGCCCGCCACCACGACCACCGCGCAGACGGCCCCCGACACCTTCTCCGCGGAGGCGTGGGTGCGGACGACGAGCACCCGGGGCGGCAAGGTCATCGGGTTCGGCAACAGCGCGACGGGCGCGAGCAGCAGCTACGACCGCCACGTCTACCTCACCGACGACGGGCGCTTCACGTTCGGCGTCCACCCCGGCAGCACCAAGACGGTGGCGAGCTCCGCCGGCTACAACGACGGCGCGTGGCACCACGTGGTGGCGACCCTCGGCAGCGACGGGATGGCCCTCTACGTCGACGGCGTCCGCGCGGCGCGGAACACCACGGTGACCAGCGGCGAGCCCGGCACCGGGTACTGGCGCGTCGGCGGGGACAGCCTCAGCGGCTGGCCCGACCAGCCCAGCAGCACCGCCCTTGCCGGCACCATCGACGACGTGGCCGTGTACCCGACGGCCCTCGGCCTGCCGGCGGTGCAGGCGCACTACCGGGCCAGCGGCCGCACCCCCAGCGGCCCGGTCGCACCCGCGGACGCCTACGGCGCGGCCGTGTGGGGCTCCGGGGCGGACGCCCACTGGCGGCTGGAGGAGACCTCCGGCACCGCGGTGGCGGGCTCCAGCGCCACGGGCGAGGCGGCGCTGACCTCCGGGGGCCCCGTGCGCGGCGTCCCCGGCCTGGCCGGCACCCGCGCCGTCCAGCTCGACGGCCGCGACGACGTCGTGGTCGCCAAGGCGGCCACGGCCGCCCCGAGCCGCTACTCCGTGGAGCTGTGGTTCACGACCACCACCATCCGCGGGGGCATGCTCGCCAGCTTCAGCCGCAGCCAGACGGGGCGGAGCAGCAGCTCCAGCCGCGAGGTCTGGATGCTCGACGACGGCCGGGTGGCCTTCGGTCCCCGCGCCGCGACGCAGAGCATCGTGGTCACGCCGTCCGCGCTGAACGACGGGAAGTGGCACCACCTGGTGGCCACCCAGGGGCCGGCCGGCACGGCGCTGCACGTGGACGGGCAGGTCGTGGGCACCACCCCGGACACGACCGCTGCCAGCTACACCGGTTACTGGCGCATCGGTGGCGAGACCACCTGGAGCACCACCAGCAGCCCCTACTTCGCCGGCACCGTCGACGAGGTCGCGACCTACTCGACGGTCCTCGACGCGGCGACGGTGGCCGACCACTTCGTCGAGGGCGGCGGCCAGCTGCCCAACGTCGACCCGGTCGCGGTCTTCACCGCGTCGGCGCGCGACCTGGTGGTCGGCCTGGACGCCTCCGGCTCCAGCGACGCCGACGGGTCCGTGGCCTCCTGGGCGTGGGACTTCGGCGACGGGACCACGGGCACCGGTGCGGTCGTCGAGCACACCTACGCGGCGGCCGGGACGTACGCGGTCGTGCTGACGGTGACCGATGACGACGGCGCGACCGCCACGCACCCCCAGGACGTCACCGTCACCGCTCCGGAGCCGGCCCCGGAGCCGGAGCAGCCGGAGCAGCCGGTGGCGGCGGTGGTGGCCGCGGACGCGTTCGGGCGCACGGTCAGCGGTGGTCTGGGCAGCGCTGACACCGGTGGTGCGTGGTCGGTGGGCGGGGGAGCGTCGAACTTCTCCGTCGCCGGCGGCGCGGCGCGGATCGTGGCGCCGAAGGCCGGGGCGACGTCCACGGCGACCCTGGGGGAGGTGGCGTCCACCGACACCGACCTGCGCTTCTCGGTCGAGCTGGACAAGGTCGCCACCGGTGGCGGGGTGTACCTGACGGTCCCGGTGCGCCGGGTCGACGGGTCCAACGACTACCGGGCGCGGGTGAAGTTCCTGGCCAGCGGGGCGCTGAACCTCTCCCTCAGCCGCACCGTGGCCGGGACGGAGACCTCGCTGCGGTCGCTGACCGTGCCGGGGGTGAGCCACGCCGCGGGCCAGCAGCTGCAGGTGCGGGTGCGCGCGGCGGGGACCGGCTCCACGGAGCTGGCCGCCAAGGTGTGGGCGGCGGGGACGCCGGAGCCGGCGGACTGGCAGGTCGCGGCCAGCGACACCACGGCGGCGCTGCAGGTGCCCGGGGGCATCGGCGTGATGGTCTACCTCTCGGGCAGCTCCACCAGCGCGCCCGTGACCACCGCGCTGCGCTCCCTCACCGCCACCACCTCCGCGGCGGCAGGGTGACCGGCGGGCTCCCCGGCGGCTCCGCGGTGCTGGTGACCCACCCGAGCGCCAGCCTGTACGGCTCGGACCGCATGCTGGTGGAGGCGGTCCGGGGGATGGTGGCGGCGGGGCTGCGCCCGGTCCTCGCCGTCCCCGAGCGCGGGCCGCTGGTCCAGGCGGTGGAGCAGCTGGGCGTCCCGGTCGTCGTGTGCAGCAGCCCGGTGCTGCGGCGGTCCGGGCTTTCGGTCAGGGGCATGGCGCGGCTCCTGCTCCGCGCGGCCGCGGACGCCGTGCGCGGGAGCGCCCTCCTGCGGCGCACCCGCCCCTCGGCCGTCTACGTCAGCACGATCACCACGCCGCTGTGGGTGCTGCTCGCCCGGCTGCACCGCGTGCCCGTGCTCGTCCACGTCCACGAGGCGGAGGGGCACGCGCCGCGCCTGTTGCAGCAGGTCATGGCGCTGCCCCTGCTGGCCGCCACCGGCGTCGTCGTCAACAGCCGGTTCACGCAGGAGGTGCTCGCGCGGTCGTTCCCCTCGCTGCGGCAGCGCTCCACCGTCGTCCTCAACGGCGTCGAGGGCCCCGCCGTACCGGTCGCGCGCCCGGCCGCGGCGCAGCGACCGGTCCGGCTGCTCTACGTCGGCCGGCTCTCCGAGCGCAAGGGCCCGCACGTGGCGCTGGAGGCGGTGGAGCTCCTCGTGCGCCAGGGCGTCGACGTCCGCCTGGACCTGGTGGGCGACGCGCACGTCGACAACGCCGCCTACGCGGAGCGCCTCCGCGAGCGGGCCCGGCCCCTGGAGCACGATGGGGTGGTGACCTTCCACGGCTTCGCCGGCGACGTCTGGCCCGCGCTGGCCGGGTGCGACGTGCTCCTGGTGCCGGCGACCCAGCCGGAGTCCTTCGGCAACACGGCCGTCGAGGGCGTCCTGGCCGGGCGCCCGGTGATCGCGAGCGACCTCGGCGGCCTCCCCGAGGCCCTGGCCGGGTACGCCGGTGCGCGGGTCGTGCCGGCGGGCGACGCCGCGGCCCTGGCCGACGCCGTGCGCTCGGTGGTCGCCGACCTGCCGGCCCTGACCGCGGCCGCCGGTCAGGACGCCGTGGCCGCCGCCGCCCGCCACCGGCCCGCGGCGTACCAGGGGGCCGTGGCCGACGCCGTCCTGGCGCTCTCCCGATGACCTCCGTGGTCGTCGCGGTCCTGACCTACCGGCGGCCGGAGGACCTCGCGGCCGTGCTGCCGCTGGTGGCCGAGCAGGCCGGGGCCTGTGAGCCCCCCGCGCGCGTCCTGGTCGTCGACAACGACGCGGCGGCCAGCGCCCGCGCCCTCGTCGAGGGCTCCGGCCTCGACCGCGTGAGCTACGTCTGCGAGCCGCAGCCGGGGATCGCCGCGGCGCGGAACCGGGCCCTGCGCGAGGCCGCCGGTGACGACCTGCTCGTCTTCCTCGACGACGACGAGCGGCCGGGTCCGGGATGGCTCCAGCACCTCCTGGACACCCGTGAGGCGACCGGCAGCGCCGGTGTCGTGGGACCGGTGTTCTCCAGCTTCGCCACGCCGCCGGACCCCTGGATCGCGGCGGGCCGGTTCTTCGACCGCCGGCGGCTGCCCACGGGCACGGTGCTGGACGTGGCGGCGACGAACAACCTGCTGCTCGACCTGCGCCAGGTCCGCGCCGCGGGCACGACCTTCGACGAGCGCTTCGGCCTCAGCGGCGGCTCGGACACGCTGTTCACCCGCCAGCTCGTCGACGCCGGCCTGCGCCTCGTCTGGTGCGACGAGGCCGTGGTGACCGACGTCGTCCCGGCCTCCCGGGCCACGCGGAGCTGGGTGCTCCGGCGCGCGCTGCGCAGCGGCAACGGGTGGGTGCGCGTCGCCCTCGTGCTGGCCCCCACAGCGGGGGCCCGGGCGAGGGTGCGCGTGGCGCTGACGGCGCGCGGCGCCGTGCGGGCCGCGGGAGGCGCCGCACGGCTGGTGCTGGGTGCGCTGGTCGGGCGCACCGACCTGCGGGCCCGCGGGATGCGGACGGCGGCGCGGGGCGCCGGCATGCTCCTCGGCGCCTGCGGCTGGACCTACGTGGAGTACCGCCGGCCCCGCCCCGCGGCCGCAGGCGGCGGCCCGCGTGGTTGAGCCCTCGGCCGCGCCGTCCATCGGCGTCGTCGTCGTCAGCTACGGGGACCCGGGCCTGCTGGAGGAGAACGTCCTCGCCGCGGACCTGAGCGGCGTCCCCGCCGTCCTGGTCGTGGTCGACAACCACTCCACGCCGCAGGCGCGCCGCGCCGTCGAGGCCCTGTGCGAGGGGCGCGGCCTCGAGCTCGTCGCCCTGCCCACCAACGCCGGCTTCGGCGCCGGGGCCAACGCGGGCGCCCGGCGGGCGGTGGAGCTCGGCTGCACGAGCCTGCTCTTCCTCAACCCCGACGCGGTGGTCGAGGAGGACGTGGTCCGCGCCCTCGACGCGCACGTGCGCGCGCGGCCGCGGTCCGTGGTCGCCCCCACCGTCGTGCGCCCCGACGGCAGCACCTGGTTCGCCGGGGCGGAGCTGTCGCTGCTCACCGGCCGGACCCGGCGGCGCGGGGTGATGACCGGGCCCGAGCTCCAGCCGTGGCTGAGCGGCGCGTGCTTCGCGATCGGCACGGACCTGTGGGAGGAGCTGGGCGGCTTCGACGACCGCTACTTCCTGTACTGGGAGGACGTCGACCTCAGCGCCCGGTGCCTGGCCGCCGGGGGCGAGCTGGTGGTCCGCGAGGACCTGTCGGTCGTCCACGCGGTCGGTGGCACGCAGCAGCCGGAGGGCAAGTCCGCCGTCTACTACGCCTACAACTGCCGCAACCGGCTTCTCTTCGCGGCTGCGCACCTGGGGCTGGCGCGCACGCTGCGGTGGGTGCTGACCAGCCCGTCCTACGCCCGAGAGGTGGTCTCCCGCGGCGGTCCCCACGCCTGGGCGCGCGACCGCACCCCGCTGTGGGCGGCGCTGCGCGGCACCGCCTCGGGCGTGGTGGTGGCCGCGCCGGTGCTGCTGCGGGCAGCCAGGCAGAGGCCCAGGGCCAGCAGGACGTCGGACAGGTCGGAGTAGATCGGCCCGAACGCCAGGCTCCACAGGCCCATGAGGGTCAGGAACACCACGAGCGGGACCGCCCGGCGCTCGGCGAGGGCCGCGGCCAGCGACAGCAGCAGCACCGCGCCGACCAGCCCCGCCCAGGCCGCGCCCACCCAGCCGAACCTCGCCCAGGCGTCGGCCAGGACCGAGTGCAGCTCGAACTGGCCGCCGAACATGTAGTGGTCGACGTAGCCGTTGTCCATGGTGATCCCCACGGTGGCCAGGCCGGCCTTGGCGACGAGCACGTCGTGCGTCGTCGGCACCACTCCCACGCCGAAGCCTGCCGGCGAGTCGGCCACCAGGCGCAGCGTCGCCGTCCACTCCGGGCGCCCGCCGGCCAGCAGGGAGCCGCCGTCGCGCACCTGGGCGACGGACCTGGCCTGCAGCTCTCCACCCAGGGCGCCGCTGACGAGCAGGGAGGTCGCGACCGCGTACAGCCCCAGCACGAGGCCGCCGAGGAGCGCGAGCGTGGCGAGCGTCGACGCCGCCCCGCGCCGCCGGGTCGCGCCCGCCGCGCCTCGCAGGGCCTGCCACATCACGAGCACCCCCGCGATCACCGCGAAGCCGGCGTAGCTGCGCGAGTCGTTGAGGACGCCGACCACCGCCAGCGCGAGCAGCGCCGCGACCGCGGCGGCGGAGCGCCGCGACCGCTGGGCCAGGGCCAGCACGAGGACGGTCACCGGGACGCTGAGCTGGTACTTCCACGGGTTGACCGAGCCCGCCACGTCCAGCACCGCCGCCGCCAGGGCCCCGAGGGCCCACAGGGCGGCCACGGCCTCCAGCCGCAGGCGCCGCCGGCTCCACAGGACCAGGCCCAGGCCGCCGACGCCGGTGAGCAGGTGGGCGCCCATCCTCGCGGCGTTGCCGGCGTCCACGCCGTGGTCGACCGAGGAGACCAGTGCGAGCCAGGTGCCGCTGAGCAGGGACAGACCCGCCAGCACGACCACGTTCCGGCCCCAGCGGTACCCCGGGAGCGCTGCCACCCACGCCGGTGCCGTGAGGAGCGCGGCCAGCGTCGCGGTCGTCAGCGGGGGACGCAGCGGCAGGTCGGCGCCGAGCAGGACCAGCGCGACGGCAGCGACGCCGGTCCACAGCACGGCCGCCCGGGCCGCCGCCACGGGCTGCGCCGCAGCCGCTCGGGCGCGCCCCTCGACGACGGACGTCCGCGCCCGCGCCGGGGTCCGCGTCATCGCCGCGGAGCTGCGTAGACCTCGCGGTGCCCGAGCGCGCGGCGCCGCAGGCGCTCGAGCACCCGGCGGTGCGCCGGCTCGGCCGAGGCGGGCGCGCCGGAGCCCTCCTCGGGCGCGAGGGCGTCGTAGTAGGCGCTGCGCGAGGGCGCCGGGAGGCGGTTGAGGACGACGCCGACCACCTCGGCGCGGGCCAGGTGCAGGTTCCCGATCGCGGTCGCCAGGGTGGCGCGGTGGGTCCGGCGGGTGTCCACGACGACCAGGGCGCCGTCGGCCTTCGCCGCCAGGAGCGCGGCGTCCGTGACGGGGACCAGCGGGGGGCTGTCGATGACCACGGCGTCGAAGGCGTCGCGGGCCGCGGCCAGGAGGCGGTCCATGGCGGCTGACCCCACCAGGTGGGTGGGGTTCGGAGGCACCCCTCCGGAGGCGAGCACCTGCAGGGACGCCGAGCGCCACGGCTGGGTGGCGTCGGCCAGGGAGACGCGGCCGCTGAGGACGGTCGACAGCCCCACGGCGCCCTCGATGCCCAGCACCCGGTGGAGGGAGGGGCGGCGGAGGTCGGCGTCCACGAGCAGCACGCGCGCCCCGGCGTCGGAGAGGGTGATGGCCAGGTTGACCGCCGTGGTGCTCTTGCCCTCGGCCTCGACGGCCGAGGTGACCACCAGCACCTGCGGCTCGCCCGTGAGGTCGAGGAACTGGAGGTTGGTGCGCAGCCGCTGCAGGGCCTCCGCGCGCGCCCCCCGCTCGCCGCTGGCGATGACCTGGCTGCCGTCGACGGAGGGCGTGGTGCTCAGCCGGCCCAGCACCGGCGCGTCGGTGACCTCGAGGACGTCCTCGGCGTCGCGCACCCTGGTGTCGAGCAGGGCCCGGGCGAGCACCAGGGCCGCGCTGGCCGCGAGCCCCAGGACCAGGCCGGCAGCGGCGTACAGGGTGCGGCGCGGCGCGGAGGCGAACCCCGGGGCGGTGGCGGGCGCGATCGTCGTGACCGTGACCGCGGCCGAGCCGTCGGGCTCGGCCGGCGACAGCGCGGCGACCGCGGCGGGCAGGTGGGCCGCGACGGAGTTGGCGACGTCCGCCGCGCCCTGCGCCGATCCCCGCGTCGCGGTGATGTCGATGAGGACGGTGTCCAGGGCGGCGTCGACGCTGAGGCTGCGGGCCAGGCGGCGGGGCGTCGTGTCCAGGCCCAGTTCGTCGATCACCGGCTGCAGCACGGCGGGCGTGCTGATCACCCGGACGTAGGACTGGACCAGGCCCTGCGTGTACGTCGAGCCCTGGACCAGCTCGCTGACGGACCCGCCCCGGGAGAAGCCCACGAAGACCGTCGCGGTGGACCGGTACTGGGGGGCGGCGGGCAGCGTCAGCGCGACGCCGGCCAGGAGGCCCAGGACGGCGGACGCGACCAGCACGACCCAGTGCTGGCGCAGGACGGACAGGTAGCGCCCTGGCTCCACCGGGACCCCCTCGTTCTCCGGCCATCCCTGGCCGGTTCGGCGGCGCACCGCGACAGCGGGCGCTCCCCTCCTTCGGCGGCGGCGCGGGCGACCTTGAGGGCTCAAGGTCGGGCGGCGGGCGCACGATGGTGTCCGGGTGGACCAGTGCAGGGGCGTGGACCGGTGACGCCGGGAGCAGCAGCCGGCGCACCCGCGGTGGTGCCCTCTGTGGTGCCCCCAGTGGTGCCCCCAGTGGTGCCCCCCGTGGTGCCCCCTGTGGCGCCCGCGGCTGACCACGGAGCTCGGGGGCCGTGGCGGGTGGTCGGGACCAGCGCCGGCGCGAAGCTGCTGGTGATGGGCGTGTCCGGCGTCGTCTCGATCGTCACGGTCCGGCTCGTGCTGGACCACTTCGGCGTGGCGGCCTACGCCCAGTACGGGCTGCTGGTGTCGCTGGGCGCCCTGCTGCCCTTCTCCGACCTGGGCATGGCCGCAGCCGTGATCAACACCGTCGCCGCCTCACCGGCGCCCGCAGCGGACGAGCGGGTGCGCCGGACGCTCCTGAGCGCCCTGCGCGTGGTGATCTGCTCGATGGCCGTGATCATCGCGCTCGCGCTGGCCGTCACGGCGCTGGGGCTGTGGCCGGTGCTGCTCGGGGACGGACTGCTGCCGGGCTCCGGACCCCTCGCCGCGCTGGCCTGCCTCACCCTGTTCGCCCTGACGCTGCCGCTGGCCGTGGGCCAGCGCGTCCTGACCGGCCTGGGCCGCAACCACGTGCAGATCCTCCTGCAGGGCATCGCCTCGCCGTTCTTCGCGCTCTGCGTCGTGCTGCTGGTCGTCTCCGGAGCCCGCGCCGGGGGGCTCCTGGCCGTCTTCTCCTACGCGGGCGGGGCCGTGGTCGCGGGGGTCGGCACGCTCATCGCCGTGCGGCTCCTCCCCGGGCTCGCGCCGGGGCTGCTGCGCGACCTGCCCCGGGTGCGCCGAGCGCCTGGCGCACCCGTGCTGGACGTGGCGTGGCCGGTCCTGGTCCAGATGATGGCCCTGCCGGTGGCCATGCAGACGGACCGGCTCCTGCTCAGCCACCTGGCACCCGCCGAGGCCCTGGCCCAGTACAGCTTCGGCTGGGCGCTGTTCGGGATCATCCTGCAGACCGTCAGCGCTGCCGGGATCGCCCTGTGGCCGGTGTTCGCCCGCGCGCGCCGCGAGGCGGAGGTCCGCTCCCCGCTGCCGATGGCCGCGGCCTTCTGCGGAGCCGGTCTGGCGCTGGCGGTCGTGCTCGCCCTGCTGCTGCCCTGGGTCGCCCCGCTGATCAGCGGCGGGGCCATCGTCCTGGACGCCTGGCTGGTGTGGGGCCTGGTCGCCCTCGTGGCGGTCCAGGCCGCGAAGTACCCGCTGGGCATGTACATGACGGACGCAGCGGGGCTGCGCTTCCAGGTGCCGCCGATCCTGGCGATGGTGCCGCTGAACCTGGCGCTGTCCTGGTGGTTGGTCGGCCCGCTGGGCGCCGGGGGCCCCATCATCGGCTCGGCGGCCTCGGTGCTGCTCTGCCAGGTGCTGCCCAGCGCCTGGTACGTGCGGCGCGACCTCGCCCGCCGCCGCGCCGCGCCGGAGCCCGCGCTCAGCCCCGCCTGAGCCAGGCGGCCGCCGCCGCCCTGCCGTCCTGTGCGGGCAGGTCGGCGAGCACGCTGGCGGGCGTGCGGGCGGCGTCCAGCACCGCTCCCAGGGCCCTGGCCGCCTGCTCCGGCCCCGCCGTCGCGTCCAGCACGGTGTGGCCGTGCTCGACCAGCCACGGCGCGAGGCCGGTGTCGGCGGTGGTCACGACCGCGCAGCCGTGGGCCAGCCCCTCCAGCAGGGGGAGGCCGACCTGCTCCCTCCAGCGGGGCGTCTGCCGGGAGAGGAGGACCAGCACCGAGGCGGAGCCCAGCACCTCGTGCACGACCGCGCGCGGCGGGTCGACGAGGAGGCGCACCCCCGGGGTGCGGGCGGCCAGCTCCCGGGCCGTGCCCTCCAGCCGGCCGCTGCCGACCACCGTGAGCGTGCTGCCGGGGTGGGAGGCCGCGACGGCCGGCCACGCGCGGGCCAGGACGTCGAACCCCTTGCGCTCCTCCAGCGCGCCGACGAAGGCGACCGACCCCGGACGCGCGGGGCCGGTGGCGCTCCCGCAGGCGCAGGGAGCCGGCGCCGTGGTGACCAGGCGCTGCTCGGCCCGGCGCAGCGGCCGCTCGAGCAGGCGGAGGTACAGCTCCTGCGACCCGGGGGTGCCGAAGGCGATGCGGTCCACGCCGCGGGCCACCGCGGCGCTCAGCGCCCGGGCCCGCAGGCGCCGCCAGCGGCCGCGGACGCCGACGCCCGCCGGGGCGGGGTCGCGGTTCTCGATGGCGTAGGTGACCACGCGCACGGAGCGCCCGCGCAGCGCCGCGCCCAGCCGGCCCGCGACCACCGCCAGGAGCGAGGTGGCGGCGGCGGAGACCATGAGCGGCTCGTTGACCTCCAGCGTGAGCACCCGCCAGCGCAGCAGCAGCAGCGCCGTCCGCCAGGGGCCGGCGGCGACCAGGTGGACGCCCTGCGCCAGCGCGGGATCGAAGTCGTACCGGCGGGAGCGGTGCAGGATCGTGACGCCACCCAGCGCCCGGGCCCGCTCGAGGTGGGCGCTGCGGACGGTGCGGTACAGCTGCACGTGCTCGTGGAGCCCGGGGTCGGCGGTCACCGGTCGCCGCCGGTGCGGCCCAGGCCGACCGCCGCGCGCAGGCGGGCGGCGAGGTGGGCGTCGGACAGGCCCGCCTCGACCGCGCGGCGGCCGCGCTCCCCGGCCGCGGCGGCGCGAGCGGGGTCGCGCAGCAGGTCGACGACGCGCTCGGCGAGCGCGCCGGCGTCCCCGGTGGGCGACACCCAGCCGTGCTCGCCGTCCACGACGTAGTCCTCCATGCCGGGGGAGCCGGTGACGACGACGGGCCGGCCCGTGGCCATCGCCTCCAGGCTGACCGTCATGCCCGACACGTGCAGGTTGGGGCGGGTCGCGACGGCGACGACGCTGGCCCGCGCGTAGAGGTCGCGCAGCTCGCGGTGGGGGACGTGGCGGACGCGCTCCACCCCCGCGGGGGGCGTCAGGTCGGAGGTCGTCTGCACCACGACACGGGCCCGCGGCACCGCGCGGCGCACCTGCTCCAGGGCGGCGTACAGGGTGGCCGCGTCGCGGTCGCGGTCGCCGCCGACGCTCACCACCAGGGGCTCGTCGGGGTAGGGCTGCTGGCGGTAGAAGTCTGCGTCCACGCCGAACCTCACGAACGACACCGGGGGCGCCCCGTCGCCGAGGAGGTCGGCCAGCGGCTCCAGCTGCGCCCGGCTGAGGCACCACACGCCGTCCACGGCCCGCAGCGCTCGCACGCGCGCCCGGACGGCCCGGTCGTGCTGCCCGCGGGCCACGGCGTCGGTGACCCAGATCGCGCCGGCGTGCATCCGCGTGCTCGGGTGCAGGACCGTCATGCGGTGGGCGGCGTTCTCGTCCCAGGCCAGGCCGATCCGCTCGCCGTCGCGCACCGTCATGCGGCGCAGCGGTGACGCGGCGCGGTGCAGCGCCGTCGCGGCCCGGCCGGGGGAGCGCAGAGCGGTCCAGCGCGCCGACGTCCCGTCGTCCTGCAGGCGGTCGAGCCCGTAGGGCCAGCGGCCGGGCACCTCCCCGGCGGCGTGGCGCCGGGTCCAGCCGGCGACGTCGCGCTCCTGGGGGTAGCAGACCTCCAGGAGGGGGCTCATGCGGCCGCTCCGCCGCGACGGCGGGCGGCGAGGGCCCGGCGGTAGGCGCGGGCGTGCTCCGCCCCGGCGGCCGGCCACTCGCGCGCGGACAGGTCCGGGCGCGGGCTGCGCCCCGGGGCGCGGACCGCGGCGAGGGCCCGCTGGAGGTCCTGGGGCGAAAGGTCGCCGCGGTGCACCTGCACCCAGCCGGGCCCCACCTCGGCGGCCAGCGCTGCGGTCATGGGCGTCTCCGGGACGAGGACGGGGCGGTCCAGGGACAGGGCGAGCAGGAGGGCGCCGGAGTTGTGCAGGGCCCGGTAGGGCAGGACGACGAGCTCGGCGGCCGCGATCTCGGCCGCGAGGTCGGCCTCGGGCACGTGCCGCAGGTCCAGGCCCACGCGCTGGTCCGCGGCGGCGGCCGCGGCGAGCTCCTCGGCCAGGGCGGGGGAGGAGGGGCTGCCGACGACGCGCAGCTGCAGGTCCCCGGGCGTCGCGCTGAACGCGCCGAGCAGCGCGTCCACCCCCTTGTAGGGGCGCAGGATGCCGAAGTGCAGGAGCCGCCCGGGCACCGGCGCGACGCCGGTCGCGGGGTACCACTCGCGGTAGTGGCCGTGCGGTACCACGACGCCCGGCAGCCCGGGCCGCACGGCGTCCGCGGTGCCGGGGTGGAGGTGGACGGCCAGCGTGGTGCACCGGTCCAGGGCGGCCAGCAGCAGCCGCTCGACCGCGGGGCCGTGCTCGTGCGGCGCGGGGTTGTGGACGGTGCGGACCACGGCGGTCCGCGCGAGCACCAGCCGGGCGACCAGCGCGGCCGCCAGCGCCCGGCGCGCGGCGGTGCGCAGGGGGCTGGTGCCCCGCAGGAGGACGTCGGGCCAGTGCAGGTGCAGCACGTCGTAGCGGCCCACCAGGGCGCGGCGCCACGAGAAGGTCAGCGCGCTGACGTCCTCGGGCAGGGAGCGCAGCAGCAGCGACAGGTAGGGGTTCGTCGTCGGCCGGGGCTGGCGGAAGGACTGCAGGACGACGAGGCGCGGGGGCGCGGGGTCCACGCGGCGCCTCAGCCGTGCGCGGTGATCAGCTGGCGCAGCAGGGTGCTGGAGGTGCCGCGCGTGTAGGGGAAGTAGACGACCCGCGCACCGACGGCGGCCATGCTCGCCTCGAGCTGGTCGCCCTTGGGGGTGTCCTTCCAGTCGTCGCCCTTGAACAGGACGTCGAAGCCCAGGCGCTCCCACATCGGCAGCTTGTCGCTCGTGCAGTCGTCGGCGACGACGCGGTCGACGATCGCCAGGCTGGACAGGATCTCCATCCGCTCCGCCAGGGGCACCACGGGCAGCTTGCCCTTGGTGCGCTCCACGACCTCGTCGGTGACCGCGCCCACGACCAGCTCGTCGCAGCCCTCGCGCGCTCGGCGCAGGATGTTGAGGTGCCCGACGTGGAACATGTCGTAGACGCCGGGGACGTAGCCCATGACGCTCATGCCGCCACCCGCTCGCGCTCGGCCGGCGCGGGCACCGCGTCCAGCGACGCGGCCTGGCGGTACCAGGCCACCATAGAGACGGCCGTGATGGCGGCGAAGCCGGCGAAGAGCAGCCCGTAGCCCCAGCGGAACGCCGCCGGCCACCCGAGCAGGACGAACAGCGCGCAGTGCAGCCCGTAGTCGGTGGGCGCCGCGGCCAGCGAGCGCACCACCGAGTGCTGGCGCGCCTCCCCGGCCGCCACGGTGGCCTGGACGTCGCGGGTGCCGGCCAGGCGCCGCAGGTGGTCGTTGAGGATGATGGTGAAGAACCAGGTGCTGGCGACCACGGCGAAGGCCAGCGGCACGAGCAGCCACGCCGAGCCGCGCTCGCCGTTCCAGCGGAAGGCCGCGACGAGCACCGCCAGGTGCAGGGCCGTGGTCTTGGCGGCGTCCACGACGTGGTCGAGCCACTCGCCGGCCTTGGAGCCGCCGCCGCGCAGGCGCGCGAGCTGGCCGTCAGCGGCGTCCAGGGCGTACCCGAGCACCAGCAGCGCGGCCACGAGCGGCCCGACCCACCAGGCCGGCTCCAGCAGCGCGGTGGCGGCGATCCCAGCCCCGGTGCTCAGGGCCGACAGGCCCGTCACCTGGTTCGGGGTCAGCCCGCCGAGGAAGGCCGCGGCGGCCAGGCGCCTGCCCAGCGGCCGGTTGACGAAGCGCGAGTAGGCCGGCGCCCCCTGGGCGCTCTTCTGCGCCGCCGCCAGGCGCGCCAGCAGCGCCCCGTACGTCGGCCGCACCGTGATCGCGGTCGTGCTCATGGTCGTCCCCCCGTGCCCCCGTGGCTGTCCGCCCGGGCGACCGTTCCACGCTAATCGGCCGCTGACCTGCGCAGAAGGCGCCGATCGGGTGAGGATGGGGGGTGCCCTTCCGCCTCCTGCTCGTCTGCACCGGCAACGTCTGCCGCTCGCCGATGGCCGAGCGCCTCCTGCGCGCCGGCCTGGCTGCTCGGGCGGGGGAGGAGGCCGGCGCCGTCGAGGTCTCCAGCGCCGGCACGGGCGCGCTGGTGGGAGAGCTGATGACCGCGGAGACCGCCGAGCTGGTCGCGGCCCGTGGGGCGGACCCCGCGGGGCACCGCGCCCGCCAGCTCACGGCCGGCCTGCTCGCCGAGGCCGACCTGGTGCTGGCCCTCACCCGCCAGCACCGCGCCACCGTGGCGCAGCTGCACCCCCCGGTGCTGCGCCGCGTGCTGACGCTGCGGGAGGCGGCGCGGCTCGCCGCGCTGGTGCCGCCGCGGGCCCTCCCCGAGGGCGCGGACGGCGTGGAGGAGCGCTGGCGGGCCCTGGTCCCGGCGCTGCTCGCCGCTCGCGGCACCGCCGCGGTGCGCGACCCCGGCGAGGACGACGTGGTCGACCCGTACCGACGGGGGCCGGAGGTCTACCGGGAGTGCGCGGAGCAGGTGGCGCCGGCGGTGGCGGCGCTCCTGGACGCCGTCGCCCCCTCGCCCCGCTAGACCGGGCCCGGGACGCCGCAGGGCGGGCACCCCGGTCGGGGTGCCCGCCCTGCGGCGGACCGGGTGGTGCTCAGGCTCAGGCGGCCGAGGTGCCGCGACGGCGGCTGCTGCGGACCAGCAGGGCGCCACCGGCGACCAGGGCCACGCCCGCGGCGCCGGCAGCACCGATCTCCGCGCCGGTGTGGGCGAGGGAGCCGGAGGAGTGCTTGGTGCCCAGCACCTGGGTGGACGCCTTCACCGGGGCCGGCGCGGCGCTGTACTTCACGCCGAGCACCTCGGTGGTGGGCGTCGGCGCCACGTCGTTGTAGGCGGCCATCGCGCCGGGGGCGGACAGCAGCGCCACGAGGCCCAGACCGGCGGTGGCGGCGGCGGTGCGACGAGCGCGGGTGCTCAGGGTGCGGGTTCCGGTCACGGTGGTGCCCTCCATGTCTCGTTCGCCCGAAGGGGCTCGGAGTCGATGGTGGCAGAGAGTGGCCGGAGGCGGTAGCGCAGACCGGACGATCCGGACACGGAGGGACACCTGGTCACCTCAGAGGGGCAGGCTGATCACCGTCGACGTGGTTCCGGTGACAGCGGGTGACGAGATTCAGCAGGTGCCGGTCGCGGTGGTGGCGGGCTGGACGAGCGCCTGCGTGCGGAGCGTCGTGGGGGCGCTCGGGTCGCCGGCGAGGTCGGCGACCACCTCCACCGTGCTCTCGCGGGGCACCTGCACGGTGAAGCGCGCCACCGACCAGCCGCCCTCGGTCCCCGCCGCGAGCTGCACCGGCTGCCCGTCCACCCGCACCTGGTCGATGCCGCGCTCGGGCGGCAGGTAGAGGGCCACCAGGAGCGACTCGGTGGTCGGGGCGACGCCGGGCAGCTTGTTGGCCACGTACTGCGGGACCCGCGCCGGGGCGCTGCTGCCCAGCCGCACGGTCAGGCGCGGCGGCGCGCCACCGCACGCCGGGGTGGCCACGACGTCCTGGGAGAGGTAGTAGTCGAGCTTGGAGGCGGAGACGTTCGTCAGGTAGACGCCGGCGGCGTCCGGCGTCGGCGCGGGCAGCGCCCCCGACATCCCGGCCTCCACGAGGGCGGCCTGCTCCGGCTCGCGGCTGCTCCAGGCCAGCAGGTGGCCCTCCTCGGCGGCGTCCAGCAGCCCTCGCAGCGTGGCGGTGTCGAACGCCCCGCCGCCCAGGGCGTCGGCGAAGGCGGTGCCCACCAGCGTGGACAGGTACTCCTTGCGCGCGTCCTGGTCGTCGGCGAAGGCCTCGTAGGCCTGGCGCAGCAGGACGTCCACCACCGTGTCGGCGTTCACGCTCGGTCCGCCGGCGACCTGCACGTCCCCGGCGCCGCGCAGGAGCGGGGCCATGCCCTGGGGGTCCAGCGCCACGACGCCGTCCGGCGCCGGGCGGCCCTGCGCCACCCACAGGTCCGACAGCAGCAGCCCCGCCGAGGGGAAGTGGGGGCTGAGGTTGACGTTCTGGGAGTACGCGACGTCCTCCGGCGGGTACAGCGCCGCGTACTCGGCGCCGAGGTCGCGCACCGGCCCGCGCAGGCCCTCCAGGTCGTCGTTGGAGCCGGTCTCCTGCAGCTGGGTGCGCCCGTCGTCGACGGTGACCAGGGCCCAGGTGCCGATGATGCCGCCGGTGGGCCGCACCTCGGCGGGGTTCTGGAAGGCGACCAGGTAGGAGCGCGGCTCCTGCGCGCCCAGCGCCGCGGGAAGCACGGCCAGGGCCGAGTCGGCGTCGCGGGCCCGGTCGGCGAGCTCGTCGATGCCCTCGGCGGCGCGGCGCACGCCGTCCGCGAGCTGGCTGGGCATCGAGGCGGGGTCGACCCCGGCCACGCGGCGCTGGGCCTCGGCGAGGGCGACGGCGGCGGGGTGCACCGCGTCGGCGGTCTGCTGCAGGCGGTCGACGTCGATGCTGCCGTCCTCGCGCAGCATCCCGCTCGGGTCCTCCACGACGCCGGCCACGCCCACCAGCGGCAGCGCCCCGTCGGTGACGGCCAGGTCGGTGGCCCCCACCACGGTGCGCACGTCGGCCAGGAGCGAGCCGGCGCGCCCCGGCAGGTGGGAGGCGAGCACCAGGGGCAGGGCCCCGGCGGCGTCGGCCGCCTGCCGGGTCTCCGCCGAGGCCGCCTCGGTGGCGCGGCGCGCGCCCTCGAGGTCGCGCAGCTCCAGCGCGTCCTGCACCTGGGAGACGCGGTCGGCCGCCGCGGTGGCGTGCGAGCGCAGCGAGAGCGCAGCGAGGGCCCCCCACACCAGCAGGACCACCAGCACGAGGCCGATCGCCAGCAGGGCCCAGCCGACCAGGCGTGCCGGTGACCGCCGCCGCTGGGAGGGGCGGGCCGCGCGCTCCGTCGTGCTCATCGGTGGCGATGCTCGCACACCGGGTGCTCCGCCCGGGGGACGCCGGCCGGGCGCCGCCACGGGTCGGGCAGGATGGCGGCGATGACGGAAGCCGCTGCGCCCCGAGGCTCCTCGCCGCTGCAGCGCGGGGTCCTGCGCCGGCGGCTGGGCCGGAGGCGGGCCCTCGCCGGTGCTGCGGTCCTGCTCCTCCTCGCCGCGGTGCTCGGGCGCACCTTCGTCGTCCCGCCCTCGGACGCGCCGCGCCCGACCGACCTGGTGGCCGTCCTGGGGGGCGTGGACTCCCCGTCGCGCACCGAGCGCGCGCGGGAGGTGCTGGCCGAGCACCCCGGCGCCGTGCTGCTGGTGGTCGTGGGCCAGCTCCGGTACTGCCCGGACCGCCCGCCCGGGGCGTCCGAGCTGCTCTGCGTGCTGCCCCCGGACCCCTCCACGACGCAGGGGGAGGCCCGGATGGTCGCCGACATCGCGACGGAGCGGGGCATGACGTCGGTCACCGTGGTGACCACGGCCGACCAGGTGGTGCGGGCGCGGCTGCGCTTCAGCCGGTGCTGGCCGGGGGAGCTGGTGATGGTGCAGGCGCCGACGTCGACCTGGCGCGTGCTGCGGCAGGTCCCCTACCAGAGCGCCGCGATGGTGAAGGCGCTGGTGCTCGAACCGGGGTGCTGAGCGGCGGGCGCGGACGCCGCGGGGGTTCCGGTCGCGTTGGCCGGCCCTGCGCCCAGCCGCAACGTCCTGGCCGACTGGCGTTCACGTGGAGCGCTCACCCTGGTGGCGTCCTGCGCGCACCGCGCCCGCCTGCTGGAGGAGACCCGTGGACCGCCTGGTGACGTTCGACTGCTTCGACACGGTGATCACCCGCGCCGTCGGGGCGCCGTCCTCCGTGGGGCACGTCGTGGCCCGGCGGCTGGCCGCCGCCGGGGTCGTCGAGGTGGAGGGCGCCCGGTACGTGGAGCTGCGCTCCGCCGCGGCGTCGATGGTCTTCCGCCGGTGCGGTGACGACCACGACCTCGACGACATCGCCGTCCAGCTCGCGGACCTCCTCGGCCTCGAGGCGGCCACCGCCGCGGAGCTCGCGCGCGTGGAGCTGGAGGTCGAGCGCGAGCTCTCGCGCGAGGTGCCCGGTGCCCGCGCGCTGGTCGAGGAGGCTCGCGCCTCCGGTGCCCAGGTCGGCTTCCTGTCGGACACGCCGCTGCCCCACGACGTGGTGGCCGGGCTGCTGACCGCTGCGGGCCTCCTCCAGGACGGCGACCTGCTGTGGGTCTCGAACGAGCTGCGCGCCGGCAAGGAGCGCGGCACCGCCTACTTCGAGGTCGCGCGCAGGCTCGGTGGCGCGCCCGCCGACTGGCGCCACGTCGGTGACGACGCGCGGGCCGACGTGAAGATGGCGCGGCTGTCCGGGGTGGTGCCGCAGGAGCGGGGCGGCGGCCGGCTCAACCGGTACGAGCGGAGGCTCGACGCCGCTGCGGCCGCCACCGGAGGCTTCTCCTCCCTGCTCTCCGGGGCGTCCCGCCGCACGCGGCTGCTGGTGCGGGAGCGGCGCCCCGACGCGCCCCGGGCAGAGGTGGCGGTGCTCGCCGGCGTGGCCGCCCCCCTGCTGGTGGGCTACCTGCTGTGGGCGCTCCGGCAGGCCGAGCGGGCCGGTGCGAGCACCGTGCTCGTGGGAGCGGGCGCCGACGACCCCGCGCTCCTGGTCGCGCAGCGGCTGGCCGCCGCCCTGGGGACCGGGCTCACCGTCACCGCGCAGGAGGGCGGGGCGCGCGGGGGCCCGCGGGCCGCGGTCGTCACGACCGGCTGGCACGGGCCGCGCGACGCGGCAGCGGGAGCCAGCAGCGCGGCCGGGGCGGAGCCGCTGGTGGAGCTGCGCTGGCAGGTCGGCGCGTCGACCGGGACGCCGGCCGGGTCGTCGACCAGCGTGCGCGGCTACCTGCAGGACGTCTCCCGGGGCACCGGCGCGGCAGCCCTGCCCGACGACCTCGCCGTGCCGCTGGAGGTGCTGACCGGCGCCGTGCCCAGCGCCACCGCCCCCCTCCTGCGGGAGGTGCTCGACGGCTTCTGCGACGAGCTCCTGCTCGACGTGCTCGACCCCCTCCAGGACGTCCGCGTGGCCACCTGGGCGGTCCTGCAGGCCTTCTGGTCAGCTCCCGAGGACGAGGAGGCGCGGGTGTGGGCGCGCGTCCTGGGCTCCGCGGAGCTCCTCGAGCCGGCGGCCCCGTGGCGGGCCGCGGCCGCCGCGACCGCCCCGCCGCTCGGGCGCCTGCGCCTGTCCTGGAGCCGCCGCGTCGGCGGCGCCACCCGCAAGGTGGCCCGGGCCCGCCACTTCGCCGCCGGTCGCCGCTCGGCGCGCCGGCGGGGGCGGGGCGACCCGGCGGGGGTCGTCGCAGCCGCCTGAGCGGGCTCGGCGGACGGGTGACGGCTCGGAGGTGGCCAGCGCCTGCGCTGGCTACTCTGTGCTCCGCTGCCCGTCCACGGCTCCGCCCCTGCGCAGCGCCCGGACCACGTCCGGGGGCGGAGCGCGCAGAGGAGCCACGTGCCGACCACCACCGACAGCGAGGTCGTCCAGCCCCCCGGACGCTCGCTGCGCCAGCGAGCCCTGAGCGGGGTGCTGTGGGCCGCGCTGGAGAAGTGGATGGTGCGCGGGAGCACCCTGATCGGGTTCATCGTCCTGGGCAACCTGCTCTCGCCCGAGCAGTTCGGCGTGGTCGCCCTGGCGATGACGTTCATCACCATCCTCACCATCGTCGCGGACGCCGGCTTCTCGACCTACCTGGTGCAGGTGCAGCGGCTGACCGCGGTGACCACGAGCACGGCGTTCTACATCTCCGTCCTGCTCGGCGCGGTCCTCGCCGGTGCTCTGTGGCTCGCCGCGGCGCCGCTCGCCGCGGTCCTGGACGCCCCGCCCCTGGAGCAGGTGCTGCCCGCCCTGGCCGTGTCGGTCCTGCTCGCCGGCCTGTCCAGCGTGCCGGCCGCCCTGCTGCAGAAGGAGCTGCGGTTCCGCGAGCTGGCCAAGCGGCAGGTGCTGGCGACCGCCCTCTCGGTCGTCGCCGCCATCGCGCTGGCGGTCGGCGGGGCGGGCGTGTGGGCCCTGGTCGGCCAGACGCTGGTGCGCAGCGTCATCTCCTGCGCCGCGCTGTGGCTGTCGACCGACTTCCGGCCGCGGTGGGCCTTCTCGCTGGGTCAGGCGCGGGAGATGACGTCGTTCGGCGTCCAGTCGATGCTGGTGAAGCTGGGCACCCAGGCGCGGGACCAGGGCGAGGTCTTCTTCATCGGCGTGCTGGCGGGCACCACGGCGCTCGGCTTCTGGACGGTCGCCACCCGGATCGCCGGCGTCGTGGCGAGCCTGTCGATCACCGCGGTGACGATGGTCTCCCAGCCGGTCTTCGCCCGCCTGCAGGGCGACCGCGCCCGCCTGGCGCGGGCGCTGGGCACCTCGACGGCGATGGGCGCGCTGGTCCTCGTGCCCGTCCTCGTCGCGCTGTCCCTCACCAGCGGGTTCGTGGTGCCGGGCGTCTTCGGCGACCAGTGGGCGGCGAGCGCCGGCATCGCCGCCGTGCTGGCCCTGCGGACCCTGCTCTCCTCGCTGTCGGACCTGACCCGCTCCGCGCTCCTGGCCACCGGGCACCCCGGGGCCGAGCTCGCCCTGACGGGCGTCCTGCTCGTCGTGCAGATCGCGCTCGTCCTCGTGCTGGCCGACGGCGACCTCGTGCTGCTCGCGGCGGCGCTGACGGGGTGGATGGTGGTCGGCTGGCCGCTGCGGGCGCTCGTCCTGCGCCGGCTCCTGGACGTCCCGCTCAGCACGTTCTCGGCCACGCTCGCCGTGGTGCTCGCCGGAGGCGTGGCAGCCGGTGCGGTGCTGGCCGCCCAGGAGTGGCTGCAGCTGGAGGGGCTCGCCTACGTCGGCCTCGTGGTCGCCCTCGGCGCCGTGGTGTACCTCGGCGCCGCCCTGCTCATGGCGCGCTCGCTGGTGGGCGACCTGCTCGGCACCCTGACGTCGACCCTCGGCCGCGGCCGGCGCTCCCGCCACCGGGCGTGAGCCGGCCCCGCCCCCGCCACCAGCCCCTCGGAGGACACCCGTGAGCCCCCGCACCCCCGCCGCCGGACGCCCGGTCGCCGTCGACTGCTTCGGCGCCCTCCTCACCCGCGCGGTGGGCAGCGGCGACTCCGTGGCCGGTGTGACCGCGAGGCTGCTGGAAGGGCCCGGCGCCCCGGTCGTCGAGCCGGCCGTGCTCGCGGAGGTGCGGGCCCGGGCGGAGGCGCTGGCACGGGGCCGGCGGGGGGAGCGCTGCACGCTCACCGACGTGGCGCTGCAGGCGGCCGACCTGCTCGGCGCCGGGCCGGGCGCCGCCGCGGCCCTGGAGGAGGCGGAGGTCCGGGCGGAGCAGCTGCTCTCCCGGACGGTGCCCGCGGCGGTGCACCAGCTCGCCGCCGTGCGGGCGGCCGGGCACCCCGTCGTCCTCTGGTGCCGCACCCTCCTGCCCCGCCCCGCCGTGGAGGAGCTGCTGGACCGCCACGGGCTGCGGCAGGAGGGCGACGTGGTCGTGCTCTCCTCCGACCCCGACAGCGCCGTCCCCCGGCCCGACCCGGCGTGGCCGCTGCTCGGCGGTGCTGCCGCACCGGAGACCGGCCTCTCCCGCTACGAGGCGGTGCTGGACGCGGCGCGCACCGCGAGCGGAGGACTGGCGCCGGCCATGGCCGGGGCGGCCCGCCGCGCGCGGCTGGTCCTGGCCGCCGAGCCGCAGCCCCTGGCCCCTCCGTTCGTGGACGTCGTCGCCGGGGTCGCCGGGCCGCTGCTGGCCGGCTACGTGCTGTGGTGCCTGCAGCGCGCGCAGGAGGCGGGGTGCCGGCGCGTGTACTTCGTCTCGCGCGACGGCGAGGTGCTCCTCCGGATCGCCCGCCGGCTGGTCGGGGCCCTGGGCCTCGACCTGGACCTGCGCTACCTGGAGGGCAACCGGCGGGCCTGGCTGCTGCCGGGGATGAGCGGGGTCGACGTCGAGCGCGTGGCGGCCGTGGCCGGGCGCGGGGAGGTCAACACCCCCCGCAGCCTGCTCACGTGGGTGCACCTGGCGCCGGAGGACCTGGCCGGCCCGCTGACCCGCGCCGGCTTCCCCGCCGGCTCCTGGGACGCCGCGGTCGCGGCCGGCCGGGTGGCTGACGTCCTCGGCGCGCTGGAGGACCCCGAGGCGGTCCCCGTCGTGGAGGAGGCCTCGCGGCGGGCGACCGAGGACGCAGGGCGCTACCTGTCGCAGATCGGGCTCCTGGACGCCGGCTCGTACGCCATCGTCGACATGGAGGGCCACGGCAACGTGGGGCGCCTGCTCGCGCCGCTCGCGGACAAGCTGGGCGGCCGCCCCCCGGCCCTGGAGCTCTACTTCGCCCTCGTCTCCCCGGCCCCGGCGCCCGGCCGCCTGCCCCTGGGGTGGATGTACGACGACGCCCGCGGCACGGGCGTGGCCGAGCGCGAGGGGGACGTGTACGTCGCCCTGGAGGTCTTCACCGCGGGCTCCCACGGGCAGGTGCAGGGCTACGAGACGGTCGGGGGCACCGCGCGCGCCGTCCTGGCCGAGGAGCGGAACGAGGCGGCGCTGGCGTGGGGCCTGGGCGACCTGCGGCGGGTGCTCGACGTCTTCGCCGACGAGCTCGCCACCGCGCTGCCCCTGGTCGACGTCCGCGGGGACGTCCGCGGCCCGGCCTGGGAGGTGCTGCGGACGTTCTGGTCGACGCCGACCCCGGCGGAGGTCGCCGCGTGGGGCACCTTCCCCTTCCCCGGGGACGAGGGCCACTACCCGATCGCCCGGGGCTTCAGCACCCGCGAGGTGCTGCGCTCCGCGGCGCAGCGGCGGCCGCGGATGCGCCGGCGCGGCACCTGGCCGGCGGGGGTCCGCGCCAACGCGCCCGTCCACCTGCGGCTCCTGCAGGCGGCGCTGGAGGGCGGCCGCCGCGCCGCCGCGGGCTGGCGGGCCTGAGGCCGCCCCCGCTCAGGCCGCCCCGGATCAGGCCGCGGTGCGGCCCCGCAGCACCGCGGCCGGCGGCAGCGTCCACCACGAACCCATGAGCTCGTCCAGCTCGGCGGGCAGGACGACCAGCCCCGAGCCCGGGTAGGGCGTGAGCTCGCCGAACCACAGCACGCCGTCCTGCTCGTAGAAGTCCACCCGCAGCATGTCGAACCCGGCCGCCAGCACCTCCGCCGCCCGGACCATGGCCTCCAGGTTCACCGGGGGCGGTGCCTCCGGGCCGAGCGGGCTGCCGGCCTCGTAGGGGATCCACTGCCAGTCGGGGGTGTACATGCGGACCCGGTGGTCGCCGAAGCGGCCGGTGTGCACCTGCACCAGGCGCGCCACGCCGTCGAAGACGTAGACCTTCAGGTCCGCGGGCGCCTCCCCGGGGACGCCGATCAGCTCCTCGGCCACGAGCGCCGGCTGCGCGCCGGCGTAGGCCCACTCGCCGGTGGCGCGCCAGTGCGAGCCCTCGACCCAGCCCCGCGTGCGCTCGCGCAGGTCCTCCACGTCCGGCGTCCCCTGCCCGAACAGCACGAGGCCGGTGCGGTGGTTGGGCTTGAGCACCCAGTGCTCGGGCAGGTCCGCTGTCGCGAGGTCGGCGACGTCGGTCCCCGTCCACAGGGTGCGGGGCACCCTGAGGAGGTCGCCGACCGCGGCGGTGGCGCGCTCCTGCATCACGAGCTTGTCGCAGGTCCCCTCCAGCAGCGGCCGGCGGTCGTGGACGATCCGCCAGGTCACCTTCTCCATGAAGGTGGTGGGGTGCCGCAGCGGCAGGCCGTGGCCGTGCCGGCGCCGGAACCACACCCGCCGTCGCAGCGACACCGGGACGGTCTGGACGGCGGCAGCGCGGAGCTGCGTCAGCGATGACACGACCTCACCCCACCAGGCGTCGGCGTCCGGGGCAAGCCGGTGCAGACCGGGACGGACCGGTCACCGCCCCGTCGCGCCCCTCGACGGCTACAGTCCGCCCGTGACGCTCCCGGCCGGTCCTGCTCCCCGCGTGCTCGTGGTCGACCGCCGGCTGTACGAGGACGGCGCCGCGCGCTCGACGCTGCGGCTGGTCCAGCGCTGGGTCGCGGCGGGGGTCCCCGCGACGCTCTTCGTCCTCCAGCGGGCCTCGCCGTCGGCGCCCGTGCCGCCCGGGGTGGAGGTCGTCCACCCGGCCCGCCGCGAGCTGCGGATGCGCTGGGCGCTCGCCTGGGGGCTGCTGCGCCTCGTCGTCATGGCGCGCCGGGCCGACGTGGTCGTCGGCGCCCGGGAGATCGGCTGGGGGCTGCTGCTGGGGAGGGTGGCGGCAGCGGTGGCGCGCCGCCCGTTCGTGGTGGTCATCAGGTCGGAGCCGGGTGCGGCGATGGAGCACCACGTGCCCTCCCGGCTGCGCCCGCTGGTGCGCCGGTGCCTGCGCAGCGCCGACCGGCTGGTCTGCATCTCCCCGGGCCTCGTGCCCGCCGTGCTGGCGCTCGGGGTCGACGAGCGGCGGGTGGCGGTCGTCCTCAACGGCATCGACGTGGAGCAGGTCGTCGCCGCCGCCGCCGGGGTCGTCCCGCCCCTGCCGGAGGGACCGGGGCCCCTCGTGGTGGGCGTCGGGCGCCTGGCCCGGCAGAAGGGCTTCGACCTGCTCGTGCGGGCCCACGCCCGCGTGGTCGGCGCCGGCGTGCCGCACCGGCTGCTCCTGCTGGGCACGGGGCCGGACGAGCGGGCCCTGCGCTCCCTGGCCGCGGAGCTGGGCGTGGCGGGCAGCGTGCACCTGCCGGGCTTCACCGCGTCTCCGCTGCCCGTCGTCGCCGCGGCCGACCTCTTCTGCCTGCCCAGCCGCTGGGAGGGCTTCGGGCAGAGCCTGGCCGAGGCGATCGTCCTCGGCACCCCGGTCGTCGCCGCCGACTGCGTCTCGGGCCCGCGGCACCTGCTCGCCGAGGGCGCCTACGGCGACCTGGTGCCGGTCGACGACGTCGACGCGCTGGCGGCGGCGGTGGAGCGGCACCTGCGGGACCCCGCTCGCCTGCGCGCGGCCATCGCGCAGGGCCGGCAGCGCGCCCTGGTGGACCTCGACGTCTCGCGCACCGCGCACGAGGTGCTGGACGTGCTGCGCGCCGTCGTGGCCGCGGGTCCGGGGGCCCGCTGACTCACCGCCGCTCCTCGGCCTCCGCGTCCGGGTCGCCCCACGCGCACAGGGCCTCGGCGCCCTCGCCCGCCGCGGTGCGCTCCACCAGCACGGCGCCGCCGGCGTCGCGGATCCGGCAGCCCACGGTGCCGCTCTCGCCCTCGTTGACCACGTTGACGTACCACTGCGACCAGCCGGCCGACCCGCGCTGGGGCAGGGAGAAGGTGGCGCCGAGGTCCTCGCGCGCGTCCGGCTCACCGTCGACGACGAAGTCGACGAAGGTCTGCTCCGCCGTGCCGAAGCCCTCGTAGGTCACGTCGCCCGCCGTGGACAGGCCCGGCGAGGCGTCGGATCCGGACTCGGCGTCGGACTCGGCGTCGGACTCGGTGTCGGACCCGGTGTCGGCGGGCTCGGCCTCCTCCGCGTCGTCTGCGGGCTCCTCCTCGGCGGCCTCCGCTCCGGGGCCGGGCTCCACCGGCTCGGGCGCCGGCTCGGCGGCGGGCGCCGTCTCCCCTGCGGAGGCCTCCGGCGCGGGCAGTGCCCCGGTGCCGTCCTCGGTGCCCGGCGGGGTGGTCGCCGCGCCGGTGCCGGCGCCCGCGGCGTCGGCGTCCGCGGCGCCGGCCGCCCGGCCGGAGGCCGTCGACGAGCGGCCGGTCCCCGGACCCTCCTCGACGGGGGTGCGGGAGGCCCACGAGCTCATCAGGGCGTCCGGCAGGGCGGTGACCGGCTCGCCGGCCCGCAGGTGGCCGTAGGCCGTGCCGGTCACGCCGGCGAGCCCCGACAGCGACCCGAGCAGGCAGGTGCCGATCACCGGCAGCAGGAACGAGCGGCGCAGGTGCCAGGGCAGGGGGGCGGCGCGCTCGCGGCGGGGGCGCCCGGCCCGGGGCGGGGGAGCGCTGGTGCGGCGGGAGGCCTCGAGGCGGGCCTCGCGGCGCGTCTGGGTCTCGCTCATGGCGTGCTGGCCCCCGCGGTCTCTGGTGCGGCTGGTGACCCGCACTGCAGGCGCGGCGGGTGCCGACGGCGCGGGGGGCGGGTGCGGTCCCGGCGCGGCTCCAGGGTAGGACGTGGCGCGGCGCTGCCGGGGCGGAACGTCCGTTCTGCCCCGGCTCGTCCGTCAGCGCCCGGCGAGCAGGAAGGGTGGGGGCGTCGCGGACCGGGTGACGGTCCGGGAGGCGGCCTCGGTCAGCGCGTCGGCGTCCAGCGCCTCCACCTCGCGCGCCACGGCGAGGCCGCGGCGGGCGAGCTCGGCGGCGATCTGGGTCTGGTGGTCGTCGACGTGCTCGTGGTGGGCCACCCGGCGCGGGACGAGGACCGGGCGGTGCCCGTGCTCCAGCGCGGTCAGGGCCGCGCCGGTGCCGGCGTGGGAGACGACGACGTCGGCCTCGGCGATCGCCCGGGACAGCACGTCGTGCGGCACCTTGTCGTGGCCCTCGACGCCGAGGCCCGACACGTCGGTGGCGCCGGTCTGCCAGGTGACCTCCGCGCCGGCCAGCAGCGGCACCAGCCGCTCCACCAGGCGCCGGAACCCGAAGGACTCCGCCGTCCCGAGGCTGACGACCGCCCGGCGCACCGGCCCGGGCACCCGCGGCTCGCCCACCTGGTAGGCGTCGAAGACCGAGCCGCCGTAGCGCCACGTCGGCGAGGACCACGCGGGGTACTGCGTGTACGTGGCGACGCCCGGCACCCGGGCCATGATCCGACCGGTCAGCGACGGACCGTCGGCGCGGGCTGCGGTCTCGACGTAGTGGCTGGGGATGCGGCGGGCCGCGGTCTGCACGAGGTAGGACACCGCGGGGCTGGCGCCCGTGGAGACCGCCATCGAGAAGCGGCGCCCGCGCAGCACGCCGATGCTCTGGAGGGTGTTGACGGCCACGGCGCGGGCGTCGCGGGGGACGGCGTGGCGGGCCAGGACGACGTCCTCGCCGGCCAGCAGCCCGCGGCTCAGCCCCGAGTCGAAGGTGACCCACAGGCGGTCCTCGCCCTCGATCCCCAGGCGGGGCACCAGCTCGTGGAGCTGCTTGAGGTGCCCGCCGCCGGAGCAGACCAGCAGGACGGTCACCGCGGGGTCCGCTGCGCGCCGGAGGTGGCGCGGACCCGGTGGCCGCCGGACCCGCGCGGCTCCCGGGTCGGGTGGAGGCCGTGGGTGCGGAAGAAGGTGACCGCGGCGCGCACGTGGACGCGCGCCATCTGGTTCTTCAGCAGCGCGGCCGGGCCCTTCCCGCGGCTGGCCCGGCCGTAGGTGTGGCGCGCGGAGGCGGTGGGCACCACGGCGACCCGCCACCCGGCCCGCCACAGGCGCAGGCAGATGTCGACGTCCTCGAAGTACATCCAGTACCGGGTGTTGAACTCGCCCACCTCCTCCAGGGCCGCCCGGCGGACCATGACCGCCGCACCGAGGATCCAGTCGGCGAACACCGGGGAGCCGGCCCGGTCCGCCTCGACCCCCGGCGCCTCGAAGCGGGCGAGCGCGGCGCGGCCCCACCGGGTCCGCCCGGTGGCGGTCCGCCGGTGCAGCACGGTGGTGGGCCGGTAGAAGCGGAAGGCCGACAGCTGCCGGGTGCCGTCGTCGTAGCTGAGGAGGGGGCCGACGATGCCGAGGGTGGGGTCGGCGTCCAGCGCGGCGCTCAGCGCCTCCACGGTGCCGGGCTCGATCCGCACGTCGGCGTTGAGCACCAGCACGTGCGGCGCCGTCGTGACGCGCAGCGCCGCGTTGACCGACACCGCGTAGCCGACGTCGTCCGCGAACCCCAGGAAGCGGGCCCCGGGGAGGATCTCGGCGACCATCGCCTCCGTGCCCGGCTGCACCTCGGAGTCGGCCACCACGACCTCGGTGCGGGAGGGGTCGGTGCACTCGCGCACCGACTCCAGCGACGAGCGCAGGGCGTCGACCGACTTGTAGTGGGTGACGATCACGGTCACCGAGGGGTCGGGGTGGGGCTGGCTCATCCGTCGGTCTCCGCCGGTCGTGGGTCGTCTCGGGTGCCTGACGACACTACTCACGGGCGTGCGGCGTCACCCGGTGAGCAGCAGGGGGTCACCCGTCCGCTCGGACGGGTGACCCCCTGCTGCTGCGGCTCAGGCGCCGTAGCCGGGTGTCACGTAGTCCGTGCCGGGCTCGCCGATCAGCGGGCTGGGGGTCGCGGAGTCGCCCTCGCGGACGCCCGACCAGGACTCCTGGCCCTTCTTCACCCACAGCACCTGCTTGGGGAACGGCTTCCTCGGGTTGCGCACGACGGTGACGTTCTCGGTCTTGATCGGGAAGGTGCCGGACTGCCAGAGCAGGTAGGCGCTCTTCTTCCCGGAGTCGCGCAGGACGGTGTTGCGGATGTCGAACAGCTCCGGGGTGACCTTGTGGAACTTGCGCGGGTCCAGGAAGAAGCCCTGGTACGTGGTGGAGCCCTCGAGGCGGTCCACCCGCAGGACCTCGGGACCGCCCCAGGTCTGCAGCACGTCGGCGTGCTTGCCGGAGTAGGAGCCGGTGACGGTCTCGACGGCGATGTTCTGCAGCTGCACGACGGCGCCCTTGCGCTGGTCGAGGTTGATGCCCTCGGTGGCCTTGTCGCCCGAGAGCCGCAGCCCTTCGACGTGGACGGTGCCGGTCTGGTTCTTCAGGTACAGGCCGCGGCCGTTCGTCACGATCTCGCCGCCGATGAGGACCACGTCGTTGCCGCCGCTGATCGACAGCCCCTTGTTCAGCTCCAGCGGGGTGTCGGGCAGCTCGACGACGTAGTCCTTCTTCGGGTCGAGCTTGAGGGACTTCTTGCGCTGGGTCACCTTCACGGTGATCGGGTCGTCGAGCTCCGGCGGGGCCCAGCTGAGGACCGCGTCCGCCTCCTCGCACGGCGGCGCGTCGTCGCCGTGGTCGCCGTCGGTGGACGTGGAGGCCAGGCGCACCGTCTTGTCGGCCCAGCAGTCCTCCGCGCCGTCCTCGCTCGAGGACCCCGCCGACGGCGGGGCGGCGACGGCTGCGGCGGGGGCGCCGACGAGGCCGGCGGCCACCAGGGCGGCCGTGGCCCACAGGGGCGTGCGACGGGAGCCGGTGCGAGTGGGGGAGAGGCTGGTCATGGCGTCGTGGACCTCCGCAGAGCGTGGTGTGGGGGCCCGCCGAGCGCGAGCGCCGTCGTCCCTGACCGGGCGACGTCACCGAGTCAACGGCAGGTAAGGGTCGAACCAGGACGACTCCGTCCGAGTGTGACCCAGATCACGTTTGAGGCAGCGTGTCGGTCGCTCTGAGACGATGGGAGGCATGAGTGCCCTCCCGGCCCCGACCGAGCCGGAGCTCGCCGTCTCCGTCATCCTCCCCACCCACGACCGCTGCCGGGCGGTGGCGGCCGTGGTGCGAGCGCTGCTGGCGGACGACGTGACCGGCAGCGAGGTGGTGGTCGTCGACGACGGCAGCTCCGACGGCACCCTCGCAGCGCTGCAGGCCCTGGCCCGCGAGGACTCGCGGGTCGTCGTCGTCCACCAGGACAACGCGGGCAAGCGCGCCGCCAACGCCACCGCCACCGCTCGGGCGCGCGGGCGGGTCCTGCTCTTCCTCGACGACGACGTGCTGCCCGAGCCGGGGCTCCTGGCCGGGCACGTCGCCGCGCACGCCGAGCGCGACGACCTCGTGGTGGTGGGCTACATGCCGACCGTCGTGCCGCGCCCGGTGACGGGGGCGGCCTTCGCCACGGTGCTCTACGCCGAGGAGTACGAGGGTCGGTGCGGGCTGTACGAGGCCGACCCCGCCGACGTGCTGCAGCACCTGTGGATGGGCAACGTCTCCCTCACCCGCGCCGGCTACGAGCGGGCCGGGCTGGCCCGCCTGGAGGGGTTCTCCTTCCGCCACGAGGACCGCGACATCGGCCTCGCCTGCCGCCGCGCCGGGCTCACCGGGGTCTTCGACCGGCGGCTCGGCGCGACGCACCAGCACTCCCGCACCGTGGACCAGTTCGTGCGCGACTGCGTGCAGCAGGGCGCGGGGCGCGCGGCCCTGGCGCAGCGCCACCCCGGCGCGGCCGAGACCGGCGTGGAGGAGCTGGCCGCCGGGATCCCCGCGCCGCTGGTGGCCCTCGTGCGCGCCTCGCGCCGCGAGCGCGTCCGGCGACCGCTCACCGCTGCCCTGACGGCGGCGCTGCGGGTGGCCACCCGCCTGCCCGTCGTCCAGCCGGCGCTGCTCGTGGCGCGACTGCTGCGCCGCGTGGAGCACCAGCACGGGATGCTCCAGCAGCTGCGCTCCTCCTGAGCCGCGCCGTGACTCCCTGGAGCCGCTCAGTGACGGCCAGTCAGTGCGGCGCCGGCCCCCGCGCCGTTCTGCGGCCTGATGGCTGACGGACCTTTGACAGGGGCGCCCGCTCCTGCCGTACTCCTCGCATGAAGGCTCTCGTCCGTGCCGTCTTCGCGGCCGTCGTCCTGACCTGGGTGGCCGAGGTGGGCGTGACGGCGGTCCTCGGTCCGGAGCCGTACCCCGCCCTGTACCAGCCGGCCTTCGGCGGCGCGGTGCCCGGTGGCGGCGTCGCCGTCACCCGCCAGCCCGCAGTCCTGGTCACGTACGCCGACGGCAGCGAGGCGACCTACGACCACGACGACGTGATGGCGGCCTCGCCCTACCAGCGCGCGTCGGTGTTCCGCTCGGCCTTCGGCCCCGAGAGCCCTCGCCGGACCCACCCGGAGAACGTGCGCTGGCTCGTCGAGCGCGTCACCGCCCTCGGCGGAGGGCGCGAGCCCGTGGAGATCGTCCTCGAGGACCACCAGATCACGCGGGAGCTGGGGACCCGGAAGCCGCCGCAGGTGGTCGTCACGGCCCGCGACACCGTCGACCTGGGGAGCGCGCGTGCGTGAGCGGCTGACGTCCTGGACCGACCGGTGGATCCACGCCGGCAGCACCACCCGGACCTCCCTGGGCCGGTTCCGGGTCCTCTACGCCGTCTACGCGCTCACCTGGACGGCGGACTTCCACTGGGTCGCGGCCTTCCCCGACGCCATGTACAACCCGCCGCTCGGCCCGATGATGCTCTTCGGCGGCTTCCCGCCCAGCGCGGTGCTCCGGGGCCTGGAGGCGCTGTTCGCCGTCAGCCTCGTGGCGGTCCTGCTGGGCTGGCGCACCCGCACCGCCTCGTGGACGGCCACGGTCGTCGGCGTCCTGGGGTTCGGGTTCACGTACTCCTCGGGCAAGATCAACCACGACATCCTGCTCCTGCTGCTGCCGGGGGTCATCTCCTCGGCCGGCTGGGGCGACCGGGCCTCCCTCGACGCCCTCGCCCGGCGCCGTGCCGGCCGCGCCCAGGTCCCCGAGCGAGCGCTCCAGTGGCCGCTGCGGCTCATGGCCCTCATGGTCGGCCTCTCCTTCTTCACCGCCGCCGCCCCGAAGCTGCGCGGCGGCTGGCTGGACCCGAGCTCGCAGGCCGTCCAGGCCTTCCAGGTCGACCAGTACTACACGCAGGGGCGCACCGACCTGCTGGCCGACTTCTTCCTGACGCTGCGGGCCCCCCTCCTGTGGGAGGCGATGGACTGGGCCACCATCGTCCTGGAGGCCGGCATGGTGCTGTTCGTGCTCACGTGGCGGGGGACCAGGGTCGCCTTCGCGGCCGCCACCCTCTTCCACGTCGGCGTCTACCTCATGATGAACATCAACTTCTCCAACAACGTCGTGGTGTACGGCTTCGTCGCCGCCTGGGACCGCGTCCCCCTGCCCCGGTGGGAGCCGTCCCCGGCCGCTGCGGCGCGGTGGCTGCGCGCCGCTCCGGTCGTCGTGCTCGCCGGGGGGACCGGCTGGTGGGCGCTCGGCGCCCTCCCGCCGGACCTGGACCGCGTCCGCGGCTGGACCGTCCTGACGGTCGGAGCGCTGGTCAGCACGTACTACGCGGGCTGGCTGGTGCACCGCCTCCTGGGCCGCCCGGCCGGCCCGGTGGGCGGCCGGCTCGTCTACGACGGGGACTGCGGGTTCTGCACGCGCTCCGCGCAGTGGCTCGCGCGCCGCCGCCCCGACCGCGTGGACGCCGTGACGTGGCAGTCCCTCCCGGACCTGGCGGCGCTGGGGCTCTCCGAGGACGACGTCGCCCAGCGGGCGTACTGGCAGGGCTCCACCGGGGCGCTGCAGCCGGGCAGCAGGGCGATCGCCGCCGCAGCGGTGGCGCGCGGGGGAGCCGCGGCCGTGGGCGGCCGCGTGCTGCAGAGCGAGCCCGTCGCCCCCCTCGCGGCCCTGGTGTACCGCTGGGTCGCCGAGCACCGCTACCGCATGCCGGGGTCCACCGACGCCTGCCGGGTCCCGCAGCCGGGCGCGACCGCCCGCGGGCCGCGGCACGGGGGAGCGTGACCGTGGGGCTCAGGGTCCTGGACGACCAGCTGGCGGCCGCGCACGCGGTGCTGCCGCCGGAGGTGCTCGCCTACTACGACGCCGGCGCCGGCGCCGAGCACACCCGCGCCGAGAGCGAGCAGGTGTGGAGCCGCTTCCGCCTGCGTCCCCGCGTGCTGCGCGACGTCGGGTCGGTCGACCTGGCCGTCGAGGTCGCGGGGACGGCGCTGCCCCACCCCGTCGGCATCGCCCCGATGGCCTTCCACGCGCTGGCCACCGGCGAGGGCGAGGTGGCCACGGCCGCGGGCGCCTCGCGCAGCGGCGCCCTGCTCGTGCTGTCGACGCGCTCCTCCCGCAGCCTCGAGGACGTCGCGGCCGCCGCCACCGGGCCGTGGTGGTTCCAGGTCTACGTCATGAAGGACCGCGCGCTGACCGAGGCGCTGGTGCGCCGGGCCGCCGCGGCCGGCGCCAGCGCGCTCGTGCTCACCGGGGACACCCCCTACGTGGGGCTCAAGCGCCGGGTGGACGGCGTGCGCCTGTCGGTCCCCGACGACCACTTCCTGGTCAACCTCGCCGCGCACGCCGTGCCCGGCCAGGCGCCCGAGGCGCAGCGCGCGGCGGCCGAGCAGGACCCGACGATCGACCTGGCGACCATCGCCTGGCTGCACGAGGTGTCCGGTCTGCCGGTGCTGGTCAAGGGCGTGCTCCGCGGGGACGACGCACTCGCCTGCCTGCAGGCGGGGGCGGCGGGGGTCGTGGTCTCCAACCACGGCGGCCGCCAGCTCGACCGCTCCCTGCCCAGCGCCCTGGCGCTGGCGGAGGTGGCAGGAGCGGTGGCCGGGAGGGGCGCCGTCCTCGTCGACGGCGGCATCCGCTCCGGGCTGGACGCCCTCGTGGCCCTCGGCCTCGGGGCCGACGCGGTGCTGCTGGGGCGCCCGGTGCTGTGGGCCCTGGCCGCCGGGGGCGCCGACGGCGTCGCGGCGTGCGTGGACGCCGTCCGCGCCGACCTCGCCCACGTCCTGGCGCTGTCCGGCAGCCGCTCGGTCCGCGGGGTCGCGCACGAGGGGCTCGTCGTCCCGCCGGTCTGAGCTCAGGCCGGGGCGCGGGTGCCGGTGACCACGGCGGCAGGACGCCTGCGGCCCGGCAGGGCGGGTGCCTCGAAGAGCCAGGAGACGAGCGGGCGGTGCCGCAGCAGGGCCAGCGCGGTCGCCAGGACGAGGGCCACGACCGTGTTGAGCACGACCAGCGCCGGGACGTCGGGCGCGGTCGCCGCGCCCGCGGCCAGGGTGACGACGGCAGCGGTCGCGGGGTAGTGGACCACGTAGTAGACGAGCGAGTTCCGGCCGACGAAGCGCACCGGGCGCAGGGCGCGCAGGTGCGCCGTGCGCCGGGCCGCCCGGGTGAGGAGCACGATGCCCGCGAGGGTGAGCAGGCACGAGCGGGGCCCGTAGGCCGAGCCCAGGGGAGTGGGGACGTGGGCCACCACGACGGCGACCGCTCCCACCAGCGCCCAGGGAGAGCGCACCAGCCACGACCAGGCGCGCCCGTGATGGGCCGCCAGGTGCCCGGTCATGAACAGCGCGAACAGGTAGGGCCCGCGCTCGAGGTAGCGGTCGCCGTCCGGTGCGAGGAAGGCGGCCACCAGCGCCACGACCACCACCGCCACCACGGGCACCGGCCGCAGCACCCAGGCGAGGGCGTAGTAGGCGGCGAGGTACAGGAGGAACCACAGGTAGCTGCCGCCGAGCAGGAACCCCGGCACGGACCACACCGGCCACGACAGGGCGCCGAACAGGACGACCCAGACCAGGTAGGGCCACAGGAGGTTGCGCCACTTCCCGACGGCGTAGCGACGGGCGCCCTTGCGCAGCGCCGGCCCCAGCAGCATCCCCGACAGGAACATGAGCGTCGGGATCCGGAAGGGCGCCAGCGCGTCGTTCGCGTCGTCCACCCAGCCGGGCGGGATGGGACCGCCGTAGTCGTCGACGAGCACCACGGAGTGGTGGACGACGATGAGGAGCGCCGCGAGCCCGCGCACGACGTCCATCCACAGCTCCCGCTCGCGCCGGTCGCTGGGAGCGGGGGCTGTGACGGGACCGGAGATCACGCGCCCATGCTGCCACGACCCTCGGGTGACCCGAGAGTCGTGGCAGCCGTCAGGCCGGGAAGCGGGCGTCCTGGGCGGCACGCAGCTCGTCGACCACGCGCCCGGTCGGCAGCTCGACCTGGTCGAGGGTGATGACGTCGTCCTTGCGGACGTCGACCAGCAGCCGGGCGCCCTCGGCCAGCCCCAGCGGCAGCAGCCGCTGCGCGCGGGCCACCGGCGCGGCCTCGGCCTGCCCGTAGGAGTGGTAGCCGCCCAGCCCGTCGATGACCGTGCCGGCCGCGAGGTCGGTCTTGGCGGTGGTCAGCACCTCGACCATCGGCCCGCCCTCGGCGACGAGCGCCGCGTCGCCGAAGTCGACCGCCCGCACCACGGTGTTCGGCA
>Ga0210040_10000549_pt1 | contig 62690 bp, 60 predicted proteins | sample CryGeyCG12114_NA_FD_185462 | JGI IMG/M metagenome (GOLD analysis project Ga0210040, IMG submission 185462) | Groundwater microbial communities from aquifer - Crystal Geyser CG19_WC_8/21/14_NA (SPAdes) (version 2) | ecosystem: Environmental > Aquatic > Deep subsurface > Groundwater | place: USA...
CACCACCGCCATGCCCGTACGCAGCGATCTGCGCAACGTCGCCATCGTGGCCCACGTCGACCACGGCAAGACCACCCTCGTGGACGCCATGCTGTGGCAGTCCGGGGCCTTCCGCGCCAACCAGGACGTCAACAACCGCGTGATGGACTCGATGGACCTCGAGCGCGAGAAGGGCATCACGATCCTCGCGAAGAACACCGCCGTGCTGCACCACGCGCCGGACGGCCAGAACGTCATCATCAACATCATCGACACCCCCGGCCACGCCGACTTCGGCGGCGAGGTGGAGCGCGGGCTCGAGATGGTCGACGGCGTCGTGCTGCTGGTGGACGCCTCCGAGGGGCCGCTGCCCCAGACCCGGTTCGTGCTGCGCAAGGCGCTGGCCAAGAACCTGCCGATCATCGTGGTGGTCAACAAGGTCGACCGGCCCGACGCCCGGATCACCGAGGTCGTCGAGGAGACGTACGAGCTGTTCCTCGACCTGCTCGAGGACGCCGACACCGACGTGCTGGACTTCCCCGTCGTGTACGCCTCGGCCAAGGCGGGTCGCGCCTCGCTCACCGCGCCGGCCAACGGCGAGATGCCCGACGCGGAGGACCTGGGCCCGCTGTTCGCGACCATCCTCAGCGCCGTCCCCGCCCCCGAGTACGAGGAGGGCGCGGTCCTCCAGGCCCACGTCACCAACCTCGACGCCTCCCCCTACCTCGGCCGGCTCGCGCTGTGCCGGGTGTTCGCGGGCGAGATGCGGCGCAACCAGGTCGTCGCCTGGTGCAAGCAGGACGGCACGATCCAGAACATCAAGCTCACGGAGATGCTGATCACCGAGGCGCTCGACCGCGTCCCGGCCGACATCGCCCGGCCGGGTGACATCATCGCGATCGCGGGCATCCCCGACATCACCATCGGCGAGACGCTGTCGGACCCCGCGAACCCGAAGCCGCTCCCGCTGATCACCGTCGACCAGCCCTCGATCTCCATGACGATCGGCATCAACACCTCCCCGCTGGCCGGCAAGTCGGGGAAGATGCTGACCGCCCGCCTCGTGCGCAACCGGCTGGACGCCGAGCTCATCGGCAACGTGTCGATCAAGGTCTTCCCGACCGAGCGGCCCGACACCTGGGAGGTCCAGGGCCGTGGCGAGCTGCAGCTCGCGATCCTCGTCGAGATGATGCGCCGCGAGGGCTTCGAGCTGACCGTCGGCAAGCCCCAGGTCGTCACCCGCGAGATCGACGGCAAGATCCACGAGCCGGTCGAGCGGCTGACCATCGACGCCCCCGAGGACTACGTCGGCGTGGTCACCCAGCTCATGGGCCTGCGCCGCGGCCGGCTCGAGCAGATGATCAACCACGGCACCGGCTGGGTCCGCATGGAGTACCTGGTTCCCGCCCGCGGCCTGATCGGCTTCCGGACCGAGTTCCTCACCGAGACCCGCGGCACCGGCATGATGCACCACGTCTTCGAGACGTACGAGCCCTGGCACGGCGAGCTGCGCACCCGCCCGAACGGCTCGCTGGTCTCCGACCGCAGCGGCGTCGTGACCGCGTACGCGTCGTTCAGCCTGCAGGAGCGGGGCACCCTCTTCGTCGGTCCGACCACCGAGGTCTACGAGGGCATGATCGTCGGCGAGAACGCCCGCTCCGACGACATGGACGTCAACATCACCCGCGAGAAGAAGCTCACCAACGTGCGCTCCTCCACCGGGGACGAGCTGGAGCGGCTGATCCCGCCGAAGAACATGGCCATGGAGCAGGCGCTCGAGTTCTGCCGCGGCGACGAGTGCATCGAGGTCACCCCCGCCGCCGTCCGCATCCGCAAGGTCGTGCTCAACGCAGGCGAGCGTTCCCGCACCCGGTCGCGCGCCAAGAACGCCTGACCGAGCCCCGGCCCGCGGTCGTCGACCGCGGGCGGGCGCTCAGCGCAGGGAGCCCACCCCGAGCCCGACGGGTCAGCTCCCGGTCCCGGGACCCTCGCTCGCGCCGGCCTCCGGGGTGCCGGTCGAGGGCTCGTTCTGCGCCACCGTGTTCTCGGCCACCGTGTTCTCGGCGACCGTGTTCTGAGGTACGGCAGGCGCGGTCGGGGTCGTCTTCTTCGCCGCGGCGGGCGCCTTCTTGGCGGGGGCCTTCTTCGCCGCGGTCCTGGCCGGCGGAACCTTCTTCCCCGGGGCCTTCTTGGCGGCCTCCTGCGCGAGGGCCTGGGCCGGACTGACCTCGTCGTCGTCCGACGGGGCCTCGCTCGACGCGGCGGCCGCAGCCGCCCGGGCGGCCCGGGTCGCGCTCTCCGGGGTCACCTCGTCGGCGGCCGGGGTCGCCGTACGGGCCCGGGCGGCACGGCCGGTCACGTTGCGGCGCACCTCGGTGACCGCCTCCTGCGCCTGGTCGACCAGCGGCTGCACGGCCTCCGCCGCCTCGTCCACGTTGTCCTCGGCGGTCCGCCGGGCCTGGCGCGCCGCCGTACGCGCGTCGCCGACCCGGTCGTCCACCACCCGCTTGCCGCGCCCGGCGAGCGAGCTGTAGGTGTCCCCGGCCTGGGCCAGCAGCTCCTCGGTCTGGCGCTGCAGCTCCGCGAGCCGGACCCGGGTCGTCTCGGGCAGGGCGCGGAACTGCTCGGGCAACGTCGAGAGGAACTCGCGCAGCTCGTCGGCGTTCACGCGGGCCTGCTCGACGCGTTCGAGCCGCCGGTCCCGGATCTCGGCCAGGCGCTCCTCGGCCCTGCGCTGACGGGCGGCGACGGACTCGCGGAACACGTCGGCGATGACGTCGGCCAGACCGGCGACGGCGTAGAACGGGGTGAGGTCGGAATCGTCGGGCTTGGGCATGGTGCTCCTTGGGTGGTGGTCGACCGCGGGATCAACCGGCGGCGGGCTCGGGTGCGGGGTCGGGCAGGCTCGCCGCGTCCTCGGCGACGAAGCTGCGGTAGACGTCGAGCAGCACCTGCTTGTGCCGCTCGCTGATCGAGGTGTCGGCCAGCAGGGCCATCTCGACGCTGCTCGCCGTGTGGTCGTCGGGGTCGAGGATCCCGGCACGGACGTAGAGCGACTCGGCCGAGACCCGCAGCGCCTTCGACAGCTGCTGCAGGACCTCGGCCGACGGACGACGCAGCCCACGCTCGATCTGGCTGAGGTACGGGTTGGACACCCCCGTCAGCTCGGCGAGCTGGCGCAACGTCAGCTCGGCCGCCCGCCGCCGGTCGGCGATGTACTCGCCCACCGATCCGAGCGTGCTGGTCCGTCGCGTCACACCTCCAGCATGCTTGCAGAAGCAAGCAGAAGCAAGCAGAAGCAGCGGTGCTCGCTGCCTCCGGTCCGCTCCGGCGTCGGTCAGGCGGACCGACGCCGACGGACGCGCCTCCGCCTGGACGACCGGACGAGCACGACAGCGCTTCTTCGTCGTGCTCGGGAGGGAGGAAGGCGGAGGCTTCGAGCGTCCGGCGCGCCGTAGCGAAGCGGAGGCAGAATCACCGCACCAGGGTCGACGTCGGGACGCTCGCGGTGATCAGGGTGCCGTCGGGGCGCCGCTCCCCGCCGCGGGCGCCGAGGGGGCCGTGCAGGCGCGGGCCCTGGTCCTCGAGCGGGACCCAGACCTTCGCCGCGGCCGTGACCACGAAGCGTTGGCCGCGGACGCTGAGCTCGACCTGGCCGCCCGCCAGCACCGTGAAGCCGATGCGGCCGGCCTCGAGGTCGACCTGCACCCGGGTGCCACGAACGGTCAGCTGGAAGCGCAGGCCGGCCCAGTCGTCCGGCAACCGCGGGTCGAAGGTGATCACGCCGTTGTAGTCGCGCATCCCGGCGAAGCCGTAGACGAGCATGTTCCACACCCCGCCGGTGGAGGCCACGTGGACGCCGTCGCTGGTGTTGCCGTGCAGGTTGGCCAGGTCGACGTAGAGCGAGTTCTGGAAGTAGCGCAAAGCCAGGTCGGCGTAGCCGACCTCCGCGGCGACGATGGACTGCACGACCCCGGACAACGTCGAGTCACCGGTGGTGATCGGGTCGTAGTACTCGAAGTCGACGCGCTTCTGCTCGGCGGTGAAGTGGTCGCCCTGCAGGAACAGCGCCAGCACGACGTCCGCCTGCTTGAGCACCTGGAAGCGGTAGATCACCAGCGGGTGGTAGTGCAGCATCAGCGGGCGCTGCTCCATCGGGGTGCGGGCGAGGTCCCACACCTCACGGTCGAGGAAGAGCGAGTCCTGCGGGTTGATCCCGGTCACGGGGTCGAACAGGATCGTCATGGCCCGTGCGGCCGCGGTCCACTCGGCCGCTTCGCCGACGCCGATCCTGAGCCGCTCGACGGCGCGCTCGTACGCCTCCGGGGCCTCGGTCCGCATCCAGCCGAGCGTCCACGCCGCCTGGTCCAGGTTGAAGCGGGCCATGACGTTGGTGAACAGGTTGTCGTTCACCACGGTCGTGTACTCGTCCGGACCGGTGACGCCGTGGATGTGGAAGCTGCGGCGGCCGTCGCCGTTCTCGCGCCAGAAGCCCAGGTCGGCCCACAGACGCGCGGTCTCGACGAGGATGTCGATGCCCTCACGGTTCATGAAGTCGTGGTCACCGCTGGCGGCCACGTACTTGCACAGCGCGAAGGCCACGTCGGCGTCGATGTGGTACTGCGCCGTCCCGGCGGCGTAGTAGGCCGAGGCCTCCGAGCCGTTGATCGTCCGCCAGGGGTAGAGCGCGCCGGCCTGGGCGAGCTCCCCCGCCCGGACGCGCGCCGCGTCCAGCAGCTTGTAGCGGAACCGCATCGCGCTGCGCGCCATCTCCGGCGAGGTGTAGGTGAGGAAGGGCAGGACGTAGATCTCGGTGTCCCAGAAGTAGTGACCGCTGTAGCCCGAGCCCGTGACGCCCTTGGCGGGCACGCCGGACTGCTCGGCCCGCGCGGCCGCCTGGGCGATCTGGAACAGGTTCCAGCGGATCGCCTGCTGCAGCTCCGGCTGGCCGGCGACCAGGACGTCGGAACGTTCCCAGTACGCGTCCAGCCACTGGCGCTGCGACGCGAGCTCGCGGTCCACCCCGTGCCCGGCGACCCGGTCCAGGACCCGGCGGCACCGGTCGTTCAGCTCGCGGACCGGCACCCCGCGCGACGTGTGGTAGGTGACCGTCTTGATCACCGTGATCGTCTGCCCGCGCGAGGCCGCGACCCGGTAGACCATCTTGCCGGTGTCCTCGTCGGCGCTGATGTGCTCGGTGTACGCGTTCTCGGTGATGATCTGGTGGTCGACCCCGACGGCGAGCGTCATGCCGGAGTGGGCGCAGCGGTAGCCCATCATCAGCCGGGAGCCGTCGGCCGAGTGCGTCTGCGGCTCGAGCACCCGCTCGTGGAAGCCCTCGCCCTTGCGCGGGTCCGCCAGGTTCCCCTCGCCCATCGCCGCCGAGCGCACGTGGTACTCGTCGCGCCCGTCCTGGCGGTTCAGCGTCTGGCTCGAGATCACCACGGGCGCGCTGTCGTCGAGCATGGTGACCTCGAAGGTCATGATCGCGAGGTGGCGCTGGGTGAGGCTCACCATCCGGCGCGAGGTGACCTGGACGCGCTTGCCGGCCGGGGTCCGCCAGATGATGTCGCGGGAGAGCACCCCGTTGCGGAAGTCGAGGGTGCGGTCGTAGCACTCCAGGTCCGCCACCGACAGCAGCAGCGGCTCGTCGTCGACGTAGAGCTTGATCGTCTTGTTGTCGGGGACGTTGACGATGGTCTGACCCACGCGGGCGAACCCGAACGCCTCCTCCGCGTGCCGGATCGGCCACGTCTCGTGGAAGCCGTTGATGAACGTCCCGTGCGCGTAGGTCTCGCGCCCCTCCTCGACGTTCCCGCGCATGCCCAGGTAGCCGTTGCCGACGGCGAAGAGCGTCTCGGTGACCCCGAGGTCCTCCGTGCCGTAGACGACCTCGCTCAGGCTCCAGTCCCGCACCGGGAAGCGGACCCGGTCGAGCGGGTCGGCGTGGTGCGGCGGCGTGTCCTCGTGCGAACCCCTCATCACTGCTCGACCAGCTCGGAGAGGTCGGTGACGACGCGGTCCGCGCCGGCGTCGGCGAGCTTGTCCGCGCCCACCCCCCGGTCGACCCCGACCACCAGCCCGAACCCGCCCGCGTGCCCGGCACTCACGCCGGAGACGGCGTCCTCGAAGACCACCGCACGTTCCGGGTCGACCCCGAGCCGGCGGGCGGCCGAGAGGAACGTGTCGGGCGCGGGCTTGCCGGGCAGCCCGGCGTCGGCGGCGACCTGGCCGTCGACCACGACGTCGAAGCGGTCGGCGAGGCCGGCCGCCTCGAGCACCGCCGGTGCGTTGCGCGACGAGGACACCACCGCGACCTGCGTCCCCTTGGCGGCCAGGTGGTCGAGCAGCTCGACCGAGCCGGCGTACGGCTCCACGCCCTCGTCCGCGAGGGCGGCGGCGAAGAAGTCGTTCTTGCGGTTCCCCAGACCGCAGACGGTCTCGCGCTCCGACGTGTCGGAGGACTCGCCCTCGGGCAGGGTGATGTCGCGGGAGGCGAGGAAGTCGCGGACCCCGTCGTAGCGTGGCTTGCCGTCGATGAAGTCGAAGTAGTCCGCCTCGACGTACGGGCGGCCGGTCTCACCTCGCCGCGTCAGGTAGTCGGTGAACAGGTCCCGCCAGGCCCGCATGTGCACCTCGGCCGTCGGCGTCAGGACCCCGTCAAGGTCGAAGAGCGCCGCGTCGTAGTCGTCCCAGTCCACGAGCGACAACCTTAAGCCGGATTGTCCGGACTTTGTCCTTTGTCCTCGCTTCGCCCGGACGCGGACCGCGCTCTGACCCGATGCCTCTCTCCAGGCACCGGCGCGCGAGCCGGCCGTGGTCGGGCGGAGGCGGGTCGCCTCGACGGGCCTAGGGTCTGCGTGTGGATAGCCCGTTCGACACCGATCCTGTCCTCGTCGAGGTCGTCCGCGACGGCCTGGTGGAGAGCGTGCACCACGGTCGCGTCGCGGTCACCGGTCCGGACGGGTCCCTGGTCGCGTCGCTCGGCGACCCGGGCGCCCTGGTCTACCCGCGCAGCGCGAGCAAGCCGCTGCAGGCGGTCGGCATGGTGCGGGCCGGGCTCGACCTCGACGGCGAGCTCCTGGCGCTGGTCTGCGCGTCGCACTCGGGTGAACCGTTCCACCTCGAGGCGGCGGCCCGGGTCCTGGCCCTGGCCGGGCTGGACGAGAACGCCCTGCAGGACCCTCCCGACTGGCCCCTGGACGAGATCGCCAAGGAGGAGCTCCTCCGCACCGGCGGCCGGCAGAGCCGGCTGGCCATGAACTGCTCCGGCAAGCACGCCGGGATGCTGCTCACGGCCGTGCAGACCGGGGCGGACCCCGGCACCTACCTCGACCCGGCGCACCCCGTGCAGCGGGCCATCGAGGACGCGCTGGCCGACCTGACCCGCGAGACGCCGACGGGCCCGGCGGTGGACGGCTGCGGCGCACCGCTGTGGGCCGTCTCCCTGACCGGCCTGGCCCGGGCCTTCGGCCGGCTCGCGCTCGGGAATCAGCAGGCCGAGGACCGCGTCGCCTCAGCCGTACGGACGCACCCCGAGCTCGTGTCCGGCACCCGTCGCGACGAGCTGGCGCTGCACCGTGGGGTGCCGGGGATCGTGGCCAAGGCGGGCGCGGAGTCCGTCTACGCCGTGGGTCTGCCGGACGGCCGCGGGGTGGCGATCAAGATCGACGACGGCGGCACCCGTGCGCGCCCCGTCGCCATGGCAGCGGTGCTGCAGCGCATCGGGCTCGTGGCGGACGTGCTGGCCGCTCAGGCGAGCGTGCCCGTGCTCGGCGGTGGTCAGCCCGTGGGCGAGGTCCGGCCCTACGCCCCGACCCTGTCCAGGATCGGGGCGTAGCAGCGGGCGGCAGCAGGCCTGCCGCCGACGGACTACTTCTTCTTGCTCTTCGACTTCTTGTCGTCGGACTTGCTCTTGCTCTTCTTGTCCGACTTCTTGTCCAGCTTCTTGTCGGACTTCTTCTCGGCCTTCTTGTCGGAGGCCTTCCCCGACTTCTTGTCGCCCTTCGCCGACTTGTCGGCCTTCGCCGACGTGCTCGGGCCGGCCGAGCCCGTGGGCTCGGCGGCGGGGACGCTCGCGGCCAGGACGGACGCCTCCAGGCTGGCCAGACGCTTCTCCGCGTCGGTGACTGCGCGGCGGAGGGCCTGCAGCTGCTCGGCCTGCTCGTCGACCTGGTTGTCGATCTCGGTGATGACGTCGCTCACCGGGGTGTCGATCGCAGGACGGGCGGCGGGAGTCGGTGTGCCGCCCTCAGGACGGCGGCTCAGCCGCTCGGCGGCCTCGGCCGGCAGGGCCTGCTTGTTGTTCGGCGCGTCGAGCGGCGAGTCCGGGGTCTCGGCACCGGACTGGGGCGTCGGGGCCGGCGTGGTCCCGGGCGCCTTCCGGGCCGTCGCGGTCCGCGGCGTCGTGGGACGCGCGGGCGCCTTGCGCGTGGCCGCAGCGGTGCCCGTGGTGCCGGTCCTGCGCGGGGTGGCCGCCTTGCGGGGGGTCGCCGCCTTGCGGGGCGTCGCCGTCTTGCGCGGGGTGGTGGTCTTGCGGGCCGCCGGCGGAGCGACGGCGGGCGGGGTCTCGGCGTCCGCGCCGGTGTCGCCGGGCGTCACGCTGGACGGGTCGGAGGGCGAAGGCGCCGGCTGGTCGGCCGCTGCCTCCACGGGGGCGTCGGTGGCGACGTCAGGGGTGGGTTCGGTCATGGGCGTTCCTTCGCTGGTCAGGGAGGGTGGGCCGGCGCGCCGCCGACCGCAGAAGTGTCGGGAGACGACTCAGCCGCCACCGAGGTGGCGGCTGAGACGAGGACCCGTGCTACTTGAAGGCGTCCTTGACGTCACCGGCAGCGTCCTTGACGTGCTCGCCGGCCTGCTTGGTCTGGCCCGAGGCCTGGTCAGCCTGACCCTCGGCCTGGAGCGACTCGTTGTCGGTCGCGTCGCCGGCGGCCTGCTTGGCCTTGCCGCCGAGCTCTTCGGCCTTGTTCTTGATCTTGTCTCCGAGCGCCATGTGGCTCTCCCTTCGTCGACACTGTTGCGCTCAGGTTACGCCCGGCACCTGTGCCCTCAGAGGGGCGGGATCAACGCGTCCCGAGGCGGGGCCGGACGTGCAGCCCGACCTCCGGGTCGACCAGCGGCTCCTGCGCGGCCGGGATGCCGTCGGCCAGGAGGGTGGCCTCGACCGGGACGCTCCGCTTGACCAGGCCGAGCGCGACCGCGCCCAGCTCGTGGTGCCGTGCCGAGCTGCCGACGAAGCCGACCGCGCGACCGTCCAGGGTGAGCGGGGCACCGGGTGCGGGGAGCCGTTCCTCGGTGCCGTCGAGCAGCAGCAGCACCAGCCGGCGCGGCGGACGACCGAGGGTGTGCACGCGCGCCACGGTCTCCTGGCCCCGGTAGCAGCCCTTGTCGAGGTGGACCGCGACGCCGATGAGGCCGGCCTCGTTCGGGATGGTGCGGACGTCGGTGTCGACCCCGGTCCGCGGGACGCCCGCCGCGATGCGCCGCGCCTCGTACGCCCACGTCCCCGCCCGCGGCCCGTCGCCCAGGGCGACGTCCAGCTGGTCACGGGGGACGAACAGCTCGACGCCGTCGAGCGAGTCGGCGGCCCGACGGGTGACGAGCGCGGACGGCTCGGTCGTCTGGGGGTCGGCGCTCCAGACGACGGCGACGGAGTCCGTGAGGTCGGCGACCTCCACCCGCATCATGAAGCGCATCGAGTCGAGCCAGGCGACGGCGGTCGCTGCGGCCCCCGGCTCGGTGTGGGCCCAGAACGACGTGCCGTCGTCCACGCCGTAGAGGGCGTGCTCGAGGTGGCCCTGGGGAGAGAGGACCAGGACGGTCGTCCCCTGCCCCGGCCGGAGGTCCAGCAGGTGCTGCGTGGTCAGCGAGTGGAGCCAGGTGAGCCGGTCGGGACCCGTCACGCGCAGGACACCGCGGTGGGAGAGGTCGACCCGTCCCACGCCACGGTCCAGCGCGCGCTGCTCGCGCACCGGGTCCCCGTAGTGCCACGGAACTCCGGCGTCCGGTCCCTCCTCGGCCACGACGGGACTGGGTCGGCGCTCGTCGCTCATGCACGGTCAGCGTCCCGGAACGGGCGTTTCTTCCCGGTGGGCGGATGTCAGGAGCGCCAGCGACGGAACCCGAGGCGGGCGTGCGGGGTCGTCCCCCCTCACGACTCAGACGCGACGGAGCCGGGCCCAGAGGTGGTTCTGCAACGGGTGGCCGCCGGCCGCCTTGTCGAACGTCCACAGCAGGTCGCCCTCGACCAGCCCGTAGAGCCGCTGGCCCGCCGTGTACTCGTCGGCGCTGGCCGTACGGACCACGGCGTCGGTGGTCAGCTCGATCTTGGCGCCGGTGATCTTGCCGTACCAGACCTCCGCGTAGCCGCTGGGGTGGCACATCACGACCTCGAGGGACTCGTCCGCCTGCGGGCGCCAGAAACCGGTCTCCATCGAGAGCGGCCGGACGGCCTTGCCCTCCCCGTCGACCTCGAAGGTCTGGGACAGGTAGTGCAGGAAGTCGCCACCGTTGTGGGCGAAGTCGATCTGCTGACCGAAGTCGAACTCCTCGGTGCCCGGGTAGACGCCCTTGCCGGTCCCCTCCCAGCGGCCGACGAGCCAGGCCAGGCGGTTGATGGCGGGATTGAGCCCAGCAGGGATCTCGAACGGCATCGGATCAGCCTAGTGGTGTGGTGCCGAGGTCTCGTGACGCTCGGCGGCGGTCAGGTGCGTACATCGCCAGACCTTCGAGGGACGCGTACCGGGCGCATCTCGGCCTGAGAAGGACGCTGCGAGGTGCCTGGCTGGGCGTCGCGAAGTGCCACGAGACCTCGGCACCGCGCCACCAGCCAGGCGCATAGCGTGGCCACGTGCCGAACCGTTACGTCATCGTCGGAGCCGGAGCCATCGGGGGCGCGGTCGGAGGTCGGTTGCACCAGGCCGGTCGGGCCGTCGTCCTCGTCGCCCGCGGCGGGCACCTGGACGTGCTGCGCCGCGACGGTCTGCGGCTGCGGACTCCGGACGAGGACGTCCGGCTCGACGTCGACGTGGTCGGCGGACCCGACGAGCTGGAGCTGACGCCCTCGGACGTGCTCGTCTTCGCCACCAAGACCCAGCAGGTCGACGCGGCGCTGCGGACCTGGGCCGACGTCGACGTCCACGCCGACGGCCGTGTCGTCGGGACGGCGGGCGCGCTGCTGCCCGTGCTGACGGCGCTCAACGGGGTCGCAGCGGAGCCGATGGCGCTGCGCTACTTCGCCCGGGTGGTCGGGGTCTGCGTCTGGATGCCGTCGGTGCACCTCACGCCCGGCGAGGTGATCATCCGGGGCGGCCCGCGTTCGGGGATGCTGCACCTCGGCTCGGTGCCGTCCGGGCGGGAGCGTGACCTGCTGGCCGACGTCAGCGCGGACCTCGTCGCCGCGAACTTCGACGCCCCGCTGCCCGACGACGTCATGCCGTGGAAGTACCGCAAGCTCATCTCGAACCTCGCCAACGGCCTGCAGGCGCTGATCGGCCCGGGCGGCGGGTCGAAGGATCTCGCGACCGCTCTGGAGCGCGAGGCCCGCGACGTGCTCGCCGCCGCCGGTGTCTCGGTGACGCCGGACGCCGAGGAGGCCGCGGCGCGGTCCGCCGGATTCTCGATGCACCACGTGCCCGGCGTGCCCGACGACGTCGGCGGCTCGACCTGGCAGTCGCTGCAGCGCGGGACCGGGAACGTCGAGACCGACTACCTGAACGGCGAGATCGCCCGGATCGCCCACGGGCTGGGGCGCGGGGCTCCGCTCAACGCGCGGCTCGCCTCCCTCGTCCGCCAGGCCGCCGGACGTGGCCAGCAGCCCGGCGCCGTCACGGCCGCCGAGGTCGCCGAGGCGCTGGGGCTCTAGCGGGCCGCCGGCCTCGACCGATCAGTAGACGAGCGCCTGCACGCCGGGCTGGAGCACCCGCTCGACGAACGTCGCCGCCCCGGCGATCCGGCAACCGTCGAGGAGGTCGTCCTGGGTCAGCTCGCGCCGCGCCGCGCACTGCGTGCAGACCACCACCGCACCCAGGTCGAGGAGGGGCCCGGCCAGGTCGGACACCGGGGTCGCGTGCTCCAGCCCGAGGTCGGGGCGGGCGTCGCGGACCGCGAACCAGACCGCCTCGCCGGTCAGCCACACGCCGACCTCCGCGCCGGCGGCAAGCGCGGTCGCGGCGACCGTCCAGGCCTGGTTGGCCCGTTCCGGCGCCTCGGCCCCGCAGGTGATCTTGACCATCAGAGGACGTGGGGGGTCGGCCATCCCGCCATTGTGGTGACGGTCGCTAGCCTCGCCGCGTGCGGGTCGTGGTGCAGCGGGCGTCGAGCGCGAGCGTGTCGGTCGACGGCGAGGTCGTCGGGTCGCTGGACCGTCCCGGTCTGGTGGTGCTCGTCGGCGTGACGCACGACGACACCGAGGCCGACGCCTCCCGGCTGGCCGACAAGGTCTGGACGCTCCGGATCCTGCCCGGCGAGCGCTCGGCGGAGGCCGACGCCGCACCGCTGCTGGTGGTCAGCCAGTTCACCCTCTACGCCGACACGCGCAAGGGCCGCCGGCCCTCCTGGAGCGCAGCCGCGCCCCGCCCCGTGAGCGAGCCGCTGGTCGAGGCCTTCGTGGCTGTCCTGCGCGAGCGCGGCGCGCACGTCGAGACGGGCGTCTTCGGGGCGGACATGCAGGTGGCGCTGGTCAACGACGGGCCGATGACCCTGCTGCTCGACTCTGTGTCTTGAGGGGGGACGACCCCCGCACCCCCCGCGCCGCGTTCCCGTCGCTGGCGCTCCGGAAACCCGCTGAGCCAGGATAAGTGAAAGGGCCCGACCCACCGCTGTGGTGACCGGGCCCTTCGCACGCTCAGCCCCTCAGGCGGCGGTGAGCTCCACGTCGACCTCGGCGACGCTCCCGACGGAGGCGATGACCGTACGGTCGGCCTTCGCACCCGGCGCGAGGGTGCGCAGGGTCCAGCGGCCGTCGTGGGCGAAGAACCGGAAGTGCCCGGTGGCCGACGTCGGGACCTCGGCCGTGAACTCGCCGGAGGGGTCCAGCAGCCGGACGTACGCGCCGGCGACAGCCTCGCCGCCCCGCAGCACCCGGCCCTGGATGACGGCCTCCTTGGAGGTGTCGACGCCGGCGATGCTCAGCCCGCCCTTGGTGGCTCCGCACATGTGAATGACCTCGTTCTCGAGAGTGGGTGAAGCGGGAGGGGTGGGTCAGGCCTGGCCGGGCTCGTCGCCGACGGCGACCGGGACACCCACGAGGGAGCCGTACTCGGTCCACGAGCCGTCGTAGTTCTTGACGTTGGCCTGGCCGAGGATCTCGTGCAGGACGAACCAGGTGTGCGCGCTGCGCTCACCGATGCGGCAGTAGGCGATGATGTCGGTCTCGAAGTCGAGGCCGGCGTTGCCGTAGAGCGTCTTGAGGTCCTCCGCCGACTTGAACGTGCCGTCGTCGTTGGCCGCCTTGCTCCACGGGACGTTGACCGCCGTCGGGATGTGGCCGCCGCGCTGCGCCGCCTCCTGCGGGAGGTGGGCCGGGGCCAGCAGCCGACCGGCGAACTCGTCGGGGCTCCGGACGTCGACCAGCGCGTCGGTGCCGATCGCGCCGACGACCTCGTCGCGGAAGGCGCGGATGCTCAGGTCGGGCTCGGCCGCCTCGTAGTGCGTCGCCGGACGCGTGACGGTGTCCGCGGACAACGGGCGGGCGTCGAGCTCCCACTTCTTGCGCCCGCCGTCGAGCAGGCGGACGTCGGAGTGGCCGTACAGCTTGAAGTACCAGTACGCGTACGCGGCGAACCAGTTGTTGTTGCCGCCGTAGAGCACGACGGTGTCGTCGTTGGCGATGCCCCGTTCCGACAGGAGTGCCCCGAACTGCTCACGGTTGACGAAGTCGCGACGGACCGGGTCCTGGAGGTCCTTCTTCCAGTCCAGCTTCACCGCGCCCTCGATGTGACCACCCTCGTAGGCGGTGGTGTCCTCGTCGACCTCGACGAGGACGACGTGGTCGTCGGACCCGTGCTCAGCGACCCAGTCAGCGTCGACGAGAACTTCAGACGTGCTCATGTGCGGATCTCCTGTGCGGTTAGCGGTAGGACAGGCCGGACGCGAGGAGCGTCGGCCGGGTGGGGCTCGAGCGGGTGCGTGGAGGTGTGCGGCGCCGTGGCGGCGCGGGGCTCGGCGGCGCAGCAGTGCTGCGTCCGGCGGAGCCGGTCAGGCACCCAGGGTCAGGGCCGACAGAGGGACGAGCGCATTCGACCGTGGTCGATCGCGCGTCGACGGACCAAGCGGAGTGCCCACGTGGTCGTCATGCTGACCACGGTACGACGGCTCGCGTGCGAGCCGCACTTCCTGTGTCGGATCGCGAGACTCGTGTCCGGATGCTGAGACGGCTCGCGGGGCCGGCGGCCTGGTATCCGCGTGAGGTTGTTCACAGATCGTTCACCTCCGATGGCCTTCGACAGGGCTGCGGACCCGTCATCCACCGGCGAAAGGAGGGAGCACCTCGACGACCGTCGGCCCTTCCAGGGGCCGCCGCACCGAATCGGCCGACGCCGCAACTCCGTCGACCAGGAGGCTGGAAGCCCTGATCACACGGGTGAAGCGCCCGTCGTCGTGCCGTGTGAGGACGGCGTCCACGGCCTCCGCCACAGACCCGGCCTCGACCGACTCCGAGGACGTGCCGGCCGCGGCCCGGGCACCCGCCCAGAAGTTCAGAGTCACCAGTGCCACTGGGATATTGTCCTGCCATGCACCAGGGCAACGCAGTGTCAGCCAGGGTGCGGTCCGGCCGGTCCTGACCACCACGCTGAGGAGACCCTCGATGGCCACTCTGCTCCTGCTGACCAACGACATGCACGCCTCCGCGGAGATCCTGCCCGCGCTCGAGCTGCTGCCCCACCAGGTGAAGGTCGCCCAGGCCGAGGCCACCGCGCTGCTGGACGCCCCGGCCGCCGACGTCATCCTGCTCGACGCCCGGCGCGACCTCGCCGGCGCCCGCTCGCTCTGCCGCCTGATCGAGACGACGGGCAAGGAGTCACCCCTGCTGGTCATCGCCAGCGAGGGTGGTCTCGCCGCCCTGAGCTCCGACTGGGGCTTCGACGACCTGTTGCTGGCCACGGCCGGACCCGCCGAGGTCGACGTCCGCCTCCGGCTCGCCATGACGCCGGTGTCCCACGGCGGCGTCGACCCGCTCATCCAGACCGGCAACATCGTCATCGACGAGGCCGGCTACAGCGCGAAGCTCAACGGCGTCCAGCTCGACCTCACCTACACCGAGTTCGAGCTGCTGAAGTACCTCGCGCAGCACCCGGGCCGGGTGTTCAGCCGTCAGCAGCTGCTCAGCGACGTGTGGGGCTACGACTACTACGGGGGCACGCGCACGGTCGACGTGCACGTCCGGCGCCTGCGGGCCAAGCTCGGCCCCGAGTACGAGTCGGTCATCGGCACCGTGCGCAACGTCGGCTACCGCTTCGTCACCCCGGCCGACGAGCCCGGCCGCGAGGCCAACCGCGTCTCCGCGGGCTGACCGCCTGCGGCCTCGCTGCGGAGCGGTCTGACCCGGGCGTCAGTCCTCGTGCCTGGAGCGTTCGATCCGGGCCGAGAGCCGACGGACGTGGGTCGGGATGGTGCCGGGCGGACCCTCCTTGCGGAGGTGCTGCACCGCGCCCAGCACCTGGGCTCCGATCAGCGGGACCAGCGCGAGGGTCGACCAGTTGGCCACCGCGCCGGCGAAGGCGACGTCGCGGCTCGCCGCGATCCCGGCGAAGATGCCGACCACCACGACCGGGTACGAGATGACGTGCACGACCCAGGAGAAGCGCTCGGCGACCATGGCCGAGGGGTCCACCCGCCAGAGGTTCCACGCGCGCAGCCAGAGCCGCTGCTGGACCACGCACAGCGCGCCGAGGACCCCCGCGCAGACCAGCAGCGTGATGATCCAGGGCACCGCCGTCGTCGTGGTGACGCCGCGGCTCGCCGCGGTGAGCGCCAGGAGCGCGCAGATGATCGCGAGCGTGGCCAGGACCGACCCGACGGCCACGAGCATCGCGTTGCGCTGGGCGCTCGCGACCAGGAGGTCGCCGTCGTCGTCCGCCCTGCCGCCGTTCGCCACGGCGGTCAGGATAGGTGCTCGGCCAGACCGGCCGGCCGCGTAGCGTGACGCCATGACCGGGCCGGAAGTCGTACGGATCACCAGCGACCCGGACCCCGACCTGCTCGCCCGGGTCGGTGCACTGCTGGACGCCGCCGTCGCCGAGGACCCTGGGCCGCCGCTCAACGAGGCCGCGGTGCTGGCCCTCAAGCACCCGGACCGCAGCGACGCCGACCACCTGGTCGCCATCGACGAGACGGGGCCGGTGGGGTACGCCCAGCTCGCGGCCGACGGGACCGGGCAGCTGGTCGTCGACCCGCGTGCCCGCCGGCGCGGGACCGGGCGGCTGCTGATGGAGTCGCTCCTCGACGCCGCCCGCCGCCACGGGGTGCAGCTGCGCGTGTGGGCCCTCGGCGACGCCCCCGCCGCCTCCGCGCTGGCGGCACGGACCGGCCTGGTGCCGACCCGGACCCTGCTCGTCATGAAGCGTCCCCTGGCCGACCTGCCCGCCCCGGTCGTGCCGGGAGGGATCAGCATCTCGACGTTCCGGGTCGGGGTGGACGAGCAGGCCTGGCTGACCGTGAACGCACGTGCCTTCGCCCACCACCCCGAGCAGGGCTCGATCGACGCCGAGGACCTGGCCGAGCGCATCAACGAGAGCTGGTTCGACCCCTCGGGCTTCTTCCTCGCCCGGGCTTCCGGTGGTACCGACGTCCTCGGCTTCCACTGGACCAAGGAGCACGGCGACGCGCTCGGCGAGGTGTACGTCCTGGGCGTGGACCCCGACGCGCAGGGTCGCGGGCTGGCCAAGGCGCTGCTGCTCACCGGGCTGGCGCACCTGCGCGACCACGGCGACGAGGTCGTCGAGCTCTACGTCGAGGCGGACCAGCCGGGCCCCGTCGGGCTGTACCGCTCCTACGGCTTCACCGAGGCCAGCCGCGACGTCATGTACGCCGGTCCTGGCACCGGTCCCACGTCCACCGACCGGTGAGAGCGTTCACCTGCTCTGGATAGCATCGGGCCTTCCCCAACGAACATGAGGAGTGTGATGGACGTGGTCGACACGGCTGTCCCCAGCCTGGAGACCGACGGAGGCACCATCAACACCGACGGGGCTGACCTCAGCCTCCTCGCTGCCCTGCCCGAGCCGGAGCTGCCCGCCGACCGCTTCCTCGACCGGGAGCTGTCCTGGCTCGCGTTCAACGACCGTGTCCTGGACCTGGCCCGCGACTCCGTCCGCGTGCCGCTGCTGGAGCGGGCGAAGTTCCTGGCGATCTTCGCCTCGAACCTCGACGAGTTCTTCATGGTCCGGGTCGCCGGGCTCAAGCGACGGATCGCCGCGGGGGTGGCCGTCCCCGGGGTCAGCGGGCTGCTGCCCCGCGACCTGCACGCCGCGATCCTCAACCGGACCCGCGAGCTCGTCGAGGAGCAGCACCGCCTGTTCTCCGACGAGATCCGTCCTGCCCTGACGGAGGAGGGCATCGAGCTCCTGCGCTGGGACGAGCTGCGCCCCGAGGAGCGCGAGCGCATGCACGTCCTCTTCGCAGAGCGCATCTTCCCCGTCCTGACACCGCTGGCCGTCGACCCGTCGCACCCGTTCCCCTACATCTCCGGGCTGTCGATCAACCTCGCGGTCCTGGTCAAGAACCCCGACACCGGCGGGCGCCAGTTCGCCCGGGTCAAGGTGCCGACGGTGCTGCCGCGCTTCATGTCGCTCGGCGAAGGTCGTTTCGTCCCGCTCGAGGACGTCATCGCCCGGCACCTCGACCAGCTGTTCAGCGGCATGCAGGTCGTCAGCCACCACGTCTTCCGCGTCACCCGGAACGAGGACGTCGAGGTGGAGGAGGACGACGCCGAGAACCTCCTGGTCGCCCTCGAGCGGGAGCTGCTGCGCCGCAAGGTCGGCCGCCCGCCCGTGCGCCTCGAGGTCGAGGACGACATGGATCCGCGGATGCTGGAGATCCTGACCACCGAGCTCGACATCACCGAGCGCGAGGTGTTCTCGCTGCCGGGCCCGCTGGACCTGCGCGGGCTGTTCTCCCTCACCGACCTCGACCGGGCCGACCTCAAGTACCCGGCCTTCCTGCCCACGACGCACCCGCACCTGGCGGAGGTGGAGACGGCCCAGCCGGCCGACATGTTCGCCGCCATCAAGCAGCGCGACGTGCTGCTGCACCACCCGTACGACTCGTTCGCCACGAGCGTGCAGCGCTTCATCGAGCAGGCGGCCGACGACCCGCAGGTGCTGGCGATCAAGCAGACGCTCTACCGCACCTCGGGCGACTCGCCGATCATCGACGCCCTCATCGAGGCGGCCGAGGCGGGCAAGCAGGTGCTCGCCCTGGTCGAGATCAAGGCCCGCTTCGACGAGCAGGCGAACATCGCGTGGGCCCGCCGGCTGGAACGGCACGGCTGCCACGTCGTCTACGGCGTCGTCGGGCTGAAGACGCACTGCAAGCTGGCCCTCGTCGTGCGCGACGAGCCCGACGGCCTGCGCCGCTACGCCCACATCGGCACCGGGAACTACAACCCCAAGACCGCGCGGTCGTACGAGGACATGGGGCTGCTGACGGCCAACCCGATCGTCACCGACGACATCGGCCGGCTCTTCAACCACCTGTCCGGGATGAGCCAGGAAACCTCGTACAAGCGGCTGCTGGTCGCTCCGCACGGCGTCCGGACCGGGCTGATCGAGCGCATCGAGACCGAGATCGCCCACCACCAAGCGGGCCGCCCGGGCTACATCCGGATCAAGGTCAACTCGCTGGTGGACGAGGGGATCAGCGACGCGCTCTACCGCGCCTCGCAGGCCGGTGTCCCCGTCGACCTCTGGGTGCGCGGGATCTGCACCATCCGGCCCGGCGCCCCCGGGCTGAGCGAGAACATCCGCGTCCGCAGCATCCTCGGCCGGTTCCTCGAGCACAGCCGGCTGTTCTGGTTCGCCAACGGCGGCCAGCCCAGCGTCGGCATCGGCTCGGCCGACCTGATGCACCGCAACCTGGACCGTCGTGTCGAGGTGCTCGCCTCGATCAACTCGTCGGCGCACGTGACGGAGATCGGCGAGCTGTTCGACGTGGCGTTCGACAAGGGCACGGCGTCGTGGAAGCTGCAGCCGGACGGCACCTGGGTCGCGTTCACGACCGACCACGAGGGCAAGCCGCTGCTCGACATGCAGGAGTGGCTGATCAGCACCAAGAGTCGTCGTCGGCTGACCTCGCCACCGCGATGACCGTCTCGGTGATGCGCCAGGGCGGGGTGCAGGTGATCCCCGCCCGGCCGGTGCTGGCCGGTGGCGCGGTCGTCACCCGCCCGCACCCCGTCCGCGGCACCGAGGTCCTGGTCGTGCACCGCAAGCGCTACGACGACTGGTCGCTGCCCAAGGGCAAGGTCGAGAACTCCGAGTCCGTCCCCGCCGCCGCGGTGCGCGAGGTCCTCGAGGAGACCGGCGTGACGGTCCGGCTCGGCGTCCCGCTCGACACGGTCTGCTACGACCTCACCAAGCCCGCCCGGCCGGACCTGTCCAAGCACGGCAAGCTGCTCACCGGCATCAAGAGGGTCAGCTACTGGGGCGCGACCGCGACCCACAGCGTCCGACGTGCACCCGACCACGAGGTCGACGTCGTGTCCTGGCTGCCGGTCCGCGCGGCGCTCGCCCGGCTCTCCTACGCCGCCGACCACTTCCTGCTCGAGCAGTACCTGGAGCAGCCGGTCACCATCCCGCTGGTGATCGTCCGGCACGCCAAGGCGATGGACCGCAAGGACTGGTCCAAGAAGGACACGGCCCGCCCCATCAACGCGCAGGGACGCAAGCAGGCCAAGCTGCTCGTCCCGATGCTGGCGGCGTACGGGGTCGACAAGCTGGTCTCATCCACGGCGGTCCGCTGCCTCAGCACGCTCCAGCCGTACGCGGCCGCCTCGAAGCACAAGGTCGTGACCTACCCCGGGCTCACCGAGGAGGAGGGGTCGGACGACCCGCACGGCGTCGCCAAGATCGTCCGGCGGGTCCGCGCGAGCGCGCTGCGGACCGGCCGGCCGGCGGCGATCTGCGTGCACCGACCCGTGCTGCCGCACATCCTCGAGGCCCTCGACATCGCGCCGGCCACGCTGGTCACGGGTGAGTTCCTCGTCGCGCACCTCACCGAGGACGGCGGCGTGCACGCCCTGGAACGACACCGCGCGCAGGTCTGACGGCTCTGTCTCACTGCCTCCGCTCCGCTCCGGCGCGGCCCGGGCTCAGACGGAGGGCGAAGGCTGGGTCGTGCACCTCGATCTCGGTGACTCGCCCCGGGCCCCGTCAGTCCTGGACGACGAGCCTCTGGTCGCGGACCGTGCGGGCCACCAGCCGGACCGAGAGCCGCTTGAAGGCGTCGTCGACGAACGCGTCGACGACGGCGTCCGCCACCACGAACGCCGTCACCGGGATCTGACCGGAGGCCCAGCCGAGCTGCTCGATCTCGTCGACGCTGACCACGCCGTGGGTCGCGCGGTCGAAGGCGTAGACGGTGACCTCGGTGGACTCGTCCACCGCGATGTCGATGCCGAGGATCGTCCACCGCTCACGGTCGACGCCGGCGAGCTCGTAGAGGCTCGGGGACCCCAGCGTCGGGACCGCGTCCTCCGCCGCTGCGGTGCCCACGTAGTCGCTCCAGCCGGCTGTCGCCGGGCCCAGCACCTGGTGCTCAGTCACCCGCGGATCGTGGCAGCGCCGGGTGAACGCCCGCCCAACACCGCCCGACCGGTACGTGACCGTCGTCCGTCGTCAGGCGGGCACCAGGGAGGACCGGACGGCGCGGCCCACGTCGGGGTTGTCGGTGAAGAAGTCGTCCATGCCCGCGTCGAGGAACGTGGCGATCTCCCCCGCGAGGTCGCCGACGCCGTCGAGGTCGTCGCTGTCGCGGAGCTCCAGCGGCAGGTACCGGTTCTCCCGCCGGAACGTCCAGCCCGTGACGCTCAGGCCGGCCTCGTGGGCGTCGCGCACGACCGGGCTCGGCTCGAGCAGCCGGCCGTCGGCGTCGCGCGGGATGATCAGGTCCTTGTGCAGCCCGACGTGGTCGGCGTACTTCTTGATCTCCGCGAGCTCGCGCGGGCTCATGAGGTCGGCGTACGTGCGGGGGTCGCGCGCGAGGCGCAGGTCCCACGGCGCGCCGTTCACGTGGGCGACCTGCATCAGCGGGAGGTCGGTCCGCTGCGCGAGCGCACGGAGGTTCGAGGTCTCGAAGCTCTGGATCACGACCGGGTCGTCGCGGTGGCTCCAGCCGTGCGCCCCGAGCGCCTCGACCAGCAGCTGCTCCAGCGGCAGGCCGATGGAGCGGAAGTAGGTCGGGTGCTTGGTCTCCGGCGCGACGCCCACCGGACGGCCGTCCACGGTGGTCGACCGCCGGGCGAGGGCGAGCACCTCGTCGAGGGTGAGGACGGCCTCCCCCTGGTACGCGGTGTTCTGCGGACGGAGCTGCGGCTGCGGCTCGCGGGCCCGCAGGGTCTTGAGCTCGGCGAGCGTGAGGTCCTCGGTGAACCAGCCCGTCACCTCGCGCCCGTCGATCGTCTTGGTCCGGCGGCGGTCGGCGAGCTCGGGGTGCTCGGCCACGTCGGTGCTGGCCGTGATCGCGCTCTCGTGGCGCACCACCAGGTGCCCGTCCGCGGTCGGGACCACATCCGGCTCGATCACGTCCGCCCCCTGGGCGATGGCGAGCTCGTAGCTCGCGAGGGTGTGCTCGGGACGGTAACCGCTTGCGCCACGATGGGCGATGACCAGCATGGGGACCATCTGAGCAGACGCCGGGCCCTCGCGGCCACGTCCTCGCGGGTGTGCTCGCCGCGAGTCCCGGTGCGACGGGCGACCTCGGTCAGCGGGCGGCGGCCGCCATCGGCCGGCCGCCGCGGGTCGGGACGGTCACCTGGCGCAGGTACGCCTCGGCGGCCGCACCGACGCTCCGGGCGTACCAGCTGTCGGGGACGTCGCAGACGAGCGTCAGCACGCGGGTGCCCGCGAGGACGACGGGCAGCGTGTGGACGACCGCGGAGGGAAAGCTGATGAGCGTGGCGTTCACCGGACCGCGCCGCAGCTCGATCTCCAGGGGCAGGCCGGGCAGCACGACCTCGACCCCGAGCGCCCGGACCCGCGCCAGCCGGTCGTCCGGCTCCCGGGAGTGCGCGAGGTAGCGGGTGACGCCCTGCTTCGCGACGAGCCGACGCACGCCCACCAGGTAGGCCTCGGCGTCCACGACGCCCGACTCGACCAGCGCGGAGCCGAGCAGGTCGACCCCCCCGCGGACCTCGGGGTCGGCCCACCGGCCCTTCAGCCAGGCGTACGTGTTCCGCCGGACCTCGACCCCCGCCGGCACCGCGTCGTCTCCCGGCAGGCAGGTGAACAACCGCAGCCGTGCCACGCCGGCGAAGGGACGGCGCCAGCGGTCCGGCGCCTCGCCACCGGCCCACTCCCGGACGAGCTCCGGCGCCGCCGTGCCGTCGTCGACCACGGTCAGCTCCGTCGGTCGGACCAGGCCGACCAGCACCTGCACCACCTCCGAGGAGGAGTCGCCGACGACGAGGCGACGCGTGCCGCCCAGCTCGGCGAGCAGGCCACGGATGGTGCGGGCGACCGACGCCGCGCCGACGCGCTGCTCGTGCCAGCTGACGCCCAGACCCTCGCCCCGCGCGAGGGCGACGACCGCCCGGAGCTGCTCACGGCCGCGTCCGGACGGGGTCGCCAGGACCGCCACCCGGAGCTCTCCGAGGTCGTCGGTGCTGCCGGACGCATGAGCGAGCTCGATGACGTTGAGCAGCTGGGCGGCGGTCTCGACCACCGCCAGCGTCGAGGAGTCAGGGGTCGCACGGGCTCCGACGGCGGGTGGCCACGCGGTGGACGTCACTCCGGTGACGCTAGGCAGAGCAGGAGTCCGCAGGGACCGCGCCGGACGAACGGCGGGCGAACGGCACCGCAACGCTGGGCGCGCTCCTGCGCAGGTCGACAGGAGTTCACCTGGCGTTGGCCGTGCCCACCTGCGCCGGCCACCTCGTACCGTCCCCGTCTCCTAGGTTCACGTCGTGACCGCCTCCCCGGACCCGACCCGGAGCGTGCTCCGGTGACCACGCAGCTCCTCGTGACCTCGACGCCGGCCGAGAGGGTCCTTGCGGCAGCCGCGACGCAGGCCGGGCTGCTCGGGGACCCGGATCGGCAGGTGGCGGTCTCGACCCGTGCCGACGTCGACGTCGTCGCCGCCCGGACCGGGTCCGACGAGGACGTCCAGCTGGTGGTCGGGAGCAGCACGCTGGCGGCGGGCCGAGAGCTCACCCGGCACTTCGGCGACGCGAGCGTGACGCTGCTGGCCGCCGGGGCGTCGGCGTACGGCCCCACCTCCGGAGCGTTGCAGGGGCGGCTCGCCAAGCGGGTGCGCGAGGTGCTGCACGTCGACCTCGTCCCCGGGCTGGACCCGGTCCTGCTGTCGGAACGTTCCGTGCCCGCCCGAGCGGTGCCGCCCGAGGGCTTCCGGGCGGCCGCACGGTCGCTGCCGGGTCCGACGCCCGTGCCGGACCCCACGACGCTGGTGCTGGGCCGGTCGGCGCCGTGGGCCGGCGCTCTGGACCGCGACGCGCAGACCGCGCTGCTGGTCGCGATGCTCGAGCGCTCGTCCGAGGCCGGGCACTCGCGCATCGTCCTGCTCCTCGACCCGGACACGCCTCCTCGGACGCGTCGGCAGCTCGACCGGGCCGCCCGCGCGGCACGCGCCGACCTGACGGTGGACACCGGTGCGGAGCCGGTCGAGGCCTGGCTGGCGCTCGACGGCGTCGGCCTCGTCGTCGGGTCCGCCACCGAGGACCTGCTGCTGGCCCGTCGGGTGTTCGGACGCCGCGTCGCCCAGCTCGACACCGAGGTCGTGGTCAAGAACCTCGACCCCTTCGACGATCCCCGGCGGACGGCGGCCACCCTGGTGGGCGCCACGGTCCCGGACCTGCGGAGCTGGACCTCGAGCCCGGGCGGCGAGGACGTCGCGCCCCTCGACCTGACCGGGCTGATGGGCACAGTGGCGTACGCGATGCAGCCCGGTCTGCTCAACGGGCGCCGCACCGCCGCCATCGGGTTCCTCGAGGCGCACCCCGAGGTCCAGCGTCGCTTCGTCCGCCGGCGCCGGCTCAGCGAGCTCCGGCTGCCCGGCGGCAAGCGGAAGGTCCGCACGAGCCTCGGCTGAGCGCCCGACCGGCTGACCCGACGGGGACCCGCGCGGCGCGCGGCCTCACACGATCGGCGGCCGGCCCAGCCCCGTCATCCGCGCGACCGTCCGCCAGCGCATCGGGCGCCGCGGCGCCCGCGCCTGCCACGCCTGCCGGTAGCCGGTCAGGACCTGGCGGACGGGGCTGCCGCGGAGGACGGCGACCACCGTCCACGTCAGCACGTACGCCGCGCACATCGGCACCGGGAGCGACCGCAGCGCGGCCCACATCCGGTTCCGCGCCGTCAGCACCACGTGGTCGGGGTGCCGCGAGGGCGCCGTCCGCGGGTGGAAGGCCCTCAGGTCCGCGGAGTACCAGATCGACCAGCCGGCGTCGAGCAACCGCCAGGCGAGGTCCGACTCCTCCATGGCGTAGAAGAACCGGCGGTCGAAGCCACCGATCGCGGCGAAGGCGTCGGTGCGGACGGCGCAGGCCGCGCCGATGAAGTGCGTCACCAGGCCGGAGCGGCCCGCAGAACCGCCGCCCACGCGGGGAACGTGGCGCCGCTGCGTACGCCCCTCCTCGTCCACCAGCCGGATCGCCATCGCCCCCAGACGGGGGTCGACCGCGAACCGGCGAACCATCGAGGCCAGGACGGACGGCCCGAGCAGCTCGGCGTCGTCGTCGAGGAACATCGTCAGCGGCGCGTCGGCCAGGGCCGCGCCGACGTTGCGTCCGCCGGGGATGCCGAGGTTGTCGGGCAGCACGACCAGGCGGTCCTCGGGACCCAGCCACGGCAGGTCGACGTCGGCGAGCGCGGCGCCGTTGAGCACCAGCACGAGCTGCAGGTCGACGCCCTGCTGGGCACGGACGGACGCGACGGCCCGGGCGAGCTCGGCGGGCCGGTTGGCCTGGGTGAGCACCACCACCGCCAGGTCGTGGCGGGCGGGCACGGTGTCCTCGCCGGGCCGGACGAGCTGGCCCACGCTCGACGCCATCGCACTCCTCCACGGTCTGGTCCGCGACCGGCACGCACCTTCGAACCTGATGGTCGGGGTGGGAGGAGAACAGCCGGTGAACCGCGTACGAGCAGCGCCGCAACACGCCGGGAACGCCCCGCTGGGGCACTGGTCGCCCGCTTCCTGCCGTCGTCGGAAGGACATCGGCGCGCCCTACACTCCGGCCGCGTGCCTGACCTCGCGCCCGTCGACAGCACCACTCTCATCCCCGACGCCATCAGCGTCGTCACCGCGACCGACACCGCCGACGCGCGGCCCAGGTGGTCGGTCATGGTCCCCGTCCACGACTGCGCCGGCTACCTCGAGCGGGCCCTGCCCGAGGTGCTCGCGCAGCTGGGCAGGCGCGACGACGCGGAGATCGTCGTGGTGGACGACGCGTCGAGCGACGACCCCGCGGGCGTCGTGGAGCGGCTCGGCCGGGGCCGGGTGCAGTACCGGCCCAACCCGGGGCACCTCGGGGCGGTCGCCACCTTCAACCGGTGCGTCGACCTCGCGCGCGGCGACCTGGTGCACCTGCTGCACGGGGACGACGCCGTGCTGCCCGGCTTCTACGCCGCGATGGAGCGCGCGCTCGCCGACCCCACGGCCGTCGCCGCCGTGTGCCGGGCGCTCGACGTCGACGCGGACGACCGACCGACCCACACGACCCGCTCCTACCGGCGGGGCACGGGCGTCTGGGTGGGTGCGCTCGAGTCCATGGTGGTGTCGAACCGGGTCCGGGCGCCCGCGATCGTGGTCCGCCGCTCCGCGTACGAGCACCTGGGGGGCTACCGCACGGACCTCCCCCACGCCGCCGACTGGAACATGTGGACCCGGCTCGCCGCGTACGGGCCCGTCGTGCAGGTCGACGAGGTCCTCGCCTGCTACCGCCGCCACGCCGCCTCCGACACCTCGACCCGGGTCCGGACCGGCGCGAACGTGCGGGAGCGGGTCACCGCGATCGGGTCGGTCCTGGGCCACGTGCCCCCGGAGCGGCGCCGTGGCCTCGGTCGCCGCGCCCTGGTCTACGCCGCCGTCTTCGCCTTCCGCAGCGCCCTGCGCCTGGCACGGGCCGGCGAGCTCCGCAGCGCCGGGCGGGTGGCCCGAGAAGGTCTGCGCTGCCTCGGCCTGCTCCCCGGCGGCCTGCCTGCGGACGGTGTCCCGACGGCCCCTCGTCCGTCGAAGGGCCACCGCCAAGCGACGGCGGGCGACCAGCAGCCGACCATCGGGTGACGCCCGGGCGACGACTGCGGGACCAGTGCGCACCCGAGGTGTCCACGACCCCTTCCGGCCGTTCCCGGTCGTTAGCGTGCGCGCTGTGAGAGGACAGCAGCGATGAGGTTCGCGGTCGCCGGTGCCGGTTTCTCCGGCGCGGTCATCGCCCGGCAGCTGGCCGAGGCGGGCCACGACGTGGTCGTCTTCGAGACCCGCGACCACGTGGCCGGCAACTGCCACACGGAGCGCGACCCGCTCACCGGCGTGATGGTGCACCGCTACGGCCCGCACATCTTCCACACCGGCGACGAGCGGGTCTGGTCCTACGTCAACCGGTTCGGCACGATGATGCCCTTCAACCACCGGGTCCGGACGACGGTGCAGGGCCGCGTCTACCTGCTGCCCGTGAACCTGCTGACCATCAACCAGCTCTTCGGGACGACCCTCGGCCCCGACGACGCCCAGGCGTTCATCGCCGCGCAGGCGGACTCCTCCATCGGTGAGCCCCGCAACTTCGAGGAGCAGGCGCTCAAGTTCATGGGCCGGCGGCTGTACGAGGCGTTCTTCCTCGGCTACACCCGCAAGCAGTGGGGCCTGTCCCCCACCGAGATCCCGGCCTCGGTGCTCAGGCGGCTGCCCCTGCGCTTCAGCTACGAGGACTCCTACTTCAACCACCCGCACCAGGCGATCCCCCGCGACGGCTACACGGCCGTCGTCGCGGCGATCCTGGACCACCCCCGGGTGGAGGTGGCGCTGTCGACCCCGTACGACGCGGCCGAGCGGCGCGGCTTCGACCACTCCGTCTGGTCCGGCCCGCTGGACGCGTGGTTCTCCCACCGCTACGGCCGGCTCGGCTACCGCACGCTGGACTTCGAGGAGATCCGTGCGAGCGGCGACCACCTCGGGTGCGCGGTGATGAACTACGGCGACCTGGAGGTGCCGTACACCCGGGTCGCCGAGCACAAGCACTTCGCCCCGTGGGAGGACCACGCGGGCACGGTGTGCTTCCGCGAGACGAGCCGGCTGGCCGGTGAGGACGACACGCCGTACTACCCGATCAGGCTCGCGGACGACAAGAGCGTCCTGCGGCAGTACCTCGACGCCGCGCGCGCCGAGCGGGGCGTGACCTTCGTGGGGCGGCTCGGGACCTACCGCTACCTGGACATGGACGTGACCATCGCCGAGGCGCTGGCCGCCGCCGACGGCATCCTCGACGCGGTCGCCCACGACGGCCCGATCCCGTCCCTCTTCGTCGATGCCTGAGGCGCCGGACGCGCCGGTCGCCCCGGCCAAGCTGTTCACCGTCGGCATCCCGGTGTTCAACGGCAAGGCGCTGCTGCGGAGCTGCCTGCGCTCGGTGGTCGACGGCACGTTCCCGCACGAGCGCTACGAGATCCTCGTCGCCGACGACGGCAGCACCGAGCCCGAGACGCTGGCAGTTCTCGCCGAGCTGGAGCAGAGCCTCGCCGGGGAGCCCGGGTTCTTCCGGGTCCTTCGCCTGGGCGCGAACTCCGGCGGCGCCGCCCGGCCGCGCAACCGGGTCCTCGACGAGGCGGTCGGTGAGTACGTCTTCTTCGTCGACTCCGACGACACCATCGGCAGCGAGGCGCTCGAGCGGATCGCCGACGCGCTGGCCGAGACGCCGGCCGACTGGGTGGCGCTGCACCAGGTCCTGGTCAACGGCCGGGTCGGCGCCGCCTCCGTGCGCAAGCCGCGGCTGGACGTCGGTCGGATGAAGGCGCTGACGACGCTCACCGTCCACAAGGTCTTCCGCCGCGCCGAGATCGAGCGCCAGCAGCTGCGCTTCGACGAGGGTCTGCCGTCCGGGCAGGACATCAGCTTCGCCTTCTCCTACCTGCTGAACGCCAGCCGGTTCCTCATGCTCGGCAGCTACGACTACTACTTCCTGACCCGGCACGCGGGCGACCCGAGCGAACCGCCGCACCTGTCCCGGCGGGCCAACACCGCCGAGCGCCAGATCGACAAGAACTACCGCATCCTGCGCTCGATGCTGACCGACCTGCGGCGCTGCGGTCTGCCCGAGTCCGAGCGGAAGGCGGTGCTCGGCGAGATCGCCCTCCCCCGGGTGCTCCTCCAGCAGCGCTACCTCGTCTCGATCGTCGCGGCCGGGCCGGCCAGCGGCGCCGAGGCCCTCCGCCGGCTCTCCGCGCTGCTCGCCGACCCGCTGGTGGCGAGCCTGACGGAGGCCGACCTCGCGCGGGGGCTCACCGCTCAGCACCTGGCGGTCGCCGTCGCGGCAGACTGGCCCGCGCTGCGCGACCTCCTGCGCCAGCCCGACGAACCGCCGCCACCGGCCGCTCGCGTCGGGCTCGTCGGACGCTGGCTGGGCCGCGGGACGCACGTCGCCCGGCTCGTCTCCGGGCAGGCCCGGCACCGCCGGGTGCTGGAGGAGCTGGCCGCGCTGCGCCGTTCGGTGAACCAGCTGCAGCAGGCCCAGGCCCGGCTCGACGCCGACGTCCGAGCCGAGCTCCACGTCCCGAAGCCCTCGAGCGAGCCGACATGAGCATCGAGACGGACGACGTCACCACCACGACCCCGCCGGCAGGATCCCGGGCGGCGACCCTCGGCCGCCTGCTCCTGCCCGGTCGTCCCCGCAGCGGCCCGGGCACGCTGGCCGCGCTCGCCCTGGTCGCCGTGCTGGTGCCCGTGCTCCTGGTGGTCGCGTTCCGCGCGGCGGACCCCTCGAGCGGGTCCTGGCTGCTGGGCCTCGTGCTGGGGCTGGTCGTCGACGTCCTGCTCGCCGTGCTGGCGCTGGCCCTCGTGGCGTACCGGGTGACGAGCCGGCAGCTGCGCGACCAGCGGCGGGCGCTGGAGAAGGTCGAGCAACGTGTCGCGCGGCAGGACGCCACGCTCCGCCGGCAGCCCGAGGTCCGCAGCACCGTCGAGACCGCCGTCGACCGGCTCGGGAACCGGCTGCAGGCGACCCAGAACCTCTTCGCGCTCGTCGCGCCGCGCGGTCCGGTGCCGTCGATGGTCGGCTACGTGGCGTCGCCGGACGTGCTCCTCGTGCTCGTGCAGCAGTTCCTCACCCTCCGGCCGGGCCTCACGATCGAGTGCGGGAGCGGCACGTCGACGCTGTTCCTGGCCCTCGCCGCGCAGCAGCACGGCGTGCCGGGTCGGATCGTCTCCCTCGAGAGCGACCTCGAGTACGCCGGGGGCACGCGCGCCCTCCTGGCCGAGCACGGCGTCGGCCACCTCGCCGAGGTCCGGTACGCGCCCCTCACACCGACCACGCTGGCCGACCACGAGGGCTCCTGGTACGACCCGGGCGCGCTCGAGGACCTGCACGACATCGGGCTGGCGTTCGTCGACGGCCCGCCCGGGAGCGGTGGCCCGCAGGCCCGCTACCCGATGGTCCCGCTGCTGGCGGACCGGATGGCGCCCACGTGCGCGATCGTGCTGGACGACGCCAACCGGCGCGACGAGCGCGACGTCACGGAACGGTGGCTCACCCGGCTGGAGGGCTTCCGCTACCGGTTCCTGCCCCTGACCCGGGGCGCCGGGCTGTTCGAGCGGACGGGGCCGGCGCTCTAGCGGGAGGGCGACGACCCCGACGCAGGGGTGACCCCACCCGACCGTTCGAGGGTGCTGCCGCTGCCGGCCGACGCATCGGTCACGGCCTGCTCGACGCCCGCGAGCCGGTCGTCCAGCCGCGTGAGCCGGCCCGCCTGCTCGTCGAGGCGCTGCTGGATCACCATCAGCCCGAACATCAGGTCGCCTCGTGTGGGCTCGCGCCGCCCCACGCGGGTGACGCGGCTCGTGAGGGCGGTGACGGCACCGCCATGAAGCACGTTGCGCAGGTAGCGCCCGGTGAGGGTGGCGGTGTGCTGCACCCCGGAGTGGCGGAGGGGGAACGCGGCGGTGACCAACGGGTTGTTCGACCCGGGCCGCGTGGTCAGGGTCCGCACGAAGCTCCCGGGCTCGCGCTTGCGGACGGCCGCGCTGAGCCGTTGGGCGGTCGAGCCCTTGCCGCCCTCCCGCAGCGCGGCGGCCACGGTCTCGGGCGCGTACTGCGCGAAGACCGGGACGAGCGTGTCGAAGAGCGTGCGCTGCAGCGGACGAGGCGTGCGGCGCGCGATCCACTCCATCTGCGAGATCACCCAGCCCAGCAGGGACGTCTCGTAGACCTCCAGCAGCCGCCGGTCCGCCAGCCAGGCGTGGATCGTGTCGTGGTGGGCGAAGATCTGGAACAGCCGCGCGTCGACCGTGGCCATCGTCTGCCCGGCCCGCCCGACCCGGTGGTAGCAGAGCACCTCGGGCACCACCGCGAGCGAGCGCGCCGACAGCACGCTGAACCAGTGGAACGGGTTGTCCTCGTAGAAGCCGTCGCTGACCGGGAACCGGATCGCGTGCTCCTCGAGCAGGGTGCGGCGGTAGAGCTTGCGCCAGGGCACCGCGATGAACCGCAGCACCTGCTGGCGCGTCGGCACGTCGAGCGTCGCGCACCGCTCGGTCAGCCCCGCCCAACGGTGCGCGTCGGCGGGGTCGCGACGCTCGCCGGTGCCGTCGACCACCTCCTGGTAGTCGCACATCGCCAGGTCGGCGTCGCACCCCTCGGCGGCTTCCACGAGCCGGGAGAACATCCGCGGCTCGACGAAGTCGTCCCCGTCGACGAAGCCCACCCAGCGCCCGGTCGCCCGGTCGAGCCCGGCGTTCGCGGCCGTGGCGACCCCGCCCGGGCTGTTCGTCGGCAGCAGCACCGGGACGAACCGTGGGTCGCGGGCGCAGAAGGCGGCGACCTTCTCGGGCGTGGAGTCGCCCGACCCGTCGTCCACGACCAGGACCTCGATGTCGCGCAGGGTCTGGGCCGCGACGCTCTCGAGGCACTGCTCGACGTAGTCCTCGACGTCGTACGTGGTCACGACGATGCTCACGACAGGCACAGCGGTTCCTCTCCTCAGGCGAGCGTGCGACGGACGACGAGGTCGGCGAGCAGCGGGTCGCGACGCAGCCGCATCCGGGCGAAGTCGCCCAGGTCCATCCGCAGCAGGTGGTGCTGCAGGCGGGTGTTGAACTCGTCGACGACGTCGGGCGTGAGACGGCTGGTCGCCCAGCCCCCGACCCGGAGCACGAAGTCCCAGTAGTGGTGGGCGTAGCGGCTCCGCTGCTCGGGGCGGCGCTCGAGCGCGGTGTAGGTCTCCTCGAGCGCCTCGACCAGGCTCAGCCGGGCCCGGCTCTGCCGGTTGGTGAGGTTCCGGCCGCCCGCGGCGACGATGTGGGTGCACAGCGGGGAGTCGAGCAGCAGGATCGAGTCCGCGTCGAGCAGGGTCAGCCAGTGGCCGAGGATGTCGTTGTGCACCGGCGTGCCGCCGAACCGCAGACCGCGGCGTCGGTAGTGGTCGGTCCGCAGCACCTTGTTCCAGGGATAGCTGGAGAAGCCCAGCAGCTGGGGCACAGCCGCCAGCCGCGTCAGCCGGCGCGGCGTCGTCGCGTACCGGCTCCACGCCGCGAGGTCGAAGACGTTCATGCCCTCGTGCCCGCCGCCCGGCCCGCCCTCGTGGACGGCACGCCCCCGGCGGTAGCGGTAGGGCAGGAAGGCGAGGTCGGCGCTGGTCTCGTCCAGCCCGCCGACCGCGGCGGCCAGCGCGGCGGGGTGGATCTCGTCGTCGGCGTCGAAGAACAGGGTGTAGCGGCCCGTGGCCAGCTCGAAGCCCCGGTTGCGGGCGATGCCCGCCCCCCGGTTGACGGCGAAGCGCTCCACCACGACCTCGTCGCGGCCGAGCGCTGCGACGCGGTCCGGCGAGCCGTCGGTCGACGCGTCGTCCACCACCACCACCTCGACCGCGAGCGGCTCGATGGCCAGGAGCGAGCCGACCAGGCGCTCGACGGTCGCCGCGGCGTCGTGCATCGGGATGATCACGGACACGTCGGGCCGCACGGTTCCTCCTGGTCTGATCGGCGATCCGGGCGCTTGCCGGGGCAGCCTAGGGGAGCCGGATGGCCGTTCTGGGCCTGATGCGGCACCACCGCTCGGTCGCACGCGACCGTTCATCTGGCGTTCACCTCCGAGGATCCAACCGGACAACTGGCCTGCGTACGTTCCGCTGCAGCCGGCGCGCTGCCGGCCGGCGTCGGGGGGCGCAGCTGCGCTCCCGGCGGCCCTCCACCGGTCTGTGAAGGACTTGCATGTTCACCTCCCGCCGCATGCGGAACACCACGTTCGCCGCCCTCGCCGCGATGGCTTCTCTCAGCCTCGTCGCCTGTGGCTCCGACCCCGCTGGCACCGCAGCCCCGGGTTCCTCCTCGGGCTCCGGCTCGGGGTCGGCCAACGCCTCCGGCCTCACCTGCCCCTCGGGCAAGCTCAACGCCGAGGGCTCGACCGCCCAGGCCAACGCCATCACCGAGGTCATCGCCGACTACCAGGCGGCCTGCAACAACGCCGCCACCATCGAGTACAACCCGACCGGGTCCGGGGCGGGCGTCAAGTCCTTCTACAACAGCCTGGTCGACTTCGCCGGCTCCGACTCCGCGCTCAAGACCGCCGCGGTGGACGGCGTGGTCGAGGCGGACAAGGCCAAGGAGCGGTGCGCCGGCAGCCCGGCCTGGAACATCCCCATGGTCGTCGGCCCGATCGCCTTCGCCTACAACATCGACGGCGTCGACAAGCTGACGATGAACGCCGAGGTGCTGGCGAACATCTTCAACGGCACGGTCAAGACCTGGAACGACCCGGCGATCGCCAAGATCAACCCGGGCGTCACCCTGCCGAGCGCCCCGATCACGGTCTTCTTCCGCTCCGACGAGTCGGGCACCACGGAGAACACCACCAAGTTCCTGGCCGCGGCCGGCGACGGTGCGTGGACCAAGGAGCCGGGCAAGGCCTGGACGGGCACCGGCGAGGGCAAGAACAAGTCCTCGGGCGTGGCCGAGGCCGTCACCAGCACCAAGAACTCCATCTCCTACATGGAGTGGAGCTACGCGCGCGACAACAAGCTGCCGATCGCGCAGCTCGACAGCGGCAACGGCGCGGTGGAGCTCAGCGGGGACTCGGTCGGCAAGGCCGTCTCCGAGGCGACCGTCGCGGGCACGGGCAACGACCTCGCGCTCAAGCTCAACTACGCACCGAAGGCGTCGGGCGCCTACCCGGCCCTGCTCGTCACCTACGAGATCGTCTGCAGCAAGGGTCTCGACGCCGACAAGACGGGCCTCGAGAAGGACTTCCTGACCTTCTTCTCCTCCGCCGAGGAGCAGCAGGCCCTGCAGGACCTGGGCTACGCGCCGCTGCCGGCGGACCTGCTGACCAAGGTCAAGACCGCGGTCACCGCGATCTCCTGATCGACCCCGCGCCGGTGCCTGCCGGTCGCGTCCGTCCGCCTCCGGGCCCGAGACGGACCGACCGGTCGGCGCCGGCGTCCCAGCGTCAAGCAGAGATGCGTCGAGGAGAAGGGCTGACAGTGACCGACACGACACGACAGCCGGGCACCGTCGAGCCGGTGGCCGACCCCCTGGCCCACGTGAGGACGGGGGTCGACGACGGACCGCGCAACGTATTCTCCCGACCCGTGGCCGACGACCCGACGTTCGACACCCCTGCCGCCGCCGACCCGGCGATCTCGCCGGTCCAGGACGAGGTGGCCCGGCACAGCCCGGTCCCCGTGGTCGAGCACCAGGTGGCACCGGTGCACACGCCCGCGTCGTCGAGCGAGCGCCCGGGCACCGGCGTGAAGCTCGCCACCATCAGCCGCACCGGTGACCTCGTCTTCGGGGCCATGACCAGGGGCACCGCGATCCTGCTGGTGCTGCTGGTCGCCTTCGTCGGCATCTTCCTGCTGGTGCTGGCGCTGCCGAGCATCCTGGCCGACCAGGACAGCTTCCTGCTCTCGCGCAGCTGGCAGGTCTCCGGCGGCGACCTCCGCTTCGGGATCCTCGGCCTGCTCTGGACGACGGTGCTGTCCTCGCTCGTCGCCCTGGTCATCGCGGTCCCCGTCGCGGTCGGGGTCGCCCTGAGCCTGACCCAGTACCTGCCGAGGCGCATCGCCGGACCCGTCGGCTTCCTGGTCGAGCTGCTCGCCGCCGTGCCCTCGATCATCTTCGGCCTCTGGGGGCTCACCGTCTTCGGGCCGTTCCTGGGACCCATCGGCGCGTGGATCGGCGACACCCTCGGCTTCATCCCGCTGTTCGCGCCGGTGTCCGACCCCAAGAGCACGGTCTTCGTCGCGGGCATCGTCCTGGCGATCATGATCCTGCCGATCATCACGTCCATCTCGCGCAACGTCTTCGAGCAGACCCCGCGCGACCAGGTCGAGGCCGCGCTCGCCCTCGGCGCCACGCGCTGGGAGGTCATCCGGACCTCGGTGCTGCCGTACGGCCGGTCCGGCGTGATCAGCGCCTCGATGCTCGGCCTCGGCCGGGCGCTCGGCGAGACGATCGCGGTCCTGATCATCCTCAGCCAGCCGGCCCCGGGGAGCACCTTCACCCCGTCGATCTTCTCCGGCGGCGAGACCTTCGCCAGCAAGATCGCGAACAACGCGTCGGAGTTCGACACGCCGTCCAAGACCGGCGCCTACATCGCGGCCGGCCTGGTGCTCTTCGTGGTCACCTTCCTGGTGAACGCGGCGGCCCGGGTCGTCGCCGAGCGGGGAGTGAAGTGATGGCCGCGGTTCCCAGCACGAGGCTGCCCGGCAGCGACGACGTCCAGATCTCGTTCGCCAAGCCGAGCGGCTCGCGCACCCTCAAGAACGGCCTCGCGACCGTCTACGTCGGGCTGGCCACGATCCTGGCCCTCATCCCCCTGGTCTGGGTGCTCTGGACCGTGATCAGCAAGGGCTACCGGCTCGTGCTGACCTCGAGCTGGTGGCTGGAGAGCCAGCGCGGCATCACGCCTCGCCGGGAGGGTGGCGGTGCCTACCACGCCATCGTCGGCACGCTCGAGATCGGTCTGATCTGCGCCGTCATCGCCGTGCCGCTCGGTGTCCTCGGGGCGATCTTCCTCGTCGAGTACGCCCGCGGCACCAAGGCGGCCCGCGCGGTGAGCTTCACCGTGGACATCCTCAGCGGCATCCCGTCGATCGTCGCCGCGCTCTTCGTCTACGCGCTGGTGATCACGATCCTCGGCCTGGGGCGTTCGGGGATCGCCGTGTCGCTGGCGCTGGTGCTGCTGATGCTGCCCGTGGTGCTGCGCTCCACCGAGGAGATGCTCAAGCTGGTGCCGGACTCGCTGCGTGAGGCCTCGTACGCGCTGGGGGTCCCCAAGTGGAAGACGGTCCTGCAGGTCGTCATCCCGACGGCGTTCGGCGGCATCTCGACCGGCGTGATGCTGGGCCTCGCCCGCGTCATGGGCGAGACGGCGCCGCTGCTGATCCTGGTCTCGTACGCGGTGGGGATCAACTTCTCGCCGACCAGCTCGACCATGGCCTCGCTGCCCACCATGATCAACTCGAGCCGCGACGTCGCGCCGGGGCTGCCGGGCTACGACCGGACGTGGGCGGCGGCGCTCACCCTGATCCTCATCGTCATGCTGCTCAACCTCGCTGCCCGCGGCATCTCGCGGGCCACGAAGCTCAAAGAGAAGTAGGAGCTCAACCGACATGGCCAAGCGCATCGACGCGAAGAACGTCGACATCTACTACGGCGCGTTCCACGCCGTCCAGGACGTGTCGCTGACCGTCGAACCCCGTACCGTCACGGCCTTCATCGGCCCGTCCGGCTGCGGCAAGTCGACCTTCCTCCGCACGCTCAACCGCATGCACGAGGTGATCCCCGGGGCGTACGTCAAGGGCAGCGTGACCCTCGACGGCACCGACCTCTACGCGGCCGGCGTCGACCCCGTCGCGGTGCGCCGGGTGGTGGGGATGGTGTTCCAGCGGCCCAACCCGTTCCCCTCGATGTCGATCTTCGACAACGTCGCCTCCGGGCTGCGGCTGAACGGGGTCAAGAACAAGAGCGTGCTCTCCGACGCCGTCGAGCGCTCGCTGATGGCCGCGAACCTGTGGAACGAGGTGAAGGACCGCCTCGGCCGCGCCGGGATGGGGCTGTCCGGCGGTCAGCAGCAGCGGCTCTGCATCGCCCGGGCCATCGCCGTCGAGCCGCAGGTGCTGCTGATGGACGAGCCGTGCTCGGCCCTCGACCCGATCTCCACGCTGGCCATCGAGGACCTGATCAACGAGCTCAAGGAGCAGTTCACGGTCGTCATCGTCACCCACAACATGCAGCAGGCCGCACGGGTGAGCGACCGGACCGCGTTCTTCAACCTCGCGGCGCAGGGCAAGCCCGGTCGGCTGATCGAGGCGGGTCCGACGGACCTGATCTTCTCCAACCCCACCGAGAAGGCGACCGAGGACTACATCACCGGTCGCTTCGGCTGAGCCGGGCACCTGAGCCCGGATCCACCGCTGGCCGCCGTTGCGAGCGGCACCAGTTGGGTGTGACGGCAGGGCGCCGGCGCGACGGCAGCCTGGACGGCTGTGGACCGTCGGCAACGCAGCCGGCGCGCCCGCACGGGGTCGCGCAGCAGGCGGAGAGCGGTGGATCCGGGCTCAGGTCACGGTCCCCTGTGAAGCGGCGCGCAGGCCTGGCCTGGCACCCGTCTCCTCCTAGACTCGCTGCGTGAGCGCGACATCCGGGTGGTACCCCGATCCAGGTGGCGGCCAGGGCCTCTACCGCTACTGGGACGGGCAGGCGTGGTCCGCCGCGACCACCACCAACCCCGCGTCCGCACCACCTCCGCAGGGGTTGGTCAACCCGGGCTCGGCGGCGGGCACCGCCGGTGCCACCGCCCACGCGAACTACGGGCCGGGTGCCTACGGCCAGGGCTCGTACGGCCAGAACCCGTCCGGCCAGCGTCCCGCCGGCCAGGACCCTGCCGGCCAGGACGCAGCCGGCGCGAACGCTGGGGCGCAGGGCTCGTACGGTCAGGGCTCCTACGGCCAGGGTGCCGCGTTCGGGGCCTCCGCCTCCGGTGGCGCCGGACGCAACCCGTACGGGCAGGCCGGTGCCGGCCAGCCGGGGACGCAGACGTACCCCCGGCTGCGGACCAAGCGTTCCGGGGTCGGCTGGTGGGTCGGCGCCGGGGTCCTGCTGCTCGTCCTGGTCGTCGTCGCCGTGTTCGCCATCAGCAGGGCGACGAGCGGTGGCACCGCCAGCGGGGGCGGGGCGAGCGGGCAGGCCTCGACGGACCAGTGCCCGGCCGAGCGTTCCGACTCCCCGAGCGCCTCGGCCCCGCCGGCCAACGACGGCCGCGTGCACGGCGGGCCTGTCTCCTACCCGATGCTGCAGGCACCCTGGGAAGCACCGACGGCGGAGAACCGGGTCCCCTTCGGCGTCAACGTGCTGAGCCAGAACGTGCTGGTCGAGCAGAGCTACGACGGCGCCGACGCCAACTGGGTCGCCTCGGTCACGGTCGGCGAGCTGCAGGCCGGTGACGGGTTCTTCACCCCCGAGCAGGGCTCGCAGATCGTGGTGCGCTGCATCCTCGGCAAGTTCTACGGCGACAACCCGGTCAACAGCGACGTGGTCGTCAACAAGGCGACGACGATCGACGGGCACGAGGCGTGGATCGTGGAGTCCAAGCTGACCTTCGACATCACGGGGCTCCAGACCAAGGGCGAGCGTCTCATCGTCGCGATCGTGCAGGCCAGCCCGGAACGTTCGGGGCTCTACTACGCCTCCATCCCGGACACCACCCCGCAGCTCCTGCAGCCGGCGCGCGACGCCCTGGCCGAGCTCAAGGTCGACGGCTGAGCGTGCGGCGGGCGGGCGCCTCAGCCCGCGGTGTCCCCCGTCAGAGGTTCGGCACGCATCTCCACCGCCCTGGCGGCGCCTCGCGGCGTTCTCCTCGGTCGAGATGCGCCCGGGATCCCTTCCTCGTCGGCCTTGCGACGCACGCACCAGGACCACGGATCTGTGCACCGAACCTCTGACGGCAGACACTAGGGTGAAGGCATGTCTCTGGTCAGCGCCTCTCCCCGCACGCTCGGTGACGTCATCCCGGGCGGCCTGGTCCGCAACGTCGCGCTCGTCGTCGGCGGCACGCTGTTCGTCGCGCTGAGCGCGCTCGTGCAGATCCCGCTCCCCTTCACCCCCGTCCCGCTGTCGCTGCAGACGTTCGCGGTCCTGCTCGCCGGCGCCGCGCTCGGCAGCCGCCGCGGTGCCGCGTCCATGGCGCTCTACCTGCTCGCCGGCGCTGCCGGAGTGCCGTGGTTCTCGGGCCACCAGAGCGGCTGGGCGTTCGCGTCGTTCGGCTACGTCGTCGGCTTCGTCGCCGCCGCGTGGCTGGCCGGACGCCTGGCCGAGGCCGGAGCCGACCGCAAGGTGCTCGAGAGCACGGGCCTGCTGGTCGTCGGCAACGTCGTGATCTACGCCTTCGGCGTGACCGGGCTCGTCGCGAGCACCGGCATGGGTCTCAGCACCGCACTGGCCAAGGGCGTCGCACCGTTCCTCGTCGGCGACCTGATCAAGATCGCGGTGGCCGCGGCGCTGCTGCCCGCGGCCTGGAAGCTCGTCGGCGCCCGGCGCGGCTGACCCTCGCTCCTCCTCGGACCCCCGTGCCCGCCTTCGACGCGGAGGTCCGCGCTGCCGGTCGAGGCAGCCACGCTGTCGTCGTGCCCAAGCACGTCCTCGGCGAGCTGCCGTCGCGGCGGGTCCGGGTCCGGATCGGGTCGGAGGCCTTCGAGGCCACGCTGGGCTCGTACGGCGGGCGCACGTTCCTCGGGCTGAACAAGTCGGTCCTGACCGCCCTCGGGGTGGCAGCCGGCGACCAGGTGCACGTCGACCTGGAGCCTGCGGCCCCGGCGGCGGAGCCGGAGGTCGAAGCACCACCGGCCACCTGCCCCGAGCTGGACGAGGCGCTCGCCACCGACGCGCCCCTCAGGCAGGCCTGGTCAGCCCTTCCCGTCGGGCACCAGGAGGAGTACGGCCGCTGGGTCAGCGGCGCCGCAGAGCCCGCCGTCCGGCAGACGCGCGTCGCCCGCCTCCGCCACCGCCTGATCCAGAGCTAGCCGGGGCCGATCCACCGGACGCCGACCTCTCCGAGGCCCTTCGACAAGCTCAGGGGACGTTGCCGAGGCCCTTCGACAAGCTCAGGGGACGCTGCCGAAGCCCGCGCAGGTACGCGACCCCAGTAGCCGGGACCTCCTTCGACGCGCTGATCCCCGCCCTGCACGAGTGCCACGGACGTCTCCCGCCACCGGCCCGAACGCCACGGTGAAGGAGCGGTGCCAAGCCCGGCCGAGACCGGGAAAGAGGCCTCAGACGTCCAGCGACCCAGACGGAGCCGGGAGAGCCAGCAGCGCGTTCTCCACCACCTCGATCATGGCCGGATGGATCCAGTACTGGCCACGGGCCACCTCGTGGGCCGGGATGCCGAAGCTCATGGCCTGGATCAACGGCTGGACGAGGGAGGACGCCTGCGGACCGATCAGGTGGGCACCGAGCAGCAGGCCGGTGGTGCGGTCGACGATCACCTTGACGAAGTGGTCCTCGTCGCCCATCGCCCAGCCGTACGCCGTGCCGCCGTAGTCCCGGACGCCGACCGCGTAGTCGAGGCCCTGGTCCTTCGCCTCCTCCTCGGTCAGGCCGACCGCCGCGACCTGCGGGTCGGAGAAGACGCCGTGCGGGACGAAGCGGTGGTCGGAGGCGACCAGGGCGTCGGGGTTCAGCAGGTTGTGCCGCACGACCCGCGCCTCGTGGTTGGCGACGTGCTTGAGCTGGTAGTGCGAGGACACGTCCCCCAGGGCGAAGAACCCGGGCGCCGTGGCGCGCTGGTGCTCATCCACCACGACGCGGCCGGCGAGGTCGAGCTCGACGCCCGTCGCCTCCAGGGCGAGGGTGTCGGCGTTCGAGACGCGTCCCGTGGCCAGGAGCAGCATGTCGGCCTCGATCTCGAGCGCGGTCCCGGCCTCGCTGACGGTGGACAGGACCACCCCCTGGCCGGAGGGACCGGGCCAGACCCGCTCGACCGTGGTGCGGGTGTGGATCTCGACCTTGTGCCCGAGCAGCTGGGTGAAGCGTTCGGCGACCTGGGCGTCGCTGCGCGGCAGCATCGTCGGCGTCCGGGCCACGATGGTCACCTTGGTGCCGAACGAGGCGAACACGTGCGCGAGCTCGGCACCGATGTAGCCGCCCCCGACGACGACCAGGGACCGGGGCGGTGCGGGGATCCGCATGATCGTGCTCGACGTCTCGTAGGAGACCGTGTCCAGCCCCTCGATGGGCGGGATCACCGGCCGGCTGCCGGCGGCGATCACGAAGCGGTCCGCCGTGATGGTCTCGGCCGGTCGCTCGCCGCGGGCCTCGAGCGCGAGGGTCCGGTCCCCGACGAAGTGGGCGTGCTGCTCGAAGAGGGTGACGTTCTCCCCCGAGGCGCGCCAGTCCCGGCCGGCCTCCGAGATGTGGTCGATGCGGCCGAAGATCCGGTCGCGGATGTCCGGCCAGCGCACGTCCACCAGGTCGAGATCGACCCCGAGGGCCTTCGCCTGGGCCGGGGAGGACGCCAGGTCCGCCGGGTAGACGTACATCTTGGTGGGGATGCAGCCGACGTTGAGACAGGTCCCGCCGAACGTGCCGCCCTCGACGAGGGCGACCGACCAGTCGGCCATCGAGGAGTCGACGACCGTGTTGCCGGAGCCGCTGCCGATCACGCAGAGGTCGAAGTGTCGCACCCGACCATCGTGCCAGCCGGGACCGCATCGAGGGTCGGCCTCGGTCCCAGGGTTATCCCGACGTTCCCTATGGTGAGACAGGGGAATGCATCGGCCGTGCTCGTCCTAGCGTGAGGGCCGTACGCACGAGGAGAGAAGGCTTGACCCGGATGAGGACGCTGCACCAGCGCCGACACATCGACCTGAGCCGTACGGCCAGCGCGGTCTGTCGAATGACCACGCGCTCCTAGAGCGCTCCTCCCGTGGAGGGCCGGCCCTGCGCGCCGCCCCTCGGTTCGTCCTCCTTCGTCCGACAGGAACTCCCTCACCATGCCCCAGCGTCATCTCGTCGACCTCGCCGCGACCGCGACCCGCCTCGCCGGTGCCACCCACCTCTGGTCGGGGCTGGTCGACTACGACCCCGTCTCCCGCTACTACGCCCGGCTCGCCCTCACCCGTGAGTACGAGGCCTGGCTGCTGACCTGGGTGCCCGGGCAGGGCACCGACTGGCACGACCACGGCGGCAGCGCCGGGGCGTTCACCGTCGTGCGCGGTGCCCTCACCGAGGAGCACGCCGTGCTGCAGACCGACGAGGCGGCCAGGGTCGCGTCGACCCGCACGCTCTCCGCCGGCAGCATCCGACCCTTCGGCACGCGGCACATCCACCGGGTGACCAACACCGGGCTCGAACCCGCCGTGAGCATCCACGTGTACGCCCCCGCCCTGACGCGGATGAACGGCTACGTCCGCGAGGGCGACCGCCTGCGGCTCGTCGAGTCGCGCCTGGCGGGTGTGTCGTGGTGACCGGCCTCGCGACCACCCTCGTCGCCCCTCCCGGCCCCCGCCCGACGACCCGCCGCCGGAGCATCGACGACGTCCTGGCCGAGGCGCGGTCGCGGCTGGACCGGCTGAACCCGACGCAGGCGGTCGCCGCCCGCGCGGCCGGCGCCGTCGTCGTGGACATCCGTCCGGCCGCGCAGCGGGAGGTCCAGGGCGGACCCGACGACGTGCTGGTCGTCGAGCGGAACGTCCTCGAGTGGCGCTTCGACCCGCAGAGCGAGGCCGCCCTGCCGATCGCCGACTACGACCTGCAGGTCGTCGTGCTGTGCCAGGAGGGCTTCACGTCGAGCCTCGCGGCCGCCGCGCTGCAGGACCTGGGCCTGCACCGGGCGACCGACGTGGCGGGCGGCTGGGCCGCCTGGCGCACGGAGCTCGGCGCCTGACCCGCTGGCCCACCCCGGATCCGAGAAACCGCTGGCTCCCGGCACCGCACCCTCAAGTGCGAGCGCCGGGAGTCAGCGGTTTCTGGCGTACGGGGTGTGTCGAGCGTCGAGAGGGTTAGACGCCGGCGTAGGAGTGCAGGCCGGAGACGAGCAGGTTCACGCCGATGAAGTTGAACCAGAACGAGGCCAGGCCGACGATGGCGATGACGGCGGCCTTGGAGCCCCGCCAGCCGGCGGTGGACCGGGCGTGCAGGTAGCACGCGTAGATCACCCAGGTCACCAGCGCCCAGGTCTCCTTGGGGTCCCAGCCCCAGTAGCGGCCCCAGGCGTACTCGGCCCAGATGGCGCCGGCCGCGACCGTGAAGGTCCACAGCGGGAACGCGAACGCGTGGAACCGGTAGGTGATCAGGTCGATGCGGCGGGAGGTGGGCAGCCGGGCGAGATAGCCGTGCACCTGGCCGCGGTCCTCCGCCCGCTTCTTGACGATGTAGAGGATCGACATCAGCCCACCGACGTTGAACGCCGCCGCCGAGATCGCTGCGGCCGTGATGTGGATGAGGAACCAGACCGAGTGCAGCGCGGGGACCAGCGGGGCGACGGCGACGTAGAACACGGTGACCGCGAGACCGTTGAAGACGGTGGCGAGGAGCGTGATGGGCAGCCCAAGCCAGCTGATGCCCGCGCGCCAGACCATCAGCAGGTAGGCCCCGATGACGAAGACCATGGCCAGCGTCGTGAACTCGTACATGTTGCCCCAGGGCGCACGCCCGGCGGCCAGGCCGCGACCCACCACCCCGATCAGGCTCAGCAGGAAGCCGAGGACCGTGAGGAACACACCGATCCGGTTGAACTGCTCGACCCGGAGGTCGGCGAGCCGTGCGTCCGCGAGCGACCGCGCGTACGACTCGACGCGGTCGGCCTCGACCAGCCCCCCGCCCCCGGCACCGACGCCCACCAGCTGGCGCTCGGCGACCTCCTCGGCCGCCGGGTCGCGCCGTGCGGCCGCCCACTCCGCCGCGTGGGAGAAGAACGCGAGGAGGTAGACCACCACCGAGCCCACCAGGGCGACGCTGGAGTAGTAGCTGTAGTTCACGTCGTGCTCGCTTCTTTCTGGGCCCCGCGACCGTCGGCCGTCAGGTTCTTGCCGAGGTGGCCGGCCAGGTCGTCCACGTCGTCGGTCAGACCGCCGCGGGCGTCAGCCCGGTCCAGGCCACCGACCTCGACCACTGTAGGACCCTGCTCACCCATGGTTCGCTCGGCCAGGCGGACCCAGACGCGGCGCGGCCGGATGAACAGCGACAGGCAGAGACCGAGGACCGCGAACGCGATCGCACCGAGCGCCACCGGCGCTCCCGGGGAGTCGCCGACCTGCAGCTTGACCCACCGGCTCCAGCCGTCGAGCTGGATGGACCCGAGCCCGTCGGGCAGGGTCACGCCCTGGCCGGGCTGCAGCGCGACCCGCAGCGGTGCGCCGTCGTCGCCCTTGACCTGGGTCAGGCCGGTGGTGTCGAGGGTGTAGATGTTCTCGGGCTTGCCCGTCTCCGCGGCCGGCGGGCCGGACCAGACGTTGACGAACAGCGCCGGGTTGAGCGCGTCGGGGAACGCCGAGACCGGGGCGTTGTTGGCGCCCTGGACCGTGCTCGGCAGGAAGAAGCCCTGCAGCGCCAGCCGCTCGGGCCGGGCGTCCGGCACCTTGACGACGCCGGCCGACGTGAAGTTGCCGTCCTGCGGCAGGAACACGACCGGCCCGGAGAACGCGACGTTGCCCTGGCCGTCCTTCACCGTCACCACCGGGGCGTAGCCGTGACCGATGAGGTGCACGGTCGAGCCGTCGATGTGCAGCGGGTGGTTGACCTCGAGCACGACGGGCTTCGTGGGCTCCCCCGGCGCGTCGGTCACGTCCAGGTCGGCGCGGAAGAGCCGTGCCGCACCGGTCTGGACCGGACCGGTCTCGAACTTGACGTCGAAGTCCTTCACCAGGACGCTGAACGGCTTCAGGCCGGTGGCCTTGAACCACGCCCCCGCCGTCAGGTCGTCGTACTGCGTCACGCTGTTGGAGAAGCCCTGGCCGACGACCACGACGCTGCTGCCGCGGTAGCCCCAGAGCGCCCCGACGGCGACGCCGAGCAGCAGGAGCAGCAGGCTGATGTGGAAGACGAGGTTGCCGGCCTCGCGGAGGTAGCCACGTTCCGCCGCGACCGAGCCCTCCTCGACCCGGACCCGGTAGTGCTGGCGGCGCAGCTCGGCGGCCGCCCGCTGCAGGACGTCGGGGCCCTGGTCGGCCTCCACCTCGGCGGTCGCGTACGCGGGCAGGCGCTTCAGGTTCCGAGGGGTCTTCGGCGGCTGCGCGCGCAGGGCACGGGCGTAGACCCGGACCCGCGGGACGATGCAGCCGATCAGGGACACGAACAGCAGCAGGTAGATCGCGGAGAACCAGGGCGAGGAGTAGACCGAGAAGAGCCCGACCTTGTCGTACAGCGGGCCGAGCGTCGGGTGCGCGGAGATGAAGTCGTCGACGCGGATCGGCGAGATGCGACGCTGCGGGATCAGCGACCCGGGGATCGCCGCGACCGCGAGCGCGAAGAGCAGGACCAGCGCGGTCCGCATCGACGTGAGCTGCGTCCACACGAAGCGCAGCGACCCGCGCCATCCCAGCCGGGGCAGGTCGGGCCGGTCGACGCCGCCGGGCTCGGCGGTGTCGGCGTTGTCGGCGTGGCCCGCGGGGCGGGTCTGGGTCTCGGTCATGTTCTCTCGGTCGACGTCTCGGTCAGGTGTGGCTCGGTCATGCGCAGCACGCTCAGATCGGTGGGGTGAAGGAAGCGAAGGTCTGGCGCAGGTCGGCGGTCAGCACCGTCCACAGCCCGGAGACGAGCAGCAGCCCGACGACCACCATGAGGATGCCACCGGTCCGCATCAGAGCCACCTGGTGGCGCCGCAGGAAGCCGACCGCCCGGGACACCCGCGCGTAGAGCAGGCCGGCGACCACGAACGGCACACCGAGCCCGAGCGCGAACACGAAGGCGAGCAGGGCGCCGCGCAGCGCGGTGCCCTCGTTGAGCGCGAGGCTGTAGACGACGCCGAGCGTCGGGCCGATGCACGGGGTCCAGCCGAGCGCGAAGACCACGCCCAGCAGCGGCGCGGCGGCGACGCCGACCGCGGGCAGCCGGTGGATGCGCAGCTCGCGGCGCCCGAGCGGCAGCACCCCGGCGAACATCAGGCCCAGGGCCACGATCAGCACGCCCAGCACCCGGGTGATGGCGTCGGCGTGGCTCAGCACCAGCACCCCGGCGCTGCCGATCACCGCACCGGTGACGACGAAGACGGCGGCGATGCCCAGGACGAACAGCGACGTCCCGGCGAGCATCCGGCCCCGGCGACGGGTCCCCTCGACGACCTCGGCCGCTCCGAGCCCGGTCGCGTACGAGAGGTAGCCCGGCAGCAGCGGCACGACGCACGGGGAGAAGAAGGAGACCAGACCGGCGGCCAGCGCGACCGGGAGGGCGAGCAGCATCGAGCCACCCACCGCCTGAGAAGCCCAGGTCGACAGGTCGAGCGGGACCAGCCCGTACAGCTCCGACGCGGTCACCGTCCGGCTGCCACCTCGCCGACGAGGTCGGTGAGGGTGTTCTTGGAGATCTGTCCGAGCACCCGGACCGCCACGCGGCCCTGGCGGTCCAGCACGATGGTGGACGGGATCGCCGCCGGCGGGACCTGACCGGCCAGCTGCAGCAGGCTCTGCCCGGAGGGGTCGAAGATGCTGGGGTAGGTGACTCCGCTGGTCCGCACGAACGCCTCCGGGGCGGCGGGCGAGAAGTCGCGGGTGTTGATGCCGATGAACTGGGCGTCCGCCCTGGTGGCCAGGCTCGCCTCCTGGAGGCCGGCCGCCTCCTGGCGGCACGGCGTGCACCAGGACCCCCAGACGTTGAGGACGACGACCTTGCCGGGGTAGTCCGCGGTGGAGACCTGCTGCTGGTCGGCCCCCAGCCGCACCCCGCTGACGGTGGGTCCCGGGACGCGCTTGTCCGGCTCGATCCGGGTGAGCGCGCCACCGGAACCGACGTAGCCCTGCTGGTCGGCGCCCCGGGTGGGCTCGTCCGCACCGGTGGAGGAGCACCCGGCAAGGAGCACCGTCACCGCTGCGGCCGCGGCGATCGAGGCCGCCGAGCGCCTAGGCACCGGCCACGAACTTGCGGGTGCTGCGGCCGGGGTAGAGCTCTGCGGCGGGCTCGGCGTAGTCGACGGAGACGATGCGGCCGTCGACGAGGGTGAGCGAGGTGACGCTGGCGAGGTTGCACTGCCGCTTGCGCGGGTCGTGCGCCAGCCGACGCCCTTCGGCGTCGCTGCGGGCCATCCAGATCGGCAGCTGGTGGGACACGATCACGGCCTCGTGCCCCCGGGCCGCCTCCTCGGCGTCCCGGACGGCCAGCCGCATCCGCGCGACGATCTCGCGGTAGGGCTCGCCCCAGGTCGGCCGGAGGGCGTTGCGGAAGAGCCACCAGCTTGCGGGCCGACGAAGCGTCCCCGCCAGGGTGACCTTGATGCCCTCGAGGTAGTTGTCGGCCTCGATCACCCGGTCGTCGGTCGTCACCGGGAGCCCGAAGACGTCGACGATCGGCTCCATCGTCTCCTGCGCCCGCTCGAGGGGCGAGCAGCGCAGGTGGACCACGTCGTGGCCGCGCAGGTGGGCGGCGACGAGGTCGGCCATGGCACGACCCGTGTCGGAGAGGTGGTAGTCGGGCAGCCGGCCGTAGATCAGCCCGACCGGGTTGTGGACCTGGCCGTGCCGGACGAGGTGGACGACCGTACGCGTCACGTCACACCTCCGCGGCGGCTGCCGCTGCGGCCGGCAGCGCGCTGACCACGCGGTCCAGCGCGCGGTCGTCGTGGGCGCTGGAGAGGAACCAGCCCTCGTACGCGCTGGGCGGCAGGTAGACGCCGGCGTCGAGCATCGAGTGGAAGAACGCCGAGTAGCGCGCCGTGACCTGCGTCGACGCGGTGGCGTAGTCCGGAACGGCGTCCACGTCCTCGCCCACGAAGAAGACGCTGAACAAGTTCCCGGCGGCCTGGATGACGTGCGGCACGCTCGCCGCCTCCAGCGCCGCGTGCACCTCCCGCTGGAGCAGCGCGGACGCGCGGTCGACGTGGTCGTACACCTCGGCGGTGGCCAGCCGCAGCGTGGTCAGGCCGGCGGCCGTGGCGACCGGGTTCCCCGAGAGGGTGCCCGCCTGGTAGACGCCGCCGACCGGGGCGAGGCTGTGCATGAGCTCGGTCCGCCCGCCGAAGGCCGCAGCCGGGAAGCCCCCGCCCATCACCTTGCCGAAGGTCATGAGGTCGGGCACGACGCCGTCGATGCCGTACTGGCCCGACGGCGTGATGCGGAAGCCGGTCATCACCTCGTCGCTGATGAGGAGGGCGCCGTGGGCGTGGCAGATCTCGGACAGGAACGTGTTGAAGCCGACGCCGTCCTCGACGCCGGGCGGGACGACGCCCATGTTCCCGCAGGCGGCCTCGGTGATGAGGCAGGCGATCTGGTCGCCGTACGTGGCGAACGCCTCGCGCACGGCCGCGCGGTCGTTGTACTGCAGCACGATCGTGTCGGCCGTCGTGGCCTCGGTGACCCCGGGCGTGCCCGGGATGGCCAGCGTGGCCACGCCGGAACCGGCCGAGGCCAGCAACGCGTCGACGTGGCCGTGGTAGCACCCGGCGAACTTGACGATCTTGTCGCGGCCGGTGACGCCCCGGGCCAGGCGCAGGACCGACATCGTGGCCTCGGTGCCCGAGTTCACCAGCCGCACCATCTCGACCGGGGTCCGCTCGACGATCGCGGCGGCGAGGTCGACCTCCGCCAGCGTCGGGGCACCGTACGACGTCCCGTGCTGGGCCGCCTCGGCGACCGCGCCGAGCACCTCGGGGTGCGCGTGACCGAGCAGCATCGGGCCCCAGGAGCAGATGAGGTCCACCAGCTCGTTGCCGTCGAGGTCGTAGAGGTAGGGGCCCTTCGCGCGGGCGATGAACCGCGGCGTCCCACCCACGGACAGGAAGGCGCGCACGGGCGAGTTCACCCCGCCGGGGATGACCTCTCGCGCTCGCGCGAACGCGGCCACCGACCTCGTGTCCTGAGTCATCGCCGGACCCCCGCGCGCTGCGCGACCTCGAGCGCCCAGTAGGTGAGGACGATGTCGGCACCGGCCCGGCGGATCGACGTCAGGGTCTCCCCGATCGCGGCGTCGCGGTCGATCCAGCCGTTGGCGGCGGCGGCCTCGACCATGGCGTACTCCCCGGAGATGCTGTAGGCGGCGACCGGGACGTCCACGGCCTCGCGGACGGCGCGGATGACGTCGAGGTAGGCGAGGGCGGGCTTGACCATCACCAGGTCCGCGCCCTCGGCGAGGTCCAGGGCGACCTCGTGCAGCGCCTCGCGGAGGTTGGACCCGTCCTGCTGGTAGGTCTTGCGGTCGCCCCTCAGCGAGGAGGACACGGCCTCGCGGAACGGGCCGTAGAAGGCGGAGGCGTACTTCGCCGCGTAGGCCAGGATCGCCGTGTCCACGTGGCCGGCGGACTCGAGGGCGTCTCGGATCGCGCCGACCTGGCCGTCCATCATCCCGCTGGGGGCGACGACGTGGGCGCCGGCCTCGGCGTGCAGCACCGCCATCCGGGCGTAGATCTCGACGGTGGCGTCGTTGTCCACCGTGCCGGCCGGCGTCAGCACGCCGCAGTGGCCGTGGTCGGTGAACTCGTCGAGGCACACGTCGGTCATCACCAGGCAGTCGTCGCCGACCTCCTGGCGCACCGCCCGGATCGCCTCGGTGAGGATGCCGTGCTCGTCGAGAGCACCCGAACCCTCGGCGTCCTTGGTGGCCGGCACCCCGAAGAGCATGACGCCGGCCAGGCCCGCCTGCGCGGCCTCGACCGCGGTCTTGCGCAGCGTGTCGAGCGTGTGCTGGACGACGCCGGGCATCGAGCTGATCGGGCGCGGCTCCGTGAGGCCTTCCGCGACGAACACGGGGAGCACGAGCTGACGCGGTTCGACGCTCGTCTGCGCGACCATCGCCCGCATCACCGGCGACGTGCGCAGCCGACGAGGACGCTGTCGTAGCGACGTCTGGGGCACGCTTCCAATCTAGTCGCCGAAGCGCTCCGGACCGCGCTCCTGGCCCTGTCTACCACCTCACGAACCGGTCTCGCATCCGTCGTCGGACGCAAGGTGTCTGCCCAGGTCCCGACGTGTTGTCCGTCGCGCACGGGTCCTGTGCACAACCGGGCGCTCGGGCCTGGACGGGCGGGCGAGGCGCGAGGCTGCGGCGCATGGACGACGACATCCCTCCCCTGCTCCCCCTCCACCAGGTCCCGCCGCTGCGGACGCAGGCCGACCTCCACCGGCAGTGGCGGGCCATGATGGGCCCGCTCGGCTTCGCCGGGCGACGGCTGTGGCTGCTGTTCCTCGAGCCGGACGACCGCCCCACCGAGCTGCTGCTGCAGATCGACGACGTGGCCGACGACCCTGGCGCCGATGAGGCCGAGTCGCTGCTCCACCTCTGCCGCGAGGTCCGGCGCGAGCACGGCCTGGGCCGGGTCGCGGTGCTGCTCAGCCGGCCCGGCGAGGGCACCGTGCGCCCGAGCGACCGGCGCTGGGGCCGGGCCCTCCTCGACGCCGCCCGCCGTACCGGCGTCCCCCTCGCGCCGCTCCACCTCGCCACCGACGACGCGGTGGTCCCGCTGACCGGCGACGACCTGCTGGCCGCCGGCCAGCCGCGCGGTCAGAGCGGGTCAGGTGCGCGAGCGGTGTAGCCGTGCCCGGTCGGGGTGGTGGTCACACGGTGTGCGGCTGAACGCCGAGCCCGTCGTGGACGACGGTCGCGGTCCAGCCGGGTCGTTCGCGTCACGTCGTGGCGGGCGCACAGGCCGCGCCCGTTCCCCAGGGTCGTCTGGCCGCCGTCGGCGTGTCGCTGGACGTGGTCGAGGTGGCGGACCGGAGCTCCGCAGAACGGCGCGCGGCAGGTCCTGGTCACGCACGGTCAGCAGGTCGGCCAGCGGACCGAATCTAGGACGGACCACCGACACAATCGAACGCTTGTTCACATCTGTGGACAACTCGGTGGACAGGGCGAGATCACCTGACCGACGGGCAGGCCCAGCTCTGGTCGCCCGACGCTCGATCGGAGACGGCCTGTCACCCAGGGCTGCCTCCGACCGCGTCAGGAGCTTCAGACCCGGCGGGTCGGCGCCTTCCGCTGCGAGGGACGCAGGACCGGCTCGCCCGCGGCGAGCATGACGTCACGACGGTCGGCGGCGAACGCGGCCAGCGCATCGGCGAGGGCGACGACCGACGGCTTCGAGGCCACGACGTCGACGCGCAGCCCGTGCTCCTCGCACGTCTTCTGCGTCGCCGGACCGATCGCGGCGATCATCGTGCCGGGGTGCGGCTTGCCCGCGATGCCGACGAGGTTGCGGACCGTCGAGGACGAGGTGAAGACCACGGCGTCGAACTTGCCGGTCTTGATCGCCTCGCGGACGGCGGCGGGCGGCGGGGCCGCCCGGACGGTCCGGTAGGCCGTGACGTCCTCGACCTCCCAGCCGAGCTCGATCAGCCCGGCGGCCAGCGTCTCGGTCGCGATGTCGGCGCGCGGCAGGAACACGCGGTTGATGGGGTCGAGGACCTCGTCGTACGGGGGGAACTCCGCGGCGAGACCGGCTGCCGACTGCTCCTCCTTGGGGACGAGGTCGGGCTCGATGCCCCAGCCCCGCAGCGCCGTGGCGGTGACGTCGCCGACCACGGCGACCTTGAGCCCCGAGAACGCGCGGGCGTCGAGCCCGTACTCCTCGAACTTCTCGCGGACGGCCTTGACGGCGTTGACGGAGGTGAAGGCGATCCACTCGTAGCGGCCCTCGACGAGACCGCGGATCGCCTTGTCCATCTGCAGGGGGCTGCGCGGCGGCTCGACCGAGATGGTCGGCACCTCCTCGCTGTGGGCCCCGTACGTGCGCAGCCGCGCCACCATGGCCGAGGCCTGGTCCTTGGTGCGGGGCACCAGGACGCGCCAGCCGAACAGCGGCTTGGTCTCGTACCAGCTCAGCTCGCCGCGCTGCTCGGCGGCCACGCCCATGATCACGTGCACCGGGTCCTGGTCGGGCGCCTCGGTCGCGGTGACCGCGTCCAGCACCTCCGACAGCAGGCAGGGCACGGTGACCTGGTTGGTGCTGCCGCCGTGCAGCGTCAGGACGACGTGGTCGTCGCCGGACCGGCCGGCGGCGCGTGCGGCGTCGACGAGCGCCGAGAGGTGCCCGACCAGGGTGCTGACCACCACCGTGGCGGCGTTGCCCCAGGGCGCGGTGCTCACCTTCGTGAAGCGGCCGTCCGTCATCGACGCGAACTGCACCCCACCGGCGTGCACCAGGTCGATGCCCGCGTACTCCGGGACCGCGGTCAGGCTGGAGACGCCGGGGACGACCTCGAAGTCGATGCCGCCGCGCACGCAGGCCGCAGCCTCGTCGGCGACGGCGCTGTCCCAGAAGGGGTCGCCGGTGACGAGGCGGACGACCCGGCCGCCACCCGCCGCCTGCTTGACCACGACGCGCGCGCGCGCCGACGGCGTCAGCGGCTTCTGGCCCTCGCCGAAGCCGAACGTCGTCACCGAGGCGTCGCTGCCCAGGGTGATCGCCGGGTGGCCGAGGATCTCGCGCTGCCGGTCGTCGTCCAAGATCACTGCGCTCGCGTCGGCGAGCGCCGCGATCGCTCCCAGCGTCAGAAGATCAGGATCACCCGGACCCGCACCCACGAAGATCACGCGGCCGCGGGTGCTGGAGGACGAGCTCGAGGTGCTCGAGGAGGAGTCAGAAGACTTAGGGACCGAGGTTGTGCTCACGTGGCTCTCTCGTGTCGGTGCGGCGCAGACCCGGCGCCTGTGCGCCGGACCTCGTCGGACAGCTCGTCGAGCACCGACCTGGCCAGGTCCGCCCCGAGCTCCGCAGGGTCGGTCGTCGACCCGGAGAGCTCGACGCGTACCGGAGGCCGGTTTTTGGTCGGTCCCGACAATGTGTCCAGCAACGTTCTTTCAACAACGGCCCGCATAGTCAAATCGAAGGCGTTACCACGGCGAGCCAGGACGCGCGCACGCACCCCCACCGGTGCGGTGCACCCCGCTTCGAGCGTCGCCAGGAACGCACGCTCGGCCCGGGTCTCGGCGTGCGCGACCGCGTCGTCGAGCAGGGCGATCGCGTCCCGAGCCGGACCGTCGAGCGTGCGTCGGACCTCCAGCGCCAGGGCGCCCTGGCCCGGCGCCGGGAGCATCATCGCCTCGTCCAGGACCTCGGCCGGCAGCCCCTTGACAACGGTGTCCCGTTTGTCAGAACCCGACAACTCGTCCCCGACCCCGAGGTGGCCGAGCCGCCGCAGACCGGCGCCCGCGAGGACCACCGCGTCGAGCCCGCCGCCGCGGGCCAGCTCGATGCGCGTGTCCACGTTCCCCCGGACCGGGACGACCTCGAGGTGCCGGCCCTGCTGCCGCGCCCAGTCCAGCAGCTGCAGCGCGCGACGCGGGGCTCCCGTCCCGATGCGGGCACCGTCGGGCAGGTCGGCGAGCGTCGACCCGACCAGCACGTCGCGGACGTCCTCGCGGGCCGGGACCGCGATCACCTCAAGATCGGCTTCGGCAGCGGTGGGCAGGTCCTTGAGCGAGTGGACCGCGCAGTCGATCTTGTCGGCCCGCAGGGCCTCCCGCACCCCGAGCGCGAACACCCCGGTCCCGCCGATCTCGGTCAGCAGCCGAGGATCGAGATCACCCGACGTCGTCACCCCGACGAACGACGAGCCGGCACCCCGGGCCGCCAGCAGCCCGGCGACCAGGTCGACCTGGGCACGGGCGAGGGGCGACATGCGCGCTCCCAGCCGCAGCGCGGGGAGCTCGGCCGTCGGATCGGTCATCAGGAGGGACATCCTGCCCGTTCGCAGGAGGTCCTACACGTCCGTCTCGGGGGACATCACGGCGGCGACCGCCTGCGGGTCGAGGGCGAACAGCTCGCGCAGCGCGGCCGCGTAGTCGAGCGCGTCGGGGTCGGCGGAGAGCTCCTTGACCCGCACCGTCGGCGTGTGGAGCAGCTTGTCGGCAATCCGGCGCATCGTCCGCTGCACCTCGTTGCGCTCGTGCTCGTCCAGGCCCGGTACGCGGGCGTCGAGGCGCTTCATCTCCGCGACGACCACCTGCTGGGCCATGCTGCGCAGCGCCACCACGGTCGGCGCGACCGCCGCCGCCCGTCGGACGCCGAGGAAGTCGCTCACCTCGGAGCGGACGAGCGCCCGTGCCGCCTCGACCTCGGGAGTGGCGTCGTCGGAGCGGGTGGCGACCAGCAGGTCGAGGTTGACCAGGAGGATCCCGAGGCCGGTGACGTCGGCGGAGATGTCCGCCGGCAGCGCCAGGTCGACGGCCGCGGTGACCGAGGTGCCCACGAGGTCGGTGGCGTCGAGGTGCAGGGAGGCGGCACCCGTGCAGGTGACGAGGACGTCGGCCTCGCCGAGCGCGGCCGTCAGGCGGCTGAGGGGCTCCGCACGCCCGCCGACCGAGTCCGCGAGCCGCTGGGCCCGCTCGAACGTGCGGTTGACGCAGGTGACCTTCGCTCCGGCCGCGGCGGCGGTACGGGCGGCCAGACCGGCGATGGCCCCGGCGCCGACGACCAGCACGCGCCGGTCCACGAGGTCACCCTGGGCCTCGACGAGCAGCTCGTACGCCGCCGAGACCAGCGAGCGTCCCGCCCCGGCCACGCCCGTCTCGGTCTGGACGCGCTTGCCCACCCGGATGGCCTGCTGGAAGAGGGCGTTGAGGACGGTGCCGACCGTCCCCTGCTCCTGGCACATGGTGAGCGCGCCGCGTACCTGCCCCAGGATCTGGCTCTCGCCGAGCACGACCGAGTCGAGGCCGGAGGCGACCGAGAAGGCGTGCGCGACCGCACCCTCGTCGAAGAACACCCGAGCCATCGCGCGCAGGTCGGCCACGGGCTCGCCGGCCAGGTCCGACAGCGCCAGCACGGCGTCGTCGAGGCCGCCGTGGAAGCGGGAGACCGAGACCCACAGCTCCGTGCGGTTGCAGGTCGACAGCACGACGGCCTCGTCGATGTGCTCGCTGTCGACGAGGGTCTGGGCGAGCTTGCCCGCCGTCGCCGGGTCCAGGGCCAGCGCGGCCAGCCGCGCCATCGACGTCGAGCGGTGCGACACGCTCACCGCAAGGATGCCCATCAGTGATCTACTCCGTCAGCTCGTCGGGATCGGCGCCGTCCAGGCTCGCACCCCTCGGTGCTCCCCCCGGTCGACGGACGACCCGGTGTCCCGTGCCCGTCTACCCTGCGGTGCACACAGATCAACACCGCCGGCCCGGACGAACTTCCAGAGACGCTCCTCACGAGAGCTCCTCGACCTTGCGCTGCTCGTGGAACGCCAGGATGGCGAGCTCCTGGCCGAGATCCACCTTGCGCACGTTCACTCCTTCGGGCACCGCGAGCGCGGTGGACGCGAAGTTGAGGATGCTGGTCACCCCCTGACGCACCAGCCGGTCCGTGACCGCCTGGGCCGCGTCGGCCGGGGTGGCGACGACCGCGATCACCGCACCCGTGTTGCGCACGACCTCCTCCAGCTCCGGCAGGTCGGACACGACGAGGCCCGTGACCGTGCTCCCGACCAGCGCCGGCGACGGGTCGACCAGGGCGACGACCCGGAAGCCCCGCGCGGCGAACCCGGCGTAGTTGGCCAGGGCGGTGCCGAGGTGGCCGACCCCGACGATCACCACGGGCCACTCGGAGGCGGCACCGATGTGGACGGCGATCTGGCGCTGCAGGCGCGCCACGTCGTAGCCGACGCCGCGTGTCCCGTACGTCCCGAGGCAGGACAGGTCCTTGCGCAGCTGCGAGGGACTCACGCCGGCGGCCTCGGCCAGCGCCGTGCTGCTGACCACCTCGACCCGCCCGTCGAACAGCCGCCCGAGCGCCTCGTGGTAGGTCGGGAGGCGTGCGACCGTCGCGTCGGGGACGCCCCGGGCAGGTCGGGCACCCGCGCCGGAGCCCGGCAGCAGGTCCGAGATCACCGGCCCACCCTAGCGGCGAGGGCGCGCCAGGGCCGCCCTCAGCCGGGCGGGGTCCACCCGCCAGAACTCGTGCTGGACGCCGTCGACGAAGGTCACCGGGACCTCGTCGGTGTAGCGCCGTCGCAGCTCGGCGTCCCCGTCGACGTCGACCTCCTCGTACGACTCCCCCTGCTCGGCGCAGACCTGCGCGACGACCGTGCGGGCCTCGTCGCACAGGTGGCACCCGGGCCGGGTCAGCAGCCGGACACGAGCGGGGCCGGCGTCGGCGTCGGGGTGCACCTGGGCAGTCTCCCACCCCGGTCGACCGTTCGGCCTAGGCTGGAGCCGTGCAGCCGCCGGAGCCCGACCTTCGGCACGAGCCGCCAGGACCGCCCGCTCCGGAGGTCCTGCCGCACGGCGCCGGTGCCGTACAGCTGGGGGGCGCCGCGCGCCCGGCCCGGGACCGGATCGTGCCCGACCCGCTGGCCGCCGCCTTCTTCGACCTCGACAACACCATGGTCCAGGGCGCCTCGATCTTCCACTTCGCCAAGGGCATGTACCGCCGCGGCTTCTTCGACGCCCGCACGATCGTCAAGGCGCTGTGGTTCCAGACCTACTTCCGCGCGGCGGGCAAGGAGAAGGCGGCCCACGTCGCGGACGCCCGCGAGACGATGCTCTCCTTCATCGCCGGCCACACGGTCGCCGAGATCGCCCAGGTGGGCGAGGAGGTCTACGAGGAGTTCGTCGCGGCCCGGGTCTGGCCCGGGACCCGGGCCATCGCGCAGCTGCACCTCGACGCCGGTCAGCAGGTCTGGCTGGTCACGGCGGCCCCGATCGAGATGGCGGGGATCATCGCCTCCCGGCTGGGCCTGACCGGCGCGCTCGGCACGACCGCCGAGCACGAGGACGGGGTCTACACCGGCCGGCTGGTGGGCGACCTGCTGCACGGCCCCGCCAAGGCGGACGCGGTGCGCGACCTCGCGCTCGAGCACGGCCTGGACCTGGCGCGGAGCTTCGCCTACTCCGACTCCACGAACGACCTGCCGATGCTCTCGCTGGTCGGCCACCCCTGCGCGATCAACCCCGACCGCCGCCTGTCGGCCTACGCGGAGGAGCAGGACTGGCAGGTGCGCGACTTCCGGACGGGTCGTCGGGCCGCCCGGCTGGGCCTGCTCGGTGCGGGTGGCGCAGGAGCGGCGCTCGGTGCCGTGGCGGCAGGCGCCGCCTTCCTGCGCTACCTCCGCCGCTAGGTCTGCTGCCCCGGCCGCTCTCCAGGTCAGGCGGCGCGACGGGCCGCACGTCTGGCCGTACGCCGGACGAGCAGGACCGCGACCAGGAGGTAGACGAGGTACGCGATGAGGCCGAGCACGGCCGTGGCCTCCGCCGGACCGTCGCGTCCGGCCAGCCCGAGCACGAGCACGGCGACCCCGAGGACCACGCAGGCGCCGGAGCCGACGTACACGAAGCCCTGCACCTGCTCCAGGTCCACGCCGGCCGGCTCAGGCGGCCCGCCGCGCCGGTGGACGCGCCACCAGACGAGGCCAGCCGCGAACACGGCGGTGGCGACGACGAGCAGGGCGAGAGGTCCGTACACGGAGGTCATCCCGTCAGCCTGCAGTTCCGCGGCTCGACATCAGCCGACCTGGGACGAGAAGCACGACCAGCGGCCAGGTCACGGGATGTCCCGCGACCTGGCCGCCGTCCGAAGCCTGAGGTGTCGCGCTACTTGCCGGCGCGACGACGCTGGATGCGCGTCTTCTTCAGGAGCTTGCGGTGCTTCTTCTTCGCCATCCGCTTGCGACGCTTCTTGATGACCGAACCCACAGGTGACCCTCTCGTTACCGAGACAGCCTGGCCCCGGACTACTTGTTCTGACAGCCACGGAAGACTACCCGGAATCAGCGATAAGTTCGAAGTCGTGGACGATCCCGGGCTGACCCAAGACCTGACCTACCTCGAGGACACCGGTCCGGGCACCGGGAGGCGCACCCCTGCGCGGGCGTGGGTGGACACCGACGCCCCGTCCGTGAGCCTCGACGGGGACTGGCGGTTCCGCTGGTCGCCCTCCCCCGTCGGCCTCGACGCCACCTTCGCCGCGCCGGACTTCGACGACACCGGCTGGGACACGCTGCCCGTCCCGTCGCACTGGGTCCTGCACGGCGACCCCTCGGGCGAGCGGCGCTACGGGGCACCGATCTACACGAACGTGCAGTACCCCTTCCCGCTCGACCCGCCGCACGTGCCCGACGAGAACCCGACGGGCGACCACCGCCGGACGTTCGAGGCCCCGGGCTGGGTCCCGGCGCCCGAGGCGGCGTCCGCGCACCCGACCACCCGCACGCTGCTGCGCTTCGACGGCGTCGAGTCGGTCTACCGCGTCTGGCTCAACGGCGTCGAGATCGGGGTCGGCCGGGGCAGCCGGCTCGTGGCCGAGCTGGACGTGACCGAGGCGCTGCGGCAGGGCACCAACGTGCTCGCCGTCCGCGTCCACCAGTGGTCGGCGGCCAGCTACGTCGAGGACCAGGACCAGTGGTGGCTGCCCGGGATCTTCCGCTCGGTCACGCTGCTCGCCCGGCCGGCGGGCTGCCTCGACGACGTCTGGCTGGCGACCGCGTACGAGCCCCACAGCCGGACGCGCGGCCGCGGCCGGATCGACCCTCGGCTGGTGGCGGGCCCGGACGCGTTCCCGGTGACGGTGCGGGTGCCCGAGCTCGGGGTCGAGGCGACGTTCGGCTCGGCGGCCGAGCTCGCGACCTTCGACGTCGGCGACGTCGACCCGTGGACCGCCGAGTCGCCCCGCCTGTACGCGGCGACCGTCAGCTCGACCGGCGAGACGGTGAGCGTGCGGCTGGGCTTCCGGGACGTCGTCATCGAGGGTGACCGGCTGCTCGTGAACGGCGACCGCCTGGTCTTCCGGGGGATGAACCGGCACGAGACGCACCCGGTCCGTGGGCGGGTGTTCGACGAGGACTTCGCGCGCGAGGACCTGCTCGCCATGAAGCGGGCCGGGGTCAACGCCGTCCGCACCAGCCACTACCCGCCGCACCCCCGCGTGCTCGACCTCTTCGACGAGCTCGGCTTCTGGGTCGTGCTGGAGTGCGACCTCGAGACGCACGGCTTCGTCTTCGCCGACTGGGCCGGCAACCCGAGCGACGACCCGGCCTGGGCCGCGGCGTACCTCGACCGCATCGAGCGGACCGTGGAACGCGACAAGAACCACGCCAGCGTGGTGGTCTGGTCGCTCGGCAACGAGGCCTGGACCGGCCGGAACCTGGCCGCCATGGCCGACTGGGTGCACCGACGCGACCCGAGCCGCCCGGTCCACTACGAGGGCGACCACAGCTGCGCCTACACCGACCTCTACTCGCGGATGTACCCGAACTACCTCGAGACCGCCGCGATCGGCTCCGACTCCGGGTTCATCAGCTACCTGCACGGCCCGGCGGAGGCGGTGAGCGTCCGCGCGCGCCCGACCGTGCTCTGCGAGTACGTGCACGCGATGGGCAACGGCCCCGGCGGCGTGCGGGCGTACGACGACCTCTTCGAGTCCCACCCGCGCCTGCACGGCGGGTTCGTCTGGGAGTGGCGCGACCACGGGCTGCTCGCGCGCACGGTGACCCAGGACGGGAGCAGCACCGAGTTCTACGCGTACGGCGGCGACTTCGGCGAGGTCGTCCACGACGGCAACTTCGTCATGGACGGGATGGTGCTGCCCGACGGCACGGCGACCCCGGGGCTCGCGGAGTGGAGCGCGGTCAACGCACCGGTGCGCCTGGAGTGCCGCGGGTCGACCCTGCACGTGCGCAACCGGCAGCACTCCGCGACGACCGCCGGGCTGCGGTTCGTCGGGGTGCGCGAGGTCGACGGGATACCCGGCCCCGAGGTGCGGATCGACGCCCTGCCGGTCGAGGCGGGCGAGACCGGGCACCTGGCGCTGCCCCCGGCGCTGCTGGAGCCGTCCGCGACCGGTGAGACGTGGCTGACCGTCCGGGCCGAGCTGGCCTCGGACACGGCCTGGGCGTCCGCCGGCCACGTCGTGGCCCGCGCGCAGTGCGACCTGACCCCGGCGCAGGCCCGGCCTCTCGTGGAGCCGCACCGGGCAGCCACCCTGCGCAGCGCTCCCCGTTCGGGGACCGCGCGGCTGGGGCCCGCCGAGCTCGACCTCGGCACCGGCCTGCTGACCCGCATCGGCGACCTCGCCGTCACCGGGCCCCGCCTCGAGCTCTGGCGCGCCCCGACCGACAACGACCGCAGCGGCGACCGCGGGTCGTACGAGCTGGCCGCACCCGAGGACACCCTGGGCGAGGGCGCACCCGGGCCGTCGTCGGACGCACGGTGGCGCGAGCGCGGGCTGGACCGGCTGGTGCACCGGGTCGTCGGCGTGGAGGGCGGGCGGCCCGGCGACGACGCGGCCGTCGTCCACGTGCGCGTCGGAGCGGCCCGGCAGGCGCTCGGCGTCGACGTCACCTTCCGCTACCGCGTCCGCGGGGACGCCCTGTCGCTGCGCGTCGCGCTGCAGCCCGACCCGGGCTGGGACTGCACCTGGCCACGGGTCGGCGTCCGGCTCGACCTGCCGGTCGGGCTCGACCGGGCGGAGTGGTTCGGCACCGGGCCGGCCGAGAGCTATCCGGACACGCGCGACGCGGCGTACGTCGGTCGCTTCGCCGCCGACCTGGCCGGTCTGGACGTGCGCTACTCCCGGCCGCAGGAGACCGGGCACCGGGCGGACCTGCGCGAGCTGGTCGTGCGCGACGCCGAGACCGCCCGCCTGGTCGTGCGGACCCGCCCGGCGGCCGACGGGCACCGTCCCGGCTTCACGCTGACGCCGTGGTCGCCGCAGCAGGTCGACGCGGCGAGCCACCCGTACGAGCTGCCGACGCCGGAGCGGACGTTGTTGTTCCTCGACGACGCGGTGCACGGCATCGGGAGCCGGGCCTGCGGCATGGACGTGCTACCCGAGCACGCCCTGTGGCCGAGCGCCCGCGCCTTCGAGGTCGAGCTGTCCGTGCCCGCGACGCCGGCCTGAGGTGGCGCGCGGGCGGGTGCGGCGGTACCAGCGGGCGCAGACCAGCACGGCCAGCGCCAGGTCGACGGCGTCCCCGCCGTAGTACATGACCATCGCACCGCGCTGCTCGTCGAGGAGGTCCGTCCCGGCCGCGAGGGCGTAGAGCCGCTTGGCCAGGACGTCGTGGGCGGCCAGGGCGAGCACGAGCACGACCAGCAGGTGCCGCGTCGTACGGCGGTGCGGCAGCGGGTCGGGCCCGACGAGCACCGCGGCGAGCAGGTAGCCCGCGAGCAGGACGTGGGCGTGCACGACGACGTCGACGAGCGGGTGGTCGTGGGCGACGTCGAGCAGCGGGGTGCCGTAGAGCAGCCAGAGGCCGCCGACGTCGAGGACGGCCGCGACGCCGGGTTCGGTCAGGACGCGCAGCGGACGGGAGCGCAGCAGGCGGCTGAGCCGGCGGGCGGCACCGACCGGGAGCGCGTTGAGCGCGAGCGTCACCGGCGCGCCGAGCACCAGCAGGAGCGGCGCGAGCATGCCGAGCAGCACGTGACCGGCCATGTGCGCCGTCCAACCCGTCATGGCGGCCCGCGCCAGGGGGCCGGTGACCGCGGCGGTCGCCAGCAGGCAGCCAAGGGTCCACGCCAGCGTCCGGCCGACCGCCCAGGCCCGACCACGGCGCCGTGCGCGCACCACGAGGACCGCGTACGCGACCAGGGCCAGCAGCGTGGCCGTCACCGCGAGCGCGGCGAGCAGATCGACGCCGCCGGCGTGGTCGTGGCTCACGGCCCGACCGTGCTGGTCCGGCGGGACCGGACGGTCAGGACCGCCCCGCCCACCACGAGCACCGCGGCGACGACGTTCCAGGTGAGGTCGTAGGGCAGCAGGTCGACGCCGTAGCGGATCTGGTGCAGGCCCAGGACCTTGTGCTGGACGAGGCCGTCGTAGAGCTGGAACCCGCCGGCGCCGAGCAGCACGCCGCCGACCCAGCGGCCGACGTCGAGCGACCGCCTCCGGCGGAGGTCGGCGAGCAGGAACAGCCCCGTCACCACCGCGACGAAGCCGAACGCGTGGAAGAGGCCGTCGGACACGAGCCCGACGTCAGGCGTCGAGCGGTCGTAGAAGTGGTGCCAGTGCAGCAGCTGGTGGAACACGGTCTCGTCCACGAACGCCACCAGCCCGACGCCGGCGAGGACGCCGGAGAGGGTGCTGCGCGCACGCCGGGACGAGCGATCGCGTGAGATGGGGCTGGGCACGGCTGGACGACCTCCGGGGTGCGGGACTGCTGCTCTCCGTACCCGGCTGGCGGCGGCCTAGCCGGTCTCGAAGAACGACTCCTTGAGGTAGGCGTCGACGGCGGACTCCTTGACCCGGAAGCTGCGCCCGAAACGGACCGCCTCCAGCTCGCCGCCGTGGATGAGGCGGTAGACGCTCATCTTGGAGACCCGCATCAGCGCCGCGACCTCGGCGACCGTGAGGAAGTTGACGCTCGACAGGTTGCCGCCGATCGGCCTGACACCGCCGGGGGTCGGTTGGTCCACCATGCTCTTGAGCTCGTTTCTGTGCCGTCGGCGCCGGGCTTCCCCTCCGGCGTCACGCGAGCACTGGTGTGAGAGTAGTGGTAAACGGTGCGCCTGGTACAGGCTCTTCACAGGAATTGTTCGACACGCCGCGTCCGATGCTTGACCTCAGCAGACGGTCGACACTCCACCCTTGTCAGGGCGCCGCACCCGCCGCCCTGCCCAGGAAGTGGTCGGCTCCGCCCCGACGGCACGTCGACACCGACTGTCCGCATGACCGCGTCCAACGGCGGCGACCGGCCCAGGGCGGCCAGGGCGGGGTGCTCGCGGCGCGGGGACGCCCCCTTCGCGACGAAGGATCGCCGACACCCTTCTCCTGCAGCTTCGGCATGACCTCAGCAAGCCGGAGACCCTGCGGTCGACGTGGCCCCACGGGAGTTGTCAGAGAGCTGCTCGAAGTCGACCCGCGCGGTGTCGGGGCGTAGCCCTGAGATCTGACTCGTCGACGATCGCCCCAGCGCGACTCACGCCTCAACTTCAGGAGCGAGCCGTGTCGACGTGTCGGATCTCAGGGCGGCCTCGGGCGGCTCCACCAGGCACAGCTCGGTGCGCTCGGCGGTGAGGCACGGCATAACCGTCCGGGTGACCGAGCACGGCTAGGCGACCTTGCCCTCGTAGAACGCCTGCTCGGCCGGGTTCCGCTCCTCATCCAGCCGGGCCAGAGCCACCTCGGCCCTCTGCAGCAACTTGATCGCGGACCACGTGGTGGGGGCGCGAGGCGGAACAGACCTGCTCAGAAGCCGGGGTCGAGGCCCAGCTCGGGGAACACCGCACGACGCGTCGCCATGATCGCCTGGTCGAGCCGGCTGTCCGGGGAGAAGCCGTCG
>Ga0210040_10000550_pt1 | contig 62656 bp, 121 predicted proteins | sample CryGeyCG12114_NA_FD_185462 | JGI IMG/M metagenome (GOLD analysis project Ga0210040, IMG submission 185462) | Groundwater microbial communities from aquifer - Crystal Geyser CG19_WC_8/21/14_NA (SPAdes) (version 2) | ecosystem: Environmental > Aquatic > Deep subsurface > Groundwater | place...
CGAGTCGGCGGCAGTCCTGCTCCTGCCGGGCGACACCGAGACCTGCGCCCTCTCTGTCATCGCTGATGCGGACGTACAGGCCAGCGCGGGTGCTCATGGGCTGATGGTTACCGCAAAGGTGCGACACGACAACCGGTCGTTGTCCTACAGGCGACCACCATGCCTCGTGGCTGGGGCACAATCCCGCGCATGGCGCTGTCCGGCGTGACCTACGAGCGGTGGACAGCCCGCGCCGAGCGCCCGCTGCTCGTGCTCGCTGGGGTGTTCCTGCTCGTACTTGCCCTGCCAGTCGCCTTCCCGGCGATGCCGCGAATCGCGGCCCGGATCGTGTCCGTTGCCGATCTGGTGATCTGGGCGCTGTTCGCCGCGGACTACTTGGTGCGGCTGACCTTGGTGGAGCAGAAGTGGCGGTTCGTTCGCACGCACCTCCTCGACCTGGCCGCGGTGGCGCTCCCAGCGCTGCGTCCGCTCCGGCTCCTGCGCCTCGTGGCGGTCGGGCAGATGCTGGCCAAGCGGTCACGACGGAACATCGCCGCGCAGGGAAGCCAGCTCGTCGCCGGGGCAGGCGTACTACTGGTGCTGGTAGCTGCCGTGACGGTGCTCGACGCAGAGCGGACGAGCCCAGACGCGAACATCAAGAGCATCGGCGACGCCCTGTGGTGGGCTGCCACGACGATCACGACCGTCGGCTACGGGGACCGCTACCCGACAACTGGGATTGGACGAGTTGTCGCAGTCGGGCTCATGGTGTTCGGCATCGCGCTACTCGGCGTGCTCACGGCGAGCATCGCTGCCTGGTTCGTGACGCTGGTGGAACAGACCGAGCAGCAGGAGACGGAGACTCTGGAACGACGCCTGGACGGACTAGAGCGGAAGCTGGACCGGGTGCTAGACGAGCTTGATCGGCGCTGATCTGTCACACCCCGCCCCTACCGTCCCCGCCATGCCCGAGCTCACCGACACCGAACGGCAGATGCTCCTGTTGGAGCGGCAGTGGTGGAAGCACCCGGGGTCGAAGGACGCGAAGATCCGGGAGCTGTTCGGGGTGACGCCGACGCGGTACTACGCCCTGCTGGGCCGGCTGGTGGATCGCCCGGAGGCGCTGGCCGCTGACCCGATGGTGGTGGGGCGGCTGCGGCGGATCAGGTCGGAGCGGGTGCGCTCGAGGACGCGGCTGCGGGCGTAGGCGGGAGGGGCTGTCAGGGTCGCCGGGGCGGGGCTACTGTGTCGTGGCTCACACTCGGTCAAAGGAGACCAGCATGGCGAAGGTCAGCCCGTTCCACTCCACCCGCACTGGCGAGACGGTGCACCACAACAACGACTCCTGCACGGAGGGCAACAACATCGAGGACCGCTATAAGGCGTCAGGCACGGGCGGGCGCCCGCTGTGCGCCCACTGCGCTCGGCTCTAGCACCTCGGCCGGCTGGTCCTTGGTGGAGAACACGATCTCCCACCAAGGGCCTGTCGGCTCGCCGTCCAGGACGGGCCACAACCGGCGCAGCTCCCGTACGGGCAGAGCGACCTCCTGCGCGGCCCACAACGCCCGCCAGCCCGCCTCACGCCCGCCGTAGAAGCGCACGAAGGGCTCCGGCGAGCAGTGGCCGTCGCCACCCTCGCAGGATTCGAACGTCTCGACCCCCGCCGCGACCAGCACTCGGACGTACCGTTCGATCCCAGCGTCCAAGTGCTCCGAGACGGCCCAGGTCGTTGCCACGCGCTCAAGGTAGATCGTCAAGGCCCCTCCCGCTCGCAGGCTGTCCACACCCCTCGCGCGCCCTCCCGTCTCCCGTGCCACGCTCCCCGGGTGTTCGCCGGCAACCGTCAGGTGCAGACCTCACGGGGCCTGCTGGACGTCGACGTCTGGGTGACGGGCACCGGTAGCCACGCCGCCCGGCTGCACGGGCAGTACCCCGGGCTGGAGGCGGTCGGCGGGGCGTTCGGTGCGACGTCGGACGAGGCGGTCGACAGGCTGCGGGAGGCGGTGGAGCGTGCCTGACCGAGTGGACAGCGCCGGCAACACGGTGCTGGACCCGCCCGTGCAGGTCGAGGTGCTGTTCGAGGGGGAGCGCTGGTGTTCCGGCTGGGCTACGGCCTACCGGGGTGAGCGGGTCAGCGTGCGATTCACGACCGGGCTCGGCGAGCAGCGGGTCCGGTGGGAGCCCGCGGTGAACGTGCGGCGGGTGGGGGGCCCGACCATCTGACAGGTCAGGTGTCGCCGATCGCCGCGAACAGGCCGGCGAGCAAGTAGAGGACTACGCCAGCCACTCCCACGATGAACGCCACCCCGGCAAGCACCAGGAGCACGCCGAAGACGAGCGCGACCGCCGTGGCGAGCGCCTGCAAGTAGCCCATGCGTCGGGACCGCACACAGCGAAGCGCCCCCGCCCCTCCGGTGTGGAGGAAGCGGGGGCGCTGTCGTGCTCGGTGCGGGACGATGCCCGCCATGTTGCTGCTGTGCGGGGTGCTGTTCGCGTCCGGGTCGCTCTGGTGTGGAGCGGGCTGAGGCAGGCGGGGGAGCAGGACTGCGAGTAGCGGAGAGCCCGCCTCACCGGACGGGCTGTCGGGCTTAGGCTCGGGCCGTGACCCTGCACAGCCCGGCCGCAGGTCTCGCCCGGTGGGGTTCGAGGCGTCGGCTTGAACTAGACGCTGAGAGGGCTCCCCGCGGCTTCTGGGTGGCCACGCTGAGCGCGCTGGCACTGTCGCTGCTGCTCGTGCTCAGCCACCCGACGTTCCTGTGGATCACGCTGCCGGCCTGCTTCGCCGTGACGGTGCTGCAGGTTCAAACGCTGCGCCGAGTCCTCGGGGCGTTCCCGCTGATCGCCATCGTCATCGGCGTGCTCAACACCGTTGGGGTCGCGGGCTACGTGCTGTATCCACGCATCGCCGATGTGGCTCGGGTGAGCGCCCGGTTAGGTCAGTCAGTATCCGCGTACAGGGTGGCGGCAGGCCTGTTCCTGTTGGCTAGCGCTGCTCTGTGGATCGGCGGGCTCCTGGGATCGCTAGGGGGTCGGAGCAAAGGCGACGCCGCCGTGGAACAGGCAGCGCTACGCGAGGCGCTCGTGAAGTTGCCAGCCGGCGCCGTCCTGCTGGCCGCACTGGTACCCGTGACCTTGACCATCATCGGAACGTCACCCCAGGGCTTGCTGCACCGGAGCTCGTACCTCGACGCGTACGGCCCGCTCCTGATCAGCAAGCTGTCCGGCGTGCTGTTGCCCGCGGGCGTCGCCCTGCTCGGACTCGTCCTGTTCAACGGGCGAAGCACTTCCGGCAAGCGTCGCGCGACGCTGCTGCTGCTGCTCTACATGACCGTGCTGTTCGCGAAGGGCACGCGCCTGATCGGCCTGGTGCCACTCATCCTGCTCGGCTGCTACCTGTCCCTGCCCGATGGGGCGGGCAAAGCGCGCCGGCTCGGCGTGACCACCGCCGCTCTTGTGGGCGCAGCGACGGTCTTCCTGCTGCAACTACCCCTAGCGCTGCGCAGCAATTTCGGGGGCAACGGCCTCGGGCCGTACGTCAGCCGGATCATCGCGGACCCCGGAAGTGCAGTCGTCCCGAACCTGCTGGCGGTTTTCGGCAACGTGCTCTTCGCCGTTCCGCTGACCGGGTCCATCGCGACGGCGACGCCAGAGCAGCCGCTGGACTACTTCCTCACGAGCATCGACCCCAGGCCGGGCGGTCTGACCGCGTGGCCGACCATCGCACCCCTACTCCGGGTGAACATCAACACACCGTTCAACGCGCTCGGGGAACTCTCGAGGTACGGCCTCGTGGTCTTCGTCGGTTACCTCTTGATCACCGGGTTCGTCGTGACGCGCCTGCAGCGCTTCGCGGCGCGCACACCCGGCCTGAGCGCCCAGATCGGGGTGGGCCTGCTCGGCGGCCTGCTTCTGCTGTTCTCGGTGAGCCTGCTCCAGTACAACCTGCGGTCGGGCACGCGGCAGCTCTGGTACGCCCTGGTGCTGCTGGTCGTCCTGCGCTTCGTGGGGACGACGATCTCCAGCACGCGACGCAACAGGCTCGTGCAGCACAGCGCGGACGAAGCGCGGACACGGCCGGGCCAGCGCACATCGGGCACAATGCCAGGGTGGCGAAGCGTGGGGGGCGCAGGCTCCAGGACGTTGGGCTAGTGGTACTGGCTGTCGTGGTCCTTGCAGGGTCTGCCGCCGTGGCGCGCGGCCCGTCCGACGCCCCGACCGCAAGCGAGGTGGCTGCAGCGCGCTCTGCCTACGTCGCGCCCCCTGAGCAGCCGACCGCCTTCTTCTTCGGCGACTCGTACTTCAACGGCAGCGACTACACGACCGTGCAGGAGTCGATGGCGTACCTGGCCGGCAGCAGCCTGGGCTACCAGACGTTCGTCAGCGGAGCAGGCGGCACCGGCTTCACCAGCGCCCGGACGGAGGCCCCGGCGTCGCCGGACTACCTCGGGCAGATCCGCACGGGCGGTCTGAAGGTCGACGTCGGGGACGTCCAGGTCGTCGTGGTGGAAGGCGGGCTCAACGACCGGGGCAAGCCCTCCGGGCAGGTCACGGCCAACGCCCGGCAGGTGCTCGCGGCGGCCAAGGAGCAGTACCCCGACGCGCGGCTGTTGCTGCTCGGTCCCGTCGACCCTGACGGGCAGCCGGACCCGGAGGTAGGCGCGGTCGTCAGGAGCCTCGCGGCTGCGGCAAAGTCCGAGCAGGTGCCGTTCATCGACGCGAGCGGGTGGTTCACCCCAAAGCAGGCGGCGACCCTGATCGGCAAGGACGGAACCCACCCCACGGTCCAGGGCCACCGCGTGCTTGCAGGCAAGCTGGAGCAGACCTTACGGGCCCGCGGGGTCCCCGCGGTCTAGCTTGATGGTGGGCCCGACCACCACGTTCCCGCTGATCACCCCGCCTTGCAGTGATTCGGCCACCCGGATGCCCTTGTCGCTACGGGTGAGTACGTTGCCAGTGATCGTGGCGCCACGGCGCGGCCGGTCGTGGTCGGCTGTCATCAGGCGGTGGTCAGGTCGGAGATGAGCCCCATCGACGCGAGTTCCTGTCGAAGGGCAGCCAGCGCGGCGGTCTCTCCCGCCGCTGACCGCGAGTAGGTCAGGACGTGCTCGGTGGTGGCGTTGCGCATGCCCCGCTCGGTGTTGCCGCGGCGGATGAAGTTGACCGGGCTGCCCCCGGAGTTGCTCACGGCCACCCCGAAGTTCGTGCGCTTACTGGCCCCGCGGGTGTCGAAGATGAAGTTGTCGACCACCTCGAGGTTGTTGTTGCTGGCGGGGGAGCCGATGAAGATCCCGACGTTCTGGTTCGGGTCGCTGGCCGGGACAGCGGTGGCCCCGTCCGCCTGGAAGTCCGAGCCGATGTTGAAGAGCGTGTTGTCGTGCACCTTGATGCCCTGCACGCTCACCATCGCGATCCCGAACTTCGCGGCGTTGCTGATCGTGTTGTCCCCGACGTTGATGAGTCGCGCCAACTGCGTGGACGTGGCCGGGTAGGCGGGGTAGCCGTTGAGGAAGATGCCGTGGCCGAAGGCGTCGTTGCGCCCGTCGATCGGACCGCGGCTCACCGTGTCGATGGTGTTGCCGGTGATGGTGCCGATCTGCGGTCCGTTGTCGGCCTGGATGCCGTACCACCCGCAGTTCGAGACGGTGTTCCCGGTGACCTCGAAGACGGACGGCCCGGGCTCGCTGACGACGAGGCCCGCGTTGTCGGTGCCGACCCAGCCGGCGACGAACAGGCCGGAGAAGGCGCAGTCCGCCGCCACGTTGCCGGTGCACACGACCCGGGCGGTCGCTCGGGAGATGGAGACGCCGTTGTCGGAGCTCTTCTCGCAGAGGTTGTCGGTGAACACGACCTCCTCGCAGTGCACGTAGCCCGGGTCCATGCAGTTGAAGAACACGTTGGTGTCCATGATCGCTCGCCCGCTCACCCCGAGCAGGGACACAGGCGGGGCGATGAAGTTCGAGAAGCGGCAGTCGCGCACGGTGACGCCGTCGGCGGCCGGGTTGGCCGGGGTGTAGGCCTTCGCGTTGACCATGATCGCAGTGCGGGCGGCGGCACCGAACTGCGAGCGCGCCCGGGTCGGGAACAGCGCGGGCAGAACGGCGTTGCCGGCGAACCCGAGCTGCTCGAAGGAGACGTCGGCCAGGTTGCCGCTGCCGCTGTTGCGGAACAGGAACTCGATGGCGGTCGTGGAGGTGATGACCGAGGCGACGGCGGACGCACCGCGGTAGGTGACCTGGGTGGCGATCGGCACGGTGGAGGCCAGCCGGTAGCGGCCGGGCGGGAAGTAGACGACACCGCCCGTCGCGCCCAGGCTTGCCTGCGCGGCCACCACGGCCGGGGCGTCGTCGGCTACGCCGTCGCCGATGGCCCCGAAGTCCTTGACGTCCGCCCAGCCGGGGCGCTTCTTGGTGTAGCCCAAGAGGATCTGGTCGGTCTTCGCCTTGGTGTAGCCGGTGATCGTCACGTCGTCGCCTCTCAGGCCGCGATGGTGTAGGTGCCGTCGCCGTTGTCGGTGACGGAGGAGCCGGACAGGTCGAACGTGCCGTCGCCGTGGTCCACCAGGGAGGCGCTTCCCGCGGCCTGCTCAAGCACGTTCAGGCGCGCGTCGAGTGCGTCAGAAGTCGCCGTAGCGTGTGCCTGCGTCTCCAGCCCGGCGACCGCGGCCGTGACCTGCGCCGGGGTGGCCCTGCCCGCCACCGCCACGTCCAGGGCGTCGACGTCGCTCTCGACCGTCCCAACCCGGCCGGACAGGGCGGTCACGGACGAGGCGGTCGCCTTGCTCGTCTTCAGCAGCGTGATGTCCGCGCTGAGCGCGGCGATCTCCTCGTCCGACGCCCCCGAAGCGTCCAGCGCCGACGCGAGGTCCGCGACCGACACCACGCCAGACAGCCCCGCGACGCTCAGCACCGCAGGAGTCGCGACGACAATGCCCGACGCCGACGTCTGCTCCGGCAGGATGTCCAGGTCCACGACCGGCACCGCAGCGGGCAGCTGGATCAGCTTCGTCTTCGGGTTCTCCGCGCCCTGCGACGACTTGAACACGATCTGCACCGAGTAGGTGAAGCCCGAGACGTTCAGGTCCGCACCGTCCGTCGCCGGCAGCACGACGTTCCCGGTGCTGCCCTCCTGCTTGGAGAACGAGACCTTGATCGGCCGCTTCACCAGCGGCGTCCCCGACGGGACATGCACCAGCAGCACGTTCCCCGGAGTGATCGGGGTGAAGTAGCAGTCCCCGTCCAGGAACTCGCCCTGGTAGTCGGGGAACGGGCCGAAGTTGACGGTGACCGTCTCGACGGCGGTGGGGAGTGCCACTAGTGCTCCTCGGTCTCGGAGTGCTCGGTCAGCCAGGGCTCAGCGGCAGCACGCAGGTAGGCGGGGCAGGTCCGGCCGATCAGTTGGCGCAGCGCCGCGGTGAGCGCGAGGTCGTCACGGGCGGTGCGCAGGTACACCGGGCAGGCGTGGGTCGCGGTGAAGCGGACGAGCGCGACGTCCAGGCGGGAGCGTGGAGTGTGGCGGCCGACGAGCAGGGTCATCGGTCCTCGTCGCCCTCGACGTACGGCGTGGGGTCGTAGTTGATGGACGGCGAGGCGTTGTTGATGCTGTCCGCACCAGGCCCCTGCTCGCTCATCGCCGGATCCGCCGGCTCGCCGGGAGGCGGCGAGTTCGGCACCCCGTACACCCCGAGGGCGGTCAGGAGCGCCACGATGAGCCCGCCGTAAGCCTGTACCTGCGCGTTGGCGGGGAACGTCCCCACGGCCCACGTGGCTGCCGCGCCGAGCCCCGTCACCACGGTCTTGCGGTAGCGGGACAGCCCGGCCAGCCGTGGGGTCCCGCCGAGCAGCACTCCGAGGACCAGCGCGGTGAGCACCAGCAGCGCGACGGCCAGCACGACGGGCAGCGGGAGCGTCACTGGTTCAGCACGTACCACGTGGCCGGGCCGACCTCGCCATCAACGGTGAGGTGCCGGTCCTTCTGGATCGCCCTGACGGCCGCCTCGGTGGCCGGTCCGAACTCGCCGTCGCACACCCGCTTGCGGTGGTCCTTCGCCAGCTCGTCGGGCAGGTCGGGGAAGTAGCCGGCGACGTCCAGCAGCGACTGGCAGGCCCGCACCGGCCAGCCCGGGGTGCCCTTGTCGCTGCTGCCGAGCTTCAGGTAGTCGAGCTTGCTCACGACGTCGTCCTCCTGGTTGCCGCGGATGCGGTCGGCCTCGCGCTTCACCGCGGCGGCCCCGGCGTTGACCTCGACGTGCATCTCGTCCTTGCGCCCGGCGTAGTTGCCGCCCCAGCGCAGGACCCCGTCGTACTCCGCGAGCTTCGCGCGGATCTTGGCCGTCTGGGCGGCGGTGAAGGTGCCGACCCGGCCGAGCCCGTGGCGGACGGCGTTCATGTCCGCGGCGGTGCCGGAGGCGTGGTTGCTCAGCGTCGTGGTGCTGCCGCGGATCGGGCGCTCGGCGTAGCCCCAGTCGTCCAGCGTCCCGCCGTCGAGGGGCTCGATCTCTCGGTTGAACCAGTCGAGGAAGTCGAGCAGGACGACGGAGCAGTTGCCCTTGCGCAGCGCGATGCGGGTGCTGGTGCCAGGGACGGTGAACGAGGCGATGAGGCTCCGGTCGTTCGCGGACCAGCCGTTCTGGCTGCGGGCGGTCACTCCGGGCCCCCGTCGTCCTCGACGGTCGTGCTGTCGATCGCGTCGCCGTCGGGGAACTCGGCCGCGGGGACGCGCTCGTAGACCTCGCCGTGGGCGCTGTCCTCGAAGGTGCGGCGGTCGGGGGCGGTCACGCCCTCGCTCCGTGCGCTCGCAGCCACCAGTCCGCGAGCACGACTGGGGCGAGCAGGACCGCGCCGATCAGCGGGGACAGCACGGCGACCAGCGCGCAGTCGCCCAGGCGGGGGGTCAGCTCGCCGGGCTCGTCCAGCGGGCGCAGGAGGCGAATCACGCCGTCTCCAGCCAGAACCGGTCGTCCGTCTCGGGGAAGCAGCACGTCCCGGTCAGGTGCCACGGCCTGCTCGGGCAACCGATCTCGTGGACGCCCGCCAGCCGGGCACCGTGAGAGGCCAGTACGCGGCTGGCCTGCTCGTAGCAGGTCGGCCCGTCGCTGTCGTCGCCGTGGCAGTAGCGGTCGTCGTTGATGCGCGCGTAGCCGGTGGCGACCATGCCGCACCGCTTGCACTTCTCGGGGCCGGAGCCGGTGATGGGGTCCACGGGGGTCCTCCTGGGCATGGCTGGGAGCCGGCCCCGGAGGTCGGCAAATGAAGGGAAGGCAGGGCGGGCTTTAGATCGGAGCCGCGGAGTGAAGGCCCGGCGTGCATTCGGCCACTTGGCTACTTGCAGAACGGCTTTCGCAAGATTGCGAAAGCTGTGACAGTCCGTCGTCAGGCCAGGGCGTGCGAGGCGTACGTCGCGACGGACGACAGGGCGAGGACGTCGACCGAGGTCCACTCCCGGGGCTGCCGAGTCAGCACGCACAACGCCCCGACCGGCTCGCCCTGGAACAGCACCGGAGCGCCGAGGTAGCCGCGCCACGTCCCCGTCCACGGCAGCTCGCACGTCAGCGGGTGAAGCACGCTGTCCTGCACCGCGAACACCTCACCGCCGACGACGTGCTGGCAGCCGGACTGCTCCGACGGCCACGGACCCTCAGGTCCGTCCGGGACCGGCCACAGCGCTACGTGGTGCACCAGGTGCTCGTCCACCAGGTTCAGCTGCGCGGCGTCGGCCTGCACCATCTCCGCCGCCGTCCGAACCAGCCGGCGCAGCCGCTCCGTCGCCGGGCGGCCCAGCAGCCCGGACCGGCGCAGCGCCTCCAGCCGGACAGGGTCGGCGAGCGTCACAGCGCGACCCGGAGCTTCAGCGCCACGACCTCATCGAGCAGTTCCCGCAGCCGGGCCTCCATGCGCGCGAGCTCGTCCCGGCGCAGTCGGTCCCGCTCGAGCAGCGCGTCCTCGCGCTGCTCCCACTCGGCGCGCTCAGCGGCGTGCCGGGCGTCCTGTTCTCCACGCTCCTTGCGGAGCCGCTCGTTGTCCTTCTCCAGCTGCGTCAACGACCGGCCTGCCGCGAGCTCGGCGGGGGTCGGGAGGCTGCCCTTCGGCTGTCGCTTGCTCAACCAGTCCTTGATCAGACCGGCGAGAACGGTGCCACCACCGCCCACCCCGAAGACGGCAGCCAGCAGCGTCAGCGTGTTGCTCACCGGGTCGCTCGCTCGATCTCCCGTGCAGCGTCGGCGAGCCACTGCAGCTTCACCGCCCGCAGGCCGCTGAGCATCGCGACCGCCAGCAACAGCCCGCCGGCAGGCAGCCCGTTCAGGCCGTTGATCGCCATGATGGCGACGGAGTAACAGGCACACGAGCTCGCGATGAGTTGCAGCCCGCGGGGGACGGCGGTGGCGTACCAGCGTCGCCACAGCCCCACGCCGATCAAAACCCCGCCGACGAGCAGGTTGATGCTCCACACGACCGCCGCCCAGCGGGGGAGCACCTGCAGCAGGCTCGACGGGACGTCGGTGAGAACCAGGGCGGCGAGGCCGGACAGGATGCCCCAGACGGTCAGGAGCACCTCGAGTGGGCTTTCCAGCAGCGGTGCGGGGGTCTGCTGCACCAGCCAGGAGCGGCGAATGCGGGGGTCGAGCAGCGGGCGGGAGCGGGTCACGAGTAGGTGCCGTTGCTGTCCTCGACGCGGGCCTCGATCTCCCGGTTGCCGGGGATCGTGACGACGGTGCTGCGGCTGGTGCCGTTACCGGTGATCGTGAACCGGAAGACTTGCCGCTTGCGGAGCTTGTACGGGCGCAGGTAGTAGGCGTTGGCTGCCGTCGGGTTGCCGATGACCGCCGGGTCGCCCTCGGTCTGCTCCCACAGGTAGGTGAACGACGGGTCGAGGTGCCCGACGCCGATCAACTCGATGCGCGTCCCGGGGTACGCAGCAGCAGTGTTCGGGCTGATCCCCGCGCTGTCAGCGGCGGCGAGCACGGCGACCTGCACCATGCGGGCCTTGCCGGTGGTGGCGGCAGCGCCGGCCTTCGTGGTGCGGAACGGCTTGCCGGTGAACGTCCGCTGGGCGAGAGCACTGTTCGCCGGCACGAGCACGTCGGTGCTGTCGGCGACGACGACGGAGCAGCCCCCGACGTTCAGGCTGTACGCGGTCGCGCGCTTCGTCAGCCCGGCGGGCACGACCCAGGCGTCGTTGACGGCGCTCTTCTCGATCACCAGGTGCACCAGGCGGACGGTGCGGTCGGTCGTGGAGGTCGGGAGCACCAGGTCCGGGGTGGCGTGCGTGTCCGTCGTGACCGTCTGCACGGACGTGGCGCTGGCCGCGATCGGGTTGGTCGCGTCGTGCCCGCGGTAGAGCACGGCGCCGACGACGAGGCGGGCGGCGGCGTACGTCGCGCTCGTGTTGAACGCGACGTCGCCGTTGGTGACGTCGGTGGGCGTCAGCAGGGCGCGGTGGACGGCCCCGTACGCGTCGGGTGCGATGCCGCTGGTGCCGAACGTCCCGGCTTGCAGGACGGTCGGGTTGACCGGCTCGGTGAAGACCGGGGGGGAGGGGGCGTCGTTGGTGCCGTCGATGAGCACGAGCAGGTCCCCGGCGGCGGCACCGTCGGGGAGGGGCGTGCTGAGCTGCCCGGTGTTGGCGGCGGCGCGTGAGGTGGTTCCGGCAACGACGATCGCGGCCATGCGGGCTCCCTAGTTGGTTGCTCGACGGGGGGCGTGGCGGGTGGTCAGGTGCTATGACACCGGGTAGAGTTGGTGCTATGACACCAACTAGTGCTAGTGGCCCTTACGAGCCGACCGGCTGGTGGCGCGCACTGCTCCCGGACGGCTCTCTGTGGTGCGAGTCCAGCGATGAGCAAGAGGTCCGCGAGCGCGCCTCTCGGCGTGTGGGGACCGTCGTGCAGCGTCACATGCGGCGCGTCGATGAGCGGTGGGAGAACGCGCCCAAGCCGTCCGCCAACGCGCGCCCGGAGGTGTTCGGTGGCTGAGCGCGACAGCGGCCACGGGCTGACGAGTAACAGCGAGCGCGCTGGACAGTGGCTGCGCCGAGCAGTCGCGGAGGCGCTGGCGAAGGCCGCTGACGGCGATGCCTGCTTCGACGGCGAGCACGAGGACCCGGAGATGTGGGAGGCCAACGCCGAGGACCGCGACTACTGGCTGCGGCTCGCCGACGCTGCTGTTCGGGCGCTTCCCCGCGAGATCCAGTCTCGTCGCCGAGAGGTGACCTGCCGCCGTCCGGCTGGCTGCCGGTTCGGGCAGGGCCAAGGCGACTGGTCCTGCGGTAACGACGACTGCGAGGCCGAAGGTGTCGAGCGCCCGCAGCCGTCTGCTAGCGCCCGCTCTGATGAGCGGCCGCTATGACACCTGACAGACTCGCCGCCGTGCCGAACCAGCCCAAGACCCCGATGCACTCGTTCCGCGTCAACCACGACCTGTGGCTGGCAGCGAAGGCGAAGGCAGCGGAGCGGGACGAGAAGGGCGGGCTCAACGGGGTGCTCGTCCGCTACCTGGAGAGGTACGTGAAGCGGTGAGCGGAATGACGCAGGTCTGTCCCAGTAGGTATGAGCCGCTAGCCCGCGCTGACGGCACGCACACCTGCTGCCGCCTGGAGTGGCACGACGGTCCGCACCTGTGCCCGCTCTGCCGGTCCACGTGGACGGTGCCAGGCGGAGCTGTGACGCCAGGTCGGCCCTAGTACGGCAGCCCGAGGGCTGCACGCCCGAAGGCACGGAACGACAGCGCGCCGACGAGCTCACCGGTCGCGGGCGGCGTGTAGTTAACGTCGGAGTGGAAGTAGTAGAGGGACCGGACGTACTTCTCCGCCGCGTACCGCAGCGAACCCGTGAACGCCGGGTCACCGATCAGCCGGGCGCGGGTTGCGTCGGGCGCCCCGGCGTCGGTGGAGCACTCCGCGATGATGAGGCTGCGCGCGCCGAAGCCCTTGCCGACGTAGAACGCCTGCACGGACGCGATGATCGCCGCCGGGCCGCCCGAGCCCCAATTGTAGACGTCCACGCCGGGGCAGACGACGGCCTTCTCCGCGGCGGTCAGGTCGGTCCAGAAGTCCCAGTGCTCCGGGCTGCGCTTCGTCCCGTCCGGGTATGTCCAGCCGCGGTGCGTCGCGCCCATCAGGATCGGCACGTACACGACCCGGCCGGCGCCCCACCGGGCGACGATCTTCGCCCAGGCGCGCTGCGCCTTGCCCCACGCGACCCGCGACACCTCCTTGCAGCCGGCCTGCCCGGTGCCGGTGTTACCGGCGGTGTCGTTCTCCGGCTCATGACCGCACGCCAGCTCGAAGACGTCGTAGCCGGCGGGCAGGTTCGCCGCGATCGACTGCACCAGGCCCTTGGCTCGGGCCAGCTTGCCGCCCGCGGGGAGGGACGCGCTCGCGAACCCCGCGGCCTGCCAGGTGTCGTACTCGTCAGCCCACACGTCCCACTCGGTCAGCCGGATGTTGTTGAGCGACCGGGTGAAGCCGTTGGACGGGTCACTCGCGCTGCCGAGCGCCGCGTACGTCGCCGGGAACAGCGCCTCCTGGTTGAAGGAGTGCCGGGCCTGCAGCGGGTTGTCGCTCGTCGGCACGTTCGCCTTGAGGTTGTCCCGCAGCTCGAGCAGCTTCGCGATCGACGGCGCGGAGGCACCCCACTTCGTCCCCGACACGACCGTGTCACCAGCCGGGGTGAACGGGTCGCTGGTCCGCCGGGGGCTCATCCCGACCGCGTTGACGGCCTGCACATCAGCGGTGTGCGCGGCGCCGTTCGGCAGCCCGGACACGTCCCACGTAAGCACCGCCGGGCCGAGGGACTTCGACGCGACGACCTGCCCGTCCCGCAGAAGCCGAGCCCGGTAGCCGGTGATCGGACTCGTCCCCGCCGAGGCAGGGGCGGTCCAGTTGACGGTCGCGGACGCGTTCCCCGCCGTGACCGCGATCGACGCGGGGATGGTCGGGGCAGCCCGGGGCGCGTCGTCCACCTGCGGGTAGCCGTCAGCGGCGTCCACGACCCGCAGCCACACCGACCCTGCACCTGCCGGGGGAGGGGCCGGGGCGTTCGGGTCTTGCAGCGACGTCGCGAGCGTCGGAACACCGGACGCGGGGGCGTCGGACCAGGCGTCGCCCTCCCAGCGCCGCTGCGGGCCGAACCTGCCGTCGAGGGACTCGAGGTCCATCCCGGCGGCGTTCCAGCGCAGCGGGTCGGCCGGGTCGCCGCCGAGGAAGGTGAAGACCTGCCGGTCGGACGCGGACGGATCACCGACGACGGCCTGGTGGCCGCGCTGGATGCCGGTGAGCGCGAGCATCGCGTAGGTGTCCGGGACCTCGTCCAGGCCGGGCACGGTCGCGCCAGACGCAACGACCGCTTCTGCAGCGGCCTGCGCTTCCTCGGCAGCAACCCGAGCCGCGATGGCGTCCTCTACGAGATCCCCAAGTTCGATCGACTTCATGACGATGTTGGTGACGTCCAGCCCGCAGTCCACGACGATCTGGATGTCCGGGGCGAGGAACGCGGGCAGGCTGCCGTACTTGTCGTCGGTGACCAGGCTCATGGGCGCACCGTTGAGGTCCCGCACCGGGAGCGAAGTGGTGCTCGTGCCGTCAGGCCGAACGGTCGCGGGGCGACCAACGAGCGGTTCGCCGTCAGGTCCCCGCACCAGCGCTGACGACTGGCCCTGATAGCCGTGCTGGTACCAGGTCACGCCGTCGATCACTACGGACACGGGGCCTCCTCGGGCGTGGTGTGCCTATGCGGATGCATGTGCAGGCGGTAGGATCGGGGCATGACAGAGACTGCGGCGACGAGCCGCTACCGCGTGCGCTTCCTGGTTCCGGCGGAAGTCACGATCGAGTTCGACGCAGCAGACGAGGACGACGCAGAGGACCGCAGTTGGCCGCTGGCCCAGGCTTACTTGCAGTCGCTGATGCCGCAGTACGGCGATGGAGTGGCGTCGATTAGCGCCGACCTGGACGGCATCGGAGCAGAGTCGATCGAAGCGCTGGAGTGAGCCCGCGCGAGCCGCTGAAAAACCGCGTCGTCCGCGTGTCCGATCGGGCGTGGCAGGCGGCGCTGGACAAGGCCGAGGAGCGCGGCGAGGTGCTGTCCGAGGAGATCCGCAAGTTCATCGAGCGGTACGGGAGGAAGAAGTGAGCGAGGGCAGCAGCGCTGCAGGCTCCTACACGCTGACGTTGTTCAGCGACGGGCTGCTGTCGAAGTGGGGGTTCAGCGATGGTGACGAGCCCGAGACGTTGCAGGATTTCCGCGATGCCATCAGTTACAAATGGCGCTCCGACTGGCACACAGTCCTGACGCGCCTGGTCCGCAATCACCTGCTTCCGGCGCTGGATCAGCACGTCGAGGTCTACGAGATGGGCACCAACCACAACCCGGTCAGGGCTCAGGTCATCGACGGGTCCGAGGTGAGTGACGCTGTGATCTACGGGAACGAGCCAGAGCCCCGCTTGACCCCGGAGCACGTCGAGGTCACCTGGGAGCAGATCGCGCGGGCTGACGCCTTATCTGTCGGCGCTCGCCCTACTCCTCGCTGAACGTGCAGGACAGGGACACCGCGGAGGCGGCGTCGACCTGCAGGGCGTTGGTCCCGGAGGTGCGGTTGCCGCGCGGGGCGAAGGTCTGGGTGGTGCCGCGCATCGACGCGGGGATCGCCATGCGGCCGGGGACAGGCAGCGCCGGGGGCCGCAGCCCGGCTGCCAGGCTCACCCGGTACTCGATCGCCTGCGACACCACGGATTCGCTCAGCCGCGCCCACTGCTTGCCGGTGATCGTGGAGGTGCCGGAGCCCGACACCTGCGCGCCCGCGACCTCGTAGCGGAAGTCCAGGTACGCCGCCCACGTCGGGATTGCGAGGTCGAACGTCCCCGCGTCCGGCCAGCGCGAGTCCTTGTCCGCGACCAGCCGCTCGTCCTGCCCCGACGTGAGCGACCGGGAGCGGATCACCGTCAGCGACCGGGGCTGGTAGCCGCGCATGTCGACCACCGCAGTCGGGGCGACGATCCCCGCAGTGGTCTGGACGAGGGCGAGGATGTCGTCGTCCACCACCCCCGGCTCATGGCGCAGCCCGGCCACGGGTGCCTGTGACGAGCCGCCCTTCGACACCCGCACCGACGACTCGCCGCCGTTGGCGGCGGTCTGCCAGTTGCGGCGCACGTAGATCGTGTCCCAGCGCTGCCCTGACGTCGTTGGATCCAGCGTCAGGGTGATCGTGGTGCCGTTGGTGTCCAGCACCCCGCGTCCGTACTTCTCGCCCGCGCCGACCCTGACCGAGTGAGCGGCATCGGAAGCCGTGACCTTGAAGTGGTTCGGACCACCGCAGGCGTAGAGCTGTCCGAGGTAACCCGTCAGCCGACTCCACTCCTGCTCGTAGATGATCTCGTCATAGCCGACGCTCTCAGCGAGCACCACCTCAGTCGCCACGTCATCTCACCTTCTGGTCGCGGGCGCCGGCAGCGAGCCGAGCCAGAGCACGGGCCATGCGTTGGTCCGAGCTGTCCGAGCGGTCCCCGACAGCAGGCTTGAACGACGGCCACGCGCCGGGCTGGTGGTCAAGGGTCACTTCGGTGATCCGGTCGTTGATCGGCTGGTCGGCGTTGAGGTCGAGGACCACGCGGCTCCCGACGTCGTACGCGGGGTAGGCGAAGTCATCGGTCTCGACCAGCTCGACCGTCGCGGACGTCTTCGCCGCCCCGTCGTCCAGCGCGTCCTGTCCGCGCTCGGCGAGCGTGTCGAGGTAGGCGTCGTGCTCCTCGTCCTCCGCGGCGCGGGCAGTCACAAGGGCTGCTTCGGCGGCGGTTCGGGCCTTGACCGCGTCGTCGTAGTCCTTCTGCGCCGCGTCGACCGCATCCTCGAGCGACTGGTTACCCGGGGTGTCCGCGAGCTCGGTCTTCGCCAGCCGCAGGTCCGTCCGCGCCTTCTCAACGTCGCTGCGGCGGTCGATCGCGTCCTTCGCGGCCTGCTCAGTGGTGTCCTGTGCCGACTCGTAGTCGGAGGCGGCGTCGCGGGCGTCCACGAACACCTCTCGGACGAAGCCCCACTCGGCCTCGCGGGCCTCATCGACCAGCAGGGCGAACCGGCGCTTCGTGCCCTCCCCGCCACCGCCGACGATCGCCCGGGTGCACGTCGGGATCGACCGCGAGTAGTCGCCGTTGACGATCACCTCTGAGGCGACGTCCAGCGGCACTGGGTACGACGCGGGCTCGTAGACGTCGACCCGCAGGCCGACGCCCTCCACGAACTCCACCGACAGCCCGATCCCGGCCGCGAGCAACGCCGGGAGCAGCTTGTCCGCGAGCGGCAGGAACCGCACCATCACGTCGACCGTCTTGCCGCGCCCCTGATCCGGAGCGATGACGACGGGGATGCCGAGGCGGTCCGCGTTCGCCGCGATCATCCGCTTGGCGACCGTTTCAGCCGGCCCGCGGGTCTTCCACCGCTTCACCGTCTGATCGGACAGCCCCGCGGTTGGGACCGGGTAGCCGAGCAGGTAGCGCAGGAAGGAGAAGTCGTCCTCGACGCGGAAGGTGACCGGTTGGCTGCCGAACACCGAACCGTTGTCGCCGCTGATTAGGCCGCCGACGAAGTGCTGACCGTCGACCCGCACAACCGCCCGGGAGCCGGGCGCGGCGAGCTGCTGCCGCAGGTCCAGGTCGGACGGGATGTTGAACTCAGCCGTCGAGACGTCCGTCAGGTTCATCCACCTGCGGTTCGCCGTCAGGCTCAGGTACGCGCCGAGCTCGCCCTGTCCGCACATCTGCCGGTCGTAGACCGACACGGTGATCTCGCGGTCAGGCACCGAACGCCCGCCGGTACAGCGGCACAAGGCTGACCTCGACCCGACCGTTGCCTTCCATCGACAGCGACAGCGGCACCGACTCGCCGGGCGGGACCGGGGCGAACTCCCGACGGGACAGGTCCGCGGTCCGGCGCACACCGTTGGTGTCGTACGCGCTCTTGCCGCGTGGTCCCGGGCCGGTGTTAATCGTCAGCCCGAGCCCGTCGGTGAGGGCGAACGGCACCTCGACCTGTCGGCCACCGAGTCCGACGCTGACCTTCGTCGGCTCCCCGCTGATCCGGTAAACCGGCCACGCCGGCACGTCACCGGGGTTCGTGACCTTCGCCCGCGCCAGCGTGTTGCCGGAGCTGATGCCGATCACTCCAGGTCCACCGAGGAACGGCCGACCCGGGTCCGCCTCGAACGACAGGACGATCTCCTCGCCCTGCCAGAACGGCTGGTCCGCGACGAGTGTCAGGTCGTACCGGCCCCAGCCGAGCTGCCCCGGGTCCGTGGCGTGGCCGGCGTCGCCTGGGTCGAGCAGCCGGCAGTTCAGGGTGCGCCGGGTGCCGTTCGGTTGTGTGACCCCCCAGATGCCCTCGCGGTCCGGGTCGACCGAGCGCAGGAACGCAGCGGCGTAGTCGTACCAGGCCTGCGAGTCGCCGCCGCAGTAGATGCCCAGCGGCCAGAACGGCTGGCGCTCCAGCGTCCGCGTGCCCCGGGTGCGGGCACCGGCACCGATGCCGGTGTCTGCGAAGCGCTCATGCGGCGGGTCGTCCAGGCCCTTCACGCCCTGCTTGAGGCGCACCCCCGAGCGACGGCGCGAGAGTTCCCAGAAGGAGCCGTCCCACCCGGTCCAGTCGTGGACCAGCCCTGAGCGGTCCCGGCCGGGCAGGTCAGGGACCGACTCCGGCACCTCGAGCGGCGGCGGCGCCTCGACGCCGAGCAGGATCGTCACGAGACGCCCGCTGCGTCGAGCGCCCCGCGGGCGTTGCGCTCCCGGTACTCCGCGACGAGCTTGCCATCAACGTAGAGCTGTACCGGCCGCTGACGGATCGTGTAGCCGAGCTGCGCCAGGTCGTCCGGGTGCAGGCGCATCCCGCCGGCCATCGCCTTGATGTTCGCGGTCTGCTCGGCGGTAAAGACGCCCTCGCGCTTGCCCGTCTTGTTGTGCGCCAGCGTGTCGCCCGGCTCGAGGTAGCCGCCGGAGTCGTACGCCCGCTCGAGGTGCCACGGCTCGGATGAGATCGGCGCCTTGAGCCCGAACTTGTACGCACCCGCCGTGCGCGCCCACGACGCCGGGCCGTAGTCGATCGCACGGGCAGGGGACTTCTCGTGGTTCGACGTCCCCGGCCGGGCGGCAAGGTTGCCAGTGCCATTCAGGTACGCCGCGTAGAGCTGCGCCTGTCGGGCTGAGGAGCGGTAGCCCGAGACGATGTTGAGCACGCCTCCGACGGAGGCGTTGAACTGGTCGAAGCGACGCAGCAGCTCGGCGTCCACGTTGCCGCGGCCGGCGCTCGTCGGGGTCGGGGTGGCTCGAGACGTCGCCGCGGCTGCTGCGGTCGCAGAGGCACGGGCAGCCGCAGCAGCGATGCTGTTCATGGTCGCGTTCCCGAGGCCGCGGACCACGCCTGCCATGTCCGAGCGCAACTCGCCCACGTCCGCAAGCGAGCCGACGTGCCCGTGCGCCCGGACGTTAAGCACCGGGCCGCCGTTCGCCAGCGCGAGCACACCTGCCCGCATCGCTTGGACCGCGCTGTGCCCGCCGGCCTTCTGGACCTCCTTGGCGGTCCACACATGCTCACCGTTCGACAGCAGCGTCGGGATGCTGTCTGAGGTTCCGGTGCCAGGGCCGGTGATCGGGCCGCCGGTCGCCCTCCGACGCGCCATAGAGGCGTCCCGGCGGGCGAAGGAGGCGGCGTCCTGGTCGGTGAAGCCGGCGGGCAGCACGAGCTTGCCGAACGCCGTGACGTTGATCCTCTGGTCGGGCATGTCGAGGGCCGCGAGCGCCGTGTCGCGGAACCCCTTGATGACCCCGGCTGCGTTGTCGAGGTCGGCGGCCAGCCCCTTCATGCCAAGCGCGTGAGCAACCTTTGCGGCAGTCCCGACAATGCCACCGGCAAAGCGCGTGTAGCCGTCGATGAAGGTCCGCAAGGTGGGCCGGATGAAGCCGTCCCACATGCTGACCACGGCGTTGCCGATCGCGTCGAACGCGCCCTTGATGAAACCGAACGCGGGCTTTATCCCGTCCTCCCACAGGGCGGTGGCCGCGTGCTTCACCGCCGAGAACGCGCCGTTGACGATGTTGCGAAACGTCTCGGAGTGCTTGTAGGCAACGACTAGTCCGGCGCCAAGCAGGACCAGCGCGGCGATCACCAGCCCGATCGGGTTGGCGGTCATGGCGGCGTTCAGCAACCACTGAGCCGCCGTCAGGGCGCGTTGTGCGCCCGCCACGATGAGCAGGCCCGCCTCGTGCGCGTACAGCCGCACGGTGGCGATCGCGATGGTCGCCGTACTGCGCAGCCACAGGACCAGCGAGGCGATGCGGGAGGTGCGCTCGATGCCCATCGCCGCGAGCAGCGCGTTGATCGCCGCTGCATGGGCGAAGTTGCTCGCGGCCAACGCGGCTGTGACCGGGAGTTGTGCAATCCCGGCGAGCGTGGACGCGGCCTGAGCCGCCTTATAGGCCACGAACGCTGCGATGAGCAGCGGCAGGTACTTGACCACCGTGTCGATGTGGTCCGCGAGAAAGCCGAAACCCGCGCCAGCTACGTCGAGCACCGGCCCCACGCCCTGCAGCTGCGTAACGCCCTGCTGAACGGCCGGCCACAGCTGCTGCGCAGTCGCGACCACCCGGTCCAGGATCGCGGCGAAGTCGACGCCTCCGCCCTCACCGACGGGAAACAGGTCCCGGGCGGCCTGCCGGACCTTCCAGAACCACTCGTGCGCGGTCGCGCCCCACTTCTCCGTGGTCGACCCGAAGTACGCGACGCCCTGCCCGGCCTTGGTGAAACCGCCGGAGAAGTCCTTCACGAAGGAGGCGGCAGATTCGACGCTTGAAGACACCCGCGGGAGCACGTTGCTGGTCAGGAACCCGAGTCCGCTGGTGAGCACCGGGAGGAACTTGGTGCCCAACTGGATCTGGAGGGTCTCCAGGCCGCCCTGGAACGCCTCCATCGCGCCCGCGTAGCCCTTGGTGGCGTTCTGCGCCAGGTTCTGCGCGGCGGACTGGTCGCTGGTGGCCTTAGTCAGCTTCGTGATGCCCGCGGCGCCCTGGTCGGCGAGCACCGAAGCTGCGCGGGTCGCGTCCGAACCGAAGATCGTCGCCAGGGCCACAGTCCGCTGCTTCTGGGACAGCCCCTGCAGGCTGCCCTGCAGCTGCCCTGCGATCTCAGACAGCGACAGGAAGTTCCCCTGCGCGTCAGTGAACTTGAGGCCCAGCTCGTCCATCGTGCTCTTGGCCTTGTCCGTGGACGGCACCAGGTTGACCAGCATCGTCTTGAGCGACGTGCCGGCGTCGGAGCCTTTGATGCCCGCGTTATCGAACGCCGCGAGAGCAGCGGTCGTCTCCTGCAGCGACAGACCCGCGGTCTTGGCGCCAGGGCCGACCTGGGACAGCGCCTGACCCATGCTCTCGACGCTGGCCGTCGAGGCGTTCGCGCCACCGGCGAGAGCGGCAGCCACCTCTCCTGCCTGGCCGGCCTTGAGCCCGAAGGTCGTCAGACCCTGCACCATGTACGTCGAAGCGTCCGCCAGCCCCAGCCCACCGGCGGTCGCCAGCGTCAGCGTCGACTGCAGTGCCCCGGCCTTGATCTGCGCGGCAGTCAGACCGCCCTTCGCGAGCTCGACCATCGCATCGCTGGCGCCCTGTGCGGAGAACGTCGTCTCCGCGCCCATCTTGGTCGCGAGCGCCGTCAGCTCATCCATCCGCTGGCCGGACTCACCAAGGGTGGTCCCGACGAGCCGCATCGACTTTTCGAAGTCGGCTGCCTTGCTCACCGAAGCGCCGACTGCGACTCCCATGCCAGCGACGGCCCCAGCGCCAGCGACAGCCGCGGTCTTGACGACCGTCGACATGACCCCGCCGAGCCGCTTCATGCGGCCCTCGGACTGGCTGGCCGTGCGATTGAAGGAGGCGTCGTTTAGGTGCAGCTCCGCATAGAGGTTGCCGACGTTGAGAGCCACCGCCGACCCCCTCTACTTGTCCGGGTACATCACCGCCTGCAGGCGTGTGGTGGGCAACGGGTTGCCGGCAGGGTCGGAGCCGTACGGGACGGCGAGCAGGCCGAGCATCCGCACGCGGAACCACCGCCATGAGCGGGAGCGCATCAGCGTTTGGTCGCCGACGTCGATGCCGCGGTCTTGCAGATCGGCCTCGATCAGCGCCCAGTGCCGGAGGAGGTCCGCCCAGGCACGACGCTGCCCTCGATCACCTTCGGCCGGGTCCTCGTACCACTCGTAGAGGCCCGTGATCGCATCGTAGTCCCCGAAGCCTTGGACGCCCGTCGCGTCTCCCGGTTCGGGGCCGGTGCTTCCGGGAGTTGACCGGCCGTCGCCCAGAACTTCTCGGCGTCCTCGAGCGTGCCGTTCGTCCAGATCAGCGCGGTCATGCCGGCGTGCTTGACGTGCTCCCAGGGGATGCGGTCCTCGATCATCTCATCGAACGCCGAGCCGAGCAGGCGACCGAACAGACCGCGCTCCTCGTCGTCGTCCAGATCGAGGGCCGCGATCTTCTCAGGGTCGACGTCCTGCCCGCGGGCGGCTTTCGCGGCGGTGCTCATCATCATCTGCACCCACAGGCCGGTCTCGGCGTCGGGGGAGGGGACGACGTACTCCTTGCCGCGGATCGGCAGGCGCAGCGAGGACTCGAAGAACTCGGAGAGGTCCTGGAAGCTCACGTGGCCTCCACGATCCGCTTGCAGTTCCCGCAGGTGACCTTCGCGTCCTGCCGGGTCGCCTTCGCTACGACGACCGTCAGGCTGCAGCGGGTGACGACCATGAAGTTCGGTGCGGTCCCGGCGACGCGGTGCACCGTCGAGGCAGAGGGCTCCTGGTCCGGCTCGGCGACCGGCTCGGTGAACTCGCGGACAGGCGCTGCGACGGCAACGAGCGCCGAGTCGGGCTGTCCAGGGGTCGGGTCGTCGTACGTCGCCTCCGGGTCGGGCTCGCGGCGACGACGGGTCGTCACGCCCCCGCCGGGTTCGTGATCTTCGACCGGATGCCCATGCCGGTCAGGGTGGCGGTCGCCTCAGCGAGCGCGTCGACACCGCCACCGGACTCGTCCCACGCGGCCTGCGCGAAGCCCTCGAACGCCCGCGGGCCACCGTCGCGCTCGTACCAGCGGCAGTGGACGACACCGTCCTCATCGAACTCGGTGGAGGCGTCCTCGATGACCGCCTGGCCCGGATCCCGGGCGCCCGCCACCGTGCCGACCTTGACCGTGAGCTCCAGCGACCAGTTCATCATGGTCTTGACCTGAGAGCCCCAGCCCTCGTTGTCGTAGTCGCTGTCGTCCTGCAGCGTCGCCGGAGTCGTCGGAGACAGGCTGCGGATACCCCGAACCTGCACCCAGGTGGGACTGCCGGCGCTGGGCGTGGTGTCGACGTCCACCCGCCACCTGCGGGCGAGCTGGCTGACGAGGGGAGCGGGCGGGGTGGGGGTGGACATCAGCTGACTCCTCGTCAGTCGAAGCGGTGCGCGGAGGGCCGGATGACCCGGAGGTGGTAGTTGTCGGAGCGCTCGTGGCGGCCGTTCTGATCGGCTCCGAGCGGCGTCCACGACACGCGACGGGCAAGGACCAGGTGAACGCCGTTCAGGTCCACGCCTCGCAGGCCGTGCAGAACGTCGAAGACGGCGTCGGGAGGCCCGTCCACGGTGCGCGGGTCGGTGGTGCCGCGGGAGCGGACCTGCAGGCCCTGCGTGGTGTCGGTGAGCTCTACTTCGTCGTCCACCCCGTACGACGACAGGGTCAGGACCCGATCCGGCGCCGCAGGCACCGACCGCAGCGCGATCGGCACCTGATCGGACGCGACGTAGGGACCGTCGGGCCGCCACACGGCAATGCCGGCGTCCGCGATGAACTCGGCGACCCCGAACAGCAGGTCGATGGTGAAGTTCACGGACCGATCTCCCGCCGCAGACTGTCCGCGATGAGCGCGAGCATCTGGTCAGCCTCCGCGTGCAGCGGCTGCTCGAGGTACTTGCTGCGACGGCCAGCATCGTGCCGGTCGTCCATGTCCTCGTGCTCGCGGATCGCGTACGGCTCGTTGTAGAAGACGGTCGCGTCCAGCCGGTCCTGATCGGTGCCGGCAGAGTCGATGAGCGAGCCGGACTCGATTGGGGCGACGTCGGTGGAGGCGTCCAGCAGATGCCCTGCCGCCCGCCCGATCCCGTTGCTGCCGCCGCGCTCCACCGCCCGCCGTGCCTGGTCCCAGCTCACAGCGGACCTCCCGGTCAGGTGGTGGTGACCTCGACGTACACGGGAGCGCCCCGGCCGCGGTGCGCCTGCACGTTCACGACCTGCGACTGCCGGCCGTTCACCGTCACTCGAGACTCGGTGGCGAAGACCTCCACCGCCGCGAGCTCCCCGGGCAGCGAGGTCGGGAGGTACAGCGTCACCTCGGACACGACCTCGTCACCCGAGCCGTTGCGCACCAGCTTGCGGTCCGCCTGCGCTCGGCAGTCGAAGATCCGCTCGGACTCGTACGCCGGACCGAACGCCGTCTCGCCCGAGTAGGTCTCGACGGCCACCGTGTCCCCGGTGAGCAACGCCGCGAGGCTCACGGCAACAGACCGGACAGCAGCAGCGCGCCGCACGAGCAGCCGCCACCGAAGTTGACCGAGCAGGTGTCGAGGTGCACGACACCCATCCAGCCTGGGGTGGTATCGACTGCGAACGCCCCACCCGACTTCAAGCCGCCGCAGATGCTCTGCAGCTGCACGATCTCCGACGGCCAGAACATCTGCTTGCGCTGCTGACGGGTGTCGAACGTCTTGGAGAACCCGTAGGTGCCGATGTTCTCGGCCTCGCTCTGTAGCGCCCCTGAACCGGCTTCGTGCCACCGCAAGATTGCCCCGCGGAGCACGGCCAGCGCGGCGTTCTGCTGCACCTGGCTCAGCGCCGTTGCGTCGGTCAGGCAGGGGGCGGCCAGCGTGGCGAGAGCCGAGGCGTCCGCGATCATCATGAGCGCCTTGTCCACGGGGATCTCCGCGAACGGGGCGAGATCTTCGACGCCGAGCAGCATCACGCTGACCGCCTCCTGCTACTTCTCGGACTTGGCAGGGGCCTTCTTGGGCGCCTCGGCCGGCTTCCAGCCGAGGGCCTGCAGCTCCTTGCCGTACGCCTCGTCCACCTGCACGGTGACGCCCGTCTCCGGGTTCTTGAGGCGCATCAGGCGACCGCGTCCTCGTAGGCGACGAACGCCGAGAGGTCCATGATCGCCCAGCCGAACATGACCTCGGCGAGGTAGGCGACGGCGTTGCGGCGCTGCAGGTCGCCGTTGCCGAGCGGGTCGCCGTACTCGATCTTGCGGATGGGGATGTCGAGGACGTAGCCGAACTTGAGCGCGTCCCAGTTGCCGCCGAACGCCCGGACCTTGGTGTCCGCCGCGGCGTCGACCTGACCGGAGACCGTCTTGGAGACCGCAGTCGGCTGACCGGCGTAGGACGTGACGGCCGAGCCCATCTGCATGTCCGGGTTGAGCCGGGTGCCGTCCGCCTTGCGGGCCGACGCCAGCGAGAACAGGAACCGCGGGTCCATCGCGAACCCGGTGAAGTCGCTGCCGGTCGCGCCGTTGACCACCAGGCCGTAGCCGGCCCACAGCTCGGCGTCCGACGCCACGGTGGTGGTGAGCTCGACGCGGTTTGTCGTCTGGCTGACGAAGGCGTTGCCGCCGCTGAGCAGCGCGCCGTCGCTGGCCTGCCGGCCGTGGAGCACCGCGAGGTCGACCTGCCGGGCGAGCGCCGAACCGAGCTCGGTCTGGAGCAGCCCCAGCACGCCGGAGGGGTTGGTCAGGACCGCCTCCATCGTGAACTCCAGGCCGACGACCGCCTTGATCGGGCGGATGACCTTGGCGCCGAGCTCGAGGTCGCTGCCGGGCTTGTTCGCGCCCTCACCGACGATCGACGCGGCGGGCCGCTTGGTCACGGTCGGGAAGACGTTCTCCCCGAGGATGATCGGGGCGGCGGTGGACAGCGCCGGCACGACGGACTGCGCGTTCGCGGTCTTCCAGATCTCGGTGGAGACGGCGCGGGGGAGCAGGTTGGTGCCCCCGGCGCCTGCGGTCAGGGTTGCGACGGTCTTGGTTGCCATGAGGGCACGTGCTCCTTCTGGGGTTGGGGTTACCCGAAGCCCAAGGCAATGCGGGCCGCGGCGTCTGCGTCTGTGGTCTCGAGCCCGTGGCCCTCGCGGGCCACGAAGTTGCCGTTTCTGCGGGCCGCCGCCTCACGGGCCTTGGCCTCGCTCTCGGCCTCACCCGCACGGGCGAGCAGCCGGGTGACCTGCTTGAGCAGCAGGTCCGGGTCGGACGCCGTCAGGAACAGCTCGGCGTCCTCGTCGGGGATCTCGTGAAGCGCCACGAGGTGCGTGCGGAGCGCGTCCGTGACCTTGGTCGGGACCTTGGCGACCTCGGACTCGGCGGCAGCCAGACGCTCAGCTGCCTTCTCGGCCTCGGTCTTGTCGCGGTCCTCGATCTGCTTGAGGCGGCCGGCGAGGTCTTCGCGGTCCTTCTGCTCCTTGCGAGCCAGACGGCGGGCCTCGTCGCGCTCGGCCTTCATGCGGTCGATCGCCTGCTTGCCGGCGTCGCCGAGCGTGTCGGTGTCCGTTGCGGACGTGCGGGTGGTGGTGGTGTCGGTCGTGCTGGTGTCCGTGGTGCTGTCGCCCGTGGTGTCGCTGTCAGCCATTGCGGCTTCCCTTGCTCGCCCCGCCGTTGCGGCAGGGGACGTTGTGGTGGTGCGGACGCTCAGGTCCAGCGCGGAACTGCCAGGCAGTGGCAGTTGTCATGCGACTCGAAGTCGGCGGTCGCTTCGCTGTAGACCGCACCGCGGCCGGCGAGCATCCGGCAGAAGTCGCAGCCCCCGGTGGTACGGCGCTCCCAGCCGCGTGCTCGCGGGTCCGCGACGGCCGACGCCGTGACGCTCTGCCGGTCGGCGTTCGCCACGATTCGCTGCAGGCCGCCGGTCACCAGGCTCAGCGCCGACGTGAAGTCCGGCTCGGCGGCGAATAGCGGTGCGATGCCCCATCGGGCGAGCGCGTCAGTCCGCCCGCGATCAGGGAGCTCGGCCGGGATGCTGCGGAACGAGCCGCGGACCTCGGCCTGCTCGCGCAACTCGTCGTACCAGTCCGCCCCGAGCGTCGCCGCCGCAGAGCCGTACAGGTCCACCAGCAGCGGCAGCACGTCCAGCAGCCCGTCACGCGCCATGTCGGCGGTCGTGAACTGCCGCCAGAACTTGTCGAGGTCCCGGCCGGCGAGCCCCGTCAGAGTCTGCAACTCGCGGCGGTGAGCGCTAACCGCTGAGGGCGTCGGCACCTGTCACCGCTGTCTGTCGAGCGACTAGATCGCGGAGAGCAGCGGACCCGCTCGCCCGGCGCCGCTCGGACACCGCCCGGTCGATCTGCTGCTGGTCGAGCCCGAGGAGCTCGAGTCCCACGGTCGTGTCGGCCAACCACGGAGCCGCAGTGAGCTGCTTCATGCCGGCGTCGGCTTGCGCCGCGCGAGACAGGTACACCGGGCTGCGCCACTTCGGTGCGATCGTGGCCCACTCAGTGGGCACCGCGTCGAGGCCGTTCTGCATCGCCAGAGCGCGCAGCAGGGTGCGGCGCAGCGGCGGCGACCAGTCGTCGGTAGCCCCTTCGGCCTCGGAGATGAGATCCTCGCGCGAAGCGATGTAGGAGTCAGCCGACGTCGGGTTGCTCATGTCCGACACACCCAGCGACGTCAGCGGGATCGACGTCTCACCGGAGAACAGCTGAGCCTGCTGCTTGAGCTGGTCGATGTGCGGCTGCGGAGACGACGCGCTGAACTGCTTGACGTCGGCTCGCGGCTGCGCTGCGGAGTCGTCGTCCGGGATCGCCTTGATCCGGCCCAGCATGACCTGCCACGCGGCCTTCTGCGAGCCGTCAGGGTTCTTGAAGATGCTCTCGTCCGCGCCGAGAAGCCACATCTCCGGGAAGGAGTAGACGTCGGCGTGGCCCTCCATGCGGATGACCGTGCGGAGCGCCTGGTCGTGCAGCGACATCACCGGGCGGGAGATCCGCGACGCCCCGAACGGCTCGCCGGCACGGGGCTTGTAGACCAGCGGCTCGGCGGGCACGCCCCACGGGTGCGGCGTGCGGTCCACCGTCCAGCGGTCGCCGTTCTTCTCAGCGGTGATCGTCACCCCGTCGAGGTACAGCGCGAGGCTGCTGAGCCTGCCGTCGTCGTCGCGCCCGGTGATCGACAGGAGGTTGTCGAGAGCGCGGCGCCGCGGGTTCCAGTCCCCGGTCGCGCTCATCGCGTCCTTGACGTGGATCAGGCCCGCAGCCTCACCCGCGGCAACGTTGCCGCGGGTGTTCACGAGGAACGCCGTGCCGTGGATCAGCGAGGAGACCAGCGCCGACGACACCTCGGTCATCAGGCTGTTGGCCTCGGCGGTCTCGCGGAAGCCGAGCGAGCCGAGGTCACCGTCCGGCCACACGAAGGTGTCGAGGTTGCAGCGCCGCGCGAGAACGTCGACCGCCTTGGCCGACCAGCCGAGGACGATCCCGAGCCGGTAGTACTGCGGCGGGATGATCTGTCCGACCTGTCGGATCGCGCGCTTGCCGTCGTAGTAAGAAGCGCGGAGCACGTTGCGCCCCTGCTTGCTGGCGAGGACGTCGAGCAGGTGGTTGAGCGTGCGCTGCTCGTCGTCGCTGACGTTGGGCAGCCGGACGTGGTTCAGCGAGTCGCTCACAGCACGCTCGCCACCCTTCCGGTGCCGCTGCGGAACGGCTTCTTGACCGTCGAGGACTGCGCTCCTGCAAGAGCGAGGGTGGCTGCTTGGATCGGCGTGATGTCCGACGTCGAGGATTTGCGGGACCACACCCACATGCCCGTGTCACCGAGAGGCCGCTTGCCTGCGCTGAGTGCCGCCGCTGACAGCTGCGGCTGCCCGATGTGGTGCAGGCCGCCGGTCACAACGCCGTTCAACACCAGCGAGCAGGCCGCGCCGAGCTCGGCCACGCGGATGGGGGTGACCTCCACTTTCGATCCCTTGAAGAACCAACGCCCGTCAGGGCGTTGCTCGAGCAGGGCCTTCACCGGGCCGGCGACGTCGACCATCACCGCGCGGATCTGCGGATTCGCCGCGACCAGCGCCTCAAGGTGAGGGACTAGCCAGGCGACGCCAGCGCCCCGAGTGGTTTGGTCGTCCTCAAGCTCGAGGTGCCAGTCGGCATCCGCGCGTTGCCCAGCCAACGACACCGAGGCGTACGCAAGGTCGGGTCCACACTCGACACCGAGCGCGAAGCGGTCCGCCGCGATCGAAGCTTCGTCCAGCGCGGTCTGCCACGACGGCGCTGGCAGCACGCCCTTGCCCTGAACGGCATCCCAGATGCCGAGCGCTTCGCGCTTCCACGCCTCGTCCGACGGCAGGTTCTCGCGCAGGCGCAGCATGGACTCGAGCGGGGTGCGATGCGGGAACGACAGGTTCGCTTTCGCCCACTGCTCGCGATCGTCGGGGTCGGCGTCCGGGTCGGCGGCACACTCGAGGTACAGCAGATCCTCGGCTTTGCCGGACAGCGCCTTGGCCCGCTTTGCCGAGAACGCCTCGCCCGGGTCAACGGGACGAGGCGGGGTGCCCATGTAGAACAGCAGAGCGCCGTGCGGATGCCGGGACTGGTTCGTCGCGGCGACCATGTCCTCAAGCGCCTTCTCGGTCAGGATCTGTGCCTCATCGAAGACCTCGATGTCGAGCTCATCGAACCCGCGGCCGAACCCCTGCTCCCGTGCACCGAACATGATGATTGACCCGTTGCGGAACGCGATCTCCTGCTCGCCGTTCGCGGTGCGGATGCCGCCATTGCGTCCAGAGGCGAGATGCGGGCGCACGCTCTTGCGCTTCACGATGCCCTGCAGGGACCGGAAGGTGTTGGTGGCCGTCCGGGTGCGGTGAGCCGTCCAGACCACCTTGAGACCCGGGAACAGGATGCACAAGATGACGAGCAAGGAGCCGACGAAGTAGGTCTTGCCGACCTGTCGGGGGATGCTGAGCACCACGCCACCGACAGTCGCCGCGTACTTGCCATTTGATCGCTTGGCGAGCGCCGCCTTGCCTAGCGACGCCTGCCACCAGTCGAAGCCGATGCCGAGGTCGAGACCCTTGTCCTCGACCTGCTGCCAACCCGTCGTGACGATCCCCGTGGGGACAACCAGATGCCGAGCGGCTTCAGAGAGACGCGGCGTCGAGGGCTTTGTCGCTGGCGTCGTGGGCACCCGGGGAGACCTCCTCGCGGGCGTCTATCGCCTCGATGTCGCGGACCACCTCAACCAGGCGCTTGGTGAGCGCAGCTAGATCGCGCGCGGGAGTGTTCGGGTCCTCTACCGCCTTGGCGATCCGAGCCCGCATGGCGACCAGCAGCTCGCGGGTGGTGCCGGTGTCAGCAGCCTCTGTGACCGTCTTGACGGGCGGGCGCACCCGCTCGGTAGCGGACACCGCTCGGAGGGGCTTACGTGCAGCCACAGCCCCTCCTCGAGGTGGAAACGCGTAGAGAGAGATCGGAGCTATGCCGAGGAGTGCCCGGGGCGTGGTCGAGGGGTGCTCCCCCCACCCGTCACGCCGGACGAGTCAGTGACCCTGACCGCTTCACGATCGGCGCGTACTCACGGTCGCCCTTGGCGCGGTTGCACTTCGGCTCGACGTCGTGGTGTGCCGGTCGCAGGTTGCTCGGGTCATCGGTTCCCCCTCGAGCGAGAGGGATGACGTGGTCGACGCTGTCGGCACCGGGTTGACCACAGATCCAGCAGACGTCTGAAGCTCGCAGGATCGCGGCTCGCTGCCGTCGCCACGGACGGCTGCTGCGCTCGGGCCTCACGCAGCGAGGCACTCGGCGTAGACCGGCGGCGCGCTGTGCTTGTCCCGCCCGCACCCGATGTGCACGGCGGCAAGGACAGCAGCGGCAGGCGCTTCACCTTGGTCAAGCAGCACGTCGAGGGCGCCGATGGCGGGACCTTCACCGGAGCCGAGGGCAGCGATGCCGTCGGGGTGGGGGATGGCGACGCCATGGGCGATGGTCCAGAGGCGGCCTGCGTAGCCAAGGAGCAAACTGGCGTCGAGGTGCCCGTCGTCTACGAAGCCGCGCTCCTGGCCGATGTCGGTGACGAGGTGCGCAACGTAGCCGGCCCACGCCTGCAGGTCGTCGTCGCGAGGCGGTTCGGGTCGCAGGTCGGCCTGTGCGGCGTCCGCAATCCCGCCGGCCCCGGATACGGCGAGCAGGAGTTCGCCGTCACCGACGGGAATGCGACGGACCTTGCGGGCTCCGTCGTAGATCGGGCGCTCGTAGACGTTGGTGAGGCTGTCGGCGGCCATGAAGACCTGGCCGTCGCGGGTGCAGGCAACGACGGTGGTCACTGCCGCTTCGCCTCGGCGATGCGTCGCACGGCCGGGTCGACGGGCTTGCCGCGCTCCTCGGACAGCTGCACGGCGAGCTTGGCTGCTGCGACCTGGACGGCGGTGACGTGGACGGTCTTGCGCTCCTCGGTCAAGCGGCCTGCTCGCGGGCAACGTCCCGGACCTGCCGGAAGTCGTACTGCTGCCGGCCGTCCCGCACCCCGAGGCGAGCGACCTTGCCGCGGGCTGCCCACTGGCGGATGTCCTGCGGCGTGATGAACACGCCGCCGATCGTCACGAGGTTGGCGATGAGGTCTGCGTCTGCGGCAGCAACAGGCAACGGATGTGCTCCTTGAGCGCGTCGTCGTAGGCGAACCACTCACCTCGCGGTGTGATCCGCGAGGACGCGAACTCCTTGTGGCGCTTCCGCTCAAGGGCGTAGCTGCCGGGCTCGGTCACCAGCACCTCGTCATGCGGCAGCGACATGAGCCGCTGCCGAAGGTTGACGGTGGTCCCGATCTTCACGCGGTCGCCGAAGCGCACGTAGTAGACGATCCCGTCGCGAGCGTCCTTGCGCTTCGCCTCGGCCCGTCGTTCGTCGCCGGTCTGAATGTCCTGGTCGCGCAAGGTGCAGGCCAGCTCGTACGCCTGCTCGGGCGTGGCCTTGAGCCCATCCGAGGCGGCCATGATGAGCCGGCCCCAGAACCGCTGCGTCTGCCCTTCGCTCAAGCCGAGGTCGGCGAGCCACGGGTACATCTCGCTGCCTTGCCCAACCTGCTTCGTCACGGTGCTGCTCGTGGCGTACGGACTACGGGCGGTGTTACCTTGCTCCACGTTCGGCTCTCATCCAGTCGGACCGGCCCCGGGTGTTGACGCACGCCGGGGCCATCTGTGTTCTCAGGGCATGCTGCCGCCGAGGTCTGCATTGTGCAGCGCGGCCGGATCTTCCGCAAGTGTGTGCTACGCGGCACGGCGCGTCGCGCGCTCCTCGACGCCGGGGAACCACACCTCGATGCGACGGCGAGCGACGGAGCAGGACGTCTCAACATCGCCGCGACGCATCCATGAGCGGACGGTGTTCGCGGAGACGTCGAGCACTAGGGCCGCCGTCTCCGGTGACGTCCAGCCGTCGAGGCACGGCGCCGTCTGCGCGAACCGCGCCGCCGCCTTGAGATCGACGTGCAGTTCATCCCGCACCACCGCGGACGGGATGACTCCCCGCCCGGCCCAGGTGCGCAGCGTTCTCGCCGGCCAGCCGAGCCCGGCCGCTGCGAGTGTCAGAGGGACGTAGACCTGACCGTTGACCTGCACAGGGGCCATGCGGTGATCTTAGTCCCCGCGGTCGTTACACGCGTCAGTGGGCGGACCGTATTCCAGCAGATAGCCGCCGCGCTCTCGGTCCGGCGTGATGCGCAGCGCCGCGCCCTGCACCTCTGCCAAGGCCCGATGATCTACGCGCACGCGGCCTTCGGCTTGCAGCACGATCGCGGCCAGGAGGCGCCACAGATGATCCCGATCGGGATCGGGGCTAATCATGGCCGCCACTCCTCGCGGTAATCGGTCACGCGGACGCCGCGGTGCTCGTCTACTGCGGCGCCGACTAGCAGGGCTCCGACGCCGAGCAGGAACGATCGCAGGCTGTCAGCCAGGAACCCCACGGAGGCGCCCGCAATGAGGGGATAGACGCTTCGCGGGGCGAGCTTGCGGGTCATGATGCGGTACCGCCGGGTTCTGGGTTCTCGTGGCGCACAGTGCCGCACTCCCAGCACACCCGCCCCGTGACCTGTCCCTCTCGCCAATTCCAATTCTGCCACTGGTGCGAGTGCGTGAGCGAGAAGTCCAACGGCTGCCCTAGGCCGGGCAGGGCGCCTGCTAGCCACTTTTCGCACGCCTCCTGCGTGTCGAACCACCGCGGGAGGCCGTAGCAGCCGGACGAGTCCTGAAAGACGGGCTGCCAGGACACGACTGCGAGCGGGTCTTCCTCCTCCGTGAAAGGCCCCGCAAACCAGCCTGTTGCACTCACGATGTCACCGGAGGTATGGGCCCGATGCAACGCCCTCCGCCCGGAGGGTCGTCCGCGACGGCACCGCACCAGTCGCACCGGAAGCCGTGGTCGCCCGTCGAGTCCCAGCGCCGCCATTGGTGGGGCCACTGCAGCGCCGCGTGCTTGGCGCATCGGTACCGCACCCGCGCATCAGGTCGCCTGGGATAGCACTCCGGGCAAGGGTCAGTCGGCATAGCGGTAGCGTCTGTCTTCATCGCCTTCTCCCGCCAGCTGCCGTAGCGCTCCGCGGGGTGGGAGGTCGCGGCTGCAAGCGCGAGGGTCGCGTGCACCTGAGCTGCCGCCATCGGGGTATCGTCCATCGACTGCTTGGCCTCATTCACCAGCCGCTCGGCTTCGGCATAATGCTCGGATCCGTTCACTCTCGCCACTCCCCCGCCTTCGCCCGTCTCAGCGTAGGCCGCAGTGACAGACTTGGACGCGCGCCGCTCATCCGTCGCGTCCGCCATAGCCCGTTGTGCCTCGCAGGACCGCCGCTTGAGCATGTTGTAACGGTGTACGTCTACCTCGCTCATGCCAGCGCCGTCTTGCATCGCGCACAGGTGACGCTTGCCGCCGTGCCGGCGAAGTCGTCAGCCACCTGACCACAGGCCGTCGTGAGCACGCCAGCATCTGCGCGAGCCGCGTGAATGGCGCCGATCACGGACAGCCGTACGTGCATGTCGTAGCCGGGTCCCGGCAGCTCGACGCCGTGCCGCCGGTCGTAGTCGAGCCACGACTCGTTGGGATCGTCCAGCCCGATCACGCCGACACCTCGAAGGCGGCGAGGGCCACGACGGCAGCGGCGAGCCGAGCGTCGGCAGCGGCAAGATCGGCCCGAGCCGCCTCGACGTCGCCGCCGCGCTGCTTGGCGATGAGGACGCCGAACCCAGCGGAACGGCGGTCGTCCAGTGCCTCGAAGTGCTCGCGCTTCGCGGCGTTCAGCGGAGCCCGCTCGGCGAGGCGAGCTGCCTCGGCGTCCTGCTCGGCCTGCCAGGTGCCGTCCGCCACGGCCTGCTTGTGGGCGGTGCGAACGGCGACCGCATCGGCGTAGGTGCGGAGCCGCGAGACGTAGTGCGTCCGGCAGGAGCACCCAACCGCGTACTCCTTGTCCTCGCCCGCGCCATCGCTGGTGATCTCGCTGGTGTGCATGGTCGTTGTCATGTGCCTAGTTTGCAGGACGAGTGCCTAGGTGTCAAGCGTCTAGGCGGCACTTGTGCAGATGACATGTGACCAGTAGCGTCCTGACTATGGTCACCCCCGTGCATCACCTCGTCGGCGCCCAGGAGATCGGCGTGATGTTCGGCGTGAGCCGGCAGCGCGTGTACCAGATCACCCGCCGCCCCGGGTTCCCTGAGCCCGTCGCTGTGCTCGGACTCGGGTCCGTCTGGCACACGGAGGATGTGGAGCGGTGGGCTGCGGAACACCGTCCGGCGAAGGACTAGGACGCCGCCAGCTTCATCCTGAGCGCCAGTCGGTAGCGGATCTGATCGTAGGAACTGCCGCACCCCTGGCACGTCCAGTCATCCGCGTACCCGCGTTCCGTGACCTCCCGGATCAGCGACCCGCTGCACTCGAAGCACTTCGCCTCCGCGGTCTCCCGTACCTCGCTGCGTCCCGTGACGGCCATCAGCCGGGCGTGGAGCTTGCGCAGGTCGTCGGCGAACTCGGTGAAGGCGTCGTGCTGGTTTGCCGCCCACCGCAGGTACGTCATCAGGTAGTCCGCAGCACCGCGGACCTCAGCCGACGTGCGGCCACGGATCGGCGCGTCCTCGTCGCCGCGGGTGGCCCGGATGTCGGTCTCCCACGTCACCAGCGTCCACGCGACGGACATGCCGTCGTCGGGCTGGTTGTCGATCGCGTGCTCCCGGCCTTCCGCGATCCGCTCGAGCTCCCGGTATGCGGCCGGCGTCAGCGGCCCGACCGCTCCTCCGGTGAGCCACCAACGATCTGGGACCGCATCGTGGTCCGGGCCGAAGCGGGACTCACCGCCCGTGCGCCCCGGTCCGAGCAGCACCAGCACGCTCCCGCCGGGCAGCTTGTGCTCGTCGCCGCCCGAGCGGCCCTTGTCGAGCGCGCTGGACGACGAACGGCCCAGGTGCCGGGGCAGCTCAGCCCACATCGTCAGGATGCCGGCCAGGTGATCCCGCACCCGGTTCACGCAGCGGTCGCAGGTCCGCGGCTCGGTGTCGGTGAGGGACCGGCCGCACGAGCACAGCGGATGCGCCTTGTCCTCGGCATGCCAGACCGCCTGCGTGCCGGCGTCGATCAGGTTGCCTTCCTCGTCGGTCAGGTCGGGGTCGGAGCGCCAGTCGCAGCGCGCACAGCGGGTCATGCCACGTCCTTCCTCGTCAGCGTCCAGCGGCCCCACGCCCAGGACCGTGAGCTGCCACCACCGGGTGTCCAGTCGGAGTTGGTGGCCTCGTCGTGGTGCAGCCCGCGGTGCCCGTGTAGCAGGCAGCAGTCGAGCGGCTGCCCGAGCGCAACCATCGCCTCGTCGCATCGGCCTCTGGTCAGGTCCATCAGCTCTCCTCGTCGTCGTGCATCGGCGGGTCGGGGGCCTCGTCGTACTTGTGGTTCCACAGCAGCCCGTGCGTCTGTTCAGCCCACGCGCCCCAGCGCTTCCGCCACCGACCGCCGTTCGGCTTAGAGGGTCCGAGCGGGTAGCAGGCGGCGTACCAGCAGGCGTTGAGCACCTGCCCGCGCGTGAGGTCCCAGCCGTGCATCACGTCGGCGACGCCCTCGATCCACACGGAGTCGGCGATGGCGTCCACAGAGCAGCGCGTGCCACCGACGCAGGCGGCTCCGCTCATCCGCCCAGGGTCGATCCAGACGGCGTTGCCCACCGGACTCGCGGTCGTGCCTGGCATCGGGGCGTCCTGCACGCTGTCCTCCTCGATCTCCTGCTTGACCGACCGCCAGGTAGCCGGGTCGGCCATCAGCAGCGCGCTGCTCCACCTGTCGCGTTCGGCCTCGGCTGCGAGAGCACGGGCAGCCCAGCCGTCACCGACGTCGATCACCGCAAAGTCCGGGGCGGTGGGGTGCGTCGCTGCTGCGGCCCGGTGTTGCGGTTGCGGCGGGCCTCAAGGGCGCGCTGCTGGGGCGTCAGGACGAGTGGGACGGCAGGAGACGGGTCGGGCTGCGGCGCTGTCGCCCACGTAGCCAGGTGGTACGTCGTGAAGTCCGCAGACGCGGCGGCCACGCGATGGGCGGCTCGCGTCAATTTCGTCAAGGCATCGCTCATCGCCTGCATTTGAGTTCCGTGCGGGAGACTCCACGAGACGGTGCCGCCACCGACGCTGACACCGAGCCGGATCCAGTTCAGCGCCGACGCCCGCTCCTGGCAGGTCCCGTCGCACTCATGCCGCGCCAACTCGGACACGTCGTCGGGCGGGTAGTCGGCGAGCAGCGCGTCGCGGGTGTCATAGACGGTGTAGCCGCGCTGCCGGAAGAGCGCCCGATCGTCCGCGTGCTCAGCAGTCACGGCGAGGACGCGAGCGCGCTCGGCGCGAAAGCCATGCGTCCCGAGGATGACTCTGCCGCTGACCTCGATCACACCGAAGACGGGGGCGTCAACGATGCGACTGTCCGCCGGGTCGTACCAGCCGTACAGCCCGCACTTGCAGTCGGCGTCAGGTGCCGAGTGAGTCTGCAGCGGCCACGCCTGGCACATCGCCTGCTCCACCTCCGCTGCGCCACCCCACGTGTGATCCATGCCCGTGGACCTCAGACCGCCATAACGCTCCCCCCACGTCCGGTAGCCCCGCAGTACCCCCGGGACAAGCGACGGTTCGCCCTGGAACATCTCCTGGAGGCTCATGCGGGCACCAGCTCACGGTCGGGCACCGTCAACGGCTCGGGTGCCGGCGCGGGCTCCTCGAGCGGCTCGAACGTGACCTCCCGTACGGGGTCGCCTACGTCTGCCATGACGTGCTCCTCTCGGTGCGTTCGAATGGTCATGCCGCGTACCTCGGGAAGTCGGCATCCCGGGTACGCAGCGCATAGAGGGCGACCCGCTGCATGTCGACCGGGGTGAAGCGCCCGATGGCGATGGCCTCCAACACGACCGCTCGCAGGTCGTCCTCCATGCCATGCAGCGCCTCGTAGTCACAGCCCGGTCCCGCGAGCGTGACGATCGCCGCCGCTTCCTGCTCGACCTGCTCGACCGTCAGGGTCGCCGCGAACAACCCGCGCTCTCCGCTCCCTGCCTGCTCGCCCATCACGGCTCCCCGACCGAAGGGGCAGCGGGGACACGCAGAACAGCGACACGCTTCCCCGCCCGGGTGCCAGGGCGCGTCATGGCGTCGGGCATCTCCGGCTCGTCGGTCGCAAGGCGAATCGGCACTCCGGCGATCTCCTCGCTCAGCCGCTCGTCCCGCAGCGCCGCGAACAGTTCATCTCGCACGCTCACCCCGCCTCCCCGATCTTCTCGTCCGCGTAGGCGCGCAGAGCGGACAGGACGATGCGCGCCTGGTCGATGTGCTCGGCGTAGAACGGGTGCTCCGTCTCGCCGTTCGGGCTCGTCGCTAACGCTCACGCCACCCTCTCGACCATCCCCTCGTCCTCCGGGGACAGCGACAGGACGATCTCAGCAAGAGCAGGGCCGCCGGCGAGCAGGGCGGCGTCGGCCTGCCGCGCCAGGCGCCGCTGCACGCTGGCGCTCGGCGCTGCCTTCCCGGCCTCCACCAGCGCCCGCAGGCTGTCCTCGGTGCTCACGGCCGCATACCGCCAATGGCCCATTCGACGCCCGCCCGGGTGCGGTGCGAGTCCCCGTGGTGATAGACCCGCCAGCAGGGGTCTGGCTCGTCGTAGTCACCGCAGGCGACTCCTCCGCACCAGACGCACACCCAGGACGTATGCGAGCGACCCAGCCGCTCGTAGGGGCGCGGCCGGAAGTCGTGAGCCGCCCCCTCCACTGTGCACAGGAACGTCTCCACACTGTCCGTGCGAATCGGCTCTCCGCTGTCCCGGGAGATCGGTTCGCTCATGGCTCGTCCTCCTCCTTGACCGTGGCGACCAGCGTTGCTCCCATGTCGCGGACGTACTGATGGGCGGCTTCCTCGTCCACAGCGGCGCAGGTGAGCGCACCGTCGAGGTAGATGTGCCAGGTCCGAGTCGGGCGTGCCAGGCCGAGGTAGTCGTCCACGTCTTGCATCAGGACAATCTCGGCAGGAGGGCTGTCCCGGGGGGTCGGGTCCTGGGCGGTCACGACGGCTCACCAGAGGGGGTGGCAGCCACGGCAGCGCGCTGAGCGTCCACGCGTCCGGCGTGCGGGATACGCGTGATCTTCCCCATCCGGGTCGAGCACGGCAGGAAGGGCCGGTTCCCACATCGCGGGCACGGGACCTCGTCGTACGGGCGGTGTGGGCGGAACGTCTCCCCACTCCCTGCCTGCCCGCTCACGGCTGGACTCCGGCACCTGGCGCGCTGTAGGGCGTGTCTACAGCCGTCCGCTGGGCCTCCGTCGAAGGCGTCCGAGCACTCGGGCACTCATGGCAGATGCAGCCTTCGTGGTGCCCTGGGTAGCGATGCACGCCGTACAGGGCAGCGGTGCGCAGGAGGCCGTCGGAGAACCGGCGCAGGAGCATGTCCATCGGCGCGTGGCCGCCGTCGGGCTCGCCACTACAGGCGTAACAGAGCCGCAGCCCGGCGAGGTCGGAGTCGAGCCGCTCGCGCTCGTCCACGGCACGGCAGGCCGGGCATCGCAGCGGGTTCTCCTCGTCGCACCGCAGGAAGTGCTCCTGTCTGTCGATCATCTCCCGCGCCCGATCGCGCAGCGCCTCGGCCTCGGCCAACGAGAGGGCGGTCACGACCGCACGCTCCACGTCATCGGCTCATGGCCCAGTTGGTCGAGCACCTCGCCGTAACCGAAGCCGCCGCGTTCAGCGATTCGCTCAGGCCCCTGCTGCCTGGCGCTGCCGGGGAACCGACGGGCGTAGCCCTCCCACGCCTGCTCGTGCTCCCACCACGCGATCGTGCCGTGCGGCTTCCCACGGTCGCCCTGCACCGGCGCTCGCCGCCCGCAGACGCACGTGGCGCAGTGCTGCGCGTTCTCGGGGGCGGTCACGAGGACGGCTCCGAGGGGGAGGCGGGGCGGGGTGCGAAGGGCACGAGCGCGTCGGCTTGTTCCTCGTTGAGGAACATCGTCCGAGCCACCTCGCGGACAACCCGTCCGCGCTCAAGGCCGCAGCCACACCCGCAGCGCTCTCCCTCGCCTCCGGCCGCTACCGGGACCGGGGAGGTCACGAGGACACCGCCGGGCTCGTGGGTGGCGGCCTGTCGGTTGGCCTCGGCCATGCAGGCAGCGCAGAACGGCTGCCGGACGGCACCTTGCACACGACGCACGCGCCGTCCTCCCACTCGGTGCTCATCGGCAGTCCGAGCAGGGGTCGAGGGTGCAGAGGCGGTGGTCGCCGGTCAGCGCCCGGTCGATGCCTGTCGCAAGCGGGTCACGAACGGTGCGGCGAGCGTGCCGGTGGCACACCGTGCGCCGTGATGGGTCGCAGACGCCGCCGCCGTGGCTGTCGCAGCAGGCGTCCACGGACAGATCGCAGGGCATCCGACTTGCCCCACTCCCGCTCGTCGCGGTCGGGGAGGTCACGAGGACGCACCAGGGGCGAGGGCGGGGGAGTCGCGCAGCGCGAGCACGGCGTTGAGTGCCTTGTCGCGGGCGGTCGTGAAGCCGTCGTTCCACGGGCTGTAGCCACCGAGCGGGACGACGGCAGCGTGCACGGCCTGCCACGCCTCGGTGAGCGCCTTCTGCCGCTCGGTCGGCTCGTACTTGCTCTCGGTCTCAGGCATCGGTCTTCCTCTCGGTGGTCAGCAGCGGTGCGCGTCCGTCCCGGCGAGTCTGTGCGAACAGCGCCTCGATGGCCTGGAAGCGTTCGGCCTCGTAGCCGTCCGGCAGGCCGAAGGTGAACGGCTCGCCGGGCTCAGCGGCAACGAGGGACCAGCCGCGCGGCTGTGCCTCACCGTGCCCGTAGTCGAAGGCGAGGGCGAGGCCGCGAGGGTGGAGCACCACACGGTTGACCAGCCACAGCAGGCCGGTGTCGAGCATCTGGTCCCACGAGAACGCGTCTCGCTCGGGCATCGACTCGCTGGCAGGCAGGACGCTCATCGGTCGGTCTTCCTCTCGGTGGTCTCGGGACGGGACAGGTCAGGCAGGGAATCGGTGCAGCCACAGCAACAGCCGGGTGGTCGGCGTCGCAGTGACCGCAGAACGGGCAGCGCCGGCACCCCGAGCAGCACGTCGAGTCGGTGCAGGCGTCGGAATCGGGGAGCGGGCAGGTCACGACGCCTCCCGGTACACGCCGGCCAGCGACGCGTAATGACCCTCGAACGCGAGATCGACCGTGCCGATCGGACCGGAGCGGTTCTTCGCCAGGATCAGCTCCGCAGTCGTGCCGAGGAACTCGTCGTGCGGGTCGCGGTGCAGCAGCGCCACCACATCGGCGTCCTGCTCGATCGCGCCGGACTCCCGCAGGTCCGACAGGCGCGGCTTCGGGTCAGCCCGGCTGTCGGTGCCGCGGTTCAACTGCGACGCGACCAGCACCGGGATCTCAAGGTCGCGGGCGAGGAGCTTCAGCGAGCGGGACAGCGCCGACACCTCCTCCTGTCGTGAGGAGAACCGGCCAACGCTGCCCATCAGCTGCAGGTAGTCCACGACGACCAGTCCGGCCCTTGTCGCCCGTGCCTCGTTGGCTATGTCCGCGACGGTGCAGCGCGGCTTGTCCAGCAGGTGTAGCCGTCCGGCGGTGAGATCGGTGAGGCGGCGGGCGATGACGGACCAGCGTTCCTCCGGCACCTCGCGCTGGATCAGTTGCGCCAGGTCGGTTCGGGTCTCGGCTGCGAGGTAGCGGTCGAGCACTTCCTGCTGGCTCATCTCGAGCGAGACGAACAGCGTGGTCGTGTCCTGCCGGAGTGCGGCGTGGCGGGCTGCGGCGAGCAGCATCACGCTCTTGCCGGCACCGGGCCGCGCGCCGACGATCGCGAGCTGGCCGGCCCGTAGCCCACCGAACAGCAGCCGGTCCAGGTCGGTGATGCCGGTCGGAAGCGCCCGGTCGTTCAGCGGGCTTTCCAGCCGCTGCAGGTGCCCATCGAGCAGGTCCGCAACAGTCGGTGAGGTTCCGGTGCGGACCTGTTGGACGTCGTCGAGCTTCGACCTGAGCAGTTCGACGGACGGTTCGTCCTGCTCGGCCATCTGCGCGGTCGTCGTGGCGAGCGCCCGTAGGCGGACGCGGGTGGCGTGCTCGGCGAGCCGGTCGAGGTGCCAGCCGAGCATGTCGTCCGGCTCTCCGAGGGTGGTGATCTCGGCGAGGGCGGCGAGGACTTCGGGCATGTTCGGCTGCGGGCTGCGCATCACTTCGACGGCGAGGCTGTTCGGGCTGATCGGCACGTCCCGCTCGGCCATGCCGATGAGCACTTCGAAGATCGCGGCATGCGGCCCCTGGAGGGCTTCCGGTGCGACCTCAGCAACGACACGGCGGGCGGCGGTGTCGGACCATGCGGCGCAGCACAGCGCGACGGAAGCGGACACCTCGACCGGGGCGTACAGCGGGGAGGTCATGGCGCACCGCCCGCACTGGACCTGGCGTTATCTGCTGAGCGCGCCAGCTCCAGCACGAGGCCGTCCTGGTCGTCGCCGTAGACCTCGTAGCGACCGCCAAGCCGGATGCCCGGCAGGTAAGACGCCGCCTCGTCCAGGGATTCGTTGTCGGCGATCCAGCAGGACTCGTGGTGGTTGCGGGTCATCCACTCGCCGTTGAGGTGCTGGTGCTCCTCGTCGTGCGCGTCGGAGTCGTCGTAGCCGTCCTGCTCGCCGCTGACGATCGGGCAGGCCGTGAACTGGCACGTCTCCCACGCCTGGCACTGCCCGGCCTCCGTGCCGGGGCACTCGACCTCGTAGGCGTACGAGTGCTCCTGGCCCGGCCACGTCTTGTCCGGGCGGTTGCAGCGGTAGCCGTTCGGGAACTCGTCGGAGAACGGCACGCACTCCGAGCAGGGGCCAACGGTCAGCATGTGCGGCGTCGGCGCAGAATTCGTCATGCCGTCCTCCGGTCTGCGCCCTTGAGCGACACGGCAGTCAGGTGATGCCGGAGCCGCGACGACGCGCGGTCCCCGAGATGGATCGCCAGCGCGGCGTGCGGGAGGTTCGTCGTGACGACCGTCGGCAGCCCGTGCGACCAGCGCTCGTCCAGCAGCCCCAGCACCCGCGAGCGGGACCAGTCACCCGCCGGGGACGCGCCCACGTCGTCCAGCAGCAGCACGTCCGCCGTCCCCGCCCAGGTAGCGACCATCCGCTCGCCCTCCGGCAGGAGCGCGGTCAGGAACGTCTGCTCGGTCAGCATCCGGAACGCGCCGGTCCAACCGAGAGAGATCAGGTGCGGCCAGCACGCCCAGCCGGTGTGCGTCTTCCCGACACCCTTCGGGCCCTGCAGCAGCAGGTTGTCCGGCTGGCCCGCGAGGACCCCGGCGCACCAGGCGGCGGCCTCGGACTGCGGGTCGAGCGTCGCCTCGCGGAACGCGGCCGGGATGTGCTGACGGACCGCCACGGTGCGGGCGGCGACCCACTCGAGGTACGCGTCGGGAGTCAAGCTGGGTCACCCCAACTTTGGTTCTCGTAGTCCGCTTCGGTCCACGGGAGCCGGCCGGAGCCGACCTGCTTGCGGTTCTGCGACTTGAGCCGGAGCGCGTCGTACCGCTCGCGGAGCTTCGGAACGGAGTGGACGTTGGCCCGCTCGAATGTGTCCTGAGCACACCAGGCGATGACGGACAGGACCTCAGCGAGCGGGCGGTGGTCGCTGTCGAGCATGAGTCGGGCTTGCCGCCGCCACTCGTCGCCGATCTTGTGCTTGACGTCGTTGGCCGTCAGCGCTTCGGACATCGCTGAGCAGACCTGTTCGACATCCGCCCGGCCCGGCTTGTCCGGGACGGCACACAACATGCTCCCTGCTACATGCTCCCTGCTACCTGCTACCTGCTGGACGACAATCGGCTCGGCTTCGCCCAGCAAATCTGCGCGAGACTCCGAGGGGCTTGCGCGGCGCGCTGGCCTGTCCGAGTCGGTCGGCGCAGGCGCAGGAGCGGGAGGCGGCTCCTGCGCCGTCTCGGGCGGCGCTGGCAGTCGGCTGGCCGCCTTGTTGGGCTCGAGCCGCTGGTGCTTCCCCAGGGTCGGCAGGTGCAGGTACGGGTCCTCGTCCACCACGTAGCGGACGACGCGGCCGGCTTCGACGAGCTCGGCCAGCAGCCGCTCGACGTCCTTGAGGCTGAGGTCGTCGTCGTACGGCAGGCAGTGGCCCTTGACGTAGCGGACGTCGCCCTGGACGCGGCCGTGCTCGTCGGCCTGGTTCCACAGCGCGACATACAGCAGGCGGGCGTCCCGGGACAGCCGGGCGAGCTTTCGGTCGGCCCAGAACTCCGGCTTGATGCTGCGGATGCGGGCCATCAGCGCACCGCCGGCTCGAGCGTCCCGCGCAGCACGTCCTGCACGACGGCGACGTCCTGGGCGGTCAGCCCGTCCGCGGTTTGCCGGTGGCTGATGACGGACTGCGCGAGGAGCACGGCGGCTCGCCACTCCGCGCGCGTCGGTTCGGGGGACGGGGCGGGGGCGAGGGTCAGGGCGGTCATCGCTGCCACCACCCGAGGTGGAACCGCAGCAGCGACTCCCACCGACCGAGGCGGCGGCGAACGCGGAACTCTGTGCCGCTCATGCGGCACCGCCGAACAGGTCCGCTTGCCCGGCGATCTGCTCAGCAGGCTTCTCCACCTGCATCGCGGCAGCACGCTGCCCGGGGTCGGAGGTACGCCACTGAGCGAGTCGGCCGTAGTCGTGCGATAGGTCCACGCTGAGGCCCATGCGGCCGAGACAAGACGCGACGAGCGCTGTCGTGCCAGTCCCGCCGAACGGGTCGAGGACGACGCCGCACGGCGGCGACCAGCCGAGGATGATCCGGCGCGGCCACTCCATCGGGAACGCGGCGAAGTGATCGACGCCCAGTTTGTCCGGGACCTTGAGCGGCTGCGTCGGGACCGTCCAGACGGACCCGGGGAGCTTGCCGAGCGGGTTGCCGTCGAGGTGGCGAGAACCGTCCGCCGTGGCCGTCTTGCTCGATCCGAATGCCGCACCCTCGATGCGTCGCGGACCGCCCACGCCCGGCGTCGCGTGCGGCTCCCGCACCTCGTCCACCGCGGAGAAGTAGCGCGGCTGCAAGGTGAAGTGAAACCACTGCTCATGCGAGCGGCGCACCCGGTCGATGACGGACTCGGGCAGCCCGTTCGGCTTCGACCAGATGACCTCGGCACGGAGGATCAAGCCAAGTTCATCCACGCAGCGGAGGGCGTAGCGCCAGGGCAGGCCCATGAGCGACTTCACGCGGAAACCGTCTGGAACCCGGCCAGGAATCGATTTATGGTCGTCGTACTTCGCGGCTTGAATGTTGCCCTTGTTTCCGCCGCTTGCTGAACCATTGACGTACTTGTCGCCCAAGTTGACCCAAAGTGAGCCGCTCGGCTTGAGCACTCGCATCCATTCGCGAGTGCAGTTGATCAGGGAGTCCAGGAATTCGGTCGGGGTTGCCTCTGCGCCGACCTGCCCGGCGTAGTGCTCGCCGCCATCGGTGTACGAGCGCAGCCCGAAGTACGGCGGGCTCGTTATGATCAGGTCCACGCTGTTGTCGGGCAGCGGCAGTGTGCGGGAGTCGGCCCGCAGAACGAGGGCGGTCACGCGCCGTCTCCCGTAGTCGCCCCACGCATCAGGCAGAGAACAGCGCCGCTGTCGTCCCACACGGCGCGCCAGTCCCCGAGCACTTCCGCGGCGATCTTCTTGTTCAGCGTCTTGGACTCGACGTGCCGTCCGATCGCCGCTTCCAGCAGCGCCCGCGCCTCACGCTGTGCGCCCGGCCGAGGTCCGTTGGAGCCTTGGCGCCCCTCGGGTTCCTCGTGACCTGCCGAAGTGCCCTCGACCGGGCTGTCCATGAGCGGCCACGTCCCGGTCGGCAGGGTGTAGCCAGGGCAGCGGCAGCCGACAGTCAGGCAAGTCTCGTCGTCCTGCGTGTGGCTGGTGTTCGGGCACGGGCAGCTACCGCACCGCTCCTGCTCAGCCACCGGACACCTCCGGGCGGACGTTCTCGGACGCGATCCGCCGGGCAATCTTTCGGGCAAGGCGGTTGTAACCGGGATCGCCAGGCTTGAGCGTGACCTTCCGTGCGTGCACGATGCAGGTGCCGTCCTTGCAGGAGAGACACCGGCTGTCGGTCAAGCCAGTGGGCCCGTGCGGGTGGCTGCTCGCGTTTCCATCGCGTTGCTGCTCAGCCACCGGACACCTCCGACACCACGACCGGGATGCCAGCGGCGCGCGCCTCACTCATGCAGTGCCGCGTGCCTCGACTCTCCCCCTGCGGAAAGGCCAGGCACACGTCGGCTCCGAGGCTGACCATGTGCTTGTTCCGCAGTGGCCCGGCTGCCTTGCCGTGGGCGTTCCAATCAGCGGGGTGCCGCTCGACAGTCATCCCGCCGCCCCAGTCGCGGGCCACTCGGTCCGCGATGGCGTCGGCACCTGTCGGGCAGGCACCGTGCACGACCACGATCTCTGCGCCGTGCCACATTGTGATGTTGGCCAGCGCGGCGCGGATCGCTTGCTCGTCGGTCCAGTCCCGCGAGCCGGTGATGAGCACTCGGCGTGGGGTCTTGTCGGTCTGTCCTGAGGCTGTGAGATCGTTCATCACAAGTCCCCTTCCGTGATAGCGGTTGGGTGGCTAGGAGCCCGGCCCGCGTTCTCGCCAGTCCGCGTGTCGGGCTCCGTCGTGCGTGCCCATCCTCCCAGCGAACCGCCCGAAACGCCGTCCGCCACGCCGACCAGCGCCACCCGAACGCGCAGGTCAGGGTCGCTTTCCGACCAGCCGCAGCACTCCGGGCAGGCGACAGGACGAACAGCAGGCTTGCGGGGGGCGCAGCCGGTGCAGAACCAGCGGGCGGGGGAGCGGCGGGAGGTCATGTCGAGGCCTCGGATGCGCGGCGGCACTCGACGCCCTGCTCGACGTGCTCGCCGTACATCTCGACGTCGAGGTACGACCGCAGCACCATCTCGGGGCACACGAGGTGCTCGTGCGAGTCCTCGCCCACGAACTGCGGCAGCGGCTCCACGGTCACGTCAGCGAGGGCGCCAGTCAATGCGTAGACCACCCGCTCGACCTGGCCGTGCGTCAGCCGGTGGACGGCGTTGTGGTGCCAGCAGAACAGCGGCACGCTCATCGGGCGCTCCTCTCACACGGGCAGACAGGACGGGAAGGGGAGCCGTAGGTAGCGGTCTGCTGCCAGGTGCACAGTTCGCCGCACGCCGGGCAAGGGCTCAGCCACGACAGGACGAACGGCGGGGTGATCCGCGCCTCTGGGCGGGGGAGCGCGAGGCCGACGAGCGCGGCCAGGACGGCGGTCACGGCGCCCACCGCTTCGCCCAGTACGCGAGCACAGCCGCGTCCAGCACGAGGTCCCACGAGGCGTGCTGCTGCCGGACGCGCAGCCCGAGGTCTTTCGCTGCCTGCCGCGGGGACAGCTGCGGGTCGCGGCGGTCATGGTCGAGCGGCGGGGCGTACTGGAAGGCGGTCACGACAACTCACCGTTCGTCGGCCTGATCTGCTCGACGGGCAGGCGGGTCATCGCGCAGCCGGGGTGGCCGGCCTTCGGGCAGCCGCGGGGGCAGTCGAGGTTCCACGAGTAGCAGGCGGTGTGGCTCCGGTGCCCGGCGTAGACGCTCGGGCAGTCCGACTCGACGGCTCCGAAGCACTCGGCGGACCCGTCGTGATGGACGACGACCGTGCCCGTGCAGGTAAGCGTCAGCAGCGAGCGCGAGCGCGTTGGGTCGGCCGCGACCCACATCTCCTCGTATTTGGCCGCTCCGGAGCGGCAGTCGCGCCGCAGGTGGAAGGACGGGTCAGCGGGCGCGGTCGGCAGCAGCAGGTTCGGACCGGCGAATGTCGTGGCGTGCTGCCTCGAGGTGATTGGCTCGGAGCAGGACCAGCAGCAACCGGGCATAACGTTGGCGAGCTTGTCGAACACGACCATCTCGCGCTCTGCCTCACCCTGCGCCTCAACCTCACGGCAGGGAGCGAGGTCCCCGCACTGCCAGCAGACGGCGTAGTGCTCCGGCAGCGCCGGCAGCCAGCCGTACGGCAGGAAGTGGACCGGCGGGATGCGGAAGCCGTACCGCTTCCCGGTCGTCAGGTTCTCGACAGCGACCCGGACAGGGGCGAGCGGCCACGGGTCGGGCATTCCGGCCTGCATCCACGCGTCGCGTTCCTGCTCGGTCCAGTTCGCGTTGTGCACGGGGTCGTGCGACAGCACGCGGTGCGGCTGGAAGTCGTAGGCGACGAGCGATCCAATGGCGGGCAGGCGCTCGCTGTAGTTGCGGGGTGCGGACATCGCCGGGTGCCACCTCACGACGGCACCTCCACCGCTCGCATCTCCAGCCGGCGGGTAGCGACGACCATCAGCCGCTCGCAGTCACACCCGCCCCGGCAGCACGGCTGAGCGGCGACGAGCGCCTTGGCCTTGCTGTCGGTGCCGTGCTCGACGGCCAGATGGGAGCAGGCGCAGACGCCCATGACGGGGGCGGTCACGACTGCCCCTCCGCGATCATCTCGACCTTGCACCGCGCGCAGACGTCAGCAGCCCACTGGTAGGTCGCACAGGTCTCGGCGTGCGAGTACCGCTCGCCGCTCGGCTTGCGGTCAGCGCAGCAGGGACGCCCGTTGGCGCAGCGCGGGCAGACGTTCGGGATGCTCTGGCCGGTCACAACGTCATCTCCGTCGGGTCGAGGCCGACCATCCGCCCGCAGCCGCAGCGCACTTCACTGGGCGTGCCTGGCGACCAATGCCAGCCGCCACAGGCGCTGTGTCCGAACGCTTCCAGGGCAATCCGGATCTCGCGGTGCCGACGCTCACGGTCCTGGACGGCAGCGCCGGGCTCGGAGCCTTCCCCGGTCCCCTCGCCCGGCGCTGCCTGCTCACCCGATGCCACCGCTCCGATAGCAGGGACAGCGGGAGTCAGCGGGCACTCCACCTCGCCGCTGACTGCGGCGTGGTCGTGCTGGTTGCCCCGGGTCGCGTGCTCGTTGTGCAGGAGCGCGTGCTGACGGGCGGGCTCGGCGTCGATGCGCTCCTGGATCCGGTTGCGAGCGCCGTGCAGCCGTCCGAGGAGCAGGTCGAGCTGCCCGATCCAGTCGAGCAGCGGGGCGTCGTCGTCGGCGTGGAGCAGGTCGCAGGCAAGGGCACGCGCGTGGTAGTCGAGGCTGTCGAGGGAGTGCGCTGCGGCGGTCATGAGGTGGCCTGAGAGCGGGCGCTAGCAGCTGCGCGCAGTGCGTCCCAGCGGACGCGCCACAGGTGCGTCTGCCAAGGGTCGGCTCGGTAGCTGTAGTCGTGCGTGCCCTTGCAGATCAGGCAGCCGGGTCGGGGCGGGCTGCTGTTGCACAGCGGGCAGAACGGGCCGACCTGGAGCCGCCACCGCCCGTGCCAGTAGGCCAGCCAGGACGGACGGAAGGGGCCATGCTGCTGCTCAGTCACCGAACACCTGCCCCGCCTCGGTGAACGGACTGGCGGGCGCGGTCTCGATGCGCAGCACGCCTCCGAGCTCGCGGACACGGGCGGCGTGCTCGCGGCAGAGGTAGGCGTGCCCGCCGCCTTCCCACGTCTGCTCATCGAGGGTCAGCACGTACGCCACCGGGCCCAGCACGCAGATGCCCGTTGCCTCACCTACGTCGGTCAGCGGGCAGAGGAAGCTGATCTGCTGGGGCGACTCATGCTTGCCGACGACACCAAAGATCGAGCAGCCTCCTGCCTCCTCGATCTCCAGCAGGAACAGCTCGGTCCTGCTCAGCGGTGCAGGGCCACTGCCCACCGTGCGGTCGAGGCGTCGCTGCTCGGACCGCGAAGGCCCGCTCACGACGTGCTCCGGGCGCTACCGGACGGCTTGTGGCGCTCGATGTTCCAGCCGGTCGGGTACAGGCTGGAGGCGTGCTGCCCGCACACGAAGAGCACCTGCTCGCGGTAGGTGGCGCGCCAGCGCGTCCGGTTGCGGCAGTCGGCACCCGTGTGCGTCCGGCGCTCGCACCGCGTAGAAGGGCCACTGCCGCCTGACTGCGCGCTCATGCCGCATCCCGCACGGAGCCGTCGTCGGACAGCAGGACCATCCGGCCGCGGTACTGGACGGGGACCTCGGCGGGGTCGTTCCAGGACCGCACCAGCAGGCCGTCTGCGTAGCGGCGGGGCGGGCGCTCGAGGTCGAGGTTGCACTGCTCGCAGGCGGTGAGCAGGTTGGCCGGGCTGTTCTTCGTCGGGTCCGAGCTGCCTCCGGCGCGGCGCCCCGACCTGTGGTGCAGCACCAGCGCGTCGTCGTCGGTCCCGCAGACCACGCAGCGGTAGCCGTCGCGGGCGTACACGAGGCTGCGGGTGGCTGCGTCCGGTCCGGTGTAGCGGGGCCTCGACGGCGCCGAGGTCGTGCGGGGGAGCGGGACGGTGGCGCGGGGCATCGGGGTGCGGCGGACCATCGAGGTGCGCTTCACGACTCACCGCCGGGCTTGGCGGTCTCGGGCCACTCGGGCTCAGCGGCCGGGTCCTCGACGGTGGGCTCGTCGTCCACGACCGCATCGACGGCCGGCAGCTCGGGTGCGGCGGGCTCGGGTGCCGGGGCGCGGCGGGCGGTGCGGCGCACGGTCGTCGTTGTCGGCTCGGGCGCCTCGTCCCGATCCTGCAGCTCCTCCGCGGAGTAGCCGATGCCGAGGATCGCGTCAGCGGCGACGAGCCGCGCGCACTCGGACGTGGCGCGGGCGAGCAGCATCGCCTGCGGCTGGTTCTGCCAGTTCGTCTTGCCCGTCAGCTTCAGCTTCGTGGCGCGGTCCAACGTCCAAACGGACCGCTCGACCTTCTCCGATCCGCGGCGCTGACCGCAGACGATCGCCTGGTTGGCGGTGCTCTGCTCGGTCCAAATCTGGTGGCCGGCGGCCTGCACAACGGCGCGGAGCGTGATCGCCCGCGGTGCCGCCTGCCCCTGGATGATGTCGAACGAGCGGAGCGCGGCCATCGGGGACAGCCCGACCTCAGCCCCGGCGAGGATCGCTGCGGTCGCCTCGTGGGCCTTGTTGCGGAAGGCGTCGGGCACGAACGACGTGCCGACGAGCGACGTCGCCACGGAGTGCGCGGCGCGGGCGGATTCGGCCCACGCGACGAGGTCGGCGGTGGCGGGGTGCAGGACGGGTGCGTTGTCGGGGGCGATCGCAAGCTCGGTCACGCCGCCACCTCCTCGACGGCAGGCACGGCGTGCAGGGAGCCCGGCCGGGGCAGCGGCTCGCCGACGTACTCCTTCGCCGCCTTTGCGAAGCGGGCGACGTGCGCGAGGTGCCGGAACTGCGCGTAGACCTCGTCGTCGGCCTTGACCGGGACGACCTCGTAGCCGTCCGCAGTCAGGTGCACCGCCGCGCACCAGTCGATCTGCGGCAGCGAAACCTCGGTCTCCGGGTCCGGCGCGTAGAACTCGGCGTGCGAGTAGGCGGCAAGTTGGAAAGCCGTCTCCGCGTAGATCCCGGACGCGGCTGTCTTCCAGTCCAGGAGGGCGGTCCGGCCGTCCGGCAATCGTGCGATCAGGTCGGGCTTGCCGGCCCACCAGTGGGTGCGGTGCGCGACGGGCTTCTCCACGACGAGCGGCTCGGGCTGCCACTCGTCCAGGAAGCGCACGCACGCCTCGACGTGACCGGCGAGGTGCTCGGGCACCTCGACCTCGAGCCCGGCGACGAGCCGCTCAGCGAGGGCGTGCACGTCAGTCCCGCGAACACCGGCCTTGTCGCGGGCAGCCCACGGCGTCTCCTTGAGCGCCGCGACCATCGCCTGCCGAGGGAGGCCGCGCATCATCTCGATCTCGGCGTCGTGGTCCGCGACGAACTCGGCGACCGACTTAGCCGCCCAGTACGTGAGCTGCGGTGCGGGTAGCCCGCCCTTGATGAGCGTCGTGACGCCCTGGATCGGCTTGCCGTCCAGGTGGTAGCGGTGGGTCTTCTCGGCGAACTTGAGCGTCATGGCGCACTCCTGTCGTGGTGGCCGGCGCAGGTGCGCTCGGCGTAGGTCGGTGAGGTGCAGTGCCACTGGCGTTGCGGACCGTCAAGCAGGACGGCGGTGAGCAGTAGGACGGCCAGGGCGAGGCAGCAGGCGAAGGTGCGGGCGGCGTCGGCAGCCCGGGTGGAGCGCGGGGCGCAGGTGGTGGTCATGCGGCGACCGCCAAGCGGCGCCGTAGCGCGAGGTGGATTAGCAGGTCCGCGCCGACGTGCGAGGTGTAGGCGGGCGGGAAGCCCTCCTTGAGCTTGTCCCACGGCAGGAGCCGGCGGCTGCCCATGACCTGCCGTCCGTGCTCGGCGTCGCGGGCGGTGCGCCCGCCCGCCGGCACGCTGTCGCCCTTGACGTGGTAGACGCCCCAGGGGCGCGGCCGGCCGGTGATCGGGTCGGCGGGGAAGCGCGAGTGGTCGCACGTCGGCTGGCGGAGCGGGAAGTTGGCGAGGAACAGCCGGTGCCGCTGGACGTGCAGGCCGAACATCGATCCGCACAGGTAGATCAGCGTCTCGCCTGGCCGCGGCGCCATGATCGCGCGCACCTGCTTGGAGCGGTCGTCCACGTTCTCGACTACCCACGGCTTGTGACTCCACCGCTCGCGCAGCAGCGCCAGGCCAGGCGTGAGCAGGTCGGGGTACTTGCTGGTCCCGCCCTGAGCCGTGCGCAGGTGCCCGGCCGTGGTGTGGGCCTGGCAGGGCCAGCTGGCGTGGAACGCGTCGTACTGCTCAGGCTCGTCGCTCCGGAGTTCGGCGAACGCGTCGCCCTGCGTGAACGGGTACGGGTAGTCGGGCTGCGGCTCGTGGTCGATGCCGCTCACGCCCAGCCCGACGGCCGCGTACCCGTCCGACCCGAGGCCGGCGCAGCAGCAGTAGTCGCGCAGGGTGACGCTCACAGCTCCCCCCGCTCGGGCATCTCCGGGTGCGGCCAGTGCGGGCTGCGCTCGGCGGGTTCGGGGGTGCGGTCGGAGTTGCGTGCGGTCAGGTGCTCGGCGCGGTCGAGGTCGGCGGGGGTGTCGTAGGCGGTCATGAGGTGCCGCCAGAAGTGGCGAGCTCTTTGTCGATCCACGCGAGGTAGGCGTCGTAGCGCTGCTCGGGCGTCAGGTGCTCGTAGGTGTCGTCGTTACGAACCATGAGCTGCCATGCGAGGACGCCTGCCAGCCCCGCCTTCTCGCCGACCAGCTGCGTGACCCACGGGTCACTGTCGTAGTCAGCGTTGAGCGGCAGGGACTCCATGGCCTCCTGCGGGTCTGCACCAGCCTTGACGCGCTGGTACCAGGCGTACGCACCGACAGCGCACATGCCCTCGCCCTGCTCTGCGAGCAGTTCGCGGTGCTCTGTCGCGGCGTGGCGGTGCTCGGGCTCGGGCTTGCCGACGGTGGACAGTGCGTTGGAGATCAGCCGCTTCTCCGGTAGGGCGACCAGCGCTTCCCGCAGGTCTGCGAGTGCCTTGCGTCCCCGCTTTCCGCGAAGTGCTCGTTCCGCGTTGGCCCACCAGAGCGCGCTCTGGTTCGGGAAGTCCTCCCCGTAGTCGTCGTAGTCGTCCCCACCGGATCGGCTCATGCCGTCACCAGCTGCCGGACGGCCTCAGCGCTGACAGCCACCTGCAGGTGCCGGATCAGGGAGGTGACGGCCTCGGCGAGGGCGTCGTACGGGTGGGCTTGGCAGTCGGTCATGGCGTGTCGCCGAGCTCGTCCAGCGTCAATGGCTCGGCGCGGACCACCTTGTGCGTCAGCCCGCAAACCTTGCAGCCCCCGCTATAGCTGATGTGCAGGATGCCGTCCTCGACGCCGTAGAACTCGTAGTCCTCGCGGAAGGTCGGCTCGGGGCGCTGGTTGCGCATCTCCTCGGCCGCGCTGCGGAGCGCGTCGAACTCCGCGACGGACACGACGCCGTACGCGGCGTCGGCCTTGCCCTGGAGTCGCGCTACTTCCGTGAGGCGGCGAGCCGTGCAGCGAGGGCAGACAGCCCAGTTGTCGGCGCTCACTGCGCACCCCCGGTGGTGTCCCGCAGGTGCGCGATCAGCTCGTCCAAGCGGGCGTCGAGAGCCTCCTGTGCACGTCCGAGGCAGGTGGCGCAGCCGAGCCCGACACGGCGGGTCTGCCGGCGGCGCTCGCAGTCGTCCGAGCAGGAGTCGGACTCACGAACCCCCTCGACGGCCAGGGTTGCCTCCTGGAGGTTCTCGATGCGGCCGAGCAGCGTGCAGCCGTCGGTGTCGCGCTTGCAGGACTCAGCGAGCAGGCGGTACGCGGACTGCTCGATCCCGGTTCGTGCCCAAGACTCGAAGTACGGGCCGAACTGATGACCCATGACGTGCAGCGGGACCGTGGCGGCGAACCACGCAGCCCGGACGAGCGCGGCGCGGAACGCCTCGTCGGTCGGATCGGGCTCGACGTAGGTCCCGCGACCGATGTGCTCAGCAGCAGCCAGCACCGACGCGGGCAGTCCCACCAGTCCCGGCACAGCGCCGAGCGCGTGCGGGGCGGTCGGGCTGGCGGTGGCGTCCTCGTACATCTCGGCGGTCATCGGGCGGCCCGCTCAGCGGCGGCAAAGGCGCTGCCCCAGGTGCCCCCAACGTCCTGGACGCGCTGCGCCGCACGCAGAAGCCACGCCGCGTGGTGCTCAAAGCCGACCTCCGGCAGGACGTTGGCCGACCTGTTGGAGCGGACCACCTCGCTGTCGAGCAGGGCCGAATCCAGCCGCGCGAGGACGTGGCCGACGATGCACGCGGGCTGCCCGTCGCGCACGTACACGCACCCGCTGTCCTGGTTCTCCCACTCCTCCGGGTACACGTAGTCCGCGCCCTTGTCCGCGACGACCTCTCGCAGCGCTGCCAGCACCTCGGGGACGTCGAAGGGCTTGGCGGGGGCGGTCATCGGAGCGCGCCCAGCACGTCACCAGAGGGGCCGTACTTCGGAGTCGAGGGCGGCACGTACGGGTCGAGCACGTCCGCGATCTGCCGGAGCATCGCGGCGCACACGCTGTCTTCCATCTGCGCGGTCGTCGCCGAGAGCACCTCGGCTTCGACGCGGGTCCGGGTGCTGGACGCGCCGTAGGAGTGGTCGGCCACCTTCCGGTGGCGGGTGATGTTGACCTGCACCTGCGCGGTCATGCGGTTGCCGTCTCACGGATCACACCGAGGGTCTCGATCGGCACCGCGCCGTGCGGACCGTCGTGGCCGTCCTCGTTGGCGCCCTTGCGGAGCACCCAGCAGTCGGAGCACATGCGCTCGCGACGCTGCCCGACGAACTCGAACATCTTGCCGGTCTCGCCGTCGCGGATCGTCCAGACCTTCACGAGGTCGCGCCGGGCGTCCACGAGCAGCGTGCCCACCGGCACCGGCTCGTAGTCCGACATCGTGACCTCGTAGCGGTACACGTAGGTGGGGGGCTTGCTCACTGGCGTTCTCCCTTGTGATCTACTAGCACTGCTTGGCTCTCCTTCGCGGCGGGTCGCTCCGGTCCAGGGAGCGGCCCGCCGAGCCGCGTTCAGGGGTGGGTGGGGGCGGTCACAGCTCGGCCCGTGGGCGAGGCGAGACCGTCGAGAAGGCGCTGCGGAAGACGAGGCGCGTCAGGGTCAGGACGGCGACGCACGGCCAGTAGCCGGGGGTCCGGCGCGGGGTGCCGACGACCTCGCTGGCGAGGGGCAGCAGCCACATGAGGCCCGCACCGCCGAGCAGCACCAGCACGGTGCCGGTGAGCAGCAGGACGGCGGCCTTGCGGTACTTGCGCTCGGAGGCCTGGCTGACGAGCACGACTTCGAGCGGCAGGCGGGCGCTCACGGTGTCTCCTCGGGTCGGTTGCCGCAGCGGCGGCAGAAGGTCAGCGGCGGCAGAAGGTCCGCGTCGGGACCGACGAGGGCTGGTTCCAGCGCGTCGTGTTGATCCGGTAGAGCGGCACGGTGATGAACGAGCAGCCGACGAGGCGGCAGAGCAGCGGGTCGCGTCGCCCGCTCACCTCGCCACCCCCAGCCCCAGCAGGGCGAGGACCGCCACGAGCAGCAGGCAGCACCCGGGCTCGGAGCGCGGCGGGTTCGGGAGGCGGGCCATCAGGCGGCGTCCGGGGAGAAGCGTCGAGCCTCGTAGTGCCAGCGCGTCGAGCACTCCGGCCAGCAGCCCATGCGGCGGTGGCGGTCCTCGTACTTGCGGATGAGCCGCTTCGCGCCCCACTTCGTCCGGGTCGCGATTGTCAGGCGCGGGCCACGGGCCACCCGCGCGTCCGGTACGTCGTAGACGCCCCAGCGCCCCGCCACCTCAGCTCACCGCCCAGAACACGACAGCCCCGATGAGCACCCAGCAGACGGCGGCGAGGGGAGTGGCGTAGGCGAGGCCGCGCAGGAGGGGCGTCATGCGGACAGGTCGATCTCAGCGACCGTCCGACCGTCTGCGGCCCAGGCGTCTCGGGCCGTTGCGCACTCGGGGTGCCGGGCCAGCGCGTCGAGCAGGGCGCGGACCGCGTTGATGCGATCCCGCACCTCGAGGCTCTCGCGCTGAAGGATGAGGAGGTGCGCGTTGAGCGCGGCGGCGTCCATGTCCCATGCGAGGACGAGCTGCCACGACTTGAGCTCACCGGTCGCCCGGTCGAACTGCGGCCGGCTCACCGCGGTGTTCATGCGTCGCTTGCGTCCGGAGCCGTCGGTGAAGGTCACGACACTCGCGGCCTGCCGGCGCTGCTTGATGTTCTTGAGCTCCATCGCGCGGAGATCGGCGTAGACGTGCTGGAGCGCCCACCCCTCGCCGGCAAGTGCCAGGTCGAGGAGGCTTGCGGCGGCGTCGTCGGCCGACACCGTGTGCGGTTCGGCGCGGTCCACGAACTCGCTGATGAACTGGTCGTAGCTCACTTGATCCTCCGAAGGGCAGGCGCCTTCGCGGCGCGAACGCTGGTCATCCAGGTCTCCATGCGGGTCAGAAAGCCGGAGAGGGCGACGTCGTCGTTGGACCCGGGAGCGCAGGTCTCAGCGACCCGCTCCGGGGCGAGCTCGAGCAGCCGGTTGCAGGACGCCATCCCGCGGGCGAGGCTCAGCAGGAAGCGGTCCGCGGTGCCGTCCAGGTGGCGCTCGAGGTCGTCGTCCAGAGCACGGGTGTCCTCCTGCTCCTGCCACTCATCGACGGTCAGGACGGCCGGCGGTGCGACCTCTCCGGTCTCCCGGTCGACGTCGTACTGCTCGACCGTCTTGTCCGTCGTGGTGTGCGTGACGGAGGCGACGGGGGAGGGGGCGGCAGCAGGGGTCGGGCGGAGGCGCTCGCGGGCGTCCCGGACGGTGGCAGCAGCCACCGCGGGCCGCTCCGGCTCCGGCACGTCGGCGACGGCCTCGCGGACCGCCTCCGCGACCTCGGTCAGGTGCGGCTTGATCGCGTCGACCTCGCGCTGGGTGAGTTCCAACATGTTGGAACTGCCGGCCGCGGTCTCGATCTCGCGGATCACCTTGGCGGTGTCGAGGAGCTGGTACGCCCGGGACTGCGACACCCCCAGCTCGGTCATCGCGTAGTCGCGCCACGAGCCGTAACCGAGGGCTGACCAGGCGCCCCACTCGTGGGCGTTGAGCAGCAGCCGGTAGGTGCGCTCGACGCTGCCCTTGATCTCGTCGGTGAGGGTGCGGGCCGCGGCAGCGTCACAGCGGTAGGCGGGCTCGACGGCGGTCATGCGGACCGCCGGGCAGCCGCTCGTGCCCGCGCCTCGATGGCCGGCATGAGGATGCGCCGAAGCTCAGCCTGCTGCGCCTGAGTGAAGGGCGGGGCGTCAGCCAGGGCGCGGGCCTTCGCCGCCTCCCACTCCTCCTCGTAGGTGGGGCGCTTGGCGGTACTCATGCCGCATTCGCTGCACTAGTGCGGTCAGCTGTCTGCGACAGCGAGGGCACGAAAAGAAGCTGCATGGGGACCTCCAGCGCCTCTGCGAGGCGCGCTGCGAGCAGGGGCGTGCAGGTCGATCGCCGGCCGGACAGCAGGTGCGAGATGAAGCCCTTGCTGCACCCGGAGTAGCGGGCCAGCGTGCCCATCCCAAGCCCTCGCTGCTTCATCAGGGCGCGGAGGGTGTCGCTGCTCGTGAGGCGCATCCACGTTCCTCTCGGCCATCTGCGTCGTGCGGTTGCTGACATCGTCCATCTTCCTCAGTAGGCGGCTATCGGTCAAGTACGTGCGACAGATAGTGGGGCTAGCGCTAGCCCCCCGTCAAGTAGTTGCGACGCTGTAGTTCTGCTGGTCTGCACGTATGTCCGACGGTCGACGTACTTTCTGGTAGACCCCGAGCCGCAGAACGCCCGGCATGTCCGGTAGCCCCTCACCCAGAGTCAGCTTGATCCACTCCTCGGAGGAAGGTCATCCTCACCGCCATGCACCCTCTGGCAGCCCTCATCCGACGCGAAGCGGCACGACAGCGCATCTCGCTCGATGAGGTGGCACGCCGCGGTGGGATGGCGAAGGGGACCGTCTGGAACCTGGCGAATGGGCAGCGACAACTGGCCATGACTCCTCGGCCGGCGACGCTGGAGAAGCTGGCCAAGGGTCTGGGTGTCAGCCTTGCCGTGGTCAAGGCGGACGCCGCTGCCAGCGCCGGTTACGAACCTGACTCTCGCCCTGTCGGCTACGGCCTGGACCGGGAGGCAGATGGCCTGGACGAAGCCTCGGTGGAGGCGGTGCGGACACAGATTCGGGCGCTGAGGCGAGCGCAGGGGCTCACGTGACCTATGACCCGTGGGCCGTAGCGGGAGGTATCTCCTCCCTGCTGATCGCGCGGCTGCAGTTGCCCAAGGGACGCTCCTGGTGGCTCCCAGCCGAGGACGCCATCGTCTTGGACTCGCGGCTTGACCAGGCCGGCCGCCGATCCGCGCTAGCTCACGAGCTGATCCATCGAGAGCGACAGGACACAGCGTGCTTGTGCGACGTCACGCACGCGAAGCAGGAGAGCCGAGTTTGCAGTGAGGCGGCACGCCGCCTCATCTCCGTGGAAGCGCTCGCTGATGCGCTGCTCTGGAGCGGGGACGACTACGAGATCGCCGAAGAGCTCTGGGTCGACCTGGAGACCGTTAGGACTCGGATCAACGACTTGACCGATCCTGAAAAGGAAGACATCTACCAGCGCCTCTGGGCGCGTGACGAAGGAGCAGCATGACGACGATCTACAAGTACGCCGGGGCCACGGTCATGGCGCTCGCTCTCGCAGGATGCGGAGGCAGCACGTCGGAGGACGCGGGTTCAGACACCCCGTCTGCCGACAAGAGCACGAAGTCGAGTGCGGCCGGTAAGCCGACAAAGTCCGCGCCCTCCACCGGGCTCGCGGACGGGTCGTTCACCGCGACCAAGCCCACCCTCAAGGACCAGTACGGCACGTGCATGGGCACCGCCCGGGTGACCAACACAGGTGACGACGAGAAGTCGGGCACCTTCACCTTCACGGCGCTCAAGGACGGCGAGACGGCAGGAGCACTGCAGGGCGTGGCGAACGAGGTCGGCCCCGGCAAGACGGCGACGGTGCAGCTGGTCTCCACGGACGCCTGCCCAAAGGGCAGCGTGACGTACGAGTTCCAGGTCGACGCGGAGTTCTAGGGCGCTGCGGCGATGAGCAAGCCCACCGGGTGGGTGCCGGGCGTGAGATACTCCGGCTACACGGGGCAGGTACTCGTTGACGACCTGAACGTCACCATCAGCCGCGAGGGCTTCGGGGGCCGGTTGACCGGCGTGGAGTTGCGGCGACTGACCCGTGACGAGGTCAAGGTTGAGCACCGGCCGGCGACGCGGCTCCGCAATGGGTGGGTTCGGCTGACGGACAGTACGAGCGGCCCGCGGCCACGGCTGGAGTACCAGGACCCGGACCTCGTCCTCTACACCTGGCAGCAGCGAGAGGCGTTCGGGGACCTGCTCGATCGGCTTACTAGGCCGCCCGGCTCAAGCGCGCACTAGAGAACAGGCCAAGGCGCCTATCGCCAGTGCATCTTGAGCCGCGCCGGCTGGAAGCGGTTGCCCGGCTGCGCGGGACCGACGTCGATGCGCTCCAGGGCTGTCGCCAGCACGCCCCGCTGCTGGGACAGGTCGTAGTCACCGCTGAGCCAGGACTGCCGCACGGCGAGCGGGTCAGCGAGCAGGTGGTGCGCCTGCTGCAGAGTGCCGGCGGCGATCTCGGCACGGCTCTCGGCGATGCGACGGCGGATACGGCTGCCCGCGGCCCGGAGCTCGAGCGGGTTCGCATCCGCGTCGTCCGCGAACGCGGCGGCCAGCTCATCTAGCCGCCGCTCTTCGCTGGCAATCGCTGCGAGCAGGTGCGCGGTGCGGTCCGGGGGTGCTTCGTGCTGCAGGTCCGCCTGCTGCTCCAGCCGGTTCAGGAGCAGCTCCACGACGAAGTCCTCGGCTGGCTCGTAGCGCACGAGGATGCCGCCGCAGCCGCCGTCCCGGGTGGGCTTGCACCCGAACCGCTGAGTGCGGTTGCTGCGCAGCGGCCGGAGCTTGCCGCCGCACCGGCCGCATGTCAGGAAGCCACTGAGCAGGTACTTCCGCCCGGCGGGGAACGGCGTGCCGTCCCGTGGCGAGGCGAGCCGCCCGCCGTCCAGTAGGACAGCCCGCGTGCGCTCCCACGTCTCGCGGTCTACGACCGCCGGCCAGACGGCGTCTGAGACCACCTGTCGATGATGCTCGCGGAGTCCTGCGTTGCGCCCGGTCAGCAGGTTGTAGCGCAGCGCCTGGATCGTCCAGGGCCGCCCTGTCGTCGTTAGGCATCCGCGGTCGGTGAGGTCGTGCGCGATCGAGCGCAGGGACCTGCCGGCCAGCACCTCCGCGTACGCCCATCGAAGCTGCTCGGCCTCCTCTGACACGAGGGTCATGCGGTCCGCGGCGTAGCCGTACGGCCGGTGCCCGCCGTTCCCAACCCGGCCGTCCTGCGCCAGCTGGAGCGCCTTCGCTCGCTGGCGCTGGCTCTTGTGCTCCACCTCGTGCCGGGCAGCAGCGCCGAGCATCCGAGCGACCATCCGGCCGGAGGGCGTGGTCAGGTCCAGGTCCCCGGCCGTCACTGTCACCGTCGGCACGTTGCGCTGCTCGCACGCCGCGATGTACGCCTCGAGCTCTATGGGGGAGCGGTGCAGCCGGTCGGTGTGCCACGCGACCACGACGTCCACCATGCCGTCCTGGAGGTCCGACAGCATCCGTTCGTACGCGGGCCTGCGCTTGCCGCTGTAGGCGCTGACGTCGTTGTCGACGTAGACCTCCTGTACGTGCCACCCTCGGGTCTCCACGAGTCGGCGGCAGTCCTGCTCCTGCCGGGCGACACCGAGACCTGCGCCCTCTCTGTCATCGCTGATGCGGACGTACAGGCCAGCGCGGGTGCTCATGGGCTGATGGTTACCGCAAAGGTGCGACACCACGGCAGCGCCGACCAGGACCCCGCCTTCCTGGCGGCCGTCGGCGCACGCGTGGTGCTCACCAGCGTCGGGCAGGGCAACACGTACGGGCATCCGGCCGCGGGGACCCTGGGCCAGCTCCTCGACCAGGGCGCCCGCAGCTTCCGCACGGACCAGGACGGCGATGTCGCGCTCGTGCTGCGGGACGGCGAGCTGGGGGTGGTCGGGCGTTCGGGTCGGGGGACCGGAGCAGTCCCCGGTACGGGGTAGGAGACGTGGGACGATCTCGCCGTGCCGAAGGACCGCGTGCTCGTCCCGCTGACCGTGGTGGTCGGCGAGGAGGACCTGCTCGTGGGCCGGGCGGTGAGCGCGGTGCTGAGAGCCGCGCGGGAGGTGGACGCCGAGGTCGACGTCAGGGACCTGGCGGCCGCCGAGCTGCAGCCCGGGGACCTGCCGGAGATGCTGAGCCCGTCGCTGTTCGGGGACCGCCGGGTGCTGGTGCTCCGCGCCGCCCAGGACCTCACGAAGGAGACGGCCGCCGAGCTCACGGCGTACGCCGCAGAGCCCCTGGACGAGGTCAGCGTCGTGGTGTGCCACGCGGGCGGCGCCAAGGGCAAGGCCCTGCTCGCAGCCCTGCTGCAGCAGGGGGCCCGCCGGGTGGACGCCCCGAAGATGACCCGGCTCTCCGACCGCCGCGACTTCCTGCGGGCAGAGCTGCGAGGCAGTGGCCGGACGGTGACGGAGACCGCTGTCTCGATGCTGCTGGACGCGGTGGGCACCGACCTGCGCGAGCTCTGCTCGGCGGCCGGCCAGCTGCTCGACGACACCGAGGGCCCCATCGACGACGAGGTCGTGGGCCGCTACCACCGCGGCCGCGCCGAGCTCACCGGCTTCACCGTGGCGGACCGGGCGGTGGAGGGGGATCTCGCGGGGGCGCTGGAGCTGACGCGGTACGGCCAGGCCACCGGACTGGCCCCTGTCCTGGTCACCAGCGCGCTCGCCGGCGCGCTGCGCTCGATCGCGCTCGTGGCCTCCCAGGGACACGCCCCGGCCGGCCAGGTGGCAAGCCTGCTCGGGATGCCGCCGTGGCGGGTGGAGAAGACCCGCAAGCAGGCCCGCGGCTGGCTGCCGGAGGGTCTCTCCACCGCCCTGCGCGCGGTCGCCGAGGCCGACGCCGAGGTCAAGGGCGGCGCGGCCGACCACCACTACGCCGTCGAGCGTGCGCTGATGACCGTCGTCGCGGCGCGCGGGGGAGGTCGGTGACCAGCCGCCCCCTGTACGCCCGCCTGCTGGGCCTGCGGCACGTCCGGCTCCGCACCTGGCAGCGTGCCCTGCTCGCCGACGGGTCCCTCGTGCTCGCGGGCCTGCTCGTCCTGGCGGACCTGGCGAGCGCGTGGATCCTCCTGGTGCTCCCGCTGGCCGTGGCGGCGGTCGTGAAGGCGCACGACGTCCTGGCCGGGCGGCTGCGGCCCACGGACACGCCGGCTGCGGCACGACGACTGGGCGGGCTGGAGCGCCTGGCCGGGCTGCAGCGCCTGAGCGGGCTCCTGAGCGTGCCGGGCCAGCTGTCCGGTCGGCTGTCCGGCCGGCGCCCCGACCGCGGCTCGCGTCAGCGCGTCCCGAGCATCGAGCGGGCCACCGCGATGACTGCGGACGAGGCACACGACGTCCGGCTCCCCGGCCCGGGGGAGCGCCAGCGACCCGGTACGGGACGGGCGGACCGGGCGCCGATCCGGGACGGCGCCGGGGTCGGTCGGCCGCGGCAGCCTGCCTCGGCCCGCCCGGCAGACGCTCCCGAGGTCCGGCCCGCGCCGCCCCAGGGCGGGGTTGCGGAGGGGACTGCCGGTCGGCGGCCCAGGGTGCGAGCGGTCCCGGATGCGGATGCTGAGCAGGTCCGCCTCGGGCCGC
>Ga0210040_10000552_pt1 | contig 62578 bp, 57 predicted proteins | sample CryGeyCG12114_NA_FD_185462 | JGI IMG/M metagenome (GOLD analysis project Ga0210040, IMG submission 185462) | Groundwater microbial communities from aquifer - Crystal Geyser CG19_WC_8/21/14_NA (SPAdes) (version 2) | ecosystem: Environmental > Aquatic > Deep subsurface > Groundwater | place: USA...
ACTTGAAGTGGGTAGTAAGTACTTGTATTTCAGTTCGCTCTTTCATTATAATACACACGTTGAAGTCTGGCCTGATGATGATAAAAAACTGCACGTGTCAGTCAAGAATAGCATATGGAACATGTTACTATACGCAATTACATTAATAAAATAACTATAGGAGTGGTATGAATAAAAACCACATATAAGGATTATGACAACAAGTTAGGAAAAAAAGCCAACTACAGAACCTACTCGCAAGAAGTTCAACACTTATAACAAATAAGGGAAAACCGGTACAAAAAAATGATGAAGTTAATCCTGATCGTTTAACCCACCTAATTCAGATTTGACTATGCGCATGTGGGGAATAGCTATGCTCCAGTGCACATTGTTTTTGTTTCACGTTTACGTAGGAGGATTCCTGTAATAAAAAACATTGTTTAACAACGGCCTGAAGGCATTTTTTGGTAAATAGTTTTTTAATGAGATCATGGAAATGACAAATTTAACAATCGTAATTAGCTCTATTAATGACTCCTCTAATCAATGTAACATGATGGACTTTTGTTGAGTGCAATATCCATCTTAAACTACCTTGTGATATCAATACGTGCATTCACCTGAATTTTACCAATTAACTGTTGAGAGTACAAAGTCCAAAGTCCCTCTAAACTTTATGGACCAAAAGTTATTGGACTTGTGATCGGTTTGTCCATTTTATGGAAATTATATCATCTTTGCTGTTATCAGGTATCACTTTGTACCGATACGCTTTGATCAACTGACTAACTCGCTAACTACCTTAAGTCACTTGAACTTCGATTTGCATGTATGCAAGTATAATATGCAATACTTCAAAGTTCAATTTCATTTACCTAAACTAAAACCAGTTTATGATATAGCTATGTTATTTCAAGGCAAATCACTGAAGTAAATATATAATCTTCCTTCATGCATCTGCTTTTTCTGTTTCCAACCCATATTGTTGCACCTTATACATAGCGTCCCATTACTGTGCTTTTTGTGGTATTATCTTTTAACACAGAACCGAACTAGAATACGATACATTAGCAATGCATGGCATTAGCTAGTTAGTTAGTACTACACATGCAGTACATTTGCTAACTAACTAACTGCAATGTACAACAAAAGTGCCTTGGGTCATGTATAAAATTGAGGGGAGCATGTTCCAGCTGTTCAGTGAACATGTAGACAAAGAAGTGAACACACAAAGGAAAGGTTCATAAAAAACAACAAGAAGTTACGCATTTCGTTTTCTCATTCGTTTTTTTGTGTGTTTTGTGCAGCAGAGGAAGTGTCTTACTGCTGAAACTTTGCATGTCGAACTGAGGAGTCAAAAGAACTGTTAGTGTTGGCTTCGAAAAAAGAAGAGCACAGTTTCAGTGAATGTGTTATTTTAAAGACTGAGAATCTATAAATGCAAGTTTGACAAGGATTTTATCTATCGTGTTTTATTTATTGAATGACGTGAGTTTAGTTGTTCTGTTCCACAAACCATGATGTCTTCACTTACAAGCATTGGTAAAATAATCTTGAGATGGTACTTCCTCACGTGGCTGCACGGTAATTATGAGTTTCATCATTATTTCTAACTTTTTTTGCTAATCTTGTGTGAAGACTTAATGTGTGGTTGAAATGGTTGGTTATTTAGTTTGGTTAGTGAACCTTGAATTTGGTATAGGAATTGTATGTCCTGGGTTTGGTTTCAGGTTTTGACAGTTAGTTAATGACAGTAATTTTCTTCTGAACTTGTGGTTAGTCAGTGAGCAGTATTTTTTAAATGTGTGTGTGACAATATTTAAGAGATTTTTCCGGGTAAAATGCATTCATTGAATGGGAAATAGTATATTATTTGAGCTAAGTTAGTAAAAACTTTTCTGGTATTGAAATGGTAGGTAGCGGAATTGGTAAATGGTTTGCACGTCACATCTTTTTGTTGAAAAAAGCAATTATTTTTTATTTAGCTGGTTGATCTGTTGGCCATGCTAGCAGACTAGCAGCAGTATTTGCCTATAAAGTATGTACATCTAGTAGTTAGTTTAATAGCACGCAAAAGTTGATGATAGCACCTTGGAATGAGTTAGGATTCCAGTCCATCAGTTCTCGTTTTGGAGAAGAACTTACATAGTCTGGATGTGAATAATTTTTGTGTGGGAACCAATGGAGTGTATAGAATGGATATGTCTTTAAAAACTCCCAGCCAAGCTATCCGTGTTTACAGAGCATAATAGGAGACAGGCAGGGAAATTAGTTCATCCGTAACAGAACAATTAGTGCAATTTAACAATGGGAAAAGACAAAGTTCATTATTCTTTGATTGCGATCTTTTCGTCATTCGTTGATTTTCTTGGAGCCCGGCTGGGCGTTCAGGATTTGCCGCGTCGAATTTTACAGCGTATGAGAAATATTTTTTTATCATGATTTTAATATAGTTATTGTAATGAAAGTGCCGGTTTTTAATTTCTGTTGCTGGATTTTAGATTTTTTAAACGTATTTTGTATGCAACTATATAACAGATAGGCATTTTTTCTTCAAAATTTAACTGTTTGAGAACTTTCAAAATGTGGGAAACTTCTGGATTTTTTTGCTTATGTATGACGTACGCTACAATTTTTTTAATGAAATAATCTTTACTGCATACTTGGATTTCAAAAACGCCAATCAGTTGCAAGAACCACATTATTACGTCTGGACAAAAATTTCACAATCATAAAATTTGGTACCAACGTTTTTTTCCGTATTCAAACGAATATTGCAATGAGTAGACTATAATGTGTATGAAACCAGTTTTCTAAATGCATGTATTGTTAACGGATATGATGATGCTATAGCCAGCTAGTAATTACCGATCAAAAATAATTATTTGCTAACTAACAACGACTTCAATCTTCATTGGTTGCGAGGGGGTAAAATATTTGACTGCATTGTTACAGCAAGCTAGGATAAAGAATAAAAGATACGTACAGACCACTTACAGGACTGTTTGCATTTATGTATTCTCGAGCATTGAAAATGGCCTCTAAATATTACTAAAGGGTAGGTGCTCGAGTGTACAATGGCTACGGCCACAGATCAAGTTATTTCGCAATTTGACCCTAACACAGATCATATAACGTAGGAATTGTATGCACTGTTATTCTTTTACTAACCATTACCAGATGTTTCATTATATAATTTATAGAAGTTTACATATTACATTGTTAAAATCCAAAGAGACCGTCACTTTTATTGTTTTTAACACTGAATATAATGGTGTATTTTTTGTATATAACCGTGTTTTTAGTTCCAGTGCAAACTACAGTACTCAAGTTTTCGAAATGTTTCTAGTTTGTATTTCATACTTGTGAACTGTTTTCTGCTCAACTTTATGTAATACCAATAACCTTCAAAACAGGAATTTTCAGTGTACTGTTAGTGCTCTAAACTTGATGATTTTTTGTAATGTGAACAAATCTTGTGAACCGTCAGCTCAAAAAACCCAATATTTTCATGTGCTTCAAAACAAGTGGTCAAAAAGCAAGTTAAAAACAGTTCCTAGATAACTCATCACATGCTTAACTCACATACTGATTTGATTTGCATGAGTTGAGTTTGTTGGCAATTCCCTGACAAATGTGTTATCACAAGAAAATACCAGCAGTCATTTTATTATATAATGGCACTTGTGAAAGTCAATGGTAATTTTCACAAATGATAATGAAAACATGGGAATTAAATACTTCAATCTTAGAATTCATGAGAACACCCTGTCCCTCTGCTTGTAATTTTTACCTGGAGTTTATGATTTGGCTGTAGCCTGTAACTGCTTTCGTGCCGAGTAAAAAATATTCGATGAGTCCAAGCTATTTTAACATCATCATAAAACATTACGTCACATTACTGCAACTTATTGCAAGCAACACGTAAAATATTATGCATGTTTTGCATCTCGTGTATTTTTAGACCTAGGACTGTATTAGTAGTGTCGCAACTCACATCTTTAGTCATTTCTTAAAGAGAGAGGAATATATTAAAAGTATTCACATGCATTTTGCATCATAAGCTATAGCTATAGCTCATTTCACTATCACTTCTTAAGTCAATGCAGTATAGCTGTACCAATTTTATCACCACTGGCTATCGTTTCGATTTTAACCACGATGAAGTAACAACAACATATATATTGAAAGGACAATGGAAACACTTGAGTCGAGTGCACTAACTAACTGCGTACTGCATAAAATTGTTTCGTATCAGGATTTAGCTTCCGCCATTGATCCGATCATTCATTCAGTTAGCATGGAACTATTATTGCCTTATTTGCCACAGCTCTTGTAACGCAATGGGTAATTGCTGCTAGGACCAACAACACCCATTATTCTATAATCTATTGATTTTGGTTATTGATCCACGTTTAGCCAGATTGCGTAAAGTTTTGAAGTCACTTGTGTCTCGAACTCAATGGACGCTTGTGTAGTTGGCTAGTATTAGCTAAAGCAGCACTCAATACATGTGTTGAAACGGAATACATTAATAGCAAGCTCGGTTTAGTCACACACACGTGTATATTCATGTAAAAAATCAGTCTCACTCTGCAGTGTTAGTTTGCAAGTCATTCCAAATCTGTTTTTTGTGTGCCAAGAAAAAATAGTAGCAGATTTGGTGGTTCCAATTTTTATGGAGAGTTAGTTAGCTAAGTATACAGAATAGAGTGTGAAGCGGCACAATTTATCATGCTCTAATGTGTTGCTGATAAAGTTGCACACATGGAGAACGAGTTTCAAGAAATTTTGTTTGGTCTATGATCGATATTGTTTTTGTTTTACAAAGTGGAAGTAACTAATTGAAAGTTCGCACGAAAAATGAGCCATTCAGTGTAACGAATTAAAATTGATAGCCGGAAAAATGCATTCTGTACTAATTTTGTTCTCATCATTTGTGCTTACAGTGGTGAACACGGCAGCAGGAATTGTAGCGTGCAGCTACATGCGTTTTCTATACAGAGGACTCAGAACCATTGGAACTATCCTATTGCCAATTTTTGTAGGAAAGAAGGAAAAGGTTCCTTTGCCTTCTATAGGAAACAGAGAAATTCTCAAGAAAAGTGCTTCAGAATTGGCTGAATTGGTAAGATTGATTATTAAGCAAATTTATTGTTTTGATTGTAAATTTATGATGCGGTTCACCAAGGACTTCATTTTTTGACATGTGTGAACTTGAGCTTATAAGTTAATGAAGCAAAAGCAAATGGGCTAGCCGAAAGATAGATAGATTGCATGCATGCATGCGACAAAAAATGACATTGACAAAGTGAAGTTAGTTAGCACTGCTAAGTTAGGCCAATGCCAAGTTTATAATAATTGTTAGTGGTTGAACACAGACTACATCTCATGTTTTTGAGAATGAGGAAAGATTATGTAGTAGTTTCTTACATTTTGTGTCACGGCTTCTTGACTATCATTTTACTCGAGTTTTTATAGAGATTTGCGTGTGATAAACATGAATGAGTGGAGTTACAAAGGTAAAGGAAATTACAAAGCCAATATTAGTTCGTATCGTGTCTGCGTCACTAAATACTATAGTTAGTTTATGATGTATTTCCTACAGCTTGAGGAAATATGTTGAACATAGTATTATGTCTTTTTAAGAAATCTAGGACCTTCTTTTTTGAGTGAATGAAAATCGCTTAAACCTTCCCTTGATGTAATGATATTGTTCTTGGCCTAACAAACTAATTATTATTTCGGATTTTATGCGTGACTGTTTAATCCATTGTTAGTTTTGAGAGTCTTTAAGAAACTTGCTAGAACGTTAGTTTAAAGAATAGTTTAGAGATGTCCATAAAGAATGTACTTAGTGACATTTCTCCACTTTGAAATATGGATTAAGGTTGCTGGTTTAAAAATGCTTGCACATAGAGAGCATGGGGATTGAATAGGCTTTTCTTTTTTCCTTTCATTGTAGATCCGAAAACGAGAATATACGGCAGAAGAAGTTGTACGCACTTTTATTGGCAGAATTCACGAAGTTAATAGTCACATAAATGCTGTTGTGGATGAAAGATTTGAGAAAGCTATTGATGATGCGAAAAAAGTAGATGTTATGCTCCAGTCTGGGGATCTCAGTGAAGAAGAATTGAAAGAGAAATATCCATTGTTGGGTGTTCCATTCACAATCAAGGATTCATTCTGTGTCCAAGGTAAGCTTAACATATTTTCCACAGCACGAAGCTATATACATTTTTTTCACCTTTAGTTAGTGATTACGAACTTGGTTATTCAACTAATTTAATTATTGAACTATTTAACTTAAGTACATCTCAAACAAAATAGAACTAATTATTTTATTTGGGGCATTGTGAAATTCCAGGAATGAGACACACTGCGGGCCTGTATTACAGAAAGGATCATGTAGCACAAGATGATGCTGATGTAGTGAAAATTTTGAAACGCGCTGGAGCAATCCCAGTTGGGGTTACAAATGTATCCGAATTGTGCATGTGGTGGGAATCTGTGAACAAGGTTTATGGTCGCTCCAAAAATCCGTATGACACCCGGCATATTACTGGTACAGTACAAATACGAATAATTATCAAAATCAAATCTTCCAAAAATTTGTTGCTCAATGTATCCCATTATTCATCATTATAACATTTATTATGTTAATATTATTTGATAGGTGGCTCTTCTGGCGGAGAAGCGGCATTACAAGGGGCAGCTGGGTCAGCATTTGGCATCGGCTCAGATATTGGAGGATCTATTCGCATGCCTGCATTCTTTTGTGGATTATATGGCCACAAGCCTACTTCTGGTTTAGTTTCCAACTGGGGACAGGTAATTTGACTTTTTTAAATTATCTTTAGTACGTATCATTTAGTTAATGTGAGATGAAAAACCGAATTGATGAATTTTAGATCCCAGAGTGCAAAGGGGTTTTAGATGAGTACTTGACTGTTGGACCTATTGTGAGGCATCCAGCCGATATGAGGATGCTTTTTGATCTATTGGTGGGAGAAAACATTAAACATGTTAATGTAGCCCCTGAAACTTCAAGAGTTAGATTTTATTACATGGAAGATGATGGAGGGAGTCCACTAGCAAGTCCTATTGACCCTGAAATGAAAAATGCAATGAAAAAAGCGATCCAGTTCCTTGAGAGAAAATATGGAATTAAATCACAGGTAAAAAATCATTTACATTTGACCACTGTGATTTTTCTTAAGATGTCAAGAATATTTCCAAAGATTTCCCTTCCTTATGTACTGGTAGTTTGAAACCATATGAAGTTGTCTTACGGAGATGACATATTTAAGTACGAGAGCTAATTTTCTAAGTTCTACTGATGCGTGCGTAAAAAACAGCAGTGTTTTCCCAAAGAAAAAAGTAGTATTAGATAACCATCTTCTATAAGACGAAAATTTTTCCTATACCTGTTTGTCTCGCGGCTGTATAGCCAGCATGCGTTAAATGGATGAAGAATAGTATGGTTCATGAGCATCTTTGTTTTGTTTTAGTCAGTGGCTTTCTGAAGAATACATTATCTTTTATGTAATGCAAGCGGATCAAATTGCGAGGGGATTTTTTTCATTTTTATGTAACACTACTTTGTTAAGCGGGCTGTGAAAATCATCGAATTTTTGACAGGCTAAAATATTACGTATAGTTTTGAAAGTCACAATTAGGAGTTTAATAAGCTGTTGGATTTCATAACGCACTCATATTTTCATTGTTTAACCTAAATTTCTTGCTCATCAATCATATTTAACATGCATATTTTAATTTTCAGAAAGTGAATCTACAAAAATTCTTCCATAGTTTGGAAATTTGGGCTAATGGTATGAGTGGATCTGGCGCTGTTACGTTTTGCGAAGAATTAGCCATGAAGAACGGAAAGGTTAGTTTAAAATAAGCTTGGTTTAACGAACCAAAACTGGTGTAGACCAAAAAAATACTGGTTTTTCTTCATTTCCAGGTGAACCCTGCGTGGGAAATGCTCAAATTTTCTCTGAGATTCTCACCACACACTTTCCCTGCACTGGCTCTTGCGGTGATCGAAAAACTAACATACTGCACCAATAACTTACCTCGACATAAGGAAATGATTAATATGGGCCATTCATTGGCTAAAGAGCTTCAAGTAAGTTGTTTTATTTTTTATTATTTTATTTGCTTTATATGTTTATGTGTTCATGGTTTTATAATTGTTTTTATTTAATTATTTTAGGACTTACTTCGGGATGACGCCGTTATGTTATACCCTTCAAATCCTTCACCTGCTCCACGTCATCATGAGCCCATGTTCAGGCCTTCAGACTTTTCTTACTTTGCCATATTCAACGTTTTAGGAGTGCCAGTGACTCAAGTGCCATTAGGTTTAAGCTCTAATGGACTTCCTTTGGGGGTGCAGATTGTGGGTGGAAAAAACAGTGACCATTTGACTATGAAAATAGCTGAAGAAATTCACGAATGTGTTGGCGGCTGGGTAGCTCCTTCGTAGGTCATTTAAAAGGAAATTTCTGCTGTTTCAAGGTCCTTTTATCAGTATAACATTTTTCAAACTAACTTTAAGAATTTCTGATAGTATTCCATTTGTACTCGAAGACTTTTTGATATCAGATTTTAGAATCCTGTACAGCACTATTGGGAAGTATTTCACATCAGTAGCTTTATTATGGGTACTTTAATTGACTTAAAATAGTATTAATGTATGTATCTGTGATTATTTATTAAGCTAATCTATTCATTTATACGAGCATGTTATGTAGTGAATCACTTTGCTTTTAACGTTAGGATAAAATGAGTGCATGCGGTGTCTCATCAACTCGATCACAGTGATAGAATGTAAGTAGTACTCTAATCAACTTTGTTATATAGGGGATTTTGTCTTCTAGATGAGACATTAGGAAGGTTTTATTTATATATATAAGGAGATAAATCCTTCAAGACTTGTAAGTATTAATTTTAAATATACAATGTAAACATTAGGTTCTTTGGTTTTGCTACAGAAGCTGATTTTTGACGTTAAAATCATTCGCTTAAGCTGTTATGAACTGTTTGTATTGTATGATTGTACTTTATCCTCCACTTTAACGTGAATATTTTAAATTGGGAACACAGTACTTTTTAGTACGAATCTTATGTATGTGCAAAAAGTGCATGTAGATATCTCTGATTCTTAAATTATCAATAAAAATGAGCATATGAAATTTTTATGTTTTAAGCATGAATGGTAATTATGATGCTAAGCTAATTTTAATTTTGGGACTTTCAAAATCAACAGGGAACAATAATTTGTAGGTCATAATAATAAGATTAAACGCTGTTTTAAGTAGGACATTATTGGGTCATTTATCCTATTTATTGATGACAGTTATAAGAAACTACAGTTTGCATTATCATTTTGATGACTACTACTACGGCTTGTACAAATTTATCAATTATGTGCTTAACTTTATAAATATAAATCGCAGTTCAATAAAAAATCGCAGTGTTTCAAAAAATTATGTTTTGGTCGTTCATGCTTATTCCCGTGCTGACATCTTTGCATAAACACAAATCTCATCCGTGATTATATTACAACATACGCTGTTTCGCATATACAAATAACTTAAACAGTGTAGAGTCTATTCCAGATATCCTGTAATTAAACCCTAATAGTTTCGTTAATATTAGCGAAACTCCCCGGGTTCAACTCCTGGCTTCGACCAAATTTTTAACATTGCTCTACAACTCATGAAATCAAGGGACTTAACCTACCCGAGCAAGCATAAAATACATACGTTCTGCACATGGTAAGATGGGACTGCTGACAGCTCATTTGCGTTTATGTGTATTTTATAAAAAGGATTATTTTTGCATTTATAAAGCAATTCAAATAGGAAAGATCCAACTATAAACTATAAACTATACAAAATCCATTAACGGCACACTAAAACGAATAAAAAGTCCAATCGCTTGGGCTTTACATAAAGCATATAGCCAAATATATTCAAATACCTTGTAGATATGCCAAAAATCAAGTTGATAGTTTGCCATAATTTTTGCACACACTTGGTGCAAGGAACGAATTTTCAACATTCGTCATTTCCCCAAGTCAAGTAGCACTACTAAAAAGCTTCCTGTGTTCCAGTTCCAAACAAAAGGTTCAGTCACAACTTGCAAAGTGCCTGGCACAACATTAGCAAACAACTTAAACTATATACTTAGGCTATTCGTGAGCCGTAAGTAAGCACAAATCACATTTGCATTCGCCATTAAACAAGACAGAGGGCTGTCAGTCTCAATCATTTTTAGGTTAGTTAGTAAGTCATATCCATTCTTCCTAAATATTGATCTTGTATGTTTTTTTTCTGGATTGTATGTTTCTAATCTATACTACTATGCTTGCTACAACCACTATACACACGCATCCCATATTGCATGGATCTATGCATATGCGACGGAGAACTGATTCATTGAAAATGAACGATGACGACCTAGATCAGAAAAGTCAACGAAAGTTCAACTGTGGAGGATGGCGTTTTTTACTAACTTGCTTGGTGGGAGATTACAATCAATTGCACAGAAAACACCTTTGTTGCTGTCCAGAAGAACAGTTGGCATACCCAGAGGAGAGAGTTTTGGTGGTTCCGCAGGCTATGTCACCACTCATCAGTTCTATCATAATTTAATCAATAAATGGAATTCAGGCACTCCTGATAGTAATATTCTCTCGAGCAGCTGTAGTTGTGGTAGTTTTAGAAGTCTGAGCAGTAGTGTTTTTACTCGTTCTACTAATTTGTTCAATCAGTCACGTCAAGTTTCTAGGAAGGATCAAACGTTCAAAATGTCATCCGAAGCTGCCAATGTGAATAATGACGATACCACGGGAGATAAGTTTGCCCTGGATAAAAAATACAAAGGACTGGAGAAAAATGTTTGGTTAGTTTAATCAAATTATGTATTTTTGGATGACTGTAGTTTGGTCTCACTCTCAGTTCATTTGATTTTTAAAAAATAGAAAAAGAGGATACTTTTCATAGGGTTTTAAGTTTTAAATGCAGTGGTGATATGATTTGAATTTAATTCAGGGTGGAGTTCATTGATTTGAATGCCCAGCTGAAACCTTTGAATCTGGGGCAAGGGTTCCCAGATTTCATGCCTGCTGAAAATGTTATCAAGGAACTTCTTCGGACATGTGAAGTAGATGCAAACCCCTTGTTGCATCAGTACACGCGATCAATGGTAAAAAAATTAATTTGCGGCTTTCATTAGCAGGATAAAAACACAGATTATGTGATTTGCACTGGTTGGCAATAATGTTTACATGGTTCTGGCAATTCCAGGGGCATCCAAGATTGGTAAAAGCTCTGGGGGATTTATATGGTCGACTTGTGAATAGGGCGATTAACCCGTTCACTGAGGTGATTGTGACTGGTGGAGCATATGGTGCTCTGTTTTGTACCATCATGTCAACGATTGGACCAGGAGATGAGGTAATGATAACAATGAATAATTATGGGATCTGTTACGGATCACGCTTTATACACATTTTACATAATTTTATTTTAGGTTATCATTATTGAGCCGTATTTTGACTGCTACGAACCTCTAGTAAGATTGGCTGGGGGGACACCTCGGTTCATCTCTTTAAAACCTGACAGCAGTATGTGTGATAAGTCTGCGAATTGGAAGCTGGACATGAAGGAATTGCGTTCTTTATTCAACTCAAAAACGAAGGCAATAGTAATCAATACCCCCAATAACCCGTTGGGGAAAGTATTCACTAAGGAGGAGCTCACAGTAATGATTTGTTAGCTTTTTTCTTGCCTTTGTAGTTGGAATTCTGTAATTTAAAATGAAAATCTCCGTTTTCAGGATATTGGCAATCTTTGTAAAGAATTCAATACAATGGTCATTTCTGACGAAGTTTATGAATGGCTTGTGTATGAAGGAAACAAGCATGTTCGTATGGCTTCCCTTGAAGGTATGTGGGAAAGAACAGTGACGATAGGATCAGCTGGTAAAACATTTAGGTAAGTGTGTGTTAACAGTAGCTGTGGATTGGATTTATTGACTGATGATTTGAAGCTAATCGTTTCCTTTTCATTATTTCTTTTTTTCGGAATTCAGCTTGACAGGATGGAAGGTTTAAAAAAAACAATCTAAAAAAACTGCATTCACATTTTAACTCTTGTGTGGACAGTATTCTGATTTTTTTATAGATTGGATGGGCATACGGTCCTGCCAAATTGATCGGTAACATGCAAGTTGCTCATCAAAATTGTGTGTATACGTGTCCAACCTTGACCCAAGAAGCTTTAGCTTGTGCTTTAGAATTAGAAATCAAACGCTTAGACACTCCAAATTCATTCTTCTTCAAAATGGTGAAGGATCTGAAAGATCGTCGAGATATGATGAGCAAAGCTATAAAGGACTCGGGAATGGTTCCCGTCATTCCTGACGGAGGCTATTTCATGATGGTTAACTGGAAACCGCTAGGTATAGTTTATTTTGCAAGAAGAATGCAGCGAGGGGATGCCAATTGGCTAATGCAGTTTTTAAGTTTCTAAATGCATGATTTATTTTTGCAGAAAATAGAACGGATCTGAGAGGGGAACACGACGAGTGCGCTGACTATCGTTTTGTAAAATGGCTTGCCAAAACATGGAAGCTTTTGGGTATTCCACCAACTGCATTCTATTCCAAAGAGCATAAGTTCGAGGCAGAAGATTATATTCGCTTCTGTTTCTACAAGAAAACTGACACCTTGCAAAAAGCTGGTGAAATTTTAAAACAATGGAAGAACTCAGCGTGAAAGTAACAATGTGATAAGTTTTAGTGACGGGAACACCCTCCAAAACCTTTTTTCTCTGGGTATCAACTATAATTAGATTAGGTATTCAAATAATCTGTATGTCATTGCATTGTCAAGGTGTACGAGTCATTCACATTCATATAATTCCATTGGAACATTTCTGAAAAGCAAACGAATTTGGTACTGTAAGAGATATCCTTAGTGATGTACAATTTTTGATCCACATATTGCGAAGCATGCATCTCGTGTTTTTATGACCTGAGTTGAGTTCAGGGAACTAAAATCTAAAATAACTAACCTTTCTAACTAACAAAAAATTGAATTGTATTTTAGTATGAAATTTTTATCACAACCAACCGACATTCATCACATCAAGTCCTCCCTTTAGATACTATTGATTTGTGGTCATTACTGTTAATGTATAAGCGTGTTTAGAACCTGTGTGCCGCAGTCGCAGTATTGTTTATAAATGTCTCATATTGTGATCGTGCTCATTGATAAAATCAATTCCTATCCTACATGCCTTTCGCTTTTCATTCTTAAATCGACCATCACCATTTTTATCAAAAATCATTGAATCCTGGGGAATCAAATACGGCATTTTCCGATGGAATTGCTATCTTTTAGAATTTAGTGCATGGATTTGTCATAATTAGGTGCAGAGGTGGAACTTGAACATGGAAAAAATCCACTGTATTGAAAGTAGAGCGGAGCGATAGCTTACAAACACACGAACCTTTCATCCTCTAGAATCCATAAGAAAATCAATATAGGGAAGCAAGTATGCAACAGAAAAAAGAAGAGAAAGCCTAGAGATAAGACATTTATTGTAGTGTGTTTATGGGTCGTTTAGTGCCCATTCATGAAGACGGGTTTCTTCCTTCCCATTTATTTGGTTTACCTTCAGCAGTTGGAAATAATTGCTTTTCTCTGCTTTCCTAAATCAAATAACTATCTACTATCAACTACCAGCTACACAAGTTGTCATCTCCATTTTTAATGATACACGGGGCGGTGGAATTGTAGCTATTAGTTGTCAAGTCTTGTTTCACAAAGTTTTCATGATCCTACATAGAAAATTACCAGCATAAAATATTTGCATACGCAGTATTTAAAAGCTTATTAATAATTTAATTGCCTTCTGGAGAAATAACTTTTGATCGACTAATTTAATGGGGCGATTTATGATTGAAGTGCAAAATTTCAATATTCATCTCAGGTCGAAATCCATTGAGCCAAATTGAACTAAATACTTTCAGAAGAATCGAGATTCTTCAGTTAGCAAGATATTTAGATTGTACATTATGTTCTCTTGCTCAAAATTATGGAATGTCAGCAACCCTAATCAGAATACTGAAAGAAAAAGTGTGATGTCACAGGGGTCAGACAAAGGAGATGATAAAATATATGAAAAAATCTAAAAATATAGTAATACAATGCCAGTTGATATGGAAGTGTATTGTGAGAATATGAGCACATGATAGGTATGCTCATTGAACGCTGAATGCAAGCGAAGTAAATCCAATGTGTAGGAATTCCCATCATCTGGAATGCTCAAGATGTTTGACAATTGTGCTGAACAAATATGAGCTGTTATACAGTTCAGATCAATTTCTGTAGTACGCGGCCGTGCCGCATTATTTGATAAAAAACATTTTTTAGAGCAAATGTTACTGTTGTTTATGTATACAGTATGTTTGGTACAGTATGTGTGTGTGCACTACTCTTATAAATAAAGTAATGCAATGCATTGCAACGCATTTATCCGTTGCACTCTTAAAGTTTCAAAAAACTTACTATTTACAGTAAACACACGTGAAATCCAACTAGCCACATTACAATAAGCGTGTAAACATTTCCATCGGAAATGAAAATAAATGTGGTTTGGAAGATTAGGGGAAAAAATCTCCATGCTTTTTTTTGCACACTACAGCAATTTATCAAAACAAGAAAGTTTCCGGCAACAAACAACACTTTGGATTCCCATGTGACCGCTTTCTCATATCCAAAATAAAAGAAATTTTAGGTTAGTACGCACAACAATACAACGTTTCATGCTGGCAGTGATCAATGTGTGAATTTGTAATTTGCCAAATGGGTTGAGAAACATTTGCTAGCTATAGCTTTCTCATCATGGGATAATATAATCCACACCTGCTGCCGTTATTAACAAACCCAAGAATACAAATTTTACCAGCGTAGCTTATATAGGCAACTACTGTATGCTCAAAATTAAAGTGGAAGAATTTCACTCTTAAGTTATTAGGCGTTTGTTGCTTTTTTCTGGTTATCTTGCAAAAAAAGTAACAAATGACCATTTAAGCAAAATAGCAAACTCGCTAGCTATTATCAAAGTCCATTTTGATTTGAGGCATGCAGTACTAGCCTCATCAAGGAAAAACAAACTTTCCAACTTTTAGTAGTAGCGCCGCAGCTTAAATTAATGAGCAATAGGAGTGGCAGTGGCTGTTTACTATAGGACGAAATATTCAGTAAATATATGCTCTGATGAAGAGTGGTTTAGTTTGGTTTCCCTTTCTCAAAATGTTCAAAATACTTGGGCTCATCATGGAGCTTTTATGCAAGAATCTATTGTTTCAAGCTACAATAGTCTTACTAACTACAAAGCCGGCTGACTTCTTACATAGTAAAAATTTGCCTTTGTCATGTTCCATAGTCAATAGTTAGTAAGTAAGGGCAAAGTAAAAGGTATCTTTTTAATAAACTCACAATGAGTGAGTGTTTCCTGTAGATTATAAGCTAATAAAGGATAAGTGAAGCGAAAAACATAGGAATTAGAAACTCAAAGAGTTGAGAAGAGTGAAGATTACTATAGATAGGATGTAGAAGATATAAAATTTGTTGGAGAAAAAAACGGAGGTTAATCACTAGAAATAAATCACGGAGCACATTCTGAGGATGACGTATGCATATACCTTTATAATGTGCGGTGGACTTGTTCCCAAGCTTATTATTTTTCACATTTATTTATGAACGCATCCGTCAGGCCATACGATCGTAAAACTCACAACTAACTAACTAGACAGAGTGTCTATATAAATAAAAAAATAATGGTTTATTGCAATATGTATTGTAATCGTAGTCCGTCTATTATAGCGATGGCTGGGAAATCACGCCATATCTGTATTAGGACGGCATTCTTACAATATTACTTGGAAATGCACATCATACATACTTTGCTGACTGGAAATTCCATTAGTTAGTTAGTTAGTTAGTTAGCACACTATTCTTTTCATGCTTACAAACTCGGGGAATACTTTCATAGTTGTAAGTTTCTTCCTGTGTGCTACATATAATGAATGGTTTTAATGACAGCAGTACATTAATGGTTGATGTATAAGCAAATATGTGGCAACAAACCCATTACAAGAATTTTTGTACATGGCTTCTAATAGCAGTGCAGAATGGAATGCAGCGTGAGTTAGTTTGCTTGTGAAATATGATTTCCAAAGAATTCGGGCGATGAAACAATAGTTTTGTTTGCTGGTGTGATTTAATGAAATCGTGGAGCTTTGTAGGCAACCGAATGAAACAAAAGACTAGATTACAAATTTTTCTCTCACATGGGAGTTCCGGGCAAAAGTTAATCTGTGCAATGCAAAGGGTAGTAAAGCTGAGCAGGAATTATGAATAAGAGCAAAACATGGAGCATGATCCGCATGCATTAATTATGGTCACTAATTTGGGAAGTCGCCAAAACCGGACGGAAGTCCAAAGTTTGCATGTAAAGTTAATATGAGGTAAACGAAAAACATTACCAAATGAATGGAGCTCTTTTTGAGACACAAAGTTTTGCGGCGTCTGTGAACGTTACACAGGAACGGAGTATTGCACATAATTTGGGACAATATTGACTTAAATTTAGACACCCTTTGATGTTATGCTTTTTCGCCTTTTTCTGCTTTGAAATATGCCTTCCTTTTCATTTGCACTACCAATGCAAATAAAAACCTAGTCTAGGCATTCTGAATCTGTATGTATTTATTTGCAAGAATGTGAGGAAATAGTTTTAATTTGATCTTAACGGATGCATGAATTGAATTTTTCGATTGAATTTTTCATTTCATGGCGTCAATAACTCATCCAGCTTACGTCAATACAGTATGTCACCAATATAAATTTTGTTATCTTAAATTTAAATGGAGCCTGAACATCCTGGTGGTTCAGGTGTGCATATTATTATTATGATTACCATACGAGCTGTTTTTTCTTTCATTTATGATGCTCATCTCAGTGTTCAAGTTCAACCTTGCAGCAAATACATTCAAATTATCATCCCCATGCACGTTTCGTACTGTAAAAAATTATTCGTTACTCGTTACTATTATATATGCATGCAAAATGATACAAAGTACGTCAGAGTCAGAATTACATTCTTTTCATTAAGGAAAACCCCATGTGCTGTACACTTCATAATAAATCTACATAACAGTTTGTAAATAACTCTTTACTTTTGCATGCAATCTATTATTTTGCAACAGTGACTTAAAATCCAGGTCCAAATTGAATCTAATCATACTTAACAACAGTAAAACTGTACACTTTACCTGTTGGCATTCATTAGCAGATTTTTAAAAACCGAAGGTCAGTCCTATGATGCAATTTATTTAACCACATGAAGATTTCCACATACGAAAAAAGTATTGCTTTGCTGCACTCCCCATACGAGCGAGTGTGTTTAGTTGGTTAGTTAGCTCGCCATGTGAGCAAATGCTCATACCTATTTACCCCTTACTACATATTGAGAGCATAAGAGTAAGAGGAAACTCGGAGCAATAAAGTGCGCCATGAATAGATATTTTGTTCACATCTGGCTCAGTTATGAGACTGCAATTGTACTTTAAAAGTCACTTTTCCGTTCATTCTCCATATAATCCCTTTTCCTTTAGCTCGCAATATCCGTTCACGCTCCACCATAAGCTCACATTCACATGCTGAAGGAATTATGCTTTGTTAGCTAGCTAACTATAACCTCATACTCATACTAACTAACTAACAAACTAACTAAACCATTTTCAATGAGAATTTTCGCACACTCTAGTCTGGAAAGCTAGCACACTGTAATTCATGAAACTGGAGCAGAAGTTAGACTTCTCATCCTCTGGATATTTATTTCCGAAATTCATACCTTCATTCCTTGTTCACTCACTCACTTCATTTCATATGGAATGTTTTCCCCAATTCTGTATAGTTAGTTAGTTAGCGCGTAGCAAAAACGAGCACTAGGAAGAAACTATTACACAACGCATAAATAAATGAGATTTTCTCACAGATATTCCTTGTTCCAACTGCAGCTCTAGTAACCAACTAACTAACTAACTAACTATTGTTGCTAGATTATAAGCTTAGAACAAAAGATGGTAAGTAAGTAAGTATTATGAATGGTTTTAGTTAGTAGAGCACTTTTGCATAGCTTCCATTGAATACAAATAATTCCATAAAGATTCCTCTATTGAGGCAAAGCCTATTTCAAGTTCTGTGTCGCCAGAGCCAAGAAAACTTTCCAGTCCAACAATAAAATGGATACAAGAGGGAACACAAAAGGTATGGAATTCCAGGCTTGTTCAAGTTAGCTAGTTATAGTAGTATTGTTGAGAAGGAAATGGTCCATTTTCGCTTTCTTTCACTTGCAGCTTCAATCAATTACTTGACGGAATTGTTATTGCCAAACTGGCAACAACTTTTCTAAAGCTCGTGAAAGTAGTCCAGATAAATGTAAAGGATTCTCTGATAAAAGTAGGTTACTTCGTAGAAAAGAACGCATTTTTTTAGCAGAGCCTAAAAGGTTATAATATGATTCTTGGAACGGAAGCATTGTGTACATTTTTCATTTCATCAGTACCAGGTAAATTTGGCAGCAGTAAGTAGCTATATAACTTTATGGATGAGTTAGTAAAACAGCTCAGAGGTATAGGCATAATTCGTTTACCTGTTCGCACCGTTTTTTTCCCCTGTTTGTTTATCTTACCCAATTAGATGAGCGTTTCAGTACATTTTTGTCTGCTTCAAGCTAATATTAGTTTTCTAAAGAATTCACTCTACATATTATTTTTCAGAAATTTTACTTTTAGTTGATGCAAAAGTTGCGATGGGTAAATTGATCATAATTCATTCATGTATGCATTGGAAATGAGAGCAGTCAAGTGATATGAACAAACTCCAACATAAAAAAGTACTTTCCACTTGTCAACTTTATTATTTTTTCAGAGGTAGTCATTTATTCAGAACGTTAAATGTCAATTGAAGGTTGCATTAGTCTACCTACTTGCAGGAATTTCGGAACAGAATTCTTATGGTTCGTATATGAATTCATGTATTAATTATTACAGCTGCCGGGTCAGTTCCAAAATAAGCTGCTACTTGGAAGTGGACTCGCATACAATACGAAATTACTGGGTACACTTAACAAATTGAGACAGTCATACATAGAATCCTCTAAATCCTTCCAGATCTAAATTCATAGCTCTAGAAAATTAGGCTACTTCATAATAATGCATATATACTATATGTACAGTGATATTGAACAAGGAACACGAACATATATTAACATGGTATACATAAGAATAATAAACAATCATATAATAATGAAAGCAACACAGTCTTCGAATGCTCTGTCCACAATCATTTAGCATCTTTTAACACATCATCACTTTCACGAACGTAACATTTCTCACGTCTCAGGTTTGACGCTAATTCTAACAGCAACATGATGATATAACAATAATAATAAAATGTATACTATTTTTATTGCTTCAATCAACCCATAAAACAATAAATACAGCTACAATTAATATGACACAATGTTGATGAAAACCAAACTTGATAATAAATATAAAAAAACTAAAAATTCTGAATTTTATAACTTATTTTATTTGAACTGACGCATCAATTAAAGTCAAACAACAGTATGGGTCTCATCTTAACTTGAATAAGTAAATCACTACAACAGTTCAACACAATTAATAGTTGCCCATCATCACAACAAACATTGGTTGGAAATATTTTATCATATAGTTGAACAATAAAGTAAACCGACTACGCCCCGGAAAACCAATATTTACTACAAAAAGTGCAAGGAACTGTCAACAATTACAAATCAACTCAACGGGATCACTCACAAATCAGAAAGTGGCTAAAGCTGTCAACAAGAATACAAAGAAATAACATAAAAAATTAAGTAGTCTGTAGTGCAAACTGCAAACTAACCTTTCACAGCAAATCATGATGCATGAGTGACTGAAGGGAACAAAAAAAAGTGCACGAAGAAACTACGAGATATTCTACAATCGCAAAAATAACATGTGGCTTTACTTATCTACCATTCTTTTAACCAATAACAACTTTATAGTTCAGAAATGCATAGATTCACAGCTTAAATTTTCCTTTTCTCTCACCAAGCCCAATTCAAACGCAGTAAAAATGATATTTACCTGACTACAGCTACAAGTCCATTGAAATACATTTGCTCCACATATAAACTTTAACAACAATTAACTCAGCGTGTAAAAAATCCACAATCCTTCAAAAAGGCATTGAAAAGAAACGAAAGTGTGCGAAATTTTAATAGTGAAAAAATGAAAACAAAGCATCCTAATCATCTCTCAAATTTTCCATTTCTCCACACAACTACCAACTCACTAGTGTAGTGGGGCTCATACATTACATAGAAACATACGCCTGCGGAATATGGGATCACAACAAGACATTACCAATTCAGATCGCCCGTGTCCACAATTTGGACTTGAAAAATTCCCCCATAAGAAGATATACACACCCGCATTCACTCATATTACGAATTCATTCCCACACTTGGGCTCTACCAAAATTGTGAATACATGAATAGTAAACTATGTAGCTGAGCTATACACGACAAGTAGCAGAAGAGATTGGACCGTGGGTTAAACTTTAGTATAAACTGTGAGCAAACGGTCAAGCAGAGAAAACTCGCTGAATTTTTCCAGTCACACACTACTCACTTGTGTACAAACAACAACACTACTTTCCAGTCCTCGTCCCCCTTATGTTGTTCATAACTGTAAATGCAATTATGTAGTAGTAATATCCACGACCCATTATTACTTGCTACATATAATCAAGCCATCAGGTGAGTTTCTAGTTTCTAGAATTTAAGTAGTTCATCTCAGTTAGTAAATGCATGTACGCTCTGGTTGGTATACTCCTTACGCCTTACAATTACTAATTTTTTAGCGAATATAATTACTCGATTAGTTATGTACAAGGTGTAAGACGAAGACACGAAGTAATGCATAACTATGCAATGTCCATTCAACGTTAACTTTCATATGGCACGCATGCAAAGTGGCAGTTTCGTCCAATAATGGGGAATCCAGCAGTTGAGTTGGTTTTTTTTTTCAGTGACGAACATTATTAGATAATCACGTCACAACTGCACTTCACTTGTACACCAAAAAAACCGCAGATTCGATTCATTACGAACGAATACTTTCATTCACATATTGCACAGAGTTATTATGATACTGGTAGTTAGTTAGGTTGGTTTTATAGCTGTCTTGCTTTTTTCAGTTCGTATAAGATGCGGCTATGGGTCTTATTTTTCCAACGTGTCATTCTTTATGGCCATAAAAAGAGATATAAATACACTGTACACTTGGCTTAATCTATAGTACATGGTGATGCGGAGAGTTCATCTTTTTAGATGAGAAAAAAAGTCTGTTCCCTTTCTTTTTTTGTTCATTACGTAGACACTTGTAGCAAGGATTATGCGAAAAACTCTTTGGATTTCCCATATGATGCTACGGTACGTTTCGAGTCGTCCAGAACATACGAACCTTCATCTTTTTTCCTCATTCTGTACACAATGAACATGACCAACAGAATGGCACACAGGAGACCCACAATTGCTCCACATATGATAGCTGAAATAGAAGCCAAATGTTTAGGGATTTAAAAATGAGCGTATGGCACAGTTTTGAGATCTAAAGCCAAGCTTTAATGTTTTACTTTGCGTCATGTTATGGTTTAAATGCTTTTGACTTCTGTATTTTTTATATAATGCGCATAGCCCATGTGCAAAAATACTTTCAAGTAAGACTAGTAGACTACATATCGATCAATTGAAATGAAAGATTGTCTATACCTGCCAAGATTCCAGGTTGTGAGAAGAAGGATGCCGTTCCTTCCGGCTTCTTGTCGAAAAGGTCATCCCTGTCTCTATTATTCATATTCCCAAAATCTGTTTCCGAATACGGATCCAACAATGACGTCTTCTCATTTGTATTTGTGTCTTGGCTATTTAAGTCAGTGATTGTTCCACCACTTAACGGCGGCTCGATGTCAAAATTGAAGTTGTTATGGTTGGTAGGTGTGTTTCGGTTTGAACCATAGCTGTCATCATCATCAGGTCCCAAGCCAGAGCTGTGAGTATCAGTGTCATATCTGCTCCAATAGTTACCGCCACCACCGCCACCACCAGATCCTTCATCTTCTAGAAATATGTCTTCGTCAATTTTTGAAGAGAGCTGGAGGAGAATATTAAATTTTCACGTCATTGTCACAAATTCCAATCCATTTTTGAGTAGACAACATTCAATACTGCAAGCTTGCTAAATTGCCAAACTGAATGGTAGATGAATTAATAACTACTTGTGAACGCATATTTGCTGTATTCAGCGTTTCAATACTTTTACAAGAATCTCGAAATTTTGTATTGATTTGACATTTAGATTTTACACTAATTTTTATAATGAAACTGGAATGGAGTCAGAACACTCTTCGCATATAACAGCACACAATACACATCATAGGGTAAAAAAGTGAAGTGAGCCTGAGTGGGGTTTTGAGAACTTTTAAATAAATCCTTTACAATCCCTTCTTTTCAAACCAGAGGTTACACCATTACACTAACTCATGTACTTCAGAATAGCGGTAAGTCGATACACATTTTAAGTATGCATTCGATAACGTTAGAATAGAACGATTAGAATACGTGCGTCAGCATTAATTTAATTTCCCCCTCGAGATGAATATTTTTTTTCTTGTATCTATCTTTTACAGAGAAATTAAATAAATACTCCTACTTACTTACTAGTCGCTGTCTTTTGTGCTGGCATTACTTTGCATTTTACAACTTTAATGGGTAGATGGCCCAATTTAAACAAGAATTTTTCTTAGCCATATTGATTTGATAAATCATAACTAATGTCTTTTAACACAATCAAATTATGTTATTCAACAAATCATCTATAGGCTGAGCAAAAATTAGTATTAGTCATCATGGAATCATTCATTCATAACATGATTCACGAGTCTTTTGCTCAAAATACTCTATACATGGAAGATAAGGTTATAGAGAGCAACCAAATCACTGGGCTTTAACAAAAGCACAGTCTAGTATGTGGTGAACTCATAATTACAGGGTTGTGTGCTAACTAACTGATAAAAGTTGCATCAGTTAGCTAGTATAAGAAGATTGCGCTTGAAACTGTGTGACAGAAAGAGATGATGAGCAATTGAATACCCAGTAACGTGTCATCTTGTCCTCCACTTCCACTCACTAAATATCATCATATAAGAAGATATGAGCCTCTAATTCTAATCCTTTCTAACTTGCTTTTTTATACAGACTAAAGCAAACATGACAGAAAAGTAGAGGTAAAGGTATTTTATTTACATTGCGCCACATTACGCAATCATTCCAAGAGGAAGAACCAACATGGACTGGGATATAAGGATTTTTTATTTACATTCTCGCAAGCTTGAATGCATCTATGCTATGTTGCAAACGAGTAAGTAATGTGAGCAATAGAGCAATACAGTTCAGTTCACAAATTTAGTGAATCATTCTTATACAAAAGATGACCATGGGACGGAGGAAATAGTTGAGCTTAATTTGTTGTGCAGACAGACACTAATGCTTCTAGAATAGTTGTGCCATAATTTTGTATTCAATTCAATATGTATTGCACGAGCTTTAAAAATATTCATTCATTCTATGAAGTTATCGAAACTGAATCCATTAAAAAACACATCAATTTACTCCATCATACCCTTCTCTTTGCTAGACAAGTTTATCATAAACTTTAGGTTTGGTACACCTACGGGTTTTGGTTTTACGGACCTATTAGCCGAGTTGTCAGAGATTGTTTAAGCAGTGAAGGCTGGAATCATGTATCATGTATTGTGTGCCATAAATTATGCTTGAAATCAATACACTGGAGCTGAACTCGAGAAATATGAATGCATTACCATTTAACATATAGTGGAGCAATTGGTTATACTATAATGTTCTATTCGTTCTAAGTGAAAAACTTTCCAGGCGGACCATAATATACGTCCTAAGAATATTGATGAACTATGGTACTGCTCAACCTTTTTGGGCTATTTATTTAGAATGGAGAGGTTACTGTTTATTTGAAGATGGAGAGAAACTATCAGATCAGAATTTTCTGAGACTGTACCTAGTTTAATTTAAAAGCTGTATATATTTACGAAAGTTTAAAAAAAAACTTACATTGTCAACTCCACGAGATGAATGAACACAGAGGAACGTGACCAGAACAATGTACAACAAGCTTTTATAATCCATAATGTGAGATTTCATCAGGAGATTTATAATCTGCCGATTACAGAGGTTGAAACTGCGCTTTTAAAACGCAGGAGTTTCCACACGAGGTAGTCCAGTCTAGAATTGACCACTGAGTTGATGACTTAATTATTCGATTGGAACACAAACAAATCAACAGTTAAGTGCGTCAATCCAATTCCACGCACATTTTGGAACAGAAGATTCAGAACAATTCAATCTTTTTGAAAACTATTAGAATCCCATCCAATGCGATAGCGTCACTTTTGAAAGCCACGGTAAACTTTTGGTCTTCTGGTCTATAACAACAGCTCTCAACGCATTATTTCCTTTTAGAAATTGACCGTGAAAAGTCTTCAAGCTTTCGGTAACTAAGAAAAAAACTCCTTCACAATCCCGTTGCAATAAATGTGCTGCTTTATTCCTTATTGATATCTTCTTCAGTTAGCAGGTGCGGCTAACGTCCAAGGCTATAAAAAAACAAAGAAAACACACTAACTTTAGCTCTATTTCATCCTCTAAAAACGTACCCATCAAGCTCAACCCCTTGAATGCAACTACAGGCTGAAAATGTAATTCTATATTTCCTGTCAAATACAATTTAAATTTTCGATCTTTTTTTCCATTTTTCCATCCATTTAAACTAAAACTACCACCCAAATTTTAAAACTCAATCTTACCAACAAACAAATTAAACCTCCAGAAGAGACCACCTGGCACAGACTTTAAATGTGACCTCCTATATCACGACTTTTTAATCAACACATCAATTACTTTAAAAATTAAGTCCTTTCACCACTTCTGTCTCTGCTGAATAAACTTTTTGGGGGAAATCAAATCAGTGAATTACACTGACACAAGGAAACGAATAAAGCAAAACCAGGAGAGCGAGTGAGGAAGAAAGTATTGATTCATTCATTTTCATTCGCAAAGGGAAGATACAGCTTTAACCAGAGCAGCAGCACTGTATATATATGTTTAGCTGTGAAGTGTAGGTGTGTAGAAGTCGCTCGAGTACTACAATATACCTACTTTTATATATGAGCTAGGAAAAAGCATGTATTTAGAATGAGTTAGTTGAACTGACTGACTGAGCCTATGAAATCATAGGAAACAAACTTTGCTAAAAAGGGAATAGGGCGGTGTGCTTCGGGCTCCCATACCAAATGAATGTGTGGTATACACGTAGTACACGCAATAATCTTAGTTAGTAGGTTTGTATTACTCACTAAACTACTACTATGATAGTTCATAGGTGCCTGATGAAGAATGCGCATTGTATTCATTGCTGACCACAAGATGCATTAAAATGTAGTACCGTAAGTGCCTTCAGATCAAAAAAGGCCTTAGGGGTATGGACAAAAAAAGACGATAGGAAATGCAACAAGAAATATGCGTGTGGGGATATCCAAACTTATGGATATAGGTTTTGCATGAAGAATTGAAATGGAGACAACAATGTGTACATAAAAACTTTATTATTTCTATCAATACGTTTAGTTAGTTAGAAAGTAGCGTAATATGTATAGAGACTCACAATTTTCGGAGATCTGTAATGATAAAGTGGTTTGGACTTATGAAATTATTAGCTTTACTACAAGATACTGCAAAAAGCAGAACCGCGTACATGAAGATTCTCTTAGACAAAATGAGATTGTTTTTGAAATACTTGACATAGAATAGACTTTAGTTGGTTAGCAAGGGATTTTAGAACCGTTTGATTCCGTTTATAATGCCAATGTATACATTACTTTAAACGATTTGTTTCTATTCTGTAGATACGCAGGATAAAGGAAGCACATCCATTACTAAAGGATAAGTTAGTTGAATAAAGTTGTGCAAAAAAGCTCAAAATCTGGAAACTACCTATAGCAGCAGAATATTTTTTGAAATATCAGTGGTGATCTATGAGCAACGACTACTAAACTTTGATACAAAATTGGATATTTCTAAAAACATACTCAAAACCCTTTTCTTACTTACGTAACATTACATGAGCTTCTTCGAACCATCGTAAATAGGAGATAAAACATAGCGCTTCGTTCATACGTGCTTGATTAGTTTTGAAAATCACATGTGTCCATAAACACAACAAAAAATATCTTTTACTCATCATCTCAAAGTTAATAATGCCGTATTTTGGCAAGTCTGTCACTATAATCATTCACGAGTCTAGTAGCAAATAGTCCACGTAAAAAAATCATCCACCATGTGACATCATAACAAGTCTTTTTCAGCAGTTCTCCACTACAATTTTACAACTTCCAAGAAAAAAAATCGGCACCAGTGATGGTTCTATTATGTATTCACTTACACTTGGCAAAGGCAGATATCTGCCAAGACAAATCAAGACCTCTCAATTACACAGAGCAGCAAAGCACAGCTAGATATCCATCAGAGTGCACTTCAGCTGTCACGCAATTCGCTCTGATTTACAAGCTATACAAAGACTGTCATGCAGTTTTAGATAGTAAGTACTTCAACCATTATCAGACTCACCATTCACAATTTAGCAAAACCACTTAAAAACTATTACGTGAAAATACGTACTTACATTTTAAAAAAAGTAAAAAGTCAGAAAATATTATAAACCTCAACTTGATAAAAATTAATTTTTGAAATCTTTTAAGACTCACAACAACATAACAAGCTGAGTAAACACAAAAAAATCAAACTTATCAGTCTCTTTGGCGAAAACAATTAGAATAAAAGACTAAATATAATTACAATTTAGTAATATAATAATCTCCACGATCAGTTAGTTAGTCATCGTTCATTTTCATTCAATAATTACATAGCGCACAAAACGGTACTTTTCGCAACCCTCTTTATAAAGTTTATGTACATCAATTTCAGAAGTTTGATTTTTAACAGTAAGCTCTAAAACTATCCTACATATAGTTTTACCATAAATTGACTGGCTCAGGCTCACCTTACACTCCATGTTTAGATAAATTACAGCTAGATATACTTAATATTTAATAATATTATTTCACAAATTCACGTAAATGTAAAATAATTCAAATTCAAGACTTATAACATATAAGCTAGCGCATGTGGATAAGCATTAATGGTAATATTCCCAATCGCCACTTACAATAACCCTAACTTTTGATAAAAATAAATTTTCCATAGCAATCAAATGTAAAAACTTATTTTAAACCGAAGTTTTGCGAGTTAGGGTTTGATCGCCCTAAATTCGATTTAAAATAAATTTCCACATTTGATTGCTATGGAAAATTTATTTTTATCAAAAGTTAGGGTTAGTGTAAGTGACCATTGAGAATATTACCATTAGTCGCTGGTAATTTTGTTTGACTAACATGATCTTCTAAACACAGAATTTGCTGCACTCCTATTTGTCATTGCAGGTTCAACACCATAATTTTCATTTACAAGTTGTTGGTAGTACTGGTCGTAATAATGAGCCGGGACATCTAGAGATTGTCTAAAATGCCGCATACTAACAGGTTCATTACAAAATCCCTGAGCACCAGCCACCCCACGATACTCGCGAAGTTGATTATGTCTAGGAGAGTGGTGCACGCGACTCCTAGCAGTCTCATGTAATCGTTGCTGATACTGGGGATAGAGATGCTGTCAGACCATTACGACATCTTCCTTCCCACAGAAAAGAAAAGGAAACTGAGCCACCATTGTTTGCACCAAGTCCTCCAGATGAGGACGCATCTGCTCGAACCGGAGCATATCAACGAAACTGAATGGAAGCAAAGTTGGCCACCAACAAATTGCAAGATTTTTAGAATCCATTGCATTGATGGTTGATCTTTCCGACACTTTAACCAGATGACAAAATACTATTCTCAAAACAGTGAAGTTAGGATGAGGTAAGTGTCTTAGAAACTGTTTCAATTCCAAAAGACGCAAAGATTTGTCCGAGATCAATGCAATCTGCAGAACAAATACAATTTACGGTAACTTATATTTAGCACAAATAATTGATGATATTAAGTTGCTATTCCTTAAAAATTTTAATATACCCTTTCGACTTCGCCCATTAATTCTGTCGGAATTGATGGAGGGAGCCGTTTGGCTAAAAAGTCCTTCAATGCAGTGGCTACAGCATTAACAGGAATATCCAGTGATCGAATATCAAGATTAGGTTCTTCAGCTAGTTTATTAAACAGAGCTTCTACATGTGCCCTGTTGCCAGGAACTCTGTACAGGCCTTCCATTTCTAGCCCTTCTTCTTCTATAAAACGGACACATCTTTCCAAAATACCATTCGGAGAGATAGCATCCTCCAGCTAAAAAAAAATTACACATGGGATTTTAAAAATGCATAGACATTTAAGATGATGCAAAACAACTTATATTTTAACTCAATTTACATTTGTGGTATATCCATGCGGCTGAGGTTGCTGTTCTGATGATCTTGACTTCGTTAGCTTCTTCGATGCTTTATCTTTTTTGGATCGGGATTTTTCAGGCTTCACTTTTGTCTCTGAAGATGGAACTTCATCTTTCAATGGAACGAATGAATTTTTCTCTGGCTCCACGGGGGATGATGCTGCTAAATATTCCGTACGGATAAACAGAACTATTAAACAAAAATATGTAAAAGTTTATACTTTCTTTCAGACAATTGCACACACCAGAAATCTCTTCCAAATTAAGCGATCTATTCCTAGAGCCCGAAAATATTCCTGAATCCCCAGAGTGTTGACTAGGAACAAACCCTTTGGGCACAGTAGGGATCGGAGTGTAAATAGCTTTGGGTTTGTTTGTTGTGCCACCAGGATGATGCCGTGAGCGAATGCTTGTGCTTTTCAAGCTTTTCTTTTTATGTCTAGGCTTAGTAAGATCCTCAGGATCTGACACCGGAGATGCTGAAGAGCTGGAGTCGCTTTGCGGCATGTGCCGGCCTAATAAAGCAAATTAAGTAAATATGTATTTCCTGATACATCATTTGCATTTGCTTATACAGAGATTCAAGATATATTACATAACTAAATCATAGCACTATAGTTAAAGTGCTTACCAGCGGTTCTGCGTTGACGACTTGATCGATTTCTATGACCTGTATCGCTGACATAATCGTCCGCTCCCAGATTTGAATATGGAGGGGAAGTGCGGGGAAATCTCACCTTTGACAAAGCGTCGGTGACAGCAGTATAATCAGCCATATTTATTCTCCCAGGCATAGGGTTGCCAGGTTGATGAGTTCCGAAAGTTGTGCCCCCTTGCCGCATGGGCATGGATGTGCCATTGTTATTAGCCAAAGACTTATTAGAATGATGCCGACGTCCTGTGGCGAATGCAGAATATGGTTGTTGAGATTTAGCATTAGGAATGCCAGTACCCAGGTCCCGATGACTTCGCCGCGCTCCATCCCACAAATTGTCAAACTTTTCCAAATCTTTGAGCATATAATTGTCCGGATTATTTTTGCGAGCCGTGAGATGTTGTTGGTGCTGTCTTTGACGGATCATGGATGGTCTAACAAGAGCTTCTTCACTTCCAATGTCACTTTCGGCACTAGGCAAATGCTCATATATGTCATCCGAGTCATTATTTGAAGTATTGGTGTGGCCGTCCGGCGGCATCATAGGTGGACGACGAGTAGGAGCAGGTGGGGCTCTATATAAAGGAGGAGATCCCATTCTACCACAGAAGAATAATAATGCCGCACCATGATCACGAGGACTGATTTAAGGAAATCGAATCCACAATGACAATGATTTGGTATAAAAAAGTAAACTAGCTTACCTGAATGCCTTCTCAATGTCACTCTTTTGATCCCAAACTTGTCTGAAAAAAGGTGTATAGATCCCAACAGTGTGCTCTCCACTCCAAGTAGCGAAATGGCCTCTTGACTCGTCAGCAAGAGCATTCCCTTCTGTGATTAGTTTTTGCCCAACTGAAGAGTTAAACATGGCGGATGCAGCTCCTCCGTTTTCAGTTACAGCAAGTATTTGAATAGGAAGGTTCGTAACATTCCTAGAGAAGGCTTTTAATGCCGAGAATGAAGCTACCCGATTGGCTGAATACACAAGAATCAAGCCATGGACTAGATCTTCACGGTGAGACGATGCACCATGGTATGAAGAAAGTATAATCTACAAAAATAGAGGAATCAATGTAAGCATTTTCTACAACTAGCTATATCCAATCTTGGGATAGTCAAAAGATTTACCTGTACACAGCGACGACGGTCACCCAAAAATGTTAACAAACTGATAGCATTTTCTTCAGTCTGCTGACATGCTGGAAGTGTGAATAGTGGAGCGATGAGTGATCCCACATTAAAAGAATCTCCGCAAAACATGCACATAATTATCCTTATGTCTGCAGTTTGCCCGGCTAATGAGACCTGATTCACAAATGGAGAATGATGGGGATTCACGCGATCTCTAAGAGATCGTACAAGTGATTGCAAAGCTTCTGCCAGCAACTGAATGCTGTAACCGTAATCACAAATGCTTTAGTAACATTCAACAACTACACTTAGTTACATAACCTTTGCAATGCTTCCATACCTAGGACAACTATTAGTCCCACTGACATCAACAAATCCACATCCGAGACTATCTGCCAAGCACTTTCCCTCCGTAGCTAGTAAGTCCTTTTCTTCATCATTTTCCACTGCAGCCACATTAAATACAATAACCACAGGTGGTTCGGCAAATGGCCCATTCTCTTCAGCCAAATTATTTAGCAACGTTTTCTCCAAATATCCTTTAGTATCTTCCAATGTTTCCGCGGAAGAATATGTCACTAAGCGGCACTGTAAGTGACCTGAAGTACTAGTAGGAAAACTCGAAGGAATATCTGAGGTTCTTAGGTCCACAGTGTACACAACCCCATCTAGCTCATACTCGTCATCCTCTAGATTTTCATCCAGCCCTGACAAGAATGCAACGAACGCTAACATAAGACGAAGCAAGCAATAATTCTTAGTTTTATTAAATAGTCAAAATCTTTGTTTTCAAAATTAAAAAACGACAATTTAAACCAATGAGATCATAATTTACAATAAAAAATATTTTTACATTTTGGTTAATTTAAGTTGAAGAAATTTTAAAATCACAGCAAATGTACAATTCCATACAATCAAAAAAGTTTACAAATGATAATTAAACTCACCCATTTTAACTATTTCTACTAGTTTTGGATGACCAATTAAGTACAGGGACAACACTGCATCTGTAGACAAATTGTTGGAATTTCCATTGTAATGTGGAGGCTTGGGAGCAGCAGAATCTAACATTCTTTCCACCTAAAACAAAAAAAAACGTCAAATGAAATATTAGAAATCTGAAGTCAATTAAGGAAGACTATTTGAAACTATTAAACAGCCCCACCTTTCGTTTTAGTGGTTTTATCTTGAAGAATTTATCACTTACCACTGAATCCATACAGTTCGGATAGGCCGAACAATGCTCCCTTTGAGGACAATGCACAAATCCCAAATGTTGAAGTAGCATAAGCTTTCTTTCTTGGTCCAGTCTGTCAAGGCCTTTGTATCGTGAATCTTCTTGTAATATCTCCATCATGTCCCGCACTTGCTGCTGTGTGATAGTAGCCATCGGAGAAGAAGCCTGAACTTGAGTGAATAATTCAGCATGCTCTAACATTAACTCGACAAATGCCCTTTTTGCCTTCTCAATCATTTCTGCCTGATGCTGCTCGTAAATGCTTTGAATTTCCTGACCAGTGAGTGCTTCAAAACATTCGTGACCCATGAAGAGAACTTGCAGCTCATTCAATGTTTTACCCGGAGTAACGTACGGCGTATTATCCAGTAGGAATTTGAATTGTTGTCTATACTCTGATCGCTTTCTATCAGCCTGAATTGAGTTGATAAGGTTTCTCCAAACCTATAGGAGTTAATAAAATTTTAATCATCCATCAACCATTATTCAGCAGGAAAAACAAAAATTTCATCTGATAAATAATTTATCTACCGTTTCCGCTTCTCCTGAGCCTAACAAATCTAGTGGAATGCGATTCTCCCGTAAATTAGTTTCATTTGATGACTCAGATCCCCATGTCCAGTCGGTTTCGGGTGCAAGTCCAGATGGAGGTACAACAAAATATAACGAACACTGCGGGTGCTCTTTTATTCTCTGCATGACTACCTCCCAGGGCTGAGATTCAGGTAATTCAGGAAATAGCATTTGCAAAATTTCTGGCAACCTTTCCAAATAACGTCGTTCTCTTCTAGATAAAAACTCGTCTTTGAGTCTCTTTAAATGACGCCGGAATAGCCTCTGAGCACAATCTTCGCCGAACAATTCAATGTACCTATATTTAGCATTAAAATTTAACCAAAGTTTAGCGAATATTTTCAACCCGCCTTGAACTAAGAATCCTAAGAGTAAAGCAGCAGTCTTTAGACTACATGTAAAATAATTACCGCTGAAACGATGGATATTTCAAAAGTTCACGGTAAATAGGGGTCCAAGTAGATCTGTGATCACTGACATGAGATTGTATCAGAGATTGAAATGAGTCTGAAACTGAATCTAACATATCTTTTCTGTTTCGAGACGTTTCAGCATACGAAAGAGGCCTTAGTCTATTTTTGACTTTGTCAATGAGCTGAGAAAGAAGCAAAAATGCAACATCAATATTGACATTTTCATGAGCAGATGTTTCGACAATTGGGATAGCTAGCGCACGAAATTCTTTCCTTTGAAGCAATTTTTCTGCTTCCTTCACATAAGCTTCACAAGCTTCGTCGTTTTTCGTTGTAACTAAAACCACAGGCTTTTTGGTGCGAATAATATTGAGAAGAATGGCGGTACAGAACTCAGTTTGCCTTTCAATAGAGCGGCCTAAGTAAAATAAAATTAATCATTAGTGAAATTAAAATACTTCTTACAATCAATAAAAAAATTTCAAAAATCAAACCTGGAACAGCACTGACGTCGTAGACAACAACAAATCCGTCAATATTTAGCCTACCATCTGGAAGAACTTTTTGCTCAAATTCTTTTTCGATACCAAGTTGGCTTTTGCAAATGTACATCAACTTTTCTGCAGAAAAGACACGAGTTGAAGCACATCTTCTCACGTACGGCTCCATCTTCCCTCCCTGAAATAAAAAGTAGTTAATAGTGTGTTGGAAAATTTAAAATTTCGGTTTCATTCATCATTAACCGACATTATCATTAACAGAGGACCACCCTTATTACCTTGAACGGTTGGAAAGTAGCATCATCTATGAACTCTGTTTGTTCAATAATATTGAATCCAATTTCGGGACCATCTTCAGTAGCCTTCGTGGCGTACCCCCAGTACAAAAAGTGATCGTTGTTGACAACCCTACCACTGAAATCTGTGACGCTAAGTACTGAGATATGGTCAGGAAAGTAATCATCCGCCCGTGGGCGTATGAAACGATTGCACAGGCATGATTTCCCCGCGCCGATTTGTCCACGGTCTTTCTCAATACCTAATAAAAAGCAATCGTTATTCTAGTCGTACAATCTAGTTAACTGTTCATCATGCTTAATCATTATAAAAACTTTGTTTTATACCCGATAGTCCCACAACTGCTATGTTATACACACGAGTCTCACTCCTCCGTGACAGCATTTTGGACATTGATTCAACACCCTTGATCTCTTACGCAGCTAATACCAGATCCACAATTCTACAGCATCTGTTTGATTAAAAGCAAAATACCATCGTTTAAACGAATTTGAAGCATACATTATACTTTACTTTTTAACACACATAACTCTTTTAATAACACTTCAATATACACAATAACACACATTATAATCGAAATACTAATCTTTGAAAACCTTCATATCCTACCTACGTACAAGTACAAGTATTACAACTACAAGTCACACAAAGAGAATAAAAAAGTAGCATATAATTTAATTCTTACTTATACCGTTGGAACTTGGAGCTGACTGCGGGACTGAATTCTTGTTTACAACGTTTGACAGCTCTTACTTAAACTTTAACGATACAAACAAAACAATTTCATACTTTTCTCACAAGATAACTTTCACTAGCAATAGTTAATTAAGAGAGATCATTTCTAAATAGAAAAGGCGACTAAATTCCGAGTGGAGACAGATGAAAAAGTCATTCTTTGCTACTAGACTGACTGGAAGGAAGTATTATTGGAATAGGTGCGCTATAGTTTTGCTAGTCAGTACGTTTGTGCGTATGTAAGAAATGAAGGGATGAGCGCTAGCTAGACAGGGAAATAATATAATGGGAATGGGCAGTGCTCTCTTGCACACGAATGGTGAAGCACATTCGCATCAACAGAATGCAAACTGCTCGCTTTCTCCGAAAATCGAACGGAAAAAGACATGCATAACTAATACTACTACGTGATGAGAGCAAGCCCGATAAAAAGGAAGGATGAAAGACCTTACAATGCTACCCACATATCAATGTGGGAAACTCATCCTACTTTTCCAGTCCTTCATTCATTGTATAGTTGTTTCGATAAAACTTCTATAGTTAGCTCTATAATGAGCTGAGATCTTCTGCGCTCAGGTAAAAGCATAAGCTTTCCATTTTTCCCTTAGCATAAAAGGCTTGTTGCTTTGAAAGAAATTTGGCAAATGCTAAATCCAGCTAGTTCATCATTTCCGGAGAAAATTTCGCTTTTGCAGTATAGCTATTATTAAGCAAGACATAAAATATGTTGGTGACGAAAACTGGAACACTGACAAGAACCGTTAAAATATTTATATGAACGCCTGATTATGTTTACTTTTATTTCGAAATTTCTACAGGTCGTCAAGAGCGTTCATTCAACTCCGTAGTCACTTACTTGCTATATTGCCCCACTATTAACATATGTATGTAGTCCGGTAGTTTTTCTTTAGCGCATATACCACGCAGAATGAAGTTGGGCCTCAAATCGTAAGAATTTGAAACGAATGCAGATGTAGATGGCAGATGGCATTCATTGAAAAGTGTCTTAACTGTTGGCATTACGATTTTGCAAAAAATCGAACAGTCCCCATTTGTCATTTAAGTCCATTTTCTTAAAAGAAGAAAATTATTTCATCAATTCGGTGAAAGCAAAACAGATGTAGTACCTCATGTGTATACAATACACATACGCATCCTTTTATTGATTTCTGCCGTAGAGTAGAGAGAAGAGAGAACACGAATGAGCGCATAGTAAAGTTAACTACTTGAGTTGCGTGATGGCATTCCATTACCCGAAAACGAGAGATTCACCCAATCACGCAAATTCCTGTCAGTTCAAAACGGAAACTATAAACCGTATCTTATCCAAATGCAAAAGCAATTACTGACTTCTGAGTTTTCTGGAGATATGGAGATTATGCAATTAAAAAACTTAATTAATTAGTCAGCTAAATAGGTATTTGTGAATGAATGGATCAACTGAAGGAATATTACAGATCAGTCAGTTTACTCGGCATAACTATTTGAATATTTGTGGTTTGCATGCATTGCGATGAAAAAGTTCAGGATTACAATATGAAATAATATCATAAAATGGACAAGATAAAATGTTTATTTGTGGTAATGTTAATCAATAAAAATAAAATGGGAACGGGTAGAATGGAATTAATTTATTGCAGAAGTTTTGAGGTCAGCTAAAGACCATAAGATTAGATTATCTGAGAAGGGTGAAAAGTGCATGGAACGACAGCCGAATGTAAAAAAAATATCGTTTATTAAGTATAAAACGAACAAAATAAAACATTAAAAGTACAGTAAACTTTTCATCCCAATATATTAAAACTACTAACGCTATTGGTTCGGTTTTAGAACTTGGGACCCCTGAAAAATTTCTAAGTTTTTTCAAACACTATGTTTAGTTTAGGTTAGGTTAGGTTGCAATGTCGGTCAACATGGTGTTTGAAAAAACTTAGAAATTTTTCAGGTGTCCCAAGTTCTAAAACAGGACCACGCTATTAATGAAAACAATTGACTGATACTAATCAATTTCAAAACCCTACAACAGAATTTATGATAAATATTTGTGCGATCTCGATTCGCATGCCTTTTGTTATTTCCTGTATCTTTGATACCTAATGAAATCCAGCAAGTAATCTTTCGTCACAGGATTCAAAATACTGTTCAGTACGGCTAGGAAAGCGAAAAAAAGTAGTTAATACAAAAGTATTCTGAGAACAAACAACAACACAATAAAAAAATATTACATACCTTTAGCAGTGTTAAATGCATTTGGGAAAGACTTATCAGTTCTTTCACGTAAAAATACCCATTCCTTGTTTTCAAACTTGCATTCAATTATCTTGCCATTTAGAGCTGATATAGCTTTCGTAACTTTCATTTGGCTGAAAGGAGGTGTATAACTTCCAACATATAGCTCTCCTTTCCTAGTTGGCAATAAACTATACAAAAAAAACTCATTTGAATTTTTTTTTTTTTTGAAGATTCATAATTTATGGCCCCCGCAATTTACCCAGGGCCAGATTCTTGAACAATTTTAAGACGAAAGTCAACAGTATTTAATTGTGGAGGCTTCCATTTAAGCAGAGAGTCATTCCTGCCATTTATGTATGGCTGTAACATACAATTATTCGTTACTAAGAACCAGGTATTTCATGTTTGCAGCTACATTATATAATGGATGAACAGCATAAAATTACATCTTTAGTAGGCTGAAAAACTAGGCCGTCAGGTTCATGAAGAAGTTCTTTAGCAAACTTTCCGTCTAAAAGCTTTTCAGTGTCCTCCAAGTACCAGAAAGTCTTGAACCGAATTCCGAATGGTTCAACACTACGATCTATTAGTCCCCTTTCCATGGCTTTGTATCTCGGTTCGACTAACTCATCCTGGAATCAATTTCCATAATTCACTTTTCGTCAGTAAAATATCTAAAACCAAAAAGGCTAGCTGAATCTTCAGTACTTACTCGAATACAGTTCAGTCTAATGCGGAAGTCCACTTTTCCAACTTCTTCACCCCGAAACCTTATTATATCATATATTAAATACCTAGGAACATAAGTTTCGTCAACTTTGTCTAACACCATCTCCTAAAACAATAATTTCACACATTATCAAAAACGAAATAAAATCACGCAGATATGAAAATGCTTTAAAAAAAACTTACGCCGTCAACTAAAGTGTCAGATAAATGTTCTTCGAGATCTTTTTTATACACAAAAGTGATTCCATCCACTTTAAATACAGAGTTATCTCTATCAATAAAATAAATTTCATCCTTTCCTTCAATTAACATCATGTAGCGTGTCCCATCAGCTTTCCATGATACCATGAACGGTTTATGAGCAAGCAGTTGAATATTATGAAGATCCATCGAAACAGGCTGAGAACCAGGAAACCCAGAACTGCAAATGGCAAAACGTCAAAACAAATGTATGATTTAGCATTAGCAGATTTAGCAATTTTTTACCAGGTGCAGGCTTGTGACCTAAAATTACAATCAATATCCGAGTAAAAATATTACCTAGTCCAACCACACATTTCTTGAGTCTTTCTTTGAATCCTATTTAATTCTTGTCTATCAGTCACAGGATAAACGCCAGAAACACCGTGCATAAATTCTGGATTTTGTTTAAAGAATTCCCTTCGTCTTTTATTGGGAGGACCATTTCTGCTATCATTGTCGTTATCATCAGACTGTCTCTCATGTTTTCCAAGCCTAGAGCTACCAGGCCTCGAATTTAAAGCATGTCCATCATCGTCTAACTCTTCATCTTCAAAGCACCAATCTGGTTTGGGCGGAGCTGATGGTACTGGCTCATCTGGAGACCCATACAAACGACAAAGCTCTGCTATATAGTCTTGTTTGTAAATTCCAGGCGGACGCGCTTTTGAAAATTGTAGTATACACGCATTAATACTCCAATCCCACTCTTCTACTAGAAAAGCACTTATTAAAAATCCACTCCTATTGAAGCCATGCGTGCAATGGACCCCAATGAAGTCATCGGGATTTTGATCACTGAACTGGTGGCAAAGTCTAACAAAGAGCTTCACTTGTTCAGGATTTGGCGTTTCTCCATGACCTCTACATGGCATTTTAACATAGCGTATTCCTTCTTTCTCTATTAGGCTTTTATCGTAAAATCGATCTGTATTAGTTAAATCGATCCACATTCCCATTCGAACCTAAATAATTATATTATGCTTGGTTAGGTTTTAAGATCGCAGTTGGTAGGCATGAGCAAATGTGCAGACGTAAAATTCTAATAAATGCACCTACCCGTTGCATTTTCATGTACTCAAGAATCATGGTGGGATGGAACCTATACTGTGCTGGCACTTTGTCATCAAAACTTTCATCCAAAGGGGTTTTGAAAACCAAAAATTTTTGCCCAATGAAGTCAGACTTTCTTGGACATTTTAGCCACCTCGGAGGGACTGGTCCACCGCTTCGGTTGCGGCTTTCTCCGTTCATTTTCAACGACAGAGTTTATCACTAACATAAAAGTATGTAAAAATGTTTAATTTGATGTCGTTTTATTGAAAATATAATAGAAATATGGTCAAAAGAGAGAGAAAGACTGCTGTCTTTGACTGCAACATTTACTTCTAAATCTCATATGTAGTAAAAATCAAATTCGTATTCCACTTACATTGTAGTGGCTCACTATTATGGTACTTTCACGCACCAAATGGCCACTTTTATTCAGCGTCACCGTTCGGGTTTTGAATTTATTCTACTTTGTTCAGAACATACATAAAAACCACAAAATTTACAAATTAAAACTAAATCCTACGACTTTACCTCAGAAGATACCATGCATGATGTGTGGTTGGAAGGTATGTTCGCAATATGAATAATTACTACTGTTAAATTGTAGAATTCGAAAGCTATATAAAAATAATAATGAAACTCTCGCTCACTCAAAAATTTGATGTCGTATCTCTCACAAAAACAAAATAGTAAAAGTTTATTTTTTGTTACACCCGCGTTTGTCTTTTAATGGTAGTTATTGCTTTTTGTCAATAAATATGAAAATTGCGGGAATGTTCATATACTATGTTATTGACACGAAGACAGCAGAAAAACGAAAAGAGACCAGATTGGAATTGGACGATTGAATTGATTGGATATTGGAAGAAAGAAGTGAAAGGTAAACAAAAATGTTTTTATCATCAATATAACTTGAAGTACAACAAAACTATTGATTAAAAATTGGAAGTGAAAAAGGTGTTCCGAAGGTAAGGCATGTTGGCCTGCTATTTTATTTATGTAACTAAACGGACAGAAGGACAGATTTTACTATTTGGGGAGATGTTGAAATCGCCTTTTTTTGCTTCACACAACCCCTCGTTTGAAGGAACCTGGGAAGGCCCGCCGGAAATCGCCTCCGGCGATTACCGAACCCAAGGCCTTCCCAGCCCCCTTCTGCACTCAGGCCTGTACTCGAAAAGCCTCCCCACTCCCCCCTCGGCCAGATTAGAAATAATCCTCAAGCGTGGGCGGAGCTCCTACATATCGGGCGGAGCCTTGTCGCGTCGCAGTTCTCGTTTTGAATGTAATCACAGGTCTCACATGCCGCGTGATTGTGGGCGCTGCGCGCCCACCGCGGCACGTTCGCCTTCCTGCGGTTTTGGTTTCACCTATTTATTGAATGCACAATAGAATTCTTAATAATTATTTTACGGTTTGGAAGTGGTGGTGGTGGTGGCGGCAGTGGTGGCGGTGGTGGTGGCGATTTCAGCATCTCCCCAAATAGTAAAATCCCTCCAACTAAACTAACAACTACCCTGCTCCTTCGCTCCAAACTTCTATCTACAATATATATAAAAGGTAAATGACAATAAAGTTTTGTATTGTACTCCTACTCCGGGCTTGGTTGACCGATCTAGATACACTATATATTGAAAGGAGAATTTCAAATAAATTTGGCTAAACCACAATCTACCCATAATCCCATAATCGGTCCTAAATGAAGGACATAATAATGTTAAGTGTGTCTTGTTTACGCTACAGGTATACATACCCATATGGTGAAATAGAAATTACTGTTGAATTCGGGGGAAGACTCAACAAATTATGTCAAGATGGAGGCCATATTTGCTGAATGTCATGGTGTATTGGAGCATATCAGCACACTCTTTAGCACTCTAGAACGGAGTAGAGGCTATGAGAATGAGAAACAACTTGAAGATAGCATCCATTTAAAGTTAGAATCCTTAAAAAGGTGAAGTTTTCGAGTTGTTGTTGTGCATACAAGTCGGGTGATTTAGATTCTGCAATAAATCTGCATACACTATTCCTTGTACTGTGAAGTAATCTAACGGTCGAACGTATACACGTTAACTTTACAGCAAGTTTGAACGAATTGAACAGTTTGTTCTGAAGGAGGCACCCAACAGAAGGCAAGCATTAAGGCTGCGATTAGACCAATTAAAATATGATTCATCTCATGTCCAAGTAAGTACTTTTATTTGTGTGTTTACACGGTATATGTTATGTCTTGTTATCCTACACACTTAATGTCCGGGCCACAGAGGGATTTTGAGAATTAATTTGAAGTGCGTGATTGTTTTTGCACCTTCTTGTTTCTGCAGGCGGCACTTCGGAATTTTCAGAAAAAACGGCTCGCGAAAGAAAGGGAGCTACAAGAACGAGATGAACTCCTTAGTCGTCGATTTACAACAAATATAGAAGATACAAGTATAGACATAAGTCATTCTTTGCAACATCATAGTTCTATGCAGGTATAATCAACATGTAAAATTGAATTACAACGAAATAGTAAATAATAAAGCCCATGATTTTATGCCAACAATACATTTACATTGTAGAGAGCCAATAGAGGTGTGGACGATTTGATCAATCAAGGTTACGAAGTGTTAGGGAATTTGCGAGACCAAAAAAATATGTTAAAAAGAACAAGGACAAGGATGCTAAACTTTCTAAATACTATGGGCCTGTCCAACACTGTGATACAAATGGTTGAGCGCAGGGCATCAGAGGACAAGTATATTTTGATCGGAGGGATGGGCGTTACAGTTTTTGTCATTTTGCTCTTATACATTTACGTTTTATGAATAAATATTTCTGAACTTATTGTTACATTTAGCGGAATGTCAGTGTGAGTGGATGTTAAACGCTTCATTAATTATCGTGTCATTTGATTCATTCGCAACGGTGTGGTTCCATACTGTAGGATGGTGATAACATCAACCTTGTGGGGTTGAGTGACCACTGAGCGCACTGCATAGTAAGTTAAGCAGTTCATAGAAGTGGAACAACCGTACGAAGCCGTTACCGTATTTATGAAATAAATACTGATTGGCTAGTTCTAGTTGTGCGATTAAAAGGGAGTAAAGAAAGTTGACATGAATATGTATGACAAAACAAGAACAAAGAAAAATCATTTTCACGAGAACTAGAAAAGTTCATGTTCTTTGAACTTCACTTTATTGTACCATTTTTAACAAATGTAAAATCCGTGACAAAATTTATGATAAAACTGAGTCAGGTGTTGATCTAATAATATCAGAATCTCCTGGATCAGTAATGGCTAACGTGCAAACCCTAAAGAATTTACCGCACGCTGTTCCCAATTCAATGTTATTTCCAGTATAGTGATGGACACCAGTCTTGGCCAACATAGCGTAGTATTCGATTTCAGATTTTCTGTTACAAAATACAGAAAATTAATGAACAGTGGCAGAAAAAGCGCGAGCAATCGGGACATGTCTAATGGACTGTAGGACACTGCCAGGAAGGGGGGGGGGACACGTACCACATAAATTAAGTACGCGAATTTTCATAAAGTAAATCTACCCAGGCACATCAGGTGCATTGGTGCATACGATTAATATGGAATAATTACGAAGGATTGGATATTAGATCAACCTTTGAGAAACCCCCAAATTGATTACTTTTATACCATAGGCTAAATTGGATAAGGGGAGTGCCTCTGGTTGGTCTCTGAAATGCCTTTTTTATCGGCCAGAGTTCATTATCATCTTCTATGGCCCATGCGCCCATTAGACACATAAAATAAAGCATTCTAACGCCGACCTCCAGATTAAAAGGAAACCCCCCCTGTATACAGAAGGTCGGCAGGCACCATGGATAACCATACAAGACAAAGAAAGACTTTTACCTCAGAGGTGGGGTATTGTTAGCGATGATGACCAATTTAGCTTTCCCCTGTCTAAGGGATTTGGTAGTCTGTTTATATCCCAAGAGAACTTTTCCCGATTTCATCACAAGTGCCAGACGGGAGTTAATGCTTTCAGCACTTTTCTTCTGCAAGTTAAGAATATACAACAACCAAATTTAACGCAGTACTTCGCCAATCCATACTGCGACCATAAGAATACTTCTGAATCAAAGATTTGATTGAATTCGACAGTTTACCTGTTTTTTTCCGGCAGCCATCTTATATATTTATTGCCCTGTACGGCCAAAAATTGTTTAGGTAAAAAATTAATTAAAATTTCACACACTTTTAAAGCCTGAGATCCACCGACCACAGTGACAATGCTAACACTGGCAGTAATGGAGAATAAATTCCTGTTCGACGGCGTGTTACTTCGTTTCGTATTGCACTACGCTAAACTAGTTGTGACACTTTTCAATGACTCTCACCGTCATCATGTAACCCAGGACCAACTTTTGAAGCTATTTCTTCTATACTTGTCAAAGACCATTTTCCACAAAACTGACCAATCCGGCAAAGAAATGAGTCTCACATATACGAAGAGCCTATGGGATTGGTGAACTGCTCGTGGTAAAGTTTAAATTGGATAATACAGAAGTATCCAAAAATCGGATTGTTTCCATTACTCTCTTAAAAACTAGAAGATGTTAATTCCTCAGGCTAATGTCCTACCGGGCAAGCTATTTATGAAAGTATATTATTAGAAGGCTTTATTAAACTACATCATAATAGTTGGAGTTAAATATGTCCTCGGGGTTTGTTTTTTCCGTCTGCTAGTCGGTTCCATAATTTTCAAAGCAAATATATAGAATATGATATTAATATATTAGTGTAATTACACTACATAGCATTTTGTAGCAGAGGATGTATTACTTTACAGTCTATAAAAATGGGTCAATATGTAAATTTATTTTTGAAAAGCTGTTAAAAGTCACTATATAGTCTTCTTGAATGCAGCATTGGAAAGCAAATGGCGATTCCCACGGAGCAATAATATAGCTTGGGCGAAGCCTGCAATTGGAAACAGTATAAATGATCTAATGCATGGTCTCTGGGAAATACTTTTAACTCCTGTATTTGTTATTTTATTTAATCGAAAATTAGGTTAGCAAAAGCCGACTTGCGGTTTGGCTAAAAGACGTCGTAAAAAGTACTATACTATACCCCCCGTACACCCTACCTACACATCTACGCATATGTATACAATACAGCAGTTCACTCACTGATGTCTCTGATTCTCATATGCTTTCATGTGCAATGTGCATACTGTTTATCCTGTATAGTTTTTGCTCATGTTCAGTTTCATTCAGCGATAGGAAAAAGTTGAACAATTCCTGCAGATTTTTTTGTCCTGTGTCTTTGAGTTGTGGTTCTAATCACTGGAGTCAGTCGTCATTGTTTTTAGTCAGTTGGCTCGTGTCGTTGTGACTTCTTTTTATGCATTAACTGAGAGTTCATTGTCGTTTTTGCTCGTTTACTCCCGTTCCCTGATTGTCAACAGTATTAATTTAAGTGGTGCTCTGTGTAAAGTGAACTAAAAGTGTGACCTGTTTCTGTGACTCAAATCTTACATTTTGATTGAACAATCCTCCTACGAAGTGTTGAAAGGTGAATACTTTATAGTTATATTTTGGTTCATTTAGTTTACAGCCGATATTCTGCAGTTTGTAGTTGTTGTGAGGGCGTGGACCCTTTTTCTTATCGGCTTGAGCCAAATGCTATGTTGTTAAGCTAATACAAATTCAGTTCAAGTAGCGGTTCTATTGTCATTCCTCGTATATAACTAACGACAATGTAATATCTTTTTCAGCCAACCTCATGTCTACCAGCGTTCCAGATCATCAGGTAATTCACAGTCATTAATAGGATAATTTGTAATTGTTATTGGATGGGCAGATTCGATTCAAACTAAAAAAACAAGTCACTAAACGCATGCTTTTTTATTTCACTTCTATAGAGGATTAAAGGACAAGTAAACCCTGGTGGGAAACAGTTCAGCGGAAATGGGAATAAATGTAAGTCTATGACGCAGAGAAAGTGACTCTGTTGCTTCTTTATGCTCAAAGCTCTTTCTAATACTTTGATTCATTTAGATGCACCCCAATTCGCATCACATTAAATGACTTAAAATATTATTATAGTTCAAAATGGACCTAGAGAGACTCATGGAAAAGACCACGACGACTTAGATTCCTGGCGAAATCAGCCTCATCAAGTAAGCTGAACTTTGGTCATATTTTAACTTCGCTTTCTTTCTATACTCAGTAGTTCATAATAATTATTTATTCCTTTCTCTATTCCTAGGGCTACTATTCTTCCATGGCTGCGGCTTCTGATGCATATAGTATGCCGTCGTATTACGGCTCGTTTCAAAACCCCAATTCGAATCAGACGGGATTTAGCAATGATGAGGGCCAGGGTGCTCCATGGTCCAACAACGGCAGTGAGGGCTTTAGTGGAGGGTATTCTTCTGGGATGCATGACTCCGGCCATTCTGGACATGGACAGTATAGTATGGAAGGAATGTTTAGTGGGGGTGGTGGAGGCGCCTTCGGAAACTTTGGAAGTCAACCAGGGTTTGGCTACGGATTTCATGGTACCAATGGCGATTATTCATGGAATCAAAATCAAGGTCGCAAGTCTCATTATGACGATTATTATAACAGGTATTTTTGTGCAACTTTTATGTTCCAATTCATAATAATCCCATCAATAACAGTCCATATAATAATAGTCGTTAACCTTATGACATGAATTGATGAATTGTGTCTCAATATTTTAGAGACGGTATGTACGGAGACGATCGTGGATTAAAAATGGCTGAACACGGAATGAGTAGTTTGAGCATTGGAAGCGGTGAAAAGGACCACCCAGGCTTTAAAGACTTGAAAGATATAGTAGGCATGCAACATGGAGGAGGCGGCGGTGGAGGCCAGGGTAAGAAAACTACCTGGGCCTCTATTGCCTCTCAACCTGCTAAGACCCAAAATCCTTCTAAAAAGAAGCCAGGAATGCCTCTTCCTCCAATAATTCCAGGTACAGGCAAATTCTGATATTCTAGAGTTTCTTGATCGCTCAAATGATCCTTCAAAAATGCATTGTATCGACCATATTTTTGTAACGTCATAAAATGTATTATAATCAAGTCATTCAAAAGTACATCATGCTCATTTCAAATCTTAATGTAAATGTATTATATCATTCGATGTGAAACTTAATTATTAAGGCTTGTTTGAAGAGGAGTTTTAGTCTTACAAAAATTCGTTGTATCGAACACAAATTTCCATTATTGCAAGACATTCATTATATTCCGTCGATGAGATATTGAGATATCCATTTTTATCATCTGAAACTGCCTTCGTTGTTGATATTAAAACTGTCAATTTATAATTTTTCCTTCATCAGCAACGATTGCATGTTATATTGTTGCAAATTTTTCAGAGCTAACATCAAATAATAATAGTAATGCATTTTCAACTAATTAGGTGCATGGGAGAGCAAAAATGGAACAATAGCTAAAGCACCGATTGCTGCACCTGTTCAAGCACCAACAGCGTCAGTTTGGGATCGACCAAGGGGCCCGCCAGCAGGGCCTCCCGGTCCACCACCGCCATGTCCTCCTCAGCAGCATCTTCATCAGCAAAGTATGCCACCTATGCCTTTTGCGCCTGGTCCTGGTGGTCCAGGCGGCCACTCCAATAATAGTAGAGGATTTCAGCAGCCACCAATGGGATACATGCCTCCTCATAATCCACATCCTATTTCTCAGCCTATTCCGCACAAGATTGCTGATGTACCACCTCCTGTGACACATGATCCAGTTGTTACGAACAAAAGCGAAATAAAAAACTCGAATTCAAGCTATACTTCTTCAGGTACAAAGTGGCTAATTTCTGATGATTTTTATTAGGTTTATGCTGCTGTATTTGTGACTCTTCTTCCATAATTTTAATATTTTGGCAGTAATCATTCTAATTTATTCTAACTTTATCTTTACATTTTAGAGGACACTAAAGTTCAGGTAAAAAATGACTACAATCCTACAAACTTTGATCTTAACGCGGAAGGAGTACGGTTCTTTGTCATCAAAAGCTACTCTGAAGATGATGTCCATCGTTCTATCAAATACGAAATTTGGTGCAGCACTGATCATGGTAAGTTAGTACATGTTGGTTGATTTTCGGATGAAAAACAATTAGTGTACAAATCTTTGCGAAAAAAATTAATTTTGTTGTGGCTAGTTTTGTTATGCTATATGATAATTATGATTGTTTCAGGTAATAAAAGGTTGGACCAGGCGTTCAAAGAAAGGGAAGGAAAAGGAAAAATATACTTGTTCTTCTCAGTCAACGGTTCCGGTCACTTTTGTGGTATGGCTGAAATGCTAAGCGCTCTCGATTATTCAGCTTCTGCGTCCGTATGGTCTCAGGACAAGTGGAAAGGGCAGTTCAAGTTGAAATGGATTTATGTGAAAGACGTTCCAAATACCGCTTTAAGACATATTCGTTTAGAAAACAACGAAAATAAACCGGTTACTAATTCGAGGGACACGCAGGTAATTAAATTGTAAAACTGGCATTAACACTAGCTCCTTTTATATGGATTTTTGTTTGAAAATCCGCGAAAATTTTGAATAATTGGATTATTATTCTGAAAAAGTTACTATCTTTTTTTCGGTAGTTCTGTACGTAGGTGGTTTATCTCACGTTCAACAGTTTCCTCGTTGACAGAGTTTAAACATATAAATAACTAACTTTTATGCCTGCTAGGAAATTCCATTTGAGAAAGCCAAGCAAGTGTTGAAAATTTTTCATACTTATCAACATTCAACATCCATTTTCGACGACTTTATTCATTACGAAAAACGACAAGAGGAGGAAGACAGTCGTAGGTCTATCCAACCTCTTGGAAATGATGACGTTGGCTTAGAGCATTCAAGTGAAGACGGACATGTACCAGATTCAGGACATGGGCCAATGAATTCTAGAGCAGCTCATCATCAGCCGCATTATGGCTATGGACCTGGACATAATCCATCTGAAATGAATAGTAACTTTCGAGGACGAGATATGATGGGTTCAAATCGCGAGTTTCGAGATCACAGGGATAGAGATGGATATGCTCATAGTCGTGGTGCCAGAAATGATCGTGGGTTTAGGGACCGAGATGATAGACAGGACAGGGACAGAGATTATTATCAGAATTCAAGGGTAATATTTTATTTGCTTTGATTTTGCGCACAATGTTTATTATTGTCTAGTCTTATTATTTTTTTAATAGGATCGAAGAGGCGGAGGAGGGCCGGGAGGGTATCATCAAAATAATCATCGAATGCAGCATCATTAACATGGCATGGATACAGAATTTGACAACTGCTATCGGATTTAACTATAAAGTCAGACTAAAAGCGAACGTGATAGAGATTAAGAACTATAGCTAGACATAAATAAGAGATATTTGTTGGTAAAAGTATGCTTTTTCAGGTTCAAACCCACCAGCTCTCAGCAACAGTAGGCAGTTTAAGTTTTTCAATTTTTTATGGACAATTGAATTATAAAATTGTTTTTTAAGCTAACGAATTTTTTCATGGTTTTATTATTCGAATGCAGCCATGTTTGATTGAAGTATTTATTTAGAACTAGAGAGTTAAAGAAATCCTAAAGAAACGAAGGTGAAGATTTTGAACTTTATAATATTCGAATTGATGTTTAGATTTCAACCTACTGGAATTTAAAATTTGGATTATCTTTTTATTTGCTTCATCTTTTTGCAATGAGCTATTCTCCATTGCTTAGCATGGACGTAATGGAGGCTCACAGTTAAATTGGTCAAAATTCACTAATGCAGTAAGTCTCTAGACATTTGAAAAATGAAGAAAAAAATTTCACTTCTAGAAGCTCGGTGGGTCAGAGCAAAGATTTCTGTATCTATACTTCTACTTAATAATATTTATTGATTAATAAGTTGAGAAGGTCAGTAGACTATCTTTTCGCCTGACTGAAAGTCATTACTGTAGGGTCTTAAAGTGCATTTTGATTGACTTGTTAGTGTTGATATTGATAGCATAAAATCTGTAGTTAGTCATTCAGTCTTGAACTATTTTATCTTAAAATGCATTATCTTTTACGTGAACAAGAAATTGTTACATTTTCACAGACCCACACAAAGTACGCTGCTAATCATTCAGCACTGTTAAATGACAGACGTCTATCGTAAATTCTAAGTGTGTAGTGCTCAACCATTTTTCCATTTTTGCAACGTAAAAAAACATTTTCTCATTTAATAGGTGAACATGAATACTTGTCCAAATACTGTTTCCTAAAGTTTTAGCTGGCATTCACTGAAGCAGCAAGAAAAAATTTAAATTATTAGTTATGTTTGTTGTGTGCTTCGTCCCAAGCTTGGAGCTCCATATCTGTGTTGGTTCACGAAGATTTTACCCCTGTGTGCTACAATAAAGTGACTATTGCAGTGTATTGTTTTTAATGTGACTTGTCTGCAATGGAACACGAAATTGTGAAGTCAATTCATCGAATATGTCTACTCATCATTACTAGTGCAGTACGAAACAAGCCAACTTTTCGTATTTGTGAAAAATTTGAGGCTCTATTCCTGTCTCTAAAGGATTGAGTTATGTATTTGACTGATTTCGTCTCATGAGCCACTGACATCTTGTTCAGATTAAAGTCTATCTAAAGCGAGCGAAGGGATTACAAACGGTGATTTGCTACTCGCCCGAAAACTTGGTTCGTATATTTTCCAGTCCTGTCCCAGTGTACCTACACGAGTAAAAACGCAATGGACGGCAAGAATCAGTGAATGATAAATCCATCAGTTCTTGTTATGAAGTGGAAATAAACCTTGGGCATCATGTGCTCCCACTTAAAACATGTTCGTCGTACCGTGTCAAAAAATCCTGAATGTTTTCGTTTCGCCAGCGTGGAAGAAAAACATTGTTTACAATTGGACATCAAGTGGATTTTAGGTACTCTATTCTCAAAACTCAAACGGACGTCGAATACACACAAATGCATGTCCCATAGCATTGCATTCCCTCCGTTTCAATTCTGCTCGGACTATATGTTACATTAGAAACAGTCGCCGCATACGACTGCGATGGGAGATCCATGTGAACTTTTAATGGTGTTTCTTCCTTTTATGGCTCCTGGCCTGTGGCTCAATCGGTATAGGCCGCTTTTAGTCTACTAAACTGGTTAAAACAAACTTTCGGACTTTCGAAAAAAATTAGAGCCTATTGTTATAGGCTCTTCTGGTTAGTGCTTTTTCAACAAGACCTAATTGTTCCTGTGATTGACTCATTTGGAGTGAAAAATAGTGTTACTTACATTCATACAGTGTAATGATTTTTACCAAGCGGCGACTGACATTTTTTTTCTCCTAAAGGCAAAAATTTTCAACATGATTCCAAACATCTATTCAACTTATGCAATTAAACTACCTCTTCAATGGAGGTAGTCTAAACGTTCTCAGATTTTAAACATGGTGTCCACTTTTGTTGAAAATGGTTTCTGATTGTGCTCGGATAGCACCATATTATGTTTACAGACAAAAACAAAACAAGGAAGAAGTGCAATCAAGTGGTGAATTAATCTAAATAAACTTTGTAATGTACTTTGAGTACTTCCACAGACACACAAGAAGGGTTCAGTTTCTTCGTTGTGAAGTAGTTGTTGGGTTTCTGCGTACCACCACTACATAATTGTTGTGTACTATGTAAGGAATATAGCAATCCTCATGCAACATGAACTTAACAATGAGCACGTTTATGAAAGCCACCGCTGTTCCGTTTCCGTTGTCCTCACGGTTACAAAATTACAATAATTCTAAATACTACTAACTTACATGCATTACCATCCGCCGTTATAGTTTAGGTGTATTTTAAGCTTAATACATTAGATTAAGATAGGCTGTTTTGTATTTGCTTAATGTGTTATAAATTGCACGAGTTAAATGTAAAAATGCCCAGGTACGACAGTGTTCGTGATAGGTTGTCTACCCAAGTTATATGATTATTTATGGCTGTATAAATGTTTTACTACTTGTAGTTTTAATCATTAAAAAAACATGGAATCCTAATGCGTAAATGAGTGGTAACAATAAAACCGACTGCATTGTTAATGCCACCAGTCCTTTCTAAGTTCATTCACATTTCGAAGTGTATAGTGTAATGATTGGGGAACCACATCATTATTGCGCTCATATTATTGTTTTCACTTTCATGCACTCACTTTCATGCGAATTTACGTGGTTGCGCTCGCATTATTATTGCCTTATATGCCACTTTTATTATTGTGCAATTGTGCTCTTAATATTGTATTTGCTATTATTGCAATTACTACTTCATGCCGATGTTTTTTTTAGCTCTTCGGTGAATTGGGTGGTCTTCAAAAGGACCGTTTCTGACGTAGATAGAATATAGAACAAATAGACCGCAACTTATTAGTAATATTAGTCGTTTGATTGGATGACTTTTTGTTTATTCCTCCTTTGTTTAACCTCCATTTGGGTAATTTGAGCATTAAAAAGTTTCATTTCAATAACAAGCTGTACAGCATAAATAATATTTCCATAAAAAATGTGTAAATTATGCACACAATGATAAGAAATACAATAATAAAAGTGGCAATACAATAATGTAAGTCAACAATAATAAGAGCGCAACCATATGAGCTCGCAATAAAGTGAGGGCACTAAACTCAGAACAAAAATATGAGCGCAATGACTATAGAACCGAATCAGTCGGAACCAGTTCCAGTTTTTAGTGGTACATGGGAAATGTTTTATAAAACGTTCAATTTTAAAACCTGTCAATAATGGAACCTTTAATCAGCGTATTAAAAGACAAAAGACAATCTCCTATTTTTCACCTGATAAGTATTCTAAACTTCTATTATAATCAACAATAAATATACAGTAATAAATTGCATCAACTTTAACAATAACGTCTAATGTTAAGTCAAGCAGTAAAATACATCATGACTGACCCCTTCATAATGAAAAAACCTAAACTAACAACGGTACCGGTACCGGATTCAGGAAATCCAAAAAATGAACGGATGCACTGCTAGGCTATTGTACACTTTTCCAGTTTCAGTGCAATGATAATGATAAATGAAGTTTAAGTTGTTTTCTAATTATTTAGAGGCGCCATTATTTTGGGAACATGAAGCCATGTGCGACGGCCAATGACCCTCCTATGCAATAAAAAATTTAAAAAGTTGACATTTTATTGAAAAAATAATAAAAAAAGGAAAGAAAATAGGAATAGTTTACATACCTGACATTGGTATCCGCAATAAGAGGTATTCCAGCAGCAATAGAAGAGGGCTTCTCTGGAGCAGTTAGCACACCATTGTTTCTTTTTAGCCTCTTCAACAGCTTTTGCTTTCTCCTCTGCCAGTTGCCTTTTCACATCTGCAATAGCTTTTTTCTTTTCATTTTCTAAAGTCACCCGTAAATCCCTCAAAGCAATATCTAAATAAAAAGGTGGAGTAAAATACATCACATAAAAAACCAGAATTAGCTGTCGCCTTCGACCTAATATTCGATTACTGGGATTGCTACAAAACTTATTTGCACAAACTTCGACTTTACCTGCATTATGTTTCATATCAGTCAATTCTTTACTGTATCTTGTGTGCAGTTTCTCTATTTCAGTCTGTATCTTCAACATATCTGTTTTACTGGATTGGGTGGCCAATCCACTTGCTACAATGTCAATAATTATTTGCTCCACTGCAGCTCGGACTAATTCAGTCATATTCTTGGTAAGGTCCTGCAGTTGTGAGTTAACAGAGGTGGGAATATTAGCCATCAGATTCTTCCTTTGTAGAATATCAAGACCAAGGCGATCGGATTTGGAAGAGGACACTGCTGAGTTCACAATTGCACTTTCTCTAGACCCATTCGTGTCATTATTTGCTCTTCCTTTACTCTGTATCCCGAATGCACATATTAATATTATTATTAGTTATAATTATATTACGTTGGAAGAAAAGTTTATTGTACAATGAGTCTGCTTACGGTTGCGGAGGCAGAAGCAGTTGCTCCTGCACCAGAACCTAAAGACAACGGTGTGACAGTAATTGTTCCACCAGGTAATGTGATCCCTGCCGGTAATTGAGCTGAGCCTGAATTCAGGAGAGAATATACGTCATGTTGTGAGCGCAGTGATGTTGAATCTACAACAATAGTATCTTCAGCATTCCTACCTCTATTCAAGTTCCCCATTTTTATCTGTTGATTGATTTTATTTTGTCTACAGAATCCATTAAAATACAACATTGTCAGTTAGTCATACTAGACAAATTGGAAGAAAATAATGGCAGAACTATATTTTTGTTACAAATAGTAGCAGATTACTTACCCAGCAGCTTTCATATTCGGCCTCTGCAATTTATTGATAGGGCGACCATGTACATCTTTCATGATAAATCTTGGGTTATTATTATTGTTCGTGATCCTAGGAGCACCAAGTTTGGGTCTCATATTTCCTGAAACAAATTGCATGCCTTTGGGTGGAGCTGTAGTTCCTGATTTCATGGTGTTTGAAGGACGGCCATTTCCACTCACTAAAGTTTTGGAAATAGCTTGGCTGCTCGTTAACCTTTGAATGCTATCACTACGTCCTTTAAGTATTTCATTCATGTCTTCGTCCTGGTCTTCGGAACCATACTCATCTTTTACCACGGTCGATGGATAACCCTCCTTTAAACTTTCCTCATCATGTTCAGGTGTGGCCGACGCTCTTGAGCCTGGTTGTGGAGCACGTTTCAAGCCAAGGGCACTCGCTAAGATATCTCCACAAACTGGTTTGGTTTCAGTTTCAGTCGACTTTTCAGCCTCTAATTCCTCCGCTTCTACACTTGCATCCTGAGGTTTCGTGTCAGTTTCGGTTGGTTCAGTTTTGGGAACTGACTTAATTGATTTCAATGGAGCAGAAGTGTTAACGTCGGTATTCACAATTTTTGGATTCGTTTTTATTGAAGATATTTTTATTGTCATTGGAGACTTGTCTTTTTGAGACCGAACTTTTCTCATTGGTGGATCAATCAACTCTGGTGGCTTGTACTACGCATGTAATAAGCACGAATATTAGTCAAAAGAATCAACAAGTAAAAAAGTTAATGAAATCAGAATTAGAGCTTTACTTACGTCTGGAAACATGACATTTATTTGCTCCAAAGACAATTGTGACCCTATTGGTGTTTTAACAGGAGAAAAAACAACTGCACCATGTAATAACTTCAATTTTTCAACGTGTCCACGTAATTCCTTTCATTCAAGTAAAATAACACATCAGTTTAATCATTATTACTATTTATTACAAGTAGCATAGTTCAGTACATTGTACAGTAACTATTTTTTTATGCAATAACCTCTAATGAAGCTTGAAGAGGACCACTCTTTTTTGGAGGAGCACATGGCATCTCTTCAGAGTAATAAAAACAATCTTTTGAATTCACCCAAGCCCTGTCATGTTGTCCAAAAAATCTAACATCCACCTGATCATCTTTAATTTTCATTGCTTTGGCAGGCCAAAATGGGAAACCCTTTAATTTCGCCCAGACAAGTATATGCGGTCGTTTTTGCTAAATAAAACATTAGGAAAAGTTATTCGCCTGTTCATGAAATAAGGGACAATGAACTACTTAATATTAAATCTTACACAGGCTTCTATAAACCAAGATTCTGGTTTAGTATGGGCATTTGTATAACATTCAGGACATGTTTCAATTTCAGCCAACTCCTGTCGGCAAACTTTTAGAAGCCTTTTGGCCGCCAAAGTGTAGGGTGATGAAACTGCAACGTTTTTCAAATTGTTTACTTCTACTTTTGAACCACTATCTAATAAAGCACAAGCTAACAAGGTAAAAGGCAAAAATAATAGAATGTGTAAAATACATCAATAGTATCATGAGATTAAATCGCTTTAGCGCAATTTTAAGGGTGCTACTAGCTTCCTATTGCATGTTAAGAAATTCGCATAGATACCTGAATTGAAAATAATGGAATTATGAACAATCCATTGAGCATCTGCTAAAAAGGCTTCAGTAGAACCATACTGACGCTGCTTTACATTCTTCTCAAGAGAGGATATATCCATTGGATACACAATGTAATCGTAGTAATCAAAAGCTTCTTCGGGCTGAACTGGATTCAAAAACGGCTCAGCCTGGAATTTCAAATCGATGCATTATAGACACTCAGGTGCACCATTTGATCTTGTACAGCTTAATTCATAATGCATTCAAAATACATTTACAAAAACTTACACCGGCCGTAGATTTCATTCGATTGCAAATGAATTTCAGCATACTTATCAACTGATCCATTGTCAACAACTTCATAGCTTCAGATCTACGTAAAAATAAAGTAATGTCGTTTTCTTGAGAGGAATTTTAAATTATAAAACAAGCTTATATGTACAGAATTCAGAATATAGAAAAAAGAGGGATAAAGTTCAGAAGGGCGTCCATCTAAAACGGCTTAAAATTTAAAGTCATGCATGCATATTTATAGGGCATTATAGTCCCTATTTGAATACATTGGTTATTGAATCATAATTTTTATTATCTTTATCCATACAGAAGTATGTTATTAATGACTATGCTGCTGAACATAGATGTAATATGATCCATTATGAGGATAAATAGGAGTTAACAGAAAGTAGAGCCTCCCTCCAACTGGGAGACGCCTACATGCTATGAGTACGTGCACAAAACTTTATAGCCAAAGAATGAAAAGCGTGGAAGAAGAGGCCGAACCTGAACTCAATGTTCTCAGCATTCATGACGACAACACATTCTGGGCATATACAGGATTTAGTGCTTCCATTGCACTCTGGTGGTTCAGCACCGTCAGGCAAGCTGATGCATTTCGTATGGTATGACCTTGGACAGGATTTACAAAACACAACGACTCCTTCCTTATGACAAACCCAGCAGTATTTATCATGATTCTCAGATCCCTGGAAATAACAAGTTAAATAATAATCAGAAAATATGCATTATGATAGTTGAGTTAGTTCGTTTTAGGGTACACTTCATTGAGATACAAGAGCGCAAACTTGAAGTGTATCTAATATAAATAAAATGACAAAGCATAAATTTTTCTCACCGATTTGTCCTCATCATCTTGCCGACTCATTTTAGCTTCAGATTCAGAATCCAAAGCTGCATCTTCCGCTGATCGTTTTCGTTTAGATTTTCCTCCAGAAGGTTCGTTGTCATCGACAGTTTCTTCTGGATCATCATCTTGCTCTTCCATCTCAATATTATTTTCTTCGTCTCCATCGTCATCTTCACATTCATCGTTTTCATCTTCTGGCACATCAGCATCTTCCTCCTCCTCCACATCCTCTTCTTTATCTTCATTTTGAAGTACCTCATTTGACTCCTGAGAAACAGGATCTACATTACCATCCTGTTTCTCCTCATCTCCATCGTCTTTCATTTCTTGGTCTTCGTCATCATCATCTTTATCTCCTTCACGATCTTCAGCAGTCAATTCAGACAGTTCGTCTGCAGCTATATCTTCCGTTTCCGATGTCTCTTTACCCTTCTGAGCTTTTTCCGCAATTTCAACATGATCTACTTCATTGCTTAATGAATTTTCGTCAAGGACATCTCCAGCTCCATCAGTCACAGCCCTGTCTGTTTTCTCCATAGTTGATTTAGAATTCATTAGACAGTTGCCCTACTAGGGAACCAGCTAGAAATATATGAAAAGTATTTTTTTTAATACAAAATATATCACCGTGAAGTGATGTATAGCAAAAGCCGGGAAAAACGGCTATGGATTAACAGTTATTAGGTCCACAACTCTTGATTATCTGACCTTTAAATGTCTGCAACTACTTCAGTTTGCTCAAAATTAAATCAGCTGACAAAAAATACAAATAATGATTTAATGGTTAATTTCAATTCAGATTACAGCGTTCACTTCAAAAACACAAAAATCACCAACAGCAGCTACTGCAAGTCAAAATCCAAGTGTAGTATAGCTGACTACTAGCTCAACTGCTCAGTCAGTCAGTCAGTTCAGAACATAGCACGAAAATGGGAGGAGAATGAACATAACATAGTTTAAGCAAAAGCAAATGAATAGAGGCTACGCAGGGTGAGCACACTACTTTCGCAAAAACACTAACATTTTCTCAATAAATTCATGCGGTCATGCTTAAAACGCTGTGACCCCTAAGCTATTTAAGTCCCCTCTCCCTATGTAAAATTTAAGACCTTTCGCACTAGATCCAGTGAATAATAATTGACAATTTTAAACAGCTTTAGACTACAGACACTGAAAATCTTCAAACAAATATAAAATGAAACGAACAAATCTACTAACAAAACCAGCAACTTGTATCTGTAACATAACAAGGCACAAATCATCTTTTGAAGATTGTTAATTCTCCTACATCTTTAAAGGCTGTGACCTGAACGGCTTTGTAAACCAATTTAATAGTTTTTAATTGTTATGTTGATCGCGAATCCGACCTCTTCATTTGGGTTATTCGTTTTAGCGGTTTCTTATCACTTGACAAACCACTGCTAATAAATAAAAAACACAAAAACTCATCAGTTTTATTTTTATTTTTGCCTCAGCAGTTAAATAATATACCAAATAAAAGCAAGATGTTTCGAATCAGTGGTCTAAAATTGCAATCTAATAAATCTTCCGTATCAAGACTAAAATTTCGACATACGCAAAAAACTACTCCAAAGCAAAGCATTCCATTCCGGTTCCAATCAACAAATCAAAAGAATAGTGATTTACTTACTGTGCAGCAACAAGATGGTCTGAGGCAGATAATTATGAAAGATTCCAAAAGTCGGTAAACTTTCTCTTCTGAATCAGTACAAATTCGGTAGTATATACAGTAGTAATTATACAGAAAAAAATTAAGGCTAGAAAAGTAAACCAGCAGAACCAGAGTCAACTATTCTTTACTTTCACTAAAGAACAAATATAATCCCCAGCCCAGAAGCCCACCTTTTTTTACAACGGTGTGGGACTTTTGCCATTTGCGAATTACTACACTCCCGTGGTTGACAAAATGACAGCCTGTTTTATTGTACAAGTCGTGGAATTGATACCAATAAAGTTTTCTTATAGTAGTTTGCCTTATGCTGAGACCGCTGAGGCGCATTCTAGACGTGCACCGGAAAGATAAGACGGAACATTATTAACGTTCTTATTTTGCAAAGTTATTTAATTTACTTGAAAGTATAAATGAAATTATAATAGTAAACCAAAAATTGCATGCATGATGCATGTACATTATGGACAAACGCCTTGTAGCAGTTAAATATTTTATATGATTTAACGGATTTAACGAGTTATTAGTGGGGCTACTTAAGAATAACAAAAGAAAGTGGTTTTTTTGCAATCAAGATTGGATAAAATTTATTTATAATCTTTAGAAATGCGCTTTCTCTTGAAATGATGACTCAACTAATTGATGCTATCAACAAGGAAAATACTTCCCCTGATTTACGGTAGATTATTTTTAAGATTCTATGCTCCGATGTTTAACAATGGAATGGAGCATTGGATTTTTTCTCTTCAGGTGCATTACTATTGAGGCAGCAAATGGGCCGGTTTTTTGTGCAGGCCATAATCTCAAAGAGCTTGTAAGTAATTTATTTCGCACTTTCTACTTTATAAGAGAAAGAAAATGTAGGTAGGGATATAGTGGCAGTGGCACTACACTGCTGATCTTAACTTTTAACACACTTGCTTTCCATCCAGGATAAAAAACATGGGAAATCACAACAAGAGAAAATTTTCTCCAAATGTAGTGAACTGATGTTGACTCTCAAGGTTTTATAGCTCAAAATATCATGTTTCTTCTATAAAAAAAAATCCAGTCCAACACAATACAATTGCCTTATATTCTTATTAAAAAAGGGCTCTGAAGTGCCTATAATAGCTGTGGTGAAAGGATTGGCTGCCGCTGCAGGCTGTCAGCTAGTTTCAGCCTGTGACTTCGCAATCGCAGCAGAGTCTGCAAAATTTTCTACTCCTGGGTATCCTTTGGCCCCTTTATTTCAAAAACTATAGCTAAATTCCATAAGCTTATATAAAGTATAGGCTCGTTCCAATCTAGAGCCAGTTTCGGACTTTTCTGTTCAACCCCAGGAATTGGAATATCAAGAGCAATGAACCGTACTATGTCTGCTTTCATGCTAATTACTGGACAAACAATTAGTGCTCAAGAGGCACTGCTGGCTGGTTTAGTTGTTAAAGTCGTTTCAGATGATTCCTTAGGTATGCAAAAATCCTCCTGAACATATTATAAGATCGCATGACATTCAAAATGCATAAATGCAAATTTTTGAGTTATTCAAATTTTGAGAGCAGATTCTTACGTTCGAGACGAAATATACGAATCCATAAAAAGTAAAAGCAGACCAGTAATGAAATTGGGCCGCGAATTCTTCTATCATCAACTAGCACTCCCATATCAGAAAGCATTGAAGTAATACGGTTTAAATCAATCATGTTTTTTCTTCATGTGCAACATAGTATCTCTACTTTTTAACTACACACACCAACTCATAATGGTTTTCATGTTTTTTTAGTGACGGAGAAAAAATTATGGTAAGCAATCTTCAAATGAAAGATTCTAATGAAGGAATCAGCAGCTTTAAAGAAAAGCGAAAACCTCATTGGACTCATGTAGATGATCACAAGCCATCGTATAAATGATAAATAATGCTCCTGACTAACCATATATATAGTATATCTGTTCTAAATAAGATGTTCAAACCGAAATATAAATTTTGTGATTATCTTTGAAGAAGTGCTTCTCTACAAAGAAAAAATAAATTCGCCATTGTTTGTATCCACCAAAATCGTTTTTGAAAGTTTGATAGTTTTTAGAGCGATGGAGAAATTATTAGCAAATAGGGTACATGACTTCAGCAAGTGAAAGTCAAGTGTAAGTCAACAAAGCATCAAATCAGCATTTGGAGAAATTTCAGTGGAAAGAGAAATGTGGAATCATGTACACTTGCTGACACTCCACCTAATCGCCATAAAGTACTAAAGCGCAAAGTTCATAAAGTTTGCCAATGACAGTAAATAAAAAGTTTAAATATTGTTCGGTTGTGGTCTCCTGTAACGTACTTGGATCTTTTAATTGTTTGCACATCATTATTGTCTGTGATTGTTGTGAAGTTATATGGGATTCAACACCGAAGAACTACCCTAACTATACAGGACTTCAAATGGAAAAAGATAGCTTAAAGTTACTGGATTGTTTCAAGTATTTTAAAGAAGACCATGAGACCAACAATGCATCTACATTGAAGTTCCCAATCCCTGCTAACGCTAAAGAAGCTGGTTAGAATTGTACTTTTGTATTTAAATTATGTTACCTTTGAGATTTAAAAAAATTCTAAGCCGTTACACTCGTTTACTTACTTTGAAGCATCTAAATGGAAGTCAGGCGTTTTAACTGCGAAATGCAAGAAATTGGGAATCATCAATCAATCGGATTCGGAGGATAATGGAAAGTACTTCAACCTTGACTTAAATGTGGGTCCTAATGTTGACCGCATGCTCGAAAATTGCTTCCTCACTCATACTCATTCGCTTCCTAAACAGCAAAAATCGGATGAAGGGAAAGCTTTTGTTACAACTGATACTGGGGCAATGGGAAGTATTAGTGACGTTCAACGTCAGCAAGTTCCTAATAGCAAGGTTTCAGTTCAGCGGAAAGGTCTATTCAGTACTATCGCCGTTCCTTCGAAAAAAGAGCACAGCCACATGAATTTGAACGACAATGGTAGATCATCGTCCCCCACAACAGAAAAGCTTATTGCAAATAAGGATACTTTAGTTAAACCGAATGAGGAGGTCAGCGTATTTAGATCTGCGGCTGTTCAGCTGGTACTAGTTTTTACTATGTTATGCGCTATTAGCTTTTAAATTTGCAAATAAGCATTGAACTTGATATCATTTCTGAAAAATAACGTTCATTACATATTATCTCATTTATTACAGGCAATTAATGACCGTGTGAGAGGCATTAAACGGCCACTTCCATCAAAGTCTTCAGTGCATGTCTCCGGATTGAGTAGAAAGGCTCCTAAACTAGAGAATAATGGAGATGAATCAGCCGAGAAATTGAAAAATGAGGACTGTGTTTCAACTAACCCCGAGTACTTACTTAATATTACATTGACTTGCTAGTCAATAGTACACAACTGATTGCTTTAGTGTTTTACTGGTAACTGTAACTGTTTTTATGTAGGCTGGATGAACTTATGCAGCATGATTGCATGAAAAATGTGGACCCCAAAATGGTAGAAGCTATTTTGAATGAAGTAGTAGAAGTAGCAACGACAGACTGGGATGATATTGCTGGGTTACATGGAGTCAAAAGAATCATTAAGGTAATTCACTTCGGTTTTAAAAATTGAACATTTAGCATAAGAATTAAAAATATTGTAATGAATTTCGAGTTTAAATTTTTTCTCAAAGGAAATCATAATTTGGCCGATGCTAAGGCCAGACATTTTTACTGGTTTGAGAGGGCCACCTAAAGGAATTGTAAGTGCATTATTAAAATCATTTCTAAACATGTTTTTTTATAATCTTCACATAAGATTGGAATTCATATAATTTAATCTAATTTGCCATTTATTTGTACTTCGTATTTTAGTTACTATTCGGTCCCCCAGGTTTGTGGAATATTTCAAGTATAACCAGAATTTCTTACAGAATTACTTATTTCATTTTTGAACTTGACTATTTTAGGAACCGGAAAAACTATGATTGGGCGCCTAATCTCTACACAATCTCAGTCGACGTTTTTCAATATAAGTGCTTCCTCTTTGACATCAAAATGGATTGGGGATGGCGAAAAGATGGTCCGAGCTTTATTTCAAGTAGCTCGTGTGAAACAGCCAGCTGTAATTTTCATTGATGAAATCGACTCCATATTAACTGCTAGGAGTGACACAGAGCATGAAAGCTCTCGACGTCTTAAAACTGAATTCCTAATACAATTTGTCGGTGCTTTTCTTATCCTACTACTTTTATTATGGTTATTGACTTCCAACCCAGTTTTTATGATCTACTCTGTACTGTTTGATTCTTTAGGATGGATGTGGCACCAAATCAGAAGATCGTATTCTTGTCATTGGGGTTACCAATAGACCACAAGAGTTGGATGATGCAGCACGTCGTAGACTCGTGAAACGCATTTATATTCCTTTACCGGATGCTGAGGTTAGCTTTAATTTTTAACTTCAAATATTTATCAACTATTTGAAATAATTAGTCAATTATTTGCTTTTAATACTTGTTTAGGCTCGCAAGTCTTTGGTAAAAAATCTATTGTCTGGACAAGCATATGATATGACAGAAACAGATTTTGACGTGGTAGCAACATTAAGCGAAGGTTACTCCGGGGCAGATATGAGAAGTCTGTGTCAAGAGGCAGCCTACGGACCTATACGTGAATTAGGAGATATGCTTGAAAACATTGTAATGGACAAGGTACATGATGTTCCACTCATATTTTGATCCTATACGACAGTTGATGACTGTTTACAGGGCTGAAAGCATAAGTTAAGTTTTTTTGTCTACTCTACCCAGGTCCGTCCTGTCCAGCTTAAGGATTTTGAAACTGCTCAGAAACATGTAAAATCAAGCGTTGCCCAGTCTGATTTAGTCCTCTATGAAGACTGGGATAGTAAATTTGGATGTCATATTTGATAAAGTCTTGCTCATCTTAAATACCGTTCTCTTTTTTCTTCTTTGAGAAGTTTTTTTTCATCGAAGCCATTATTCATCATGCTTACATAATACTCACAAAAATGAAAAAATTAATTCGGAAAACCGAAAAGACCTATGGATGGGATTTTAACGCGGCCGGAAAAGTATTAAACAAGAAACTAACCGTAGTAATATTCACTTAACTATTTCTATCAATGTAAAGCCCATAGTATAAAATACCCAAAACGCTTTAACTTACGACGCCGAATGATAATTTTTCTACGATTTGTAAAAAAACGCAACACTTACACTAACAGAATCGTGATTTGGTGGGCCATGTATGGGCTTTACATTGATAGAA